>Ga0209173_100089_pt1 | contig 111731 bp, 98 predicted proteins | sample SynthPrep_16_END_FD_187206 | JGI IMG/M metagenome (GOLD analysis project Ga0209173, IMG submission 187206) | Synthetic microbial communities from Ohio, USA - SynthPrep_16_END_DS12_MetaG (SPAdes) (version 2) | ecosystem: Engineered > Bioreactor > Aerobic > Activated sludge | place: USA: Ohio...
CCATGCAAGACGTCGTAATCGTTGCCGCCACCCGCACCGCGGTCGGCAGTTTCCAGGGTTCGCTGGCGAACATTCCCGCGGTCGATCTGGGGGCCGCGGTGATCCGCCAGCTGTTGGCCCAGACCGGCCTGGACGGCGCCCAGGTCGATGAAGTGATCATGGGCCAGGTGCTCACTGCCGGCGCCGGGCAGAACCCCGCGCGCCAGGCCGCGATCAAGGCCGGCCTGCCCCACGCCGTGCCGGCGCTGACCCTGAACAAGGTCTGCGGCTCCGGCCTCAAGGCCCTGCACCTGGGCGCCCAGGCGATCCGCTGCGGCGACGCCGAGGTGATCATCGCCGGCGGCCAGGAGAACATGAGCCTGGCCAACTACGTGCTGCCCGGTGCCCGCACCGGTCTGCGCATGGGTCACAGCCAGATCGTCGATAGCATGATCAGCGACGGCCTGTGGGACGCCTTCAACGACTACCACATGGGCATCACCGCCGAGAACCTGGTGGACAAATACGCCATCAGCCGCGAAGCCCAGGATGCCTTTGCCGCCGCCTCGCAGCAGAAGGCCGTGGCCGCCATCGAGGGCGGACGTTTCGTCGATGAAATCACCCCGATCCTGATTCCCCAGCGCAAGGGCGAGCCCGTGGCCTTCGCCACCGACGAGCAGCCGCGCGCCGGCACCACCGCCGAATCCCTGGGCAAGCTCAAACCAGCCTTCAAGAAGGACGGCACGGTCACCGCCGGCAACGCCTCGTCGCTGAACGACGGCGCCGCCGCGGTGATCCTGATGAGCGCCGCCAAGGCCCGGGCCCTGGGCCTGCCGGTGCTGGCGAAGATCGCCGCCTACGCCAACGCCGGCGTCGACCCGGCGATCATGGGCATCGGCCCGGTGTCGGCCACCCGCCGCTGCCTGGACAAGGCCGGCTGGTCCCTGGAGCAGTTGGACCTGATCGAGGCCAACGAAGCCTTCGCCGCCCAGGCGTTGTCGGTGGGCAAGGAGCTGGGTTGGGACTCGAGCAAGGTCAACGTCAACGGCGGCGCCATTGCCCTCGGCCACCCGATCGGCGCCTCGGGCTGCCGGGTGCTGGTGACCCTGCTGCACGAAATGCTCAAGCGCGATGCCAAAAAAGGCCTGGCCACCCTGTGCATCGGCGGCGGCCAGGGCGTGGCGCTGGCCATCGAACGCTGATCACAATCCCCTTGTAGGAGCGGCCGGTCGACGCTCGATTGCTCGCGATGGACCTCAACGGTAACGCGGTCTGCCTGGTGCATCGCGGTGTTGCGGCCGATCTTTCGCGAGCAAGCTCGCTCCTACACAGAGGACAAAACGAAACTGGTAGACTGCCCCGCCCAATCATCCGCAAGGCGCCCGCATGTCTTCCTTGAATCAGGCGCTGCGCGCCGCCCTCGATCATCGCCAGGACCTGCTCGTCGAGCTGCATCAGCAAGGCACCGACTGCTATCGGCTGTTCCATGGCAGCCAGGAAGGCGCCGGGGGCCTGACCATCGATCGTTACGGCCCGCAGCTGCTGGTGCAAAGCTTTCACCAGACGCTGGAACGCGATGCCTTGCTGCAATTGCACGAGACCGTCCAGCAGCAACTGGGCCTGGACACCCTGCTGGTCTACAACGACCGCTCCCGGGGTAACTCACGCATCGACCGCGAGGACTCGGTTTACCGCGCCGAAGAAGAGGCGCTCAAAGACCTGGTCGGCCACGAATGGGGCTTGAACTACCGGGTACGCGGTCGCCATGCCGGCCAGGACCCACTGCTGTTTCTCGACCTGCGCAACGCCCGTGGCTGGGTCAAGGCCCACAGCGCCGGCAAGAGCGTGCTGAACCTGTTCGCCTATACCTGTGGCGTCGGCCTGAGTGCCGCGGCAGGCGGTGCCCGCGAGGTGTGCAACCTGGACTTCGCCGAGGGCAACCTGGCGGTCGGCCGCGAGAACGGCCAGCTCAATCCGCAATTGCCAGCCATGCAGTTCGTGCAATCGGATTACTTCCCGGCGATCCGGCAACTGGCCGGCCTGCCCATCAGCCAGCGCCGTGGACAAAAGCTGCCCAGCTACCCACGCCTGGAACAACGCCAGTACGACCTGGTGCTGCTCGACCCGCCGGCCTGGGCCAAGAGTGCATTCGGCACCGTCGACCTGCTGCGCGACTATCAGAGTCTGCTCAAGCCTGCCCTGCTGGCCACCGCCGACAATGGCGTGCTGATCTGCTGCAACAACCTGGCGAAAGTCACGCTGGACGACTGGCGCGAACAGGTGCTGCGCTGTGCCGAAAAAGCCGGTCGCCCGGTACGCGAATGGCAGGTGTTGACACCCGCTCGCGACTTCCCGTCCAAGGACCAGCAACCGCCGCTCAAGACCCTGATCCTGCATCTGTGATCTGCTGCGAGGAATCTGAACAATCCTGTTTGCGACCGTCACGGGATTGTTTCGGAACCGGAAACGCATGCCATACTCCAACGCACTTCCGATTCAGATAGATGAAGCCTCGCATGTCCAAAGGATTGATCCGCGCTATCGGCGCCTTGTTGACCGCTCTCGCCCTGTACAGCCTGTTGGGCTTTCTGATTTTGCCGGGCATCGCCTTGCGAGTGGCCAATCAACAGTTGGCCAACTACGCGACGGTACCGGCAAAGATCCAGCGCATCGAACTCAACCCGTTCAGTCTCGAACTGACGCTCTGGGGCCTGAATATCGGTGAGCCGGGCAAGGAGCAGGTGGCCTTCGAACGTCTCTACGCCAACCTGCAACTGGACAGCCTCTGGACCCGCGCGCTGCACCTGGCCGATATCGAACTGGACAAACCCAAGAGCGAGATCCTGTTCGCCAAGGATGGCAAGCTCAACCTGCTGGGCCTGTTCAACCTGCCCGCCAGCGAACCGATTCCGGACGACCCCGAGGCCGAGCCATTCCCGCTGCGGATCGAACGCATCAAGCTGGCCGACGGTTATGTGCATTTCGAGGACCAGCGCCCCAGCGAACCCATCAAGTTTCTCTACGACAAACTCGACCTTGAACTGAAGAACCTCAGCACCCTGCCCGACGACAGCACCGACATGACCCTGGTCGCCATGGGCCCCGCGGGTGGCCAGCTCGACTGGAGCGGTAACTTCAGCCTGACGCCGATCGCCTCCGAGGGCCGCCTGAAAGTCACCAACGGCCAGATGAAAGCCTGGTGGCCCTATGTCCGCGACGCGGTACCACTGGTTCTCGAAGACGGCGTGCTGAACCTGGATACCCACTACAAGCTGAACCTGGCCAAGGAAACCGAGCTGTTGCTCAGCGATGCCTCGGTCAGCGTCGCCCCCTTCGCCATCAAGGCCCCCGACGGTCGGCCGCTGGCCCGCCTGGAGCGCCTGGACGTCAGTGAAACCACGGTCGACCTGGCCAAGCAGCAAGTGGTGGTCGGCAAGATCCGCAGTCAGAAACTGGAAACCTGGGCCGCCCTGGAGGCCGATGGTCAACTGGACTGGCAGAAGCTGTTCGCCAGCCAGCCGGCCAAACCGGCCGCCAAGCCCGCTCCGGCCGCCGCCGATACTCCGCCGGCTCCCGCTCCAGCGCCAAGCAAACCCTGGCAGGTGCTGCTCAAGGACGTGCAACTGCGCAATTACCAGGTGCACCTGGCGGACCGTCAGGCCAAGCCGGCCGTAGCTCTGGAAGTCGGCCCGCTGAACGTCGACGTGCAGAACTTCGACAGCCTCAACCAGTCGCCTTTCAACCTCAAGCTCGACACCGGAGTGGGCAAACAGGGCAAGATCCTCGCCAACGGCGTGGTCAACCTGCAACCGGTGACCGCCAAGCTGGCGGTGCAGACCAAGGACATCGACCTGCGGGTCGCCCAGTCCTACATCAGCCCGTTCATTCGCCTGGAGCTGCGCAGCGGCATGCTCGGCAGCGACCTGGCGGTGGACCTGAAAAACATCGATCCCCTGACATTCAGCGTGACTGGCCGCGCCCAGGTCGACCAGTTGCACACCCTGGACACCCTGAAAACCCGCGATTTCGTGAAATGGCAGCAACTGGTGCTCGAAGGCCTGAACTATCAGCATGGCGACAGCCTGACGATCAACAAGGTCAACCTGATGCAGCCCTATGCGCGCTTCATGATCAACGATGACCGCACCACCAACATCGATGACCTGCTGATCCCGCAACCGGCCGACAGCGCGCCGAAAGGCGCAGCCAAGCCGGCCGCCAAGGAAAAACCCCTCGGCATCCATATCGGCCAGATCGCCATCAACGACGGTTCGGCCAACTTCGCCGACTTCAGCCTGACCCCCAACTTCGCCACGGCCGTCCAGCAACTCAATGGCCAGATCGGCACCATCGACAGCCGCCAGGCAAAACCGGCCAGCGTCGATATCAAGGGCAAGGTCGACCGTTATGCGCCGGTCACCATCAAGGGCAGCGTGAACCCCTTCGATCCAATGGCCGCCCTGGACATCGCCACCAGCTTCAAACGCGTCGAACTGACCAACCTGACCCCCTACTCCGGCAAGTTCGCCGGCTACCGCATCCGCAAGGGCCGGCTCAACCTCGACCTGCACTACGTCATCACCAACGGCCAGCTCAAGGCCGAAAACAAAGTGGTGGTCGAACAACTGGAGCTGGGGGAAAAAGTCGACAGCCCGGATGCCGTGAGCCTGCCACTGAAACTGGCGGTCGCCTTGCTCAAGGATGTCGACGGCAAGATCTCCATCGAACTGCCGGTGACCGGCGATCTGAACAACCCACAGTTCAGCGTCATGCCGATTGTCTGGCAGACCCTGCGCAACCTGATCGTCAAGGCTGCCGCGGCACCGTTCAAACTGATTGGCGGGCTGGTCGCGGGTGGCGGTTCGGAAGACTTGGGCAGTGTCTCGTTCGCCCCGGGCTCGAGTGACTTGAGCCCGGAATCGGAAGCAACGCTGGTCAAGCTGTCCAATGCGCTCAAGGAACGTCCGGCCCTGCGCCTGGAGATCGAAGGCACCGCCGCGCAGAGCAGCGATGGCCCGCTGATCGCCGAGCAACGCCTGGAGCGGGAATACCAGTACAACTACTACAAGATGCTCCAGCGTCGCGGCGACAAGGTGCCGGCCCAGGCGTCGCTGCTGGAAGTACCGGAGAAAGAGAAAGCCCCGCTGCTGGAAGGCATCTATCGCACACGCCTCAAGACCCAGCCACCGGCCGATTGGAAGGACCTGGGCAAGGAAGAGCGCACCGCGAAAATGCGTGAAGGCGTGATCAAGTTCTGGAGTGGCAGCGATGTGCTGTTGCGCCAGTTGGGCCAGGAACGGGCCAGCAGCATCAAGGACTTCCTGGTGGACAAGGGCCAACTGGCGGACGACCGGGTCTACTTCATCGATGCCAACCTTGGCCAGGCCGAAAGCGATGGTCGGGTCATTACCCCCATGCACCTGGACGCCGAATAACCACCCTCCCCGCCGCCCCGGAAACGGGTCGGCCCGGCGGTTTTCCCCCGCCATAAACAGAACAGGCCCCGACACACTGTGCCGGGGCCTGTTCTGTTTACAAAAGGAGCCACTTCCCTGTGGCCATTCGCATGAACCTTCAAGGAAGCGGTAGATGAATCCTCTACCGCATCTTCTCCCTGTCCAGGAAAGAAGCTTGAGGCTTAGTCGGTTTTCAAACCGTCAGCCGATACTGCCTTCACGCCTTTGATGTTCTTGGCGATGTTGACTGCGGTTTCTTTCTGCGTCGCGGTCAGAGCAGTGGTGGAGGACAGGGAAACCACACCCTTGTTGGTTTCGACCTTGATGTCGGTACCAGGAATGCCTTTTTCAGTTACGAGATCCGCTTTGACTTTGGTGGTGATCCAGGTGTCGGAAGTGGCTTCCTTGGCCTCGGTCACTTCACCCGCCGCGAGCACCATTGGCGCCTGAGTAGCTTGAGTGGTCTGGGCAAATGCGACGTTAGCCATGGTCAGGGTCAGAGCGGTAGCAGTTGCAGCAGCGATAGCGAACTTCTTCATACGAGTAACTCCTGTTCTTCTGGAAAACCTGCTCCAAGTCCTGGCAGCAGGGTTACTTAAGTAGATTGCAGGCGTTATGCCAAGTTCAGAAAAACAATAAAACTCTTAAATATCAATGAATTACAAAACCATCCAAACACTCGCGGTCATGCAAAATGCATGACCGGCGAATAATCTGCATGCAAGTTGCACTTCCCAGGCGAGCTAACTTCCTGAATTCTCGATACTTTCCCCAAAGGCGCACTGGCGCGTGGCGTTTCACGCGCCGAGCAAGCGAGAACCGGGCTCAGCTGCCGCTGGCGGTGCAGCCTTTGGGGGAGTAGTCCGCGGGGACAGTGGTGGTGCAGACCCAGCCATCGGCCGTGGTGCGGGTCAGGGTGACGGTCTTGTTCAGCACCGGTGCCGGTGCATTGAGGATGGTGCAGCCGATTGTTCCCGCTCCGGTCGAGGCAGAACCCGCAGCGGTCATGGTGCAGTTCGACGTCGCCGCCTTGCCCCCCACCAGCTCCAGGGTCGGATCGCTGCCCTGGTTCAGCACGTCCTCGAAGTTGACCTTCAGCGCCGAGGCTTCGGCCAACGCCGCGGTGACCTTGGCCCGCGCCTGGTATTTGGAATACAGCGGCATGGCAAAGGTGGCCAGGATGCCGATAATCGCCACGACGACCAACAGCTCGATCAAGGTAAAACCTTTCTGATACTTCATCTATCTGCTCCAAGCAGGGGATATCCAGGGGTCTGGGCATTCACCACACAGCCATAGCACAGCCTGTGCCAGCGCCTGCGCCCCGGCTGAACAGGGCTTTAGCGGCGCGGAGCTGCGGCAGTGAGCGCCAGAAGTCGCACTATCTGACACTTTTTGTCAGCCAAGTGCCCTGGGCCGGTCGTCGTGACGGGCTACGCTGTCATTCGATCATCGATTGCATTCACTGCCCGCCCCATCCAAGGAACGTATCGGGCCATTCAAACTCTATGAGCCGGACGCCGCGCCCCGCGCAGCGGTCCACTCGCTAACGCACAGGGCACTGCCGGCCCTGAGGACATCCATCACAACCCGGGACTCGACACCATGGCGGTCAAAGCAGCAAAAGTCAGTGTTTACCTGTGGGAAGGCACCGACAGGCAAGGCAGCAAACTGCGCGGCGAATTGAGCGGCCATACCCCCTCGCTGATCAGGGCCCAGTTGCGCAAGCAAGGCATCAACCCGGCCAGGGTCAGGAAGAAGTCCAGCTCGCTGTTGCAGCGCACGCCCCCGATCAAGGCCCGCGACATCAGCCTGTTCACCCGGCAACTGGCGACTCTGATCAAGGCCGGCGTGCCACTGCTGCAATCGTTCGACATCATTGCCGAGGGCTTCGACAACCCGAACATGCGCAAACTGATGGACGAGCTGAAACAGGACATCGCCGCCGGCAGCAGCTTCACCACCGCGCTGCGCAGGAGGCCGCGGTACTTCGACGAGCTGTACTGCAGCCTGGTGGATGCCGGCGAACAGGCCGGGGCCCTGGAAACCCTGCTGGAGCGGGTGGCGACCTACAAGGAAAAAAGCGAAAGCCTCAAGACGCGGATCCGCAAGGCCATGACTTATCCCCTGGCGGTGATCTGCGTGGCGCTGGTGGTCACGGGGATCCTGCTGGTCAAGGTGGTGCCGCAATTCCAGTCAATGTTCCAGGGCTTCGGCGCGCAATTGCCCATGTTCACGCAACTGGTCATCGCCCTCTCGGAATTCGTGCAGCACTGGTGGTGGCTGCTGGCGGGCGCACTGTTGCTCAGTGTGTTCGGCCTGCGCCATGCCCGCCGGCGCTCACCACGCTTTCGCCACTGGCTGGACGTGGGCCTGCTGAAACTGCCGTTGGTAGCGCCACTGATGTACAAGTCCGCGGTGGCCCGCTACGCCCGCACCTTGTCCACCACTTTCGCCGCCGGAGTGCCGCTGGTGGAGGCCTTGGGCTCGGTGGCCGGGGCCACCGGCAACCAGGTGTTCAAGCAAGCGGTGAACCGCATCAGGCAGGACGTGGCGACCGGCATGCAGTTGCATTTTTCCATGCGCGCATCCGGCATCTTTCCCGGCATGGCCATCCAGATGACCGCCATCGGCGAAGAGTCCGGGGCCCTGGACGGCATGCTGGAAAAGGTCGCGATCCATTATGAGGAAGAGGTCGATACCCTGGTCGACACCCTGAGCAGTCTCATGGAACCCGTGATCATGGTAGTTTTGGGCACCCTCGTCGGCGGCCTGGTGGTCGCCATGTACTTACCCATCTTCCAACTCGGCACAGCGATCTGAACATGTCATTGACTGAGGTCCTGGCCAGCTACCCGCTGGTCTTCGTAGCATCGGTGCTGATCCTGGGCCTGATTGTCGGCAGCTTTCTCAATGTGCTGATCTGGCGTCTGCCAAAGATGCTCGAACGCGACTGGCACGCCCAGGCCCGTGACATCCTCGGGCTGCCCGACGAGCCTGCCGGGCCGACCTACAACCTGTTGCTCCCGCACTCCCAGTGCCCGCACTGCGCGCACCCGATCCGCCCCTGGGAAAACATCCCTCTGTTCAGCTACCTGCTGCTGCGCGGACGCTGCTCCGCGTGCAAGGCCCCGATCGGCCGGCGCTACCCGCTGGTGGAGCTGACCTGCGGCCTGGCCTCGGCGTTCGTGGCCTGGCATTTCGGCTTTGGCTGGCAGTCCGGCTTGATGCTGTTCCTGAGCTGGGGCCTGTTGGCGATGAGCCTGATCGATGCCGATCATCAACTGTTGCCCGACGTGCTGGTGCTGCCCCTGTTGTGGCTGGGCCTGATCGTCAATGGCTTCGACCTGTTCGTCAGCCTCCACGATGCGCTGTGGGGCGCCGTGGCCGGCTACCTGTGCCTGTGGTCGGTGTACTGGTTGTTCAAGCTGCTGACCGGCAAGGAAGGCATGGGGCACGGCGATTTCAAGCTGTTGGCCATGTTCGGCGCCTGGGGCGGCTGGCAGATTCTGCCGATGACCCTGCTGTTGGCCTCACTGACCGGAGCCCTGGCCGGGATCGCCATGCTGCGCCGCAACCGCGCGCAAATGTCCACGCCTATCCCTTTCGGTCCCTTTCTGGCCATTGCCGGCTGGATTGCCTTGCTCTGGGGTGGTCAAATAACCGACTCCTATTTGCAGTTTGTCGGTTTCAGATGACCAAGCCTGTTTTCAAACCCTGGATCCTCGGCCTTACCGGCGGTATCGGCAGTGGCAAAAGTGCCGCGGCCCAGCACTTCATCAACCTGGGCATCCATGTGGTGGATGCCGATCACGCCGCCCGCTGGGTGGTGGAGCCCGGCCGCCCGGCCCTGGCCCGCATTGCCGAACATTTCGGCGACAGCGTGCTGCAGGCCGATGGCCAGTTGGACCGCGCCGCACTGCGCAAGCTGATCTTCGAGGTGCCGCAACAACGCCTCTGGCTGGAAGCCTTGCTGCATCCATTGATTGCCGATGAAATCGCCGCCCACCTGGCCCGTGCCGAATCGCCCTACGCGATTCTGGTGTCACCGCTGTTGATCGAATCCGGGCAATACGCGATGACCCAGCGGATCCTGGTGATCGATGTGCCGCAGCAACTGCAGATCGAGCGGACCCTGCAACGCGACCGGATCAGCGAACAGCAGATCCAGGCGATTCTCAAGGCTCAGGCGACCCGAGAAGATCGCCTGAGCCATGCCGACGATGTGCTGGTCAACGACCGCGACCTCGTCTGGCTGCACAGCGAGGTCGAACGCCTGCATCACTTTTACCTTACCTTGCGTGGAGGCCAGTCATGAGCCAACCCCTGACCGTGGAATGTCCAACCTGCGGTGCGCCCGTGGAATGGACCGCGAGCAACGTCAACCGTCCATTCTGCTCGGACCGCTGCAAACTGATCGACCTCGGCGCCTGGGCTGCCGAAGAACACAAGATTCCGGTCAGCCCGGATGCCGAGGACGATCTGTTTTCCGACGATCTGCCGCCTCGCGCCCACTAAAGCTTTAAGGCCGCATGAAAGCGTAATCCTGCGTATCGTCGAGGTTCTCCGCGAGAAACTGCAACTCGTCGGCCAGATCCTCGCCGCTGCGCACCCGCCGACTCTCCTGCACCACCGCGCTGAGCAGGGCGCGCAGGCTCAAGCCCGGTTCGAACCCCTCTTGCTGCGCAGTATCCAGACTCTTGCGTACTTCCTGCCGCGCCCATTCATACACACTCATGACCCTGCTCCCGAACGGTTTTTGCCGAGCATGGGACCGCGCCTGCCAAACGTGTTTGATATGGATCAAGAACGCGGATCGTCATCCTTCCACGGTGCCGACAGGTAACGGGTGCGGTTGAAGGTTTCCAGCCATTCGGGGCAGAACACCACCAGGGCGCTGACCACCATGCCGTTGATGAAGGCCTCGGGAAAGAGGATCAGCCACAGGTAGCCGACGAAGTCCTCCAGCCATTCCGGCATGGCAAAACGCCCGTCGAACCACAGCAGCCCCAGGCCCACCAGCAGGCACAACAAGGCCGACAGGGCGGCGGCAAAAAAACCGGAACAGAAGATATACACAAAGGGATTACGCGGCTGCGCGCGCTCCACCAGGATCGCGCAGCATTCGGTGACCAGCACCGGCAGCAGGATCAGCAAGGCGCCGTTGATGCCGACCGCCGCCAGGTCCTGGCGACCCAGCGCGACCAGCCCCACCTGGGCAATCAGGCCGCCAACGATCGCCAGCGGCCAGTCCAGCAACAGGGTCACCGCCGTCATGCCGATGAAGTGATAGGACACCCCGGTATCGAAATCCCGGCGCACCAGCCACAACATGAACAACGCGAACACCGTACCGAACAGCAGATGCTGACGCCGACTGTCGCTGAACAGCTCGACCCAGGGCGCGCGCCAGGCGGCCCAGACCAGCACTGGCACATAGATCAGCCAGCCGGCGCCGAGAGTGAGCGGCGCCAGCAGCGCGGCACTGATCATGGTTGCGCCTGCTCCAGCGCTGCGCGCAGTTCGGCGGCCGTGCCGTATTCCCGTTGAGCCACCAGCCGGCCATCGTCGAGCTGCAGCCACAGGACTTTATCCACAGCCCCGGCGTAGCGCGGCGCCACCCGCCCGTCACGGTCGAGCATGACCCGGTAGCCATAATCACGCATCGCCGGCACCGCGAACATCCTGGCGATCACCGCCGGCATGCGCTGGATGTCCGCGACGAATACCGTGTGCCGGGCCTCCAGATAACCCGTGGGACGATCCTGCAAGGCGGCGTTCACCAGCTTGGCGCCATCCATGCTGCGCGCCACCAGCAGGGTCCGTGCCTGCCCGTCGAGGCTGTAGGCCCGGTCGAATTGATCGAGCAAGGTCCAGGGCGCCAGACGCTCGCCGACCTCCACCGCGTGCGCCAGCAATGGCATCAAACCCAGCAACAGCAATGACCAATACTTCACAGCTTCTTCCCCTTCCTTCGGTTAGGTCGCAGCGTCCAGTCTACACCGCCAGAGCGCCCCACCCGAGGGCCGCATCAGCCATCAAGAACCCCGTAATCACGGGCGAAAGGGAATAAATCGCCACCGGTTGGACAAGAGTCGCCCCCTGAACAACACTCCATTTATCCGTCACGCCCTCGCTCACGAATGAGCCAACTTCGTGACACATGCCCAGGCTGCCATTCGTCCTGGATGCGCAAAACCGTCAAAAAACCGATGCATAATGCAAAAAAAGGATTAATCTGCCAGAATTAGTCAATTCATTGACCATCAAAGCAGAAAAATAGTATTGTCTGGCCATCATGGGCCGCCAAAAAACAGACTTTTTTTGCAGTAAGCCTTAGTTTTTTCAGCCTGCCTCTGTAGTGGCTTTACCCTTAACAGAGCTGGGTTCTTACCTGGCAACGACGGGATTCGATGCTTACGAAATCGATTGATAGCAGGTTCCTGACCCGAACCGGATTCATGGAACTCTTCATTTCGGGGGTAAAACTGACGCACGCCCTGTCCGCCGCCCTGCCTGGCATCCTGCTGCTCCTGAGTCTTGAATCCGCCAGTGCGGATATCTGGCCAACCGTACTCGGCCTGCTGCTGTTCTTTGCCGTCATCACCGTCATCCTGTTCCAGGCCCAGGGGGTCTACTCCGAAGAGTTCTTCAGCAATCGCCTGCGTCTGCGCACGATGCTGGTGGCCTGGACCTCCGCCTTCTGCATCCTGCTGGTCATGTACCTGGGGCTGCACCTGCTGCCGGTCTTCAGCCTGCGGGACCTGGCTATCTGGTTCATCGCCAGCCTCGTGCTGTTTGGCATCGAGCGTCTGTTTCTGCTGCGCCTGTTCCATTCGTGGATGGCCAGGGGCAAATACCTGCAACGCACGGTGATCCTCGGTTTCAGCGAGAGTGCGCTGTTCCTTGCCGAACACATGCAGCGCCATGGCGATATCCGCTCCGGCCTGATCGGTTTCATCGACGATCGCAGCGACCGCGTGCCCAAGGCCTTCTGCGACCTGCCTTTTCTGGGCAACACCCAGAACCTGGAAGAGCTGATCCGTTCCGAGCAGGTCAATCAGGTCCTGATCGCCCTGCCCTGGGCCGCGCACGCGCGCATCGGCGAACTGGTGCAACGGCTGCGGCAGTTGTCGGTGAATGTCGCCCTGGTGCCCGACATCACCACCCTGCGCTTTGGCCACAACCGCACGACCGATGTCGGCGGCATCCTGATGTTCAACACTTCCGAGCTGCCATTGCGCGGCTGGGCGCCGCTGATCAAGCGCTGCGAGGACATCGTGCTCGCCCTGCTGGGCCTGGTCCTGTTGTCCCCTGTGCTGCTGGCCACTGCCGTGGCGGTGAAGCTCGATTCCAAGGGCCCCGTGCTGTTCCGGCAAAAGCGCTACGGCTACAACGACCGGCTGATCCGTGTGTTCAAGTTCCGCTCGATGTATGTCGAGCAGGCGGACCTCAATGCCGAACGGCAGACCACCCGGGAAGACCCGCGGATCACCCGGGTCGGACGCTTCATTCGCAAGACCAGCATCGATGAGCTGCCCCAGCTGTTCAACGTGCTGATGGGCAACATGTCGATTGTCGGGCCTCGCCCACACGCCACCGCCACCAAGGCGGCGGGAGTGCCGTTCGAACAGGCGGTGCGCGAATACAGCTCGCGCCATCGGGTCAAACCCGGGATCACCGGCTGGGCGCAGATCAATGGCTACCGGGGAGAAACCGACACCCTGCAGAAAATCCAGAAACGAGTGGAGTACGACCTCGATTACATCTCCAAGTGGTCGGTCTGGCTGGATCTGTACATCGTTTTCATGACGGTTCCGGCCGTCCTCTCGACGAAGGAAGTCTACTGATGAGCGCATTCACTGGATTGATCCCCTGCATTATTTCCGGCGGCTCTGGCTCGCGCCTGTGGCCAGTCTCTCGGCAGAACATGCCCAAGCCATTCATACGCATGCGCGATGGGCAGAGCCTGCTGCAAAAGACCTTCGTCCGCGCCAGCAGCCTGGCGGACGTCAGTTGCGTGGTCACGGTGACCAACCGCGAGCTGCTGTTCCGCTCGCTGGACGAGTACCGCAATGTCAATCAGGGCAAGCTGGGCCTCGACCTGCTGCTCGAGCCGTTCGGGCGCAACACCGCCGTGGCCATTGCCGTGGCGGCCCTGCATGTGCGCGAGTACTGGGGCGACGAGGCGCAGTTGCTGATCCTTCCGGCCGACCACCTGATCCTCGACCAGGATGCCTTCGCCGCAGCCGTGGGCAAGGCGCGCAGCCTTGCCGAAGCAGGTTATCTGGCGACCTTCGGCATTCAGCCCGACAAACCCGAGACCGGTTTTGGCTACATCGAACAGGGCCCGGCGCTGAAGGAAGGTTTCCAGGTCGCGCGCTTCGTCGAGAAACCCAACCTGGCCACTGCCCAGGCCTACGTCGACAGCGGCAACTACTTGTGGAACGCCGGGATGTTCTGCTTCCGCGCCGATACTCTGCTGCAAGAGCTGACTCTGCATGCTCCCGAGGTGCTGAGCGCCGCCCAGGCCTGCCTGGAGCAAGGCATGACCCTGGACAACAAGCACTGCCGCCAGCGTGAACTCGACGCCGACAGCCTGGCCCGCGCCCCGGACGTTTCAATCGACGTGGCCCTGATGGAACGCTCCGAGCGGGTCGCCGTGGTGCCCTGCGACCTCGGCTGGAGCGACATCGGTTCCTGGGATGCGCTGCGCCAGCTGACCCCGAGCGACGCCGCCGGCAACCAGGTCAACGGCGAAGCCATCCTGCATGACGTGCGCAATTGCTATATCGACTCGCCCAAGCGGGTTCTCGGGGCCGTCGGCGTCAGTGACCTGATCATCGTCGACACCCCGGACGCGCTGCTGGTGGCCGATGCCTCGCGGACCCAGGACGTGCGCCATATCGTCACCGAACTCAAGCGCCTCGGCCACAGTGCCTACAGCCTGCACCGCACGGTCACCCGCCCTTGGGGGACCTACACCGTGCTGGAGGAAAGCAGCCGCTTCAAGATCAAGCGCATCATGGTCAAGCCCAAGGAATCGCTGTCGCTGCAGATGCATCATCACCGCAGCGAGCACTGGATAGTGGTCAGCGGCGCCGCCCTGATCACCAATGGCGACCTGGAGGTCCTGCTCAACAGCAACGAATCCACCTATATCCCCGCCGGCCATAAACACCGCCTGAGCAACCCCGGGATCATCGACCTGGTGATGATCGAAGTGCAAAGCGGCGAGTACCTGGGCGAAGACGACATCGTGCGTTTCGAAGACGTCTACGGCCGTGCCCCGGCGCAGGTAAAACCATGATGAAGGTGGCGCTGATCATTCCCGCCCGCAACGCCGCACCGCACCTCGAGCGGTTGCTCCCGGCGCTGGCCGCGCAGACGCTGCAACCGGACACGGTGCTGGTGGTCGACAGCAGCTCGACGGACGACACCGTCGACCGCTTCCGGCAGTTCGGCGCCCGGGTGGAGGTCATCGCCGCCCAGCAATTCAACCATGGCGGCACCCGCCGCTGGGCGAGCGAGCAGGTGGATGCCGACGCGCTGATTCTGCTGACCCAGGATGCGATTCCGGCCACGCCCCAGACCTTCGCCAACCTGATCCAGGAGCTGGAAGAAGACCCGCGGATCGGCCTCGCCTATGGTCGTCAACTGCCACATCCCGGGGCCGGGATTCTCGAGGCGCAGTCGCGCCACTTCAACTACAGCCCGCAGAGCCGCAGCAAAAGCCTGGCCGACGCCGGGGAGCTGGGGATCAAGACCTGCTTCAGTTCGGACTCGTTTTCCGTCTACCGGCGCAGTGCCCTGCAAGCGGTGGGTGGCTTTCCCGAGGACGTCATCGGCAGCGAGGACGCCCACGTCGCCGCGCGCATGCTGCTCAACGGTTATCTGGTGCGCTACGCCGCCAGTGCGTGCGTGCAGCATTCGCACAGCTACAGTCTGATGCAGGAGTTCCGCCGCTATTTCGATATCGGCGTGTTTTATGGCCGCGAGCCCTGGATCCGCGAAGCCTTCGGCACCGCGGGCGGAGAAGGCAAGCGTTACGTCCAGGCCGAGTTGCGCGCCTTGCGTGACGCCGGCCAGTTGCAACGCGTACCGGAAGTGCTGCTGCGCAGCGCGCTGAAGCTGTTGGGCTATCGCCTCGGCCACGCCGAACAGCATCTGCCGACACCGCTCAAGCGTCGCTTGAGCATGTTCTCAAACTACTGGACCTGAGCTGTCATGATGACTATTAACCGACCTTCCCGGCTTTGTCTGTTGAGCATCCTGACCGCCACCCTGTGGCTGGGCGGCTGCTCGACCCCCGCCCATGTCGCGCTCCCCGACAGCGACACCCTCAAGGCCCGCCACGCGGCGGCACTGACCCTGGCCGACCTGCCGCCCGCCCAGGTGCTGATCCAGAGCGGCGACACCCTGCGCATCGTGCGCGATGCCCAGGAGCCGGCCAGCTCCGACGACATGACGATGTTCGTGGTGCGACCGGACGGTTTCATCTCGATGCCCAACATCGGCCGGATCAAGGCCGCGCTGCTGACCCCAGAAGACCTGGGCAAGGAAATCACCAAACGCTACACCCGTGTCTACCGCGAGCCCGAAGTGACCGTGAACATCGCCATTGCCCCGAGCAACCGGGTGTTCATCGGCGGCGCGGTGGCCAACCCGTCGTTCTTCAACCTGGCCGGCACCGTGTCGGTAGAACAGGCCCTGCTCAGCTCCGGCGGCGTGCTGCCCTCGGCCGACAGCTCCAACATCGCCCTGCTCAGGACCGGCCCCGACGGCAAGTACAAGATGTACTTCGTCGACCTCGGCAGCATGCTCAGCAACCCCGATCATCCGCTGGTCGCCCTGCAGCGCGGCGACCTGATCTACGTGCCGCAATCGACCATCGGCAGCACGGTGGAAGCGGTGGACATGTACTTCACCAAGCTGTTCCCGATCAACAAGGGGATCGGCCTGGGCTTCAACTACGACCTGAATGATCAGGAAGTGAAGAACAGCGGCAACACGATCAACAACTTCACCAGCAGTTCCACCGGTACCGGGACGGGGCAGTAAACAGGATCGATACGTTTGATCGGCCTCCATCAGCCACTGCTACAAGTACTTTCAACGGAGTGATCCCGTGATCGAAATACGCTCTCTACGCGACCTGTTGCGCCTGTTCTTCATCTTCCGTCGCGAGTTCAAGCTGGCGGTCATCACCACTATCGTGGTCGCGGTGCTGGGCGCCTTCCTGCTGCCGACGCGCTACGAGTCGGACGCGCGCCTGCTGGTCAAGCCCGGGCGCGACAGCACCACGGTACCGATCGAAGCCGGCAATCGCCAGACGCTGATCTCGCCCAGTACCCAGCACGACCCGATCGTCGATGAGGAGAAGATGCTCACCGGCCGGCCGATCGTGCACATCGTCGCCCAGCGCTATCTGGAACTGAGCGCGGCCGCCGAACCCCAGGGTTTCTGGAAGACCCTCAAGTTCTACGCCAAAAAGGCCATGGGCACGGCCATCGATGCGCTGCGCAGCCTGCTGCAACTGGTCGGCCTGTCTGAGCCGCAGAGCCCGCTGGACCGCCTGGCGACCCGCCTGGAAAAGAACTTCCAGGCCAGCCACGAAGCGGGTTCGTCGGTGATCGATATCAGCTTTACCTGGGACGACCCGGAAATCGCCCAGCAGGTAGTGAAGATCTGGGTCGACACCTTCCTCGAGGAGCGCGCCCGGGTGCTCGGTCGCAAAAGCCTCTATGCCTTCTATGAGGGCGAAGGCAACAAGGTGGCCGCGCAGATCCTCAGCCTCAAGGAGCAATTGCAGGGCCGCCTGAAGCAGATCGATTCGATCAGCGTCGATGCCCGCCTGGAAAACCTCACCAGCCAGATCGACCGCCTGACCGACGCCCGGGTCAATGCGCAGAACCAGTTGTCCGGGATCAGCAGCTTCCTGATCAACGCCCGCCAGCAGATCCTCGATCAGCCCGTCGAAGTGGTGACCAGTCGCGAGACCAGCCTCAACCCGACCCAGCTCGACCTCAAGCGCCAGCTCAACACCCTGCAGGTGGAACGCGCGCGCTTGCTGCGCACCTATTTGCCCGAGGCGCCGGCGGTCAAGCAGATCGAACAGAACATCCACGACCTGCAGGCCCTCAGCGAACAGGAAGAGAGCCGCCTGGAACGCTCGAAGAACATCGCGCCCAATAGCCTGGTGACCAACGTCAAGCAGCAGGTCATCGATGCCCAGCTGCAACAGCGCCGGCTGACCGGGCAGATCGAGAACTACGACAAGACCCTGGCCGCCCTGCGTACCGAGCGCGACCGGGTACTGACCGACGAGCCCGAACTCAACCGCCTGACCCAGCAGTTGCGCACCGCGGAAAAGAGCTACGCGCTGTACTCGGAAAACCTGGAACAGGCGCGTATCGACCACGAGCTCGACAGCAGCCAGATCAGCAACATCGCGATCATCGAGCACGCCACCTTCAACCCGGCGCGGGTCTTCCCCAAGAGCCTGCTGATCCTGCTGTTCGCCATTCCCGCGGGCATCGCCGTGGGTCTGCTGACCATCTATGTCTGCTACCTGCTGGACCAGCGCATCCACGACGGCTCGCGCCTGCCGGAGCTGTTCCAGGTGCCGCTGTGGGGCAGCGTGCCGGACCTTGAGGACGCCACGCCCGCCGCCATGACCGCGAGCATCTACCGGCTCTACAGCCTGCTGCCCATGGAGCGCATCGAGAGCCAGGGCTTGACCCTGGGCCTGACCTCGGCGCGCCATGGCGAAGGCGTGAGTTTCATCCTCGAACGCCTGCGCCGCCTGCTAGAAGAACGCGGCCAGCGCGTGCGGGTCAACGACAGCGCACCGGCCCAGCCCGGTGAAGTCCTGCTGCTGGATGCCTCGGCCCTGCTGTCGAACCAGGAGGCCTTCCTGATCCTGCGCCGCGCCGACCTGATCGCCCTGGTGATCGAGGCCCGGACCAGCACCGTGCCGATGATCGAAAATGCAATGTCGTTGCTGACTACCGCCTTCGGCAAGGTCGACGGACTGATCCTCAACCGTCGCCGCTTCGAAGTACCGTCCAGGGTGCTGGAGCGGATCAACAGCTGGCGCGGTGCGGCCTGATGCGTATCGCCTTGCTGGCCCCGCTGCCGCCGGAACAGACCGGTATCGCCGACTACGCCGCGCATTTCAGCAATGCGCTGCGCGGCCTTGGCATCGAGGTGCTGACGCCGCTGGCCGGCTGTCACGATCCCGCGGAACAGCTGACGCGCCTGCGCGCCTTCGACTGGACGGGCGTCGACCTGGTGCACGCCGAACTCGGCGGTGGCCGCTTCGGCGAATTCCAGGCGCTCGACTACCTGAGCACCGAGCAACCGCGGATCCCCCGCACGGCCACCGTGCATGACCCGGAGCGCCTGATCTGGCGGCGCGCCCGGCTGTTCTGGCCACTGACCCTGCTCGAACGCCTGCCGCACCCGCTGCCGCAAGCGGCGGCGCTGCTCGCCGACCCGCTGACCCTGCGCGAAGAACGGCGCCTGGCCCGCGGCATGCGCCGGCTGATTACCCTGACCCGGCTGGGCGGCGACTGCCTGCGCCAGCGCATGGGCCTGCGACCGCAACAGGTGGCGGTGATCGCCCACGGCAACCTGCCGATCCCCGCGGCCGAGCTGCCGCCGCTGGTGCCGTTGCGCCTGCTGTACTTCGGCTTCATCTACCGCGGCAAGGGCATCGAAGACCTGATCGAAGCCCTGGCCCGCACCCTGGCGGCCAACCCGCAGTGCCGTGGCCAGGTCCGCCTGACCCTGGCCGGCGGCACCGCCCCGGAAATGACCTTCGACCCGGCCGGCAACTACCTCGACGGCCTGCGCCAGCGCATTCGCGAATTGCAGCTGGACGATGTGGTGGACTGGCAACTGGACCTGCCGTCCGCCGAGATCGCCCGCACCATCCAGGCCCACCATGTGATGGTGCTGCCGTACCGGGAATCGAAAAAGCTCGCCTGGCTCGGCCAGATGCGCGGCACCAGCGGCGCCCTGTCCTGGGCCAATGCCTGCGGTCGCGGGGTCGTCACCTCCAATGCCCGGGCCTTTGCCGAGGAGGTTGCCGGCGGCAATGGCGTGACTTATCAGCAAGGCGATATCGAAGCGCTGAGCCAGCACCTGAGCCGTCTGGTGCTGGAGCCCGAACTGGCCCGCCAGTGGGCCGCGCGGGCCAGCGAGACCGGGCAACAACGCGAGTGGAGCGCCACCGCGCGGCGCTTCGCCGAACTGTTCAATGAAGTGTGCAAGGAGCGATCGAAATGAAGACCCGAGCAGGCCTTAAACGTCGCCCTCTATTGCGCTATCTGCCACTGGTCGCCGCACTGGCGGTAGGCGGCGCCCTGCTGCTCAGCGAACAGGTCGATGCCACGCCGATCAACCTGGCCCCCGATCGCACCCTGGTGTGGAAGGACTACCTGGGGGTCAATGCGCATTTCCTGTGGTTCACCCCGCAGCAATACCGCAAACAGATCGCCGCCTATAAGCAGCTCGGCCTGCAATGGGTGCGGGTCGACCTGCACTGGGATCGGCTAGAACCCACCGAAGAGGGTTATCAACTCAGCACCCTCGACGAACTGGACCGGACCCTGAGCGACTCGAAACTCAAGTCGCTGTTCTACCTCGTAGGCTCGGCGCCCTTCGTGACCACCGCCCCCAAGGGCGGGCCGTTCCAGGATCAGTACCCGCCGCGCGATCCGAAAGTCTTCGCCACGCGCATGGCCATGCTGGCCCAGCGTTACCCGGACATCGACGCCTGGCAGGTGTGGAACGAGCAGAACATACCCAACAACTGGCGGCCGAAACCCGATGCCAAGGGCTACGGCGAGCTGCTGCTGGCGACCCATCAGGCCCTGAACCAGGTGGCGCCGGACAAGATCCAGGTCATGGGCGGCATGGCCTACTACAGCCAGATGCCGACCCAGCGCAACGCGCTGATGTTCGAGAAACTCGGCGAACTGGGCGTGCAGAGCCTGGGCATGGTCGCCGCCTACCACCCGTATTCGGAAACCCCGGAAAGCGATGAGCCGGGCAAAAACGAAGTGCTGCTGCGCGGCAAGCAGCTCAACGACATGCTGCACGGCGCCGGCCTGAAGAGGATCTGGGCCACCGAGTGGGGCTGGTCGAGCTACGCCGGGCCCAAGGAGATGCAGCGGCTGATCGGCGTCGACGGCCAGGCCGACTACACCCTGCGTCGCCTGGCGTTGATGAGCGACCAGGACTACGAGCGGATCTTTCTCTTCGCCCTTTCCGATCTCGACTCGCGCGCCTCGGCTCGCGACCAGCATTACGGCCTGCTCGATCTCAACGGCGAACCCAAGCCGGTGTACAAGGCGCTCGCGCGGTTTCTCGAGATTACCGGCGCGCGCCTCAAACCCGGCAAGACGCCGGAGCTTGCGAACCTGCCCGACACCTTCTACAGCGTGTCCTGGACCCGCGACGACGGTAAGCGCCTGCTGATGTTCTGGAGCGCCAAGGCCGGCACCATCAAATTGCCGCAAGTGCACCAGGCCGAGCTCTACGATCCGCTCAGCGGAACCCGGGCCAGTCTCGAGGCCGCGGACGGCATCCAGCCGGCCGTGAAATCGTCCCTGCAGATTCTCGTGTGGTAATCGATCTCGACCTGGAGTGCCGTACGTGAAGATTCTCTGGATTCTCCCCTACCTGCCCTGGCCCATGACCAGCGGTGGCAAGACTCGCCAGTTTCACTTGCTGCGGACCTTGAGCGAGCGGGGTCACCGCATCACCTTGCTGGTGCAGTCGAAGACCGAGGCCGATGCCGCCACCCGCTCCGCCCTCGAGCCCTGGCTGGAACGCCTGATCGTGGTGCCCCGGCGCCCGCTGAAGCACCCGGTCACGCTGCTGGCCGGGCTGTTCGCGCCGTGGCCGCTGCTGACCACGGTCAACGGTGTGTCGCGCCCTTTGCGCGAACGCTTCGACAGCCTGCTGCAAGAGCCCTGGGATGTGATCCAGGTCGAGCACAGCTACAGCCTGCAACCCTATCTGCAACCGCTGCGGCGGGCCGGCCGGGATTTCGTGCTCACCGAGCACAACCTCGAATCCAGCCTGGGCGGCGCGACCTATGACCGCTTCCCGGCCTGGGCCAGCCTCTTCGTGCGCTACGACCAATGGCGCTGCCGGCAGTGGGAACGCAAGGCGTTCGACACGGCCCGCCAGGTGGTCGCGGTGACCGAAAGCGACGCCCGAGCCATGCGCCAGCTGACCCGTACCCCGGTCGAGGTGGTGGTCAACGGCGTCGACAGCCGCAGCTTTGCCGAGGTCTCGGCCGACCCGCAGAGCCAGCGGGTGCTGTTCGTCGGCAACTACGAATACGCGCCGAACCTGGACGCTGTGCTGTGGATGCTCGACGAGATTTTCCCGCGGGTCTGGAGCCACTGCCCCGAGGCGCGCCTGGCGGTGGCCGGGTATGCCTTGCCGGCCCACTGGCCCGAACGCTGGACCGACAGCCGCATCGAGTGGGTCGGCTTCGTGCCGGACCTGCCCGATCTGCAACGACGTTGCGCGCTGTTCATCGCGCCGTTACGCCAGGGTGGCGGCTCCAAGCTCAAGGTGCTCGAAGCCATGGCCGCCGGCCTGCCGCTGGTCAGCACCGCGCAAGGCGCCTCGGGCCTGGCCATCCGCCCCGAGGAACATTACCTGGCAGGCGACAATGCCCAGGCCCTGGCCGATGCCGTGATTCGCCTGTTGCGCGAGCCAACCCTCGCCGCCCAACTGGCCGGCGGCGCCCGACTGTATGCCCGCCAGCATCACGACTGGACCGTGGCCGGCGACGAACTGGAACAGATCTACCGGACTCTGCCCTCCACACAGGAGCATCCCGCATGCGTGTAGCCCTCGATTATCGTCCGGCCACGGTCGCTCCCTCCTCGGGCATCGCCCGTCAGGTCAAGGCACTGGAACAGGCCCTGCGTGCCCGTGAAGACACCGAATTGCTGCTGGTGAGCGAAGCGCCACTGGAGCATGAGCAACGCCAGACCGCCTTCTGTCCGGCCTGGCCGAGCCCCCTCGATGGCGTGCAACGCCCCGGCGTGCGCCTGCGCTTCGAACGCAAATTCTTGCCGGCGACCATTCGCGAGCAGTCGGTCGACCTGTATATCGCCACCGCCAACATGGGCCTGCCCATCGGCCACAAACCGGCAGGCACCCGTTATGTGCTGATCCTGCATGACCTGTTCCAGTTGACCCAGCGCAACTTCCACCGTTCGCAGCTCAAGGCCGTGGCCTATCGGCTGATCGACGCCGTGTCGATCGCCTGGTCGATCTGGGTCGCCGATGAGGTCTGGTGCCCTTCGCGGTTTTCCTGCAGCGAAGCGGCCCGACTGTTTCCCTGGGCGCGGCCGAAATTCCGCGTGCTGAACAACCTGGTGCCGGAGTTCCAGGGCGTCATCGGCCCACTGCCGACGGGCCTGCCCGAGCGTTACTGGCTGGCCGTCGGGACACGGGAGCCGCGCAAGAACATGCCGTTCTTCATCGAGCAGTGGCAGCGCTGCCGCCAGGAAAACCCGCAAGTACCGGAGCTGGTCCTGGTCGGCCATGCCAGCGACCTGCCCGCGAACCTGAGCCAGTTGCCCGGCCTGCATTGGGTCAACGGCGTCAGCGACGAGCAGTTGCAGGCCCTGTACCGGCATGCCGACTGCCTGTGGCAGCCCTCCTACGCCGAAGGCTTCGGCCTGCCGGTGGTCGAAGCGCTGTGGCAGGGCACGCCGGTCGCGGTGGCCAGGGGCTCGGCGCTCGACGAGGTCACGCCACCCGGCGCGCGGCGCTTCAATGCCCGCGATCGCGCCAGCCTGCGCAACGCGCTGATCGAACAGGCGCAGGACAGCGCCAGACCCGATCCGGATACCCTGCGCGACTGGGCCCGGCAATTTGCCGAGCCGGCCCACCGCCAGCGCCTCGATACCTTGCTCACAGGGCTCTTTCACTGATGCTGCCAGGAAAATTCATTGGCCTGACCCTGGGGTTGATCTTCGGGATCCTGTTGTGGGCCCTGCCACCGGCAAAAGTCATCTTCGTGGTGATCGGCCTGGCCGTGACCCTGACGCTGATCCGCAAGCCGCTGTGGGGCCTGCTGATCTTCGCCGTGCTGGCCACCTGCATTCCCTACACCACACTGCAGCTGGGGATTCGCACCACGGTCAGTGAAGCGGTGCTCGGCCTGACGTGGGTCGGGCTGTTCTGGCAATCGTTCATCGGCAAGACCCGCAACCTCATGCTCTGGCGCCCCACCGAGCGGGCCATGGTCTGGCTGATGCTGTTCAGCGCCATTCCCTTTGTCTGGGGCATGCTGATCATTCATGCCGATGGCAACGGCCCGGTGAACTGGGTGCGCTGGCTGATGAACCTGTCGCTGCTGTTCATGGTGCCGCTGCTGCTGCGTACCGATGCCGACCGCGACAAACTGGTGATCGCCCTGCTGCTGGGCACTCTGCTGATGCTGCTGTTGTCGATCGGCATGTTCATCAAGTCGCGCAATGCCATGTCGATGATCCCGATCCTCACCGACCTCAAGTACGCCCACCCGGAAGCGGTGAAGGACATCTTCTCCGCCAACTACCAGCGCATGGCATCACCCTGGGTTCACCCCAACCTCACGGGCGGCGTGCTGGTGCTGTTCATTCCCCTGGCGCTGCTCTATGGCTGGACCCGCACCGGCGCGCGCCGGGCCCTGGGGCTGGCGGTGGCGATCCTCGGTTGCGCGGGGCTGCTGCTGAGTATTTCCCGCGGGGCGATCCTGGCCCTGGCCCTGGTGCTGATCTGGCTGACCTACAAACGCGTGCCCTACAGCGGCCGGATCATTGGCCTCGGGGCGGCTTTCGCAGTGGCCCTGGTGATGTTCTATCCGCCGCTGCAGGAACGCCTGATGACCATGTTCTCGGCGACCAACGCCAGTACCGAAGTGCGTTTCGACGAGTACGCGAAATTCCCCGAGGCGATGATGCGCTACCCGCTGGGCATCGGCTTCAAGGTCGATCCGCCGGTACCGGGCACCGACCTGCCGGGCATCTCCAACCTGTGGCTGAACTTCATCTACAAGATTGGCATTCCGGGGATGCTGCTGTTCATCGCCGTCACCCTGTTGTGGTGGCGCGAAGTGCGCCCGCTGGCGCCGATCCGTCAGGTGACTGCCGACAACGCGCTCTGGCTGGGCTGCATTTCCGGCCTGCTGGCGGCGTTGCTGACGGGTCTGTTCGACCACTACTTCAGCTTCACTTTCGTGTTGATCGGTCTGTTCTGGCTGTTGATGGGCATGAGCCTGCAACAGGTCCGGTTACGCCCGGCCATCACCCTCCCCCTCATCAACCCCAAGGATCGCCAAGCATGAAACACCGTATATTCCATTCTGCGGATCTGCCGGAACGCCTGCCTGCCCTGGCCTCGGAGCTGGGTGTCAGCCACGATGAACTGCTCGAGGCCTACAGCTGGGGGCTGAACAACGACGTGCTGTTCGTCGAGGGCGACGGCGAGCAGGCGCGCTACAGCATCTCCTCGGTGGACATCGAACAGATCATCGAACATCCCCTGGCCCGAAGCCTGTATCGCCGCTTGAAGCAGGACATCCCCACCACCCTGGTGCCGCGCTACGGCAAGAACCTGGCCACCCTCAAGGACCGCTGGTTGCGGGCCTGGGAACAGGCCTACAACATCCTGATCAACAAGATCCCCAGCCATCACGTGCGCATCGCCTGGCTGCGCCTGGGCGGCGCGAAAATCGGCAAGGGCTCGACCATCTGGCGCAACACCGAGGTGCTGGGGGTGGAGAACCTGGTGATCGGCGATGACAGCGTGATCGCCTGGCATTGTCAGATCGACGCCCGGGCCGGGCTGATCATCGGCGATCATGTGACGATCGCCTCTCACGTGCTGATTCTCGCCGGCGGCCATGACCCGATGAGCCCCGAGTTCTGGTCGGTGTCCGCGCCCATCTACATCGATGACTACGCCTGGATCGCCACCCGGGCGCTGCTCGCCCATGGCTCGCATATCGGTCGCGGGGCCGTAGTGACCGCCAACACCCTCGTGGCCAAGGCCGTTCCCCCCTACAAGATCATCGGCGGCAGCGGTGCCAAACCCATGGGCGAGCGCCCTCACGACCTGAACTACAAGGTGGGTGGCAAAGGCCTGTTCACCCTGTTCTATTGATGCTCGGCAGCACCCTGCTACTGACCCTGGCGACCCTCGCCGGGCTGCTCGCCGGTTTTGCCCGCGAATGGCTGCTGGTGGCGGCCTGGGGCGCGGGCAGCCGCAGCGATGCGTTCCTGGTCGCGGTGTTCATTCCCGAAGCCCTGCGCATGACCCTGGCCGCCGGCATTCTCGCGGCCGCGGCCCTGCCGCTCTATCAGGAGCGCGACGCCCAGCGCCAGCACGCCTGGCTGGCCGGCCTGTGCCCACGCCTGCTGGGCCTGGGTCTGGGGCTGTATGCCCTGCTGGCCTTGAGCGCGCCGTTGTGGATCCGCCTGATCGGCCCCGGGCTCGACAGCGAAGCCCAGGCCGAAGCCGCCGCCAACCTGCGCAGCCTGGCCGCCTGCATCCCCGGCCTGCTCATGCACGCGCTGTTCAGCATCCCGCTGCACGCCCGGCAGCGTTTTGTCCTGCCGGGGCTAGGCTCGCTGCTGTTCAACCTGCCACCGGTGCTTTACCTGTTTTTCTACGGCCAGGCGAGCCTTGGCTCCGGCCTTTCGCTGGCATTTTTTCTCGGCAGCCTGCTGATGTGCCTGTCGCTGGTGCCGGCGGTCTGGCAGGCCGGCTGGCGCCCCTGGCAAGTCCGCGGGGATGCCGGTGCCGGCCGGGAACTGCTCGGCCGCCTCGGCCCGTTGTTGACCAGCAACCTGGCCAGCCAGGGCCTGGCGCTGGTGGAACGGCTGGTCGCCAGCTACCTGGGCGAAGGCGTGGTGACCTGGGTCAACCTGGCGCGCAAGCTGATCAACCTGCCGCTGATTGCCTTGATGAGCCTGAACCAGGTCCTGCTTGGCTTGATGAGCGGCAAGTCCGGCGATCAGCGCCTGGGGCTGCTGCATCGGGGACTCGACGCCGCGACCCTGCTGAGCCTGCCAGCCGCGCTCGGCCTGGTGGGCGCCAGCCCGGCGCTGATCCACTGGCTGCTGCCCGTCCAGAGCGCCGACGGCCCGCTGCCGGCACTGCTGGGCTGGTTCGCCGTGTCCCTGGTGTTCGGCGCCTGGAACGCCATGCTCGCCCGTTACGCCTATGCCGCCGGTGATACCAGCACGCCACTGCATTGCGAGCTGCTCGGCAGCCTGCTCAACGCCTTGCTGCTGGCGGGCCTGCCGCTGGTCCTGGGGCTGACCGCGATTCCTCTGGCGGCCCTCGGCGGTGTGCTCCTGACCAACCTGTTGCTGATGCAGCGCCAGCAATTGCTCACCCTCATCAACTGGCCGGTGCGCTGGGCAGTCAGCGCCGTTCTGCTGAGTACCGCGGCGCTGCTGTTGCATCCGCTATTGAATGTCTGGCTGCAACTGGGGCTCAGCACAGTGGCCGGGCTGCTCTTGCTGATCGCCTTGGGGCTCTGGCTGAAACCCTGGCGGGCCTGAACGAGCGGCGGAGGGTTGACCTGATGTCACACTTATCCGTTATAAGTGCAGTCAGCCCCCGCCGACCCGGCAGAGTGTATTTCTTGGATCAGCGTTTGGACGCTAAGCTTGGACTATGGATGACTCAGATTACTTGCGCCTGCTCACCATTCAGGCCGAACAAGCCAACGCGTTCCTGTCCAATGCGCGCAAATGGGAGCGTGAGCGTTGGGTCTGCCAACGCCTGCTGCAAGGCTTGAACATCCCCTACCGTGCCGACGAGTTCACGCCCGCCGGGCAGGAGCCGCCGGACGTACTGTTTCGCGAGGCCTGTTTCGAGGTGTTCTTCGTGCTGGACGAAGGCCGCCGCCTCAACGACGAATGGCGCGACGAGTTGCAACGGCGCCGCAGTGCCTTCTCCCTTAGCCAGCTGGTGCGCCGCGAGGCCAAGCCCAAGCGCATTCCGGCCAACGAACTGTTGCTCAGGCTGGCCCCGACCCTGCGCAAAAAAGCCCACAACTACAAGGAACGCGGCATGGACCTGGGGGAGCTGGACATCATCGCCTTCGCCAGCCTCAAGCGCGAAGTGCTGGACCTTAACAGCCATTTCCCGCCGCCGACCGAATACCTGCGCCAGGGCTGGCGCTCGTTGTCGCTGGTCGGGCCGACCTTCGCCCGCGTGCTGTTCGCCCACCCCGACGCGCCGGACTTCCTGCGCGGCAACCTGGGGCGCAGCATCCTCTTCGATGTCGGTATCAGCCTGTAGGCCGCCTGGAGCGGAATTGCCTAAGCCCTTCAGGCCATTCGTGGCATGGCGCAAACACCGCGTGAGTGTTACAAAGCGCAATCATTCACGGGATGACAAGGCCGGCATCCGCGAGCAGCTATGCTCCGTTCATTGCCGCATAGCCCGACAAGATGGCACTGCGCTGTAACCTTCATACTTTTCGCAACGTCTAGCTGACGAGGCTTTTTATGACCAGCCGCCTGAACCCCGACGACCAACGCCATGTCGAAGAATACCTGCAACTGGCCCAGCACCGAGTCGAGCGCCGGCCCTTCCGGCCGTGGATGCTCCTCGTGATAGTCGTGACCATCACCATTGGCCTGGGCCTGCTGAGCCGATTTATCAGTTACCTGACGCTATGAGCTGCATCGCGCTCGCTCGGGTAACCGTACCGATTTCTTTTAGCCTTGCGAGATATCCCCATGACTCATCGTATTGTCATCGTTGGCGGCGGCGCCGGCGGTCTGGAGTTGGCTACCCGTCTGGGTAAGACTCTGGGCAAGCGCGGTACCGCCAGTGTGATGCTGGTCGACGCGAACCTGACCCACATCTGGAAACCCTTGCTGCATGAAGTGGCCGCCGGCTCGCTGAACTCTTCCGAAGACGAACTCAACTATGTCGCCCAAGCCAAATGGAACCATTTCGAGTTCCAGCTGGGCCGCATGAGCGGGCTCGATCGCCAGCAGAAGAAGATCCAGCTGGCCGCCACCTACGACGAAAACGGCGTGGAGCTGCTGCCCGCTCGTGAGCTGGGCTACGACAGCCTGGTGATTGCCGTAGGCAGTACCACCAACGACTTCGGCACCCAGGGCGCCGCCCAGCACTGCCTGTTCCTCGACACGCGCAAACAGGCCGAACGTTTCCACCAGCAACTGCTCAACCACTACCTGCGCGCCCATGCCGGGCAGACCGATGTCGTGGAGCAGATCAGCGTGGCCATAGTCGGTGCCGGTGCCACAGGCGTCGAACTGGCCGCCGAGCTGCACAACGCCGCCCATGAACTGGCGGCCTACGGCCTGGACCGGATCAAGCCGGAAAACATGCACATCACCCTGATCGAGGCCGGCCCACGGGTACTGCCGGCCCTGCCGGAGCGGATCGGCGGCCCGGTGCACAAGACCCTGGAAAAACTCGGGGTCAAGGTCATGACCAATGCCGCGGTCAGCGAAGTCACCGCCGACAGCCTGATCACCGCCGATGGCCAGGTGATTGCCGCCAGCCTGAAAGTCTGGGCCGCCGGGATTCGCGCACCGGGCTTCCTCAAGGACATCGACGGCCTGGAAACCAACCGCATCAACCAGCTGCAGGTCTTGCCGACCCTGCAGACCACCCGCGACGAGAACATCTTCGCCTTTGGCGACTGCGCCGCCTGCCCGCAACCGGGCACCGATCGCAACGTTCCACCGCGGGCCCAGGCGGCTCACCAGCAAGCATCACTGCTAACCAAGTCGCTGAAACTGCGTATCGAAGGCAAGGCCCTGCCGGAATACAAATACACCGACTACGGCTCGCTGATCTCGCTGTCGCGTTTTTCCGCCGTGGGCAACCTGATGGGCAACCTGACCGGCAGCGTGATGCTCGAAGGCTGGCTCGCGCGGATGTTCTATGTGTCGCTGTACCGCATGCACCAGATGGCGCTCTACGGCCCGTTCCGTACCGCCATGCTGATGCTCGGCAGCCGGATCGGCCGCGGCACCGAGCCACGCCTCAAGCTGCACTGAATCTGAGCCTGTAGACCAAGACAAGAGTGCCCCGAGCGATCGGGGCATTTTTTTGCGCCCTGTTCAACACGAACTCAGGCAAACAGGCAGGCTGTTAAAGATCGAAGTGCCTAGAGACTTCCTGCACTCTATTTCCAACTTTCCGCGCAACTTTAAGATTAATCTTAATTCTAAAATAGAAGAGCCACCGGACTTAACCCCCCACATCAAAAAGTTGCTCTCCCCGGGCGTACCGAATACATACGCCGGCCTCCGCATCACTTCTTACTGCGGCATATAGATAGCTGACCCGATAGTATTCAAGACGCCACTCATGCTCTATCTAGTTGCATTGATAGTTCGCCCTGCACGCTTAATCCTTCGACTCCAACCTGCTACCCCTGAGGATTAGCCCCTGCAAAACAGTTGCTTATATACAAAAATCGAAGACTTTGGCGGCGATCGTCCCGTTTAGCTGCCGACAGGCATTCCGACAACTTCATGCCACCCGATCAAATTTTAAGAATCTTCTTATTGAAATCATATCAGGCAAAAAAGTATCAGCCGCCATTCAAACCCATAGAGCATTCAATACTTTAAGAATGGTCTTATTGTAACGACCAAAGTGAAGATACAAGATTGCACCTCCAACTTTAGCAGGTACATGAAATGTCCAAACTTCTCAAAAGCATCGTCTCCATGGCTATCGCTGGCGCGGTCAGCACTTCCGCTCTCGCAGCAGATGGCACCATCAACTTCACCGGTGACATTATCGCCGCCTCCTGCAAAATCGACGCTGGTTCCGGCACCAACGTTGGTGGTAGCAAGGGCAACCAGAACATCGATGTCAACCTCGGCAAAGTCAGCACCGACTCGCTCTCTGGCACTGCAGGAGGCAGCATCGTCGGCGGTCAGAGCATCAACCTGAATCTGGATTGCGGCGGCACCGCAGAGGGCCTGAAGTCCGTCAAGCTGCAGTTCGACCCGAGCAGCGGCTCCGGCATCGACAGCAAGAACGGCTCGCTGCTGAAAGTCACAGGGGGCGCAGAGGGTGTGGCTATCGGTCTTTACGACGGCAGCAGCAAGCTGGTGAACCTCGGCGCGAACGAGACCATCAAGGGAGACTTGGTGCCACTCAAAGACGGTGATGTCACCACGTACACCGCCAAGCTGAACATGCGTGCAGGTTATGTGGCGAACGGTGAACCGGTCAAAGCAGGTCCTGCAAACGGCACCCTGCCGTTTACCTTGACTTACGAGTAACCCGCGCCAAAGGGAGGGGTCTGCGCCCCTCCCTCCGACCTGGAGCCGCTATGAAAACCTCACTATTGACACGTCTTGCACTCGCCAGCGTCATGACGCTTTTTGCGTCGATGGCCAGTGCCGGCATTACGCTGGATGGCACTCGCGTCGTCTTTGCTGCGCCAGCCAAGGAAACGTCCGTCGTCGTCAGGAACCAAGGCTCGAATGACATCATGGTCCAGTCCTGGGTCGAGCCAGACACCAACGGGCCCGTGACCGACGTACCGTTCGCCATTACCCCTCCCCTGGTTCGCCTGGGAGGCAACAAGCAACAGGTCCTGCGCATCCTCTATCAAGGCCAGGGGCTGCCAACCGACAAGGAATCCGTGTTCTGGTTGGCCGTGCAGGAGATTCCGCAAAAAGCGAAGGACGAGAACACCCTGCAAATTGCCATACGCCAGCGAGTGAAGCTGTTCTACCGCCCGGCCAATCTGCCGGACACTGCGGCAAATGCAGCCAAGAGCCTGCAATGGAAGCTGGTGGAACAAAACGGCAAAACCATGCTTTCCGTGAGCAATCCTTCTGCGTACCACGTGTCCTTTTCTGGTAGCACTGTGACGCTGCGCAATGGCAAGGACACGGGCACCGCCACCGCAGAAATGCTGGCACCAGGAGCAACACGCACCGTCGCGATCAAAGGCTCGACTGGCATGAGGGCCGGAACCACAACAGTGGAATTCGACAGCATCAACGATTACGGCGGACTGGACCGAGTCACCAGCAAACTTTCCAACTAACGGAAACACAGCCATCACTCGTGTCGCTCGCTAGAGCGCACCGCCTTACCTAATCCGACTTTTTAATCAGGTCAGTGCTTCGGGCATCCGATGCATGATCGAAAGGATTTCGCATGCCCATTTTTCAGAGAGAGCTCAGTTTCAGGATCGCCCGGCGGGCGTGCGCGACCTGCCTCGTGGCACTGGGGCTGACCTCGAAGCTGTCCGCCGCAGAAGCCGAGTTCGCCGACTCCTTTCTGAAAATGGGGGGTGCTCCGGTAGACCTCAAGTATTTTGAGAAAGGCAGTGCAGTTCCGCCTGGCGCCTACAGCGTCGACCTTTACCTGAACAATGTACTGATCAAGCGCCAGGAGATCACCTTCGCCGCCGACGCCTCCGGGCAGGTCAAGCCCGTCATCTCGCTCGGGCTGCTCAAAGAGCTCGGCCTCAACGCGGGCAAAGCCCAGCAGGATGGACTCATCGCCGCGGACACCAAGGATGAGCAGCCGTTCGATGTCAGCGCCCAGATCGCCGGCGCCGCGGTGGACTTCGACGCCACCAACCTGGCATTGCAGTTCAGCATTCCGCAGGCATACGTCCAGCGCTATTCCCGCGGTTACGTCGACCCCTCGGTTTGGGACGAAGGCATCACGGCCTTCTACAGCGACTACCAGGCCAACTTCAACCGCAACACCAACCGGGGAACGAAAAGCGACTACCACAACCTGAACCTGCGCAACGGCTTCAATATCGCCGGCTGGCGCTTTCGCAACGAATCCGCGCTGACCGGCGGAACCGGCACAAAAAGCGAATTCAAGAGCAACCGCAACTATCTGGAGCGCGACGTCCAGCGCCTGAAAGGCAAGTTTTCCCTCGGCGAGCTGTACACCCCTGGCGAGATCTTCGACAGCGTGCGTTTTCGCGGTGCACAGATCGCTTCGGACCTCGGCATGCTGCCCGACAACGAGATCGGCTACGCACCCGTGATCCGTGGCATCGCTGAAACCAATGCCACCGTAGAAGTACGGCAAAACGGCTACGTGATCTATTCCGCGTCGGTGCCGCCTGGCGCCTTCGAGTTCACCGACATCTATCCCAGCGGCTCCAACGGCGACCTGCAGATCAAGATCATCGAAGCGGATGGCCGGGTACGCGAATATCAGCAGTCCTATGCCTACCAGCCGGTCATGACCCGGCGCGGCAACCTTCGCTACAGCGTCACCGCCGGTGAATATCGCTCCGCCGACCAGCCGTCGCCGTCGTTCACCCAGGGCACGGCCGTCTACGGTGTGACCGACAACCTCACCGGTTATGGCGGTGCGCTGCTCGCGCAAGACTATCGCGCCGTCAACCTTGGCGCGGGCGTGAACTCCAGCATCGGCGGTATTTCCTTCGACGTCACCAGCAGTGAATCGAAGACCCAGAACGGCAAGACAAACAAAGGTCACAGTGCGCGCTTCCTGTACTCCAAGACGCTGAACGCCACCAATACCACCTTCACCATGGCCGGCTATCGCTACTCCACCGAAGGTTATCGCAGCTTCGGCCAGCATGTGGACGACCTCATGTATCAGGACCGTGCCGGCTTCAGCGCACAAAAGAGCCGAATCAACCTCCGGGTGAACCAGAGCCTGTCACAGCGAGGCTCGCTGTACCTCAGCATGGATGAAACCAACTACTGGAATCAGCAGGGCCGTACGCGCAACTGGCAATTTGGTTATGGCAGCAGCATTGCCAGCGTCAGCTACAACCTGGCGGTATCACGCACCCAGAGCGATCCCATGAACGGTGGTTCGGATACGCAACTCACCGCCAGTATCAGCATGCCGCTGGGAGGCCGGGGTAGTTCTCACCGCCTCTCCAACAACGCCATCAGCTCGAGCAAAGGTGATTCCTCGCTGCAGTCGAACGTGTCCGGCTACCTGGACGACCAGGCAACCCTCAGCTACTCGGCGCAGGCCGGCCACAGCAAGAGAAATGGCAGCACCGCCGGCGCCAGCCTGGACTGGGATACCCCCGTCGCCAAGCTGCGTGGTGGCTATAACCAGGGGCGTGACGACAAGCATATCGACCTGGGTGCGTCTGGCTCGCTGGTGGTGCACAGCGGCGGCGTTACCCTCGGCCAGCCGCTTGGCGAGACTTTCGGTTTGCTGGAAGTTCCGGACGTCGACGGCGTCGGGGTATCCGGTTGGAACGCCGTACGCACCAATGGCAAGGGTTACGCGGTGGTGCCCTATATGCAGCCTTATCGCTACAACTGGCTGAACCTGGATACCCAGACCCTGGGGACCGACACCGAGATCAACGAAACCTCCAAGGTGCTGGTGCCAACCCGTGGCGCCATCGTCAAGGCCACCTATACCGCACAAACCGGTCGTCGCCTGCAATTCGTCCTGCGCGCGGACAAGGGCGATCCAATCCCCTTCGGCGCCCAAGGCTACGACGAACAAGGCAAGCCCCTGGGCATGGTCGACAACCTGTCGCGCCTGCTGGTCTTTGGCGTTCCCGACCAGGGCCGGCTGGAGATTCGCTGGGCCGAAGGCAGCTGCATGGTGGACTACAAGCTCCCCCCAACAAACAAGGAGCTGGCTTACGAACGCGTGGACGGCCTTTGCCGAGTCTTGTGACCCACACCCTTTCAAACCAGAGCGGACATATGCACAAACTGATCACTCTTCCCATTGGCCTGCTTGCCCTGGTGCTGGCCGAGCCAGCGCTCTCATGGTGCCTATGGGGCAGCATTTCTGGCCCTCCTGGCGCGTCATATAACCAGGTGAATGTTCCATCCAGCCTGACCGTCAAGCGGGTCCCAGTCGGCGAAATACTCGCAAGTTACTCCCAGCAGATCCCTGTCCAAGGAGGGATTACTTGTAGCAGCAACGAGATCATGAACATAACCTTTGAAAACGGCCTCGAACCCTCCGCCATCCCCGATGTGTACAAAACCGGCGTGGCGGGCATCGGTATGCGCATCATCGCTTCAAGACACGTGGGGGGGGGACAGGAGTTTAAGGTACCCCCTGCCTTCCCAACACACATTTACTGGACAAGGTTATAGCGTCCACCTGCCTACTTACATTCATGTCGAATACGTCCGCACGGAAATCGCAGTTGGCTCAGGCAAGGTGCCAACCAACTTTACAATCAACTTCATTATCCCTCCGAATACTGGCCTGACCCCGAGCACAGTGACTTACACATCCTCAGGATTCACCAACCTGGAGAACAACTTCTACTTCAGCAGTTGCGAGGCCCGGGAGCCCTCCATGACCGTACAAATGGGCAAGGTCCCGATTTCCAACATCAAGTCTGGCGCCGCACCGGAAAAACCCTTCGCCCTCGATATTCGCTGCCGCGGTATGCGGCCTGAAAAGCCGGTTCCGCTGAAGATTTATTTCGAAGGCAACTCGACAGGCCCAGGCATGCTGAATCTGACAGGAGCTGGGCAGACCAGCGTTGCCCAAGGCGTGGCTATCGAGCTGAAAAACGACAAGGGCACCAAACTCCCCTTCAACAAGCCCGGCGCGGTCAGCCTGGACTGGCAGCACAGCGAAACCGATGCCGAGGTCTACCGCTTCGCGGGGTCCGCTCGCTATACGCCGAGTGGCGGCGAAATAAAGGCCGGCAAGGCAGATGCAACGATGACTTACGTACTCGACTACAACTGACCGGACTCAGCCAGCATGGGCCACCCCATAAAAAAGCCCCGAATGATCGGGGCTTTTTTGTGCGTCGCATTCGCCGGCAAGCACCGCGTGTCAAATTCCGGGCAAAAAAAATCCCCGTATCTGTCGATACGAGGATTTTTAATATGGTCGGGGTAAGGGGATTCGAACTCCTGACATCCTGCTCCCAAAGCAGGCGCGCTACCGGACTGCGCTATACCCCGGTAAAAAAAAGGCACCTTTTAAAGGCGCCTTCTGCGAACAGAGCTTTTGGCGTCTGATCTTAAGATTCGATTCCAGCGAACTGGTTTCAAAAATGGTGGGTCGTGTGGGATTCGAACCTACGACCAATTGGTTAAAAGCCAACTGCTCTACCAACTGAGCTAACGACCCAAATATGGTCGGGGTAAGGGGATTCGAACTCCTGACATCCTGCTCCCAAAGCAGGCGCGCTACCGGACTGCGCTATACCCCGGCTTGAAATTGGCTCCGTGACCAGGACTCGAACCTGGGACCCAATGATTAACAGTCATTTGCTCTACCGACTGAGCTATCACGGAACTGAACATTTCAATTTACAACCTTTACAGCAGGCTTTTATTTCTAGAAGCCCCCTCGTCGACCTGGTCCGTATCGCTACGTTCATGTCTCTGAGGCGCGCTATTCTACAATCTTAAAAACCTCTGTCAACCCCCTAAATTGCTTTCAAGACAATGATTTGCAACTTATTTCAGTTTTTTCCTCAGGGAGGAAAAAGCCTTGGGGTGACGTACTGCGGGGCGCACTTTACAAGCCTTTGCCTTACAGTTCAACGCCCTATGCAAAAAAAGGCCTCGCAATGCGAGGCCTCCTTCACAACGACGCCCTATCGGACTCAGGCGAAGACGATTTCGTCGTTTTCCACCTTGGCCGTCACAGTGGCTCCCGGCAGAAAACCGCCAGACAGAATCAACTGCGCCAATGGGTTCTCGATCCAGCGCTGAATCGCCCGTTTCAGCGGACGCGCGCCATAGACCGGGTCGTAGCCCACGGCAATCAGTTTGTCCAAGGCCTCGCCACTCAGCTCCAGCTTGAGCTCGCGCTCGGCCAGGCGGCCGCGCAGGCGCCCCAACTGGATCTCGGTGATGCCGGCGATCTGATCCCGGGCCAATGGCTCGAAGATCACCACTTCGTCGATCCGGTTGATGAACTCCGGACGGAAATGAGTCGACACCGCATCCATCACCGCCGCCCGCTGTGCTTCGCGATCCCCCACCAGCTCCTGGATCTGTGCCGAGCCCAGGTTGGAGGTCATGACGATCACCGTATTACGGAAGTCCACGGTACGCCCGTGGCTGTCCGTCAGGCGGCCGTCTTCCAGCACTTGCAGCAGGATGTTGAACACGTCCGGATGGGCCTTCTCGACCTCGTCCAGCAGGATCACCGAATAAGGCTTGCGCCGCACCGCCTCGGTCAGGTAACCGCCCTCCTCGTAGCCGACGTAGCCTGGAGGCGCACCAATCAAGCGAGCCACGGAGTGTTTCTCCATGAACTCGGACATATCGATCCGTACCATCGCCTCTTCGGTATCGAAAAGGAATTCGGCCAGCGCCTTGCACAACTCGGTCTTACCCACACCGGTCGGGCCGAGGAACATGAACGAACCACTCGGCCGGTTCGGATCGGACAACCCGGCGCGAGAACGCCGCACTGCGTTGGCGACCGCCACCACGGCTTCGTCCTGGCCAATGACGCGCTGGTGCAGCAGGCTTTCCATCTTCAGCAGCTTGTCGCGCTCGCCTTCGAGCATCTTCGACACCGGAATACCGGTCCACTTGGACACGACTTCGGCGATTTCCTCTTCGGTCACCTTGCTGCGCAATAGCTGGTTCTCGCTTTGGCCATGCTGGTCGACCATCTGCAGGCTGCGCTCCAGGTCCGGGATCACCCCGTACTGCAACTCGGCCATGCGGTTCAGGTCGCCTTTGCGGCGTGCGGCTTCCAGCTCCTGGCGGGACTGCTCGATTTTCTGCTGGATCTGCGCCGAGCCCTGCACTTCGGCTTTTTCCGAGGTCCAGACTTCTTCCAGATCGGCGTATTCGCGCTCCAGGCGGGTGATTTCCTCCTGGAGTTTCTCCAAGCGCTTGATCGCCGCTTCGTCATCTTCTTTCTTCAGGGCCTGGGATTCGACCTTCAGTTGAATCAGGCGCCGTTCCAGGCGGTCCAGCACTTCCGGCTTGGAGTCGATCTCCATGCGGATACGGCTGGCGGCTTCGTCGATCAGGTCGATCGCCTTGTCCGGCAACTGCCGGTCGGTGATGTAGCGATGGCTGAGCTTGGCTGCGGCGATGATCGCGCCGTCGGTGATCGCCACCTTGTGGTGCACCTCATAACGCTCTTTCAGGCCACGCAGGATGGCGATGGTGTCTTCTTCGCTCGGCTCATCCACCAGGACTTTCTGGAAGCGCCGCTCGAGGGCCGCGTCCTTCTCTATATATTGGCGGTACTCGTTGAGCGTGGTGGCGCCGACACAATGCAGCTCACCCCGAGCCAGGGCCGGCTTGAGCATGTTGCCCGCATCCATCGAACCTTCGCCCTTACCGGCACCGACCATGGTGTGCAGTTCGTCGATGAACAGAATGATCTGCCCTTCCTGCTTGGACAGCTCGTTGAGCAGGGATTTCAGGCGCTCTTCGAATTCACCGCGGTACTTGGCGCCAGCGATCAGCGCGCCCATGTCCAGGGACAGCAGGCGCTTGCCTTTCAGGCCGTCCGGCACTTCGCCATTGATGATGCGTTGAGCCAGGCCTTCGGCAATCGCGGTTTTACCCACGCCAGGCTCACCGATCAGCACCGGGTTGTTCTTGGTCCGACGTTGCAGCACCTGGATGGTCCGGCGGATTTCGTCGTCACGGCCGATCACCGGGTCGAGCTTGCCGTCTTCGGCGCGCTTGGTCAGGTCGACGGTGTATTTATCCAGGGCCTGACGCGACTCCTCGACGTTGGCGTCATTCACCGCCTCGCCGCCTCGCAGGTTATTAATGGCGTTTTCCAGCGCTTTTTTGCTGACGCCCTGGCCCAGCAGCAATTTGCCGAGCTTGCTGTTTTCGTCCATGGCCGCCAGCAGCACCAGTTCGCTGGAGATGAACTGGTCGCCTTTCTGTTGTGCCAGGCGATCGGCCTGGTTCAGCAGGCGCGCCAGATCCTGCGACATGTTCACGTCGCCGGTGGGGTTCTGGATTTTTGGCAAGTGGTCGAGCTCTTTGCTCAGTTCCTTGCGCAGGCTGTTCACGTCGAAACCCACTTGCATCAGCAGCGGCTTGATCGAGCCGCCCTGCTGTTCGAGCAGCGCCTGCATCAAGTGCGCCGGCTCGATGGCCGGATGATCGAGGCCGACCGCCAGGGATTGAGAATCGGATAACGCCAGCTGAAGCTTGCTGGTTAATCGGTCTATACGCATTAGTCACCTTCCTTTTGAGCAGGTCGGAGCGATGGACACACCTAAATAGAGAAACCTGCCAGATACCCCTGTAGATGCGGTCGATTCTGGAAGATTCAAGCCTTGCGAGCTTGACACAGGTCAGAAGAGTCTAGCGTTCCAGCCAGATCAGGGAAGCGAAGCGCCCGGTGCGCAGGCTGCGGCGGTAGGAATAGAAACGCGGATCGCTCACGGTGCAGAAACCGCCGCCATACACGGCGGTGACGCCGCATGCCGCCAGGCGCAGGCGGGCCAGCGTATAGATATCAGCCATGAGCTTGCCGGGGTTGTGGCTCAGTACAAAGGCCTGTTCGGTCTGTGGTAAGTGCCGGACGAAAGCCTCACGCACTTCCGGTCCGACCTCGAAGGCTTGCGGACCAATGGCCGGCCCCAGCCAGACCAGTACATCCTCAGGTGCAACCTTCAGGCTATCGAGCGTCGCTTCCAGCACCCCGGCCGCCAGCCCACGCCAACCGGCATGGGCCGCTGCCACCCGAGTACCGGCACGGTCGCAGAACAGCGCTGGCAGGCAATCGGCGGTCATGGCGCTACAGGCAATGCCGGGCGTGGCGGTCCAGCTGGCATCGGCGGTGGCGACGACGGACGGATCCGCCTCGACCACATCAATACCGTGAACCTGTTTCAGCCAGGCTGGCTTTATAGAGAAACGATCGGTCAGGCGACGGCGGTTTTCGGCCACCGCCTCTGGGTTGTCATCGACATGATCGCCCAGGTTGAGGCTGTCGAACGGCGCCAGGCTGACGCCACCCGCACGGGTGGTGACGCAGGCTTTGACCCCGGCCGGCGCGGGCCAGTCAGGAATCAGCCAGTCACTCATCCGACGAAAGCCTCGCGATCCTGCTTGAGCAAGGTCAGCAGCCAGACGAAATCTTCCGGCAGCGGCGATTCCCAGCTCATGCGCTCGCCGGTGGTCGGATGATCCAGCTCAAGGAACCGCGCATGCAGCGCCTGACGCGGGAAGTGCTTGAGGGATTCGACCATGGTCGGGTTCGCGGCGGGCGGAATGCGGAAACGGCCACCGTAGGCCGGATCGCCGACCAACGGATAGTTGATATGGGCCATGTGCACACGGATCTGGTGGGTCCGCCCGGTTTCCAGTTTCACCCGGACATGGGTGTGGGAACGGAAACGCTCCAGCACGCGGTAGTGACTGACGGCCGGCTTGCCGCCTTCCATCACCGCCATGCGCTGGCGTTGCTGGCCATGCCGGCCGATCGGCGCGTTGATCTTGCCACCGGCGGTGACCACGCCGATCACGATGCATTCATAGATGCGGCTGACGCTGCGGCTCTGCAACTGGGCAACCAGCTGGGTCTGCGCCTGGATGGTCTTGGCCACCACCATCAGACCGGTGGTGTCCTTGTCCAGGCGATGGACGATGCCGGCGCGCGGCACGTTGATGATGTCCGGGACATGGTGCAGCAGGGCATTGAGCAGCGTGCCATCGGCGTGACCGGCGGCGGGGTGGACCACCAGGCCGGCAGGCTTGTTGATCACCAGGATGTCGTCGTCTTCATAGACGATATCCAGTTCGATGTCCTGAGCGATCCATTCTCCCTGAGCTTCCTGCTCGGCGGTCAGCTCAAGAACCGCGCCGCCATGGACGATGTCTCGCGGGCGGATAACCGCTCCATCCACAGTCAGGCGGCCGTCTTTGATCCAGGCGGAAAGGCGCGAGCGCGAGTGCTCAGCGAATAATTGGGCGGCGACTTGATCGAGGCGTTGGCCGCCCAGTTCGGACGGCACCTCTGCGCGAAGTTCAATTTTATCGGACATGCTCAGACTAGGCGTCGGCACAGCCTTTGGTTTCGGCTGCGCGCTTGTGGTTAAATACGGCGTCTTTTGCCCCGAGGCTTTTTCAACGGGGCGCTCATCATAACAGGACGGCCCCGCCCAAGACAGCGGCCGTCATAGGGACGCAAGCCGCCATGCAAGTGAAACACCTGCTGCTGATCGCCATCCTCGCACTGACCGCTGCTTGCTCATCGAAGGAAGTCGTTGACGAAAACCTGAGCGAGGTCGAGCTGTACCAGCAGGCGCAGACCGACCTGGACAACAACAGCTATACCAGCGCCACCGCCAAGCTCAAGGCCCTGGAGTCGCGTTATCCGTTCGGCCGCTACGCGGATCAGGCACAACTCGAACTGATCTATGCCAACTACAAGAACGCCGAGCCGGAGGCCGCCAAGTCCGCCGCCGAGCGTTTCATCCGCCTGCACCCACAACACCCGAACGTGGACTACGCCTACTACCTCAAGGGCCTGACCTCCTTCGACCAGGACGTCGGCCTGCTGGCGCGCTTCCTGCCGCTGGACATGACCAAGCGTGATCCGGGTGCCGCGCGCGACTCCTACAACGAGTTCGCCCAGCTCACCAGCCGTTTCCCGAACAGCCGCTACGCGCCGGACGCCAAGCAGCGCATGATCTACCTGCGCAACCTGCTGGCCTCCTACGAAATCCACGTGGCCGACTACTACCTGACCCGTCAGGCCTATGTCGCCGCCGCCAACCGTGGTCGCTACGTGGTGGAAAACTTCCAGGAAACCCCATCGGTGGCCGATGGCCTGGCGGTGATGACCGAGGCTTACCAGCGTCTGCACCTGGACGAACTGGCCGCCACCAGCCTGGAAACCCTGAAGCTCAACTACCCCGATCACCCGACTCTGGTCGACGGCCAGTTCGTGCCACGGGTCGCCGAGGCGGACAACCGCTCCTGGCTGAGCAAGGCCACCCTGGGCCTGATCGAGTCCCGTCCACCGCTGCCGCCGGGAGAAACCCGCGCCAACCAGGACGTGATGAAGCAATACCAGGATGCCAAGGACGCGATTCCGGCCGAGCTCAAGCCTAAAGACGCCAATGGCGACGCTGTCGAAGAAGAACAGCATGAAGCCGAAGGCAACAACAGCGACCGCTCGTGGTTCAGCTACATGACCTTCGGCGTGTTCGACTGACACCGCCGCGGTCACAAAAAAGGGAGACTTTCGAGTCTCCCTTTTTTTGTCCGTGGATTTCAGCGCTGATTGCACTGTGCGCCCGGCATGACCTTGGCTAAACTGCCGGTTCCTCACTCACATAGCTGGCTACCATGCTTCGTCTACTGTTCTGGATCGCCCTGATTGCCGCTGCGGTATGGCTCTGGCGCAAATTCAAGCAGCCCGCCTCCGGCACCGCTGCGCCCCGCGAACCCAGCACCACGCCCATGGTGCGTTGTGCCCACTGCGGCGTGCACCTGCCCCGCGACCGGGCGCTGAGCCTCGAGCAACAGTGGTATTGCAGCCAGGCGCACCTGGAGCAAGGTCCGATCTCCCGCGATCGCTGAACCTCGACCGCAGCGGTGCATATGACGTCAAAAGCACGTTGTTTGCACCGCTGAATAATTCGCTACAAAAAAGCCACCGCCCCTCCTCACCTCGCTTCCGGCCGGCAACCCTCGGCAAATCGGGGCTATTACCCTGCACGTCATCTTGAATCCGACCAAACGGCCCCGCACCGCCCGGCCTTGAGCGGGCCAACGACCTCAAGCCTGCCTAGACTTCACGACACGCCAGGATGGCGGGTGCTCTCGCACCTCTTTCGCTCACGGATGAAGCAGTAAGCGGCATGAGCCCACGACAAAAAGTCTTGATCGTCGATGACGATCCAGGCATTCGCGAATATCTGGAAATCAGCCTCGGCCGGATGCAACGCCATACCCGCAGCGCCCGCACCCTGGGCGAAGCGCGTCACTGGCTGGCCCGGGAAGGCTTCGACCTGTGCCTGAGCGACCTGCATTTACCCGACGGCACGGGGCTGGAGTTACTCGAGCATATCCAGTGCCGCCAGCTGCGAATGCCGCTGGCAATACTCAGCACCTGCGCCCGCCAGGAAACCGCGATCCACGCCCTGAAGGCCGGCGCCATCGACTTCCTGAGCAAACCCGTGGCCCTGGCGCGCTTGCGCGAGCTGCTGAATGGTGCCCTGCCCGGATCGACACCCCCGCCCCCTGCCACCGGTCCATTGCTCGGCGATTCGGCCGCCATGCACAAGCTGCGCGGACAAATCGGCAAACTGGCCCGGAGCCAGGCCTCGGTCTATATCAGCGGAGAGTCCGGAAGCGGCAAGGAACTGGTCGCCCGCGCAATCCACGACCAGGGTCCTCGAGCCAGCCACGCCTTCGTGCCGGTCAATTGCGGAGCCATCCCACCGGAACTGATGGAGAGCGAGTTTTTCGGCCATCGCAAAGGCAGCTTCAGCGGCGCTATCGAAGACAAGCCCGGCCTATTCCAGGCGGCGCACGGCGGCACGCTGTTTCTCGATGAGGTGGCCGATCTGCCGCTGGCGATGCAGGTCAAATTGCTCCGCGCACTGCAGGAGAAGGCGATACGTTGCGTCGGCGAACAGCAGGAAGTCCAGGTCGATGTGCGCATTCTCTGCGCCACTCACAAGGCGCTGCAGGCGGAAGTGCATGCCGGGCGCTTTCGCCAGGATCTCTACTACCGCCTGAACGTGATCGAGTTGCCGGTGCCACCGCTACGGGCGCGCAAGGCTGATATCGAACCCTTGACCACCGCCATCCTCGAGCGCCTGGCGCAGGGCAACGACCAACAACTGGCACGGCTTCAGCCAGGCGCGTTGCTGGCACTCCAGGGCTACGACTTTCCCGGTAACGTGCGCGAACTGGAGAACCTGCTCGAACGGGCGCACACCCTGTGCGAGAACCGGCGGATCGAAGCACGTGACCTGCGCCTGACGCCAAACGGCGCCCACCCAGCCATCACGCCCGGCCCGGCACAGGTGATCAATCTTGAGAAACATCTGCAAGAGGTCGAGCGCCGGCTGATCCTCCAGGCTCTGGAGCACACCCGCTGGAACCGCACGGCGGCGGCCCAGCGCTTGAGCCTGTCGTTTCGTTCGATGCGCTACCGGTTGAAGAAACTCGGCCTGGATTAAATTCGCCCACTGGGCGCATAAGGCGCCGGGTCGATGATCGGCTCCCGGCCCAGCATCAGATCGGCGAACAGCTGGCAGGACGCTGGCGCCAGGACCAAACCGTTGCGGTAGTGCCCGCAGTTCAACCACAGCCCCGCCAACCCGGGCACCGGGCCAATATAGGGAATGCCCTCGGGCGAACCTGGGCGCAACCCCGCCCAATGGCCCACCACCTCGGCCTGCGCCAGCGCCGGAATCAACTCGATGGCCGAAGCCTTCAGGCTTTCCAGGGCAGACGAGGTCGGGGTCTTGTCGAAGCCTTCGTGCTCCAGGGTACTGCCGATCAAGATGTGACCGTCGCGCCGGGGAATCGCGTAACGCCCCTTGGCCAGGACCATGCAGGAAAGAAAATCCGACGCGCACTTGTAGAGGATCATCTGGCCTTTGACCGGCTCCACCGGCAACGCCAGACCCAGGCTCTTGAGCAATTCGCCGCTCCAGGCCCCTGCCGCCAGCACCACCTGATCGCCACGGATTTCGCCCAGGGAGGTCTGCACCCCGAGCACCCGCTCCCCTTCGCGGATAAACCCGCTGACTTCGCACTGCTCGTGAAGGGTCACCGTCGGCAGGGCCGACAGAGCGGCCTTCAGCGATTTGACCAGGCGCGGGTTGCGCACGTTGGCCACGTCGGCCATGTAGATCGCCCGCGAAAAACCGCCACCCAGCACCGGCACCGCGTCATGGGCCGCCGAGATATCCACAGCGCTCAATGGCCGCTGTTCGCGCCGCGCCCAGGCCAGCGCTTCAGCCTCGTCGTCGAGGTCCAGCCAGTACAGGCCGGTGGTGTGCACTTCGGGATCGACACCGGTGGTGGCGAACAGGCGTTCGGCCAGTTGTGGATAAAAGTCCTGCGACCAATGCGCCAACGCGGTGACCGCCGGGCTGTAGCGCCAGGGGTACAGCGGCGAGACAATCCCGCCGCCAGCCCAGGAAGATTCCTGGCCGACATTCGAGCGTTCGAGCAGCACCACCTGCTGCCCGGCGGACGCCAGGTTGAACGCGGTCAGCAGGCCGATCACTCCACCGCCGACAATCACCACTTGCTGTTGCTTTGCCATAGTCCAGTCCAGGAAATGAAAACACCGGGCGCCGCCAGCGCCCGAGAAGGATGTTCAGCGACCCCAGCAATCCTTGCTGGTCACCCCGTCGGCCATATTGTTGTTGCCCATGGCACCGGTGTGGCTAAGGGTGAACTCGCCGCACTTGTCGCCGGCCATCATGCTCTCGGTTTTCGGCGTCGCGGTCAGGGTAAAGCTCTGGTCGGCCAGGACTGGCGTGATGCTGTAGTCATCGTTGCCGGCGCTGAGGCCCGGAGCGTTGCTGTAGACACCGCCCTTGGAATGAAACCGCTCGAGACTCTGCGCCTGTTCCGACAGCAGGCCGGCGATTTGCGTGCGATGGGTTTTCTTCACGTACTCGGTGATGCTGGGCAAGCTCAGGGTGACGACGAGCCCGATGATCGCAATCACGATCATGATTTCGATCAGGGTAAAACCTTGGTTGGATCTACGCATGCCTCACTCTCACTTACTGTATTTGTCGCCACATGATGCGGCGGCTGCCACCGCCCGGTTTCTCGACCAGGGAGGCGATACCGCCGCCGGAATCGCTGACGATTTTGCGGGTAGCGCGGTTAAGCACAGCACTCAATGCAGGAATGCCGCCGGTAAAGATGACACCGCTGGAAGGCGTATCCAGGCCATCGACCACTTCATCGCCATTGGTGTCGAGCACCGCGTCATCGAGCATCTTACCGCTGAATGCGTCCAGCTCGACCAATTTGCCGTTGCCGGCGCTGGAACAAGGGTCACCCGCCTCGACAGCGGCGGTGCTGAAGACAATGCGACCCGCCACCAGCGTGGCCTGATTGATGACCCGCTCGCCACTCGACGCCTCCCCCAGCGGCAGGTACCAGCCCTGCTCGGCCGGATAACTGACATCCGCCTGGGTGCTGGTGATATAGGAGCCCGCGCTACCGGCAAACAGCCCGGTGATCGCTTGCGCCTGCAGGTCAGCCACGGTGATGCGGCCCGTCCCAGCCGGGGCATCCCAGACCGCATAGAAACCCTGGGCATCCTTGCTGCGCTTGTCGGCCAGCTCGCTGAGCTTGCCGGTGCCAAACAGCACCAGCTTGCCGCCCTCGGGATGATCCACCAGCAACGGCTGCGCGGTGATCGGCTGGCTCGCGCCACCCGGAGCGCTGAACAACGGAGCACCGCCAAAGGCCGGACCCCAGCTGTCCGGCGCCGAACCGCTCAAATCGAACTTCCACAGATGGCCCTGAAGGTCGCCGCCATAGGCCGCCTGGACCACATTCTGGCTGTCCACCCGCACCTTCACCGAGGACAAGCCATTCTCCTGCCCACTGCCATCGACCGGGATTTTCCTGATCAGCGAGCCATCGCGAATATCCACCACATACAGGGCAGCGAGCCCGGAATGACTGCCATAGCCATTGCCGATGAAAGCCGCCCAGCGCCCGTCGGCCAAGCGTGCCACTTCCGGACGGGCGTAGGCATAACCCAGGTCATTGAACGGGTGGCCGTTATCGGCAACCTCAGGCGCGGCAATTTCCCACAGCGCCTGCGGCGTATTGCCGGCCTGGCCATACAGCTGCACCGCGTAAAATACCTTGCCGCCGGCCCCGGTGCCCGCTAGCGCCAGGGTTGCCCAGGCCGTGCCGAGTTGGGCATCGAAGACCGCCACCGGGCCATCGGCCAAAAACCGGTGACGCTCCCCGTTGACGTAGCCGGGGTCGGCGATGTGATGCAGCAGCGGCAAGGCACTGGAGGGCATATAGGCGTAGCGGCGCCGGCCATTCTCAGGGTCGATCAGCGAAAACAGGCCGTCATTGGCGTTGACCAGCAGGCTCGGGGTCATGCCTTGGGCCTTGCTCACCAGGTAGGCGCTGTAGTCGCTGTCGCCCTGCAGGTCGGCGGCGTCCTGCGCGGTCGGCGCCGCCATGACCAGCGGCGAGTTGACGATGTCTCCCAGCAATCGGCTCCGCACCTTGAGCCCGGCCCGGTTACTCCCCTGGCTCCAGGCCAGTAGATCGGCCGCGGTGGTGCCGGGCGGCAGGTTCTGGGCGAGCGCGGCCTGCTGCGCGCCGGACAATTGGTCATGGCGCAAGGCAACGGCGGTTCGGGAGGCACTGTTCCAGGTCTGGAAGATCCCCGGCGACGCATCGGCAACCAGGGTCGAGTCCGTGCTCCACAGCGGCGTACTGGTGTCGACCGCACCAGCGGGGCTGATGCCATACGCCCTGATGGTGCCGTGCCAATCGGCGGGGTCATAAGACGCCTGGAAATAACTCGAACCGCTGGCCAGCCCGGCGGCCCCCGCCGTGGCGCTGCCCGCCTGGGCGGCGGAAGCCGAAACCTCGCCCAGGGCCGAGGCCAGCGCAGCGTCGAGCCCCGCCTTGTCGGTCACCGGGTAGAACTTGCCCCGGCCGTAGTTCGCCGCATCCAGCAGCATGGGGTACTGCGCGTTGAGACCGATGGTGTAAGTGTTCATGTGCTGTTGCGCGAAGCCCGCCGAATCCCAGCTTTTCCCCGCGATATCCATGCCTGCCGCGCGCATGTCGATATCCACCGCCAGCTTGGCGATGTCATCCAGATACAAGCTGCTGCCCTCCTCGTTGCCACCAGGATTAATGCCGTCATTGGGCACCCCATCCCAATCTGGCAGGCTGCTCGCCCCCCGGGGTTCACGGGAGGGAAAACTGTGGTCGTAACTGGGCAGGCCATCGGTCACCACCAGGCCGTAATTGCGCTGGCAGCGATACTGGATCGGGCTGCCATAGGTAGAGGGCGTGCTGTTGTAGTAAGGCGTCAGCCCCCGAAAATAACGGCTGATCTCGTAATAGGTTTCCGCCAGCGGCGCCTCGGCCGAGGCCCTGAGCCCGCCGATGGCGGACAGCAATACCCGGTAATTGTCGTCAGCCTGAGCCCGGCTGACCTGATCGCCGACCGGAGCCAGATCGCTGATGGCGCGCACGATACGCCCACCCGGCGCCAGATCGCCGCCCGCTGGCGGGTTGAAGCTCGCCAGGCCAATGCGCAGCGCGCGGTTGTCAGCCACCAGCTTGCTGGCGGCCTCACGCACCAGGGTCATCCGGTCTTGAACGGGAATCGAGCCATCGGTGAAATCCCGATCGCGACCATCGGCCAGGGCCAGCAGGTAAGCCAAATAGGCAGCCGAATAACGGGTGCGGCCGTTCCCCGCGGGATCAGGCAGCTTGAGGCACTGTGCCCGGGCATGGTCGCGGTAGAAACCGACATAGCCGCTGGCGCAGCCCGCCTGGCTCAGCGTTGAGAGAGCAAGCGAATCCGCGCTCGGACTGGCTCCGGCCAGGCATTCGCCCGCCTGCATCCGGCACAGCCTGACCGGCGCCCGCGCCAGCCCGGGATCGAAGCCCGGGGCATAGACAATGCTGTTCATGCTCTGCGAATCGTCGAGCAGCAGCATCACATTCGGTGCCACCGCCGCCGCGTTCGCCAAAGGTGCCTGCGCCGGGCTGAAGCCATAGGCCGGGGCACTCAGATAGAGACCCAGCAAAGCGCCAGCCAGCAATCCCCCAGGCCTTTCAATACTTGGCATAAATGCTCTCCAGCACGCTGCGCGAGTGGCCGGCCAGCCCGACAGCGGTCACCCGGTACAGGGTCGCGGAAGTGTTGCTCGGCACATGGACTGCCCCCAGCGTCGTACCGAGGTTCTGTACAGCGTAAAATCCGTTACCGGTGGCGATCCAGGTCACGCCCGAATGGCTGTTGTGGCCCGCGGCGCTGACAGCCGCGGACTCGCCGGGCGGCGCGCACTGGCCGCCGCTACAGGCCGCCAATACATAACTGTCCTGCTGCACCGCGCTCTCACCGATGCGCAGCGCCATCTCTGCCGCCTGGAACGACTGATTGCGCAGCCACAGGCCGCCGGCCATCTTTTCCTGCAAGGTCGCGTTCTGCATCGACGAAATGCCAATCAAGGTCAGCAGCAACAGGAACACCAAGCTCATCAACAGCGCCATGCCGCGCTGCGCCCCGGGAGCCGTTCGATACGAAGTCATCGGCAACTCCCTCACAACAGGCGATTGCGCAAGGCGGCCACCACATTGAACGTCTGCGGCCGCACTCGCGCCTGGGGATCGCTCAGGGTCAGGCTCAAACGCACGCTGCGGATCCGTGCCGGGTCTGCGGGATCACGGCTATAGCTGGAGGCCGCGACATCCGTGGCGGTGCTGGCGATGCCGAACGACACGTCGAACGCGCTGACATTGTTCACCAGCACCGCCTGGCCGGAGCCAGTGCCGGTGCCCATCAGCAGTTGATCGTCCTTCAAGCTGTACACCAGTCGCCGCACCGCAAACGCCTGCTGCCCCGAGGGGGCCTTGCGGGCGCCGGTGTAGGCGGTGGCGCTATTGCGGCAATCGCTCAGCACGGTCCAGGTCGGGGTGCCACCGCTGTCGCCGATATCGGCCGTGACCAGCGTCAGCCGGTGGTTGGCGTTGTCCCAGCGAATCGGCGTTTGCGCATGGCCGGCGAAATCCGCGGCAATGCTGGCATCGGCGATGCTCTGCAGGCAGCCGAACATGCCGACCATGCGTATCTCCTGGATCATCTTGCTCAGCACGAAGCGCGCATCCTCTTGCAGGCTGGCCGAAGCGTTCTGGCTGACATAGGTGTTTTTGGCCGAGATGAAAATCTGCGTCACGCCCAAGGCCACGATCAGGCTCAACGCCAGCGCCACCAGCATTTCGATCAGACCGAAACCGCTGTTCCCGCGTCTCATGGCTTGCTCCCAGGATCCACCGCCACCCGACTGCTCAGGACAAAACTGCGGGAGCCTTCAGCAGGCTGGGCAGAAACATGGGCGGCACGGGCGTCGTCCCAGGTGATGCTGATGGTGAACACGCCCTGTTTGAGGCTGATATGGCCCTCGGCGGTCGGCCCGCCGAAACTCTCGACATTGCGCTGGAAGTCATAGAGGTCCTGGTCCCGAACCACACCGAAATTGCCGGCCTCGGGAGCTGCCACGGTGTAGTCCGCGGCGCTGTTGGCGCGGATGCGATCGAGCATGTCATAGGCGATGAAGCTGGCCTGGCTGGTCATCAATGCACTGTCGGTGTAGCGCAGGGCATTGAGCTGGACCGCCGCCGCACCGAGCAGGCCGACGCCGAGAATCAGCACCGCCACCAGCACCTCGATCAGCGTCATTCCGGCCTGCACGCTCCTGCCCGTCATTGGCACTCCCCGTTTACCGCTATCCGTCCGTTCAGGCACAGCGTGATCGTCCTGTGTTGCTCGCCCAGCACATAAGTCATGACCGGCGGGACCGCTGCCAATACACCGCCCAACGCGTTGAAGCCAATGCTGTCGAATTCAGAGGTTAGCGTCAGCCGGGCGCCGCGACTGACCGCGGGAACAACCCGCAATACATTCGTCGCCGGTCCGTCGCCTTGATAAATCGACAGCCCCCGGCTCCAGTCCGAATCGACCGCAGCCGGGCGCAGGTGCACCGGCAAGCCGCTGTCGATCGCCTCCAGACGCGCGTAATTCAAGCTGCGCAGCAGTTCGCTGATGTCGCTGTCGGCCTTGGAGCGCTGCGCCATCTGACTGAACGCGGGAACCACCAGGGTCAACAAAACCGCCGAAACTGCCAGGGCCACCAGCAATTCGATCAGCGTGAAACCTTCTGTACGGTGACGCATGCCATCCCCTTGAGCGGCCAGCGGCTATAACTGGCCCTGGCACTTCGAACCTTCATAGACCGAGGGTTTGAGGTTTTGCTCAATGGCCGGGCAAGGATTGTCCGGACCTGCCGCACTCCATGGAGGGAGAAACATGTCGCAGAAAGGTTTCGGCCTGATCGAAATAATCGTGGGCCTGGCGCTTGCCAGCCTGCTGATGCTGTTCGCCACCACCTCATTCGGGGAGTTGTTCCAGTCGACACGCCGGCTGGATGCCGCGCAGATGCTTGCCAGCGGCATTCGCAATGCGCGCACCGAAGCCATCCTGCGTCAGCAGCGAACCGTGATTCACGGGCTGAACGACGACTGGAGCCAAGGCTGGCGGATCATTCTGGATATCAGCGGCGAGGGCTCGCAGGACAGCGATAACCCGGTATTGCTTGAACGCCGGGGGGACGCCCGGGTGGCGATTGTCGGCAATCGCCCAGTGGAGCATTTCGTGCGCTTCAGTGGCCTGGGTGATCCGCAGCTGCCCAGCGGCGCCTTTCAGGCCGGGACGCTGCACATCTGCGCGGCCGATCCGGGAACGAGCCAGCACCAGGTGGTGCTTTCCCGCAGTGGGCGGGTCAGCCTGCGCAGCGACAAGGCCGCGCAGGCGTTATGCGACAGACAGGGCTGATCAGAGCAGGGAGCGAACGCGCAGCTCTTTGGGCATGGAGAAAGTGATGTTTTCTTCGCGGCCGGCCAACTCGTCGGCGCCGGTAGCGCCCCAGGCGTGCAACTGCTCGATCACGCCCCGTACCAGCACCTCGGGAGCCGAAGCCCCGGCGGTGATGCCGATGCGCTCGACGCCATCGAACCAGCTGCGTTGCATGTCCTCGGCGCCGTCGATCAGGTATGCCGGGGTGGCCATGCGCTCGGCCAGTTCACGCAGGCGGTTGGAGTTGGAGCTGTTCGGGCTGCCCACCACCAGTACCACATCGCACTCGTCGGCCAGTTGCTTGACCGCGTCCTGACGGTTCTGCGTGGCGTAGCAGATGTCGTCCTTGCGCGGCCCGCCAATCGCAGGGAAACGCTGGCGCAAGGCATCGATGACCCGGCTGGTGTCGTCCATCGACAAGGTGGTCTGGGTAACGAACGCCAGCTTTTCAGGATTGCGCACCTGCAGCTCGGCGACGTCTTGCTCGTCTTCCACCAGGTAGATCGCACCGCCATTGCTGGCGTCGTACTGGCCCATGGTGCCTTCGACTTCCGGGTGGCCGGCATGGCCGATCAGGATGCATTCGCGACCGTCGCGGCTGTAGCGCGCCACTTCGATATGCACCTTGGTCACCAGCGGGCAGGTCGCATCGAAGACTTTCAGGCCACGGCCCGCCGCTTCGCTGCGCACGGCCTGGGAAACGCCGTGGGCGCTGAAGATCACGATGACGTCATCCGGCACCTGGTCCAGCTCCTCGACAAAGATCGCGCCGCGAGCGCGCAGGTCTTCGACGACAAATTTGTTGTGCACCACTTCATGACGCACGTAGATCGGCGGCCCGAAGACCTCCAGGGCGCGATTGACGATTTCGATCGCGCGGTCCACGCCAGCGCAGAAGCCACGGGGGTTGGCGAGTTTGATTTGCATGCTGTGCCTCGTGTCTTGCGGGCAAGGAATATTCGGTGCAACCGCTTCGCGATTGCTCGCTGGCCTGCTCGCGCCTACAGCAACCCTACGGAGACTGTAGACGCGAGCCGGCTCGCGATGCCTTTAAAGCGCTTTAACGTCGATGATCTCGACATCAAAGGTCAAGGTTTTACCGGCCAACGGATGGTTGAAATCAACCGTCACCTGGGCGTCATCAAAAGCTTTGACCACGCCTGGCAGCTCGGTATTCGCCGCATCGTTGAAGATCACCAGCAGGCCTTCGGACAGCTCCATATCCTGGAACTGCGAACGCGGGATGATCTGCACGTTTTGCGGGTTCGGCTGGCCAAAGGCGTTTTCCGGCTCGATGTTCAGGCTGCGCTTGTCACCCGCCTTGAAGCCGAACAGGGCCGCTTCAAAACCTGGCAACAGGTTGCCGTCACCGACCTTGAAGGTCGCCGGGGCCTTGTCGAAGGTGCTGTCCACCGTGTCGCCGTTCTCCAGGCGCAATGCGAAATGCAAAGTGACTTCCGTGTTCTGGCCGATGCGTTGTTCAGCCAATACCTGTTCAGTCATGAACGGCTTCTCCGGTTTTCTTGCTTTTGAACATATCCAGCGCAAGCATCACCGCACCTACGCTGATGGCGCTGTCGGCAAAGTTGAACGCCGGGAAATACCAGCGGTTCTGCCAATGCACCAGGATGAAATCGATCACATGGCCCAGGGCGATGCGGTCATACAGGTTGCCCAGCGCGCCGCCCAGCACCAGTGCCAGGGCGACCGCCAGCCAGGTTTCGTTGCGCCCCAGGCGCTTGAGCCAGACCACCAGCACCGCGCTGACCACCACCGCGATCAGGGCGAACAACCAGCGCTGCCAGCCCGAGCTGTCCGCCAGGAAGCTGAATGCCGCGCCGGTGTTGTAGGCCAGGGTCCAGCTGAAGTAATCCGGGATCACCACGATCTGCTGGTACATCGACAGCGAGCTTTCGAAGTGCAGCTTGCTGGCCTGGTCGATGACCAGGACCAACACGCTCAACCACAGCCAGCCCAGACGGCCGAAACGGCCCGTGGCATTAGGCATAGTGACGAACCTCGCCTGCGCCGCTGATGTTGTCGACGCAGCGACCGCAGATTTCCGGGTGCTCGGGGTGCACACCGACATCTTCACGGCAGTGCCAGCAACGGGCGCACTTGGCGAAGCTCGACTTGACCACTTTCAGCTTGAGGCCGGCGACTTCGGTTTCCACCGCATCCGCCGGTGCCTGCGCGAAAGGCGCGACGCTGGCGGTGGAGGTGATCAGCACGAAGCGCAGCTCGTTGCTCAGCTTGGCCAGGTCGGCGCTCAGCGCTTCCTCGGCGTACAGGGTCACTTCGGCTTGCAGGTTGCCACCGACGGCCTTGGCCGCGCGCTGGATTTCCATTTCCTTGTTGACCGCGACCTTGACCGCCATGATCCGCTCCCAGTAGGCACGGTCCAGCTCGAAGCCTTCCGGCAGCTCGCTGAGGCCCTGGTACCAGGTGTTGAGCATGACCGACTCGTTGCGCTCGCCCGGCAGGTACTGCCACAGCTCGTCGGCGGTGAAGGCGAGGATCGGCGCGATCCAGCGCACCAGCGCTTCGGAGATGTGGAACAGCGCGGTCTGGCACGAACGACGGGCCTTGCTGTCGGCGCCAGTGGTGTACTGGCGGTCCTTGATGATGTCCAGGTAGAAACCGCCCAGCTCCTGCACGCAGAAGTTGTGCACCTTGGAGTAGACGTTCCAGAAGCGGTATTCGCCGTAGTGCAGTTCCAGCTCGCGCTGCAGCAGCAGGGTGCGGTCCACGGCCCAACGGTCCAGCGCGAGCATTTCTTCGGCCGGCAGGATATCGGTGGCCGGGTTGAAGCCGCTCAGGTTGGAGAGCAGGAAGCGCGCGGTGTTGCGGATACGCCGGTAGGCGTCGGCGCTGCGCTGCAGGATCTGGTCGGAAACCGCCATTTCACCGGAGTAGTCGGTGGCCGAGACCCACAGACGCATGATGTCGGCGCCCAGGGTGTCGTTGACCTTCTGCGGCGCGATCACGTTGCCCAGGGACTTGGACATCTTGCGGCCGTTCTCGTCGACAGTGAAACCGTGGGTCAGCAGTTCGCGATACGGCGCATTGCCATCGATCGCGCAGCCAGTCAGCAGGGACGAGTGGAACCAGCCGCGGTGCTGGTCGGAACCTTCCAGGTACAGGTCGGCACGCGGGCCGCTGGCGTGGCCCATCGGGTGCGAGCCGCGCAGTACGTGCCAGTGAGTGGTACCGGAGTCGAACCAGACGTCCAGGGTGTCGCTGATCTTGTCGTATTGCGGGGCTTCGTCACCCAGCAACTCGGCCGCGTCCATCTTGAACCAGGCTTCGATGCCTTCGTGCTCGACACGCTTGGCAACGATTTCCATCAACTCGACGGTGCGTGGGTGCAGATCGCCGCTTTCCTTGTGCAGGAAGAATGGGATCGGCACGCCCCAGTTGCGCTGACGGGAGATGCACCAGTCCGGACGGTTGGCGATCATCGAATGCAGGCGCGCCTGGCCCCAGGCCGGCACGAACTGAGTCTCTTCGATGGCCTGCAACGCACGCTGGCGCAGGGTGTTGCCGCTGCTTGGCTGCTTGTCCATGCCGACGAACCACTGCGCGGTGGCACGGTAGATCAGCGGGGTCTTGTGGCGCCAGCAATGCATGTAGCTGTGGCTGATGGTTTCGGTGTGCAGCAGCGCACCGACTTCAGTCAGCTTGTCGACGATGGCCGGGTTGGCCTTCCAGATGAACTGGCCGCCGAAGAACTCCAGCGAGGTGGCGTAAACACCATTGCTCTGCACTGGGTTGAGGATGTCGTCGTTGACCATGCCGTAACGCTTGCAGGTCACGAAGTCGTCTTCGCCGTAGGCTGGCGAGGAGTGAACCACGCCGGTACCCGCGCCCAGCTCGACGTACTCAGCCAGGTACACCGGCGACAGACGATCGTAGAACGGGTGACGGAAGTTGATCAGCTCCAGCGCCGAACCCGGGGCGGTGGCGATGACCGAGCCTTCCAGGTTGTAGCGGGCCAGGCAGGACTCCACCAGTTCCTCGGCCAGCACCAGCAGCTTGTCGCCAGCGTCGACCAGGGCGTAGCTGAACTCAGGGTGAACGTTCAACGCCTGGTTGGCCGGGATGGTCCACGGAGTGGTGGTCCAGATCACGATCGAAGCCGGCTTGCTCAGCTTGGCCAGGCCAAAGGCGGCGGCCAGCTTGGCTTCGTCGGCGATCGGGAAGGCCACGTCGATGGTCGAGGACTTCTTGTCCTGGTACTCGACTTCCGCTTCAGCCAGGGCCGAGCCGCAGTCGAAGCACCAGTTCACCGGCTTGAGGCCCTTGAACACGAAACCGCCCTTGACCATTTCCGCCAGGGCGCGGATTTCCCCGGCCTCGTTGGCGAAGTCCATGGTCTTGTACGGGTTGGCCCAGTCGCCCAGCACGCCGAGGCGGATGAACTCGGCTTTCTGGCCTTCGATCTGCTCGGTGGCGTAGGCACGGCACAGCTCACGGGTCTTGTCCGAGGACAGGTTCTTGCCGTGGGTGACCTCGACCTTGTGCTCGATCGGCAGACCGTGGCAGTCCCAACCTGGAACATAAGGCGCGTCGAAGCCCGCCAAGGTCTTCGAGCGGATGATCATGTCCTTGAGAATCTTGTTGACCGCATGACCGATGTGAATCGAGCCGTTGGCGTAGGGCGGACCGTCGTGAAGTACGAACTTCGGACGATCCTTGCCAATTTCGCGCAACTTACCGTACAGGCCAATGCTGTCCCAGCGCTGCAGAATCTGCGGTTCGCGCTGAGGCAGGCCGGCCTTCATTGGGAAGGCGGTGTCCGGAAGGTTTAGCGTGGCTTTATAGTCGGTCATTTAAGGCTCTTCATTAGCGATTGGCGCTATGGATACGTGCAACTTCGGCACGGGCGGCGGCGACATCCGCGTTGATCGCCGTCTTCAGCGCCTCCAGAGAGGCGAAACGCTGCTCTTCACGCAGCTTGTGGTGGAAAACCACCGTCAAACGCCGGTCATACAGATCGCCGGCAAAATCTAAAAGATGGACTTCCAGGTGGGCCTTGCCATCACCTGCTACCGTCGGCCGCACGCCGATATTGGCGACGCCCGGCCAGGTCTTGCCGTCGATGTCGACATCGACCAGGTACACCCCGGACAACGGTACGCGACGGCGCTTGAGCTGCACATTGATGGTTGGCGTACCCAACTGGCGCGCCAGCTTCTGCCCGTGCAGGACCCGCCCGGCGATGCGGAACGGGCGACCGAGCAGACGCTCGGCCAATACGAAATCGGCAGCCGCCAGCGCATTGCGGACCTGGGTGCTGCTGACGCGCAGGCCATCCAGTTCGACGGTCTGCGCGGCCTCGACGGTAAAACCGTGGGTGATACCGGCCTTTTGCAGGAAATCGAAATCACCGACCCGGTCGCAGCCAAAACGAAAATCATCGCCGACTTCCAGGTGCTGCACACCCAGGCCGTCGACCAGGATGGTCTCGACGAATTCACTGGCGCTGAGCTTGCTCAAGCGCTGGTTGAACGCCAGGCACAGGACCCGGTCGACGCCCTCCTCTGCCAGCAACTGCAGCTTGTCGCGCAAGCGTGCCAGGCGGGCCGGGGCGGTATCCGGAGCGAAGAACTCGCGAGGCTGCGGCTCGAATATCACCACGCAGCTGGGCACGCCCAACTCAAGCGCACGCTCACGCAGCCGGCCCAGGATAGCCTGGTGGCCACGGTGAACACCGTCGAAGTTGCCAATAGTGGCGACACAGCCCCGATGCTGGGGGCGCAGGTTGTGGAGGCCTCGGACCAGCTGCATAACGCGCTTCTTGCTCATAAAGTGGTCGATTATAACCACACCCGACGGCCGGTGACAGGCAACAGCACGCGCCAAAGTGATCGAACCGACAAAACCACTGCCTCGCCGGCGTCCAAGCGCCTCAGGACCTCAGTGCAACGCCTTGCGATTGAAGTCGCGCAAACGGAAGCCGAACAACGCCAGCATGCCGAAATAGGCCACCACGCCCGCCACCACCAGCACACCCAGACGCAGGAAGCGTGCGAGCATATTCCCCTGATCCCAGGCCGGCATGAACTGCATCAGCCCCAGCAACACCGCCGACATCACGCTCACCGCGACGACCAGCTTGAGGGCAAACTTGCCCCAGCCAGGTTGCGGCAGGAACATCTGCTGCTTGCGCAGCTGATAGAACAGTAAACCCGCGTTGATACAGGCCCCGGCGCTGATCGCCAGCGCCAGGCCCGCATGTTTCAGCGGGCCGATGAACGCCAGGTTCAGCAGTTGCGTGACGATCAGGGTGAAAATCGCAATTTTCACCGGGGTACGGATGTTTTGCTGGGCATAGAAACCCGGTGCCAGCACCTTGATCACAATGATCGCGAGCAAACCGACCGAATACGCGACCAGCGCACGCTGGGTCATCGAGGCGTCGAAGGCGCTGAACTGGCCGTACTGGAACAGCGACACCGTCAATGGCTCCGCCAGAATCCCCAGGGCCAGCGCGCAAGGCAACACCAGCATGAAGCACAGGCGCAAGCCCCAATCGAGAATCCGCGAATATTCATGCCGGTCCTTGTTGGCGTAAGTCTTGGCCAGCGTCGGTAGCAGGATCGTGCCCAGCGCCACTCCCAGAACCCCTGAAGGCAGCTCCATCAGGCGATCGGCGTAATACATCCAGGACACCGAGCCAGCCACCAGGAACGAGGCGAAGATGGTATTGATGATCAGCGAGATCTGGCTCACCGAGACCCCGAGAATGGCCGGCAGCATCTGCTTCAGCACCCGCCAGACCCCAGTGTCGCGCAGGTTCAGGCGCGGTAGCACGAGCATGCCGATCTTTTTCAGGTGCGGCAGCTGATACAGCAACTGCGCCAGGCCACCCGCCAGAACCGCCCAGCCCAGGGCCATGACCGGCGGATCGAAATAAGGTGTCAGGAATACCGAGAAGACGATCATGGCGACGTTCAGCAACGTCGGCACGAACGCCGGGACCGAAAAGCGGTTCCAGGTATTGAGGATCGCCCCCGCCAGAGAGGACAACGAGATCAGCAATATATAAGGAAAGGTCACGCGCAACAGATCGGTGGTCAGCGTGAATTTTTCCGGGGTGTCGACAAAACCTGGCGCCGTCGCCCAGATCACCCAGGGCGCGGCGATGATCCCCAGCGCCGTCACCAGCGCCAGCACCAGGGTCAGCAGGCCGGACACATAGGCAATAAAGGTCCGGGTCGCCTCCTCACCCTGCTGGCTTTTGTATTCCGCCAGGATCGGCACAAAGGCCTGGGAAAAAGCCCCCTCGGCAAAGATGCGACGCAGCAGGTTGGGCAGCTTGAAGGCGATGAAAAAGGCGTCCGTCGCCATTCCGGCGCCGAATGTACGCGCAATGATGGTATCGCGCACGAACCCCAGAACCCGGGAAAGCATGGTGATAGAGCTGACAGCGGCCAACGACTTGAGCAGGTTCATGGAAAGGTTTTTTGCCTGTAGATAAACAGCAGGCGAACAATGCGCCCACTTGTGCGATACTCCGCGCCGCAACAGCACAGAGCCAAAGCTCGCGAGTTTACAGGTCAAGCGCCGGAAATAAATATCCCGCCTCTTCAGATCCAACCACTCAGCGGAACGCATCACCTGCCCTTGACAAGCCTTCAACTCATCGGCATGATTCGCGGCCTATTTTGTTTGCTATTTCCCAAAAAGTCTTTCGAGGAGCTCGACGGTGGCCAACTCACCTTCCGCCAAAAAACGTGCAAAACAGGCTGAGAAGCGTCGCAGCCACAACGCCAGCCTGCGTTCCATGGTTCGTACCTACATCAAGAATGTAGTTAAAGCCATCGACGCAAAAGACGCTGAAAAAGCGCAAGCTGCTTATGTTCTGGCCGTGCCAGTTATCGACCGCATGGCCGATAAAGGCATCATCCACAAGAACAAAGCTGCTCGCCATAAAGGTCGTCTGAATGGCCACATCAAGGCTCTGAACCTTGCTGCTGCAGCCTAAGCGACACGCTTGTTAAAAAACCGACCTCAGGGTCGGTTTTTTATTGCCTGCGATTTACTGCCTTGACCAGCAAACCACTATCGCCAGCAATCGAACATCGACCGGCAGCCCCTACAGAGCACAACCACTGCAGGAGCCAGCCCCGAAGGCCGTTACGGAGTCTGCGCCCAAGGCAGGATCGGAATCGCCGTCACCGCATTCTGCGGGCTGCCCTCGATCAACCGATCGCTATAGACCAGGTACACCAGGGTATTGCGTTTCTTGTCGAGGAAACGCACCACCTGCATGGTCTTGAACACCAGCGAAGTGCGCTCCTTGAATACCTCTTCGCCATCCTTGAGCTCACCCTTGAAGCTGATCGGGCCGACCTGACGACAAGCAATGGAAGCCTCGGCGCGATCTTCCGCCAGACCCAACCCACCCTTCACGCCACCGGTCTTGGCGCGCGACAGGTAGCAGGTCACGCCCTCCACCTTCGGATCGTCGAAGGCCTCGACCACAATGCGGTCATTAGGCCCGACAAATTTGAACACCGTCGACACCTGGCCGATTTCTTCAGCGCAGGCCAGCAGCGGCATCGCCAACAGCAACCCCAACAACCCTTTTGCTACACGCATTGGTTTTTCCTTAGACCAGAATCAGGTTGTCACGGTGAACCAGCTCGGGCTCAGCCATGTACCCCAACAAACCGACAATCGCATCAGAGGACTGACCGATGATTTTTTGCGCTTCCAGGGCGCTGTAGTTGGCCAGGCCGCGGGCGATTTCACGCCCGTCCGGCGCCACGCATACCACCATCTCGCCACGACGGAAGCTGCCCTGAACCAGCTTGACCCCCACCGGCAGCAAGCTTTTGTTGCCTTGGGACAAGGCCGACACCGCACCATCGTCCAACACCAGGGTGCCACGGGTTTGCAGGTGCCCGGCCAGCCATTGCTTGCGCGCCGCCAGCATGCCGCGCTCAGGCGACAGCAAGGTCCCCAGGCGCTCACCCGCCTTGAGACGATCCAGCACACGCTCCAGACGCCCACCGACAATGATGGTGTGCGCCCCGGAACGGGCTGCCAGACGCGCCGCGCGCAGCTTGGTCTGCATACCGCCACGCCCCAGCGCGCCACCCGTGCCACCCGCCACTGCGTCCAGCGCCGGATCGTCGGCACGCGCCTCGTAAATCAGCTGGGCATCGGGATTATTACGGGGGTCCGCATCGAACATGCCGTCGCGATCCGTGAGGATCACCAGCAGATCGGCCTCGACCAAGTTAGCCACCAGGGCCGCCAGGGTGTCGTTGTCGCCGAAACGGATCTCATCGGTAACCACGGTGTCGTTTTCATTGATGACCGGAATCACCTTGAGCTCGACCAGCGCACGCAAGGTGCTGCGGGCATTGAGGTAACGCTTGCGGTCGGACAGGTCGTCATGGGTCAGCAGAATCTGCGCGGTGTGCAAGCCGTGCTCGGCAAAGCTCGACTCCCAGGCCTGCACCAGGCCCATCTGACCAATGGCCGCGGCCGCCTGCAGCTCATGCATCGCACTCGGTCGTGCGGTCCAGCCCAGGCGGCTCATGCCGGCCGCGACCGCGCCGGAGGAAACCAATACCAGCTCGACACCGGCCCCATGCAAGGCCACCATCTGCTCGACCCAGACACCCATTGCCGCGCGATCCAGCCCTTTGCCGTCCGCCGTCAGCAGCGCACTGCCGATCTTCACGACCCAGCGCTGCGCACCTGTCACCTTACTCCGCATCTTCTTCAACCTTAGCTTGAGAGCCACGCGACCGAGCGCGCCCATAAAGTTATTCGTGGCTACGTTTCCCGGATACTAAAACGCCGCTCAGTGAGCGGCGCTTGTAGTTTACTGCAACGAATCAGTCGCGGACGTAAATGATTTCCGGACCATCTTCGTCATCCACATCTTCCTCATCCCAATCATCGTCGCCGATGTCGTGCACGCTCTTCACGCCGCTGCGGCGCAGGGCACGCTGGTCGTCCAGAGCCTGCAACTGGGCACGCGCCTCGTCCTCGATACGCTGATCGAGCTCAGCCAATTCGTCGGCGTAGGCCGGGTCGGCCGCCAGACGATCGGCACGATCTTCCAGATACCGCATGATGTCGCGACTCAGGCGCTCGGTACCGTCTTTGGAAATAGCCGAGATCACGTACACCGGACCGGTCCACCCCAGGCGATCGACGATCTCCTTGACCCGCGCCTCATGCTCTTCCTCGAGGATCTGGTCGCATTTGTTCAGCACCAGCCAGCGATCACGCTCAGCCAGGGACGGGCTGAACTTGGTCAGCTCATTGACGATCACTTCCGCCGCATCGGCCGGACTGCTTTCATCCAGTGGCGCCATGTCCACGAGATGCAACAGCAGACGAGTACGCGCCAGGTGCTTGAGGAAACGGATCCCCAGGCCCGCACCATCCGAAGCGCCTTCGATCAGACCCGGAATGTCGGCGATCACGAAGCTCTTCCAGCGGTCGACACTGACCACGCCCAGGTTCGGCACCAAGGTCGTGAACGGATAGTCAGCCACTTTCGGCTTGGCCGCGGACACCGAGCGAATGAAGGTGCTCTTACCGGCATTCGGCAAGCCCAGCAGACCAACGTCCGCCAGCACTTTCAGCTCCAGCTTGAGGTCACGCTGCTCACCCGGCTTGCCCGGCGTGGTCTGGCGCGGCGCGCGGTTGGTACTGGACTTGAAACGGGTGTTACCCAGACCGTGCCAGCCGCCCTGCACCACCAGCAAACGCTGACCAGCCTTGGTCAGGTCACCGATCACTTCCTGGGTCCCGGCGTCGATCACCGTGGTGCCGACCGGTACGCGCAGCTCGAGATCCTCACCCTTCTTGCCAGTGCAATCGGTACTGCCGCCATTGGAGCCGCGCTCGGCATCGAAATGACGGGTGTAGCGGTAGTCCACCAGGGTATTGAGGTTTTCGTCGGCGATCATGTAGATCGAGCCGCCATCGCCACCATCACCACCGTTCGGACCACCGTTTTCGATGAACTTTTCCCGACGGAAACTCATGCAGCCATTGCCGCCGTCGCCAGCTTTTACTCGGATCGAAACTTCATCAACGAACTTCATAACAAAACGCCTCTCGCCGCACGGGCGAGCCGAAAAACACTAAGACATAAGACTCTTGCAAAAATGAGCGCAGCGACCCCGATCAACGGCCGTAACATCCAGCGCTGGCAGCCCATACAAACAGTTTTGCAAGAGACTCACCCCACAAACGAAAAAGCCCCGTCGCGAGACAGGGCTTTTCCAGCGATCGCGCAATTAAGCCGCGACGACGCTCACGTAACGACGACCGAAGGCGCCTTTTACTTCAAACTTGATCACGCCTTCGATTTTCGCGAAGAGGGTGTGATCCTTCCCCATGCCAACGCCGTAGCCAGCGTGGAATTGGGTGCCGCGCTGACGCACGATGATGTTGCCGGCCTTGATGACCTGGCCGCCATACATCTTCACGCCAAGGCGTTTGGCTTCTGAGTCGCGACCGTTACGGGTACTACCACCAGCTTTTTTGTGTGCCATGAGTTCAATTCTCCTAGTGAGGAATTAGGCTGAATTAAGCCTGAATACCGGTGATTTTGATCTCGGTGAACCACTGGCGGTGGCCCATACGCTTCATGTGGTGCTTACGGCGACGGAACTTGATGATGCGGACTTTATCGTGACGACCTTGGGAGATCACTTCAGCCTTGACGGTTGCGCCAGCAACAACAGGTGCGCCGATGTTCACGTCGTCGCCATTGGCAACCAACAGAACGCGGTCAAAAGTCACGGATTCGCCAGTGGCGATTTCCAGTTTTTCGATCTTCAGGTATTCACCTTCAGCGACCTTGTATTGCTTACCGCCGGTAACGATTACTGCGTACATGGTATTTCTCCGATAATCCTGCTCACCCAGCTCTTTATAAGAAGAGGTATTGGCTGGCATGGCTGCATGGGGCTGGAACGGCCCAAGTGCAATTGCGTAAGGCAGGTGCTGCCCAGGAAGTTCAGGGTGCGCGATTGTACGCAAGCTGTCTTGGCGATGCAAGGGGCCGTCCATCGCGCCTTGACAGCCCCGGACGTGGGTCCTAGCATGCCGCGCAACCCTTCTGGAGCACCTGTCGCTGATGCAACCCCAAGCTTTCTACCGCGCGGTGGCGGACGATTTTAGCGCCGTCGACGGCATCATCAAGAAGCAGCTGACCTCCCGAGTGCCGCTGGTATCGAAAATCGGCGACTACATTACCTCGGCCGGGGGTAAACGCCTGCGTCCTTTATTGGTGCTGCTGTGTGGCAAGGCCCTGGGTCGCGAAGGCGACGACCTGCGCCTGCTGGCCGCCACCATCGAATTCCTGCACACCGCCACCCTGCTGCATGACGACGTGGTCGACATGTCCGGCATGCGCCGCGGCCGCTCGACCGCCAACGCCATGTGGGGCAACGCCCCGAGCGTGCTGGTGGGCGACTTCCTGTACTCGCGCTCCTTCGAGATGATGGTCGAGCTGGGCTCGATGCCGGTGATGAAAATCCTTTCGCAGGCCACCCGCATCATCGCCGAAGGCGAAGTGCTGCAGCTGTCGAAAGTCCGTGATGCCAGCACCACCGAAGAAACCTACATGGAAGTCATCCGCGGCAAGACTGCGATGCTCTTCGAGGCCTCGACCCACAGCGCCGCCGCCCTGGCCGGCGCCACCGAAGAGCAGAGCGAAGCCCTGCGCACCTTCGGCGATCACCTGGGCGTGGCCTTCCAACTGGTGGACGACCTGCTCGACTACCGTGGTGACGCACAAACCCTGGGCAAGAACGTCGGCGACGACCTGGCCGAAGGCAAGCCGACCCTGCCGCTGATCTACACCATGCGCGAAGGCACGCCGGAACAGGCTGCCCTGGTGCGCCAGGCGATCCAGAAAGGCGGTATCGAAGACCTGGAAAGCATCCGCGCTGCCGTGGAGGCCTCCGGTTCCCTGGACTACACCGCGCAACTGGCCCGCGACTATGTCGCTCGCGCCATTGCCTGCCTGGAAGCCCTGCCGCCGAGCGAATACCGCGACGCGCTGGTGGAACTGAGCGAATTCGCCGTAGCCCGCACCCACTAAGATCCGGCTGCACACAAGCCCGCTCCTGCCCTGCGCAGGAGCGGGTTTGTTCGTGATGCTTTCCCCCTCGATCCCCCGCTATACCCCTTCCCCAAGCAAAACCCTATATAATGTGCGCTTTTTTAGCCTTCCTGAATCCGAGGAGCCTTAGTGAGCACGCTGCCACCCTGCCCGAAATGCAATTCCGAATACACCTATGAAGACGGCGCCCAACTGGTCTGCCCGGAATGCGCCCACGAATGGTCCGCCAACGGCGAAGCCGAGGCCGCATCCGATGAAACCGTGAAAAAGGACTCGGTCGGTAACGTCCTGCAAGACGGCGACACCATCACCGTGATCAAGGACCTCAAGGTCAAGGGCACCTCGCTGGTGGTCAAGGTCGGCACCAAGGTCAAGAACATCCGTCTGTGCGATGGCGACCACGACATCGACTGCAAGATCGACGGTATCGGCCCGATGAAGCTCAAGTCCGAGTTCGTCCGCAAGGTCTGACATTCCGGCTATCGCCCCGTGCCAGGCACGGGGTGAAGCCCTCCCCGCTCCCGCTAGGCTCCCCTCATTTCCCGCTAAATATCAAAAGGCCAGCCCTTTTGACCCACAACAATTTCCACACAGAAAAAAGCAGAAACCGCCAATAGGTACTTGCTATTCATTGAATAAGAATTATTCTCATTGAAACCCATCAAGGAGATGAGACTCATGACTTATTTGATCGACGCATGGCTGGACCGCCCACACCCTTACCTGAGAATCCTCCATCGGGAAACCGGGGAAGTCTGTGCGGTACTGGAAGAAGAAGCCTTGAACGAGCTGCAGGATCAAGGCGACCTGGACCTCAACGGCCTGAGTTCCAGCGAGCCAGTGGTGCTCAAGGAACTGGTGCGCAACCTGTTTCTGTTCTGCTATGCACGGGCCTTGCGCCCTACTGGAACAGCCGAAGGGCAAGGCCTGAGCGCAAAAATACGTCTATGACCCCACCTGACCCCTCTGCCAAGGCAAGCCTTCTCGCGATCCCTACACCGCAAACACGGCGTATGGATCGCGAGCAAGCTCAACCCGGCAGCTGAGGCTTACAGAACGTCGAGCAGCTCGACGTCAAACACCAGAACGCTGTGCGGCGGGATGCTGCCAACGCCTTGCGCGCCGTAAGCCAGCTCGCTCGGCACATACAGACGCCATTTGCTACCGGCATTCATCAGTTGCAGCGCCTCGGTCCAGCCAGCGATCACGCCGCCGACCGGGAATTCCGCAGGCTGGCCGCGCTCGTAGGAACTGTCGAACACGGTGCCGTCGATCAGGGTGCCGTGGTAGTGGGTACGCACGCTGTCTTCACGGGATGGCTTGGCGCCTTCGCCCTGGGTCAGCACTTCGAACTGCAGGCCGGAGGCCAGAGTGGTGATGCCTTCACGCTTGGCGTTTTCAGCCAGGAAAGCCAGGCCCGCACCAGCAGCGGCTTCAGCCTTAGCAGCGGCTTCGGCCTGCATGATTTCGCGGATCACCTTGAAGCTGGCGGACATTTCTTCCTGGCCTACACGGCTAGGCTTGCCGGCGAACGCGTCGGTCAGGCCAGCCAGGATGGCGTCCAGGCTCACGCCCGGTGGCGGGTTGTCACGCAGCTGGTCGCCCAGCTGACGGCCGATACCGTAGCTGACGCGGGTTTCGTCGGTGGACAGATTTACTTCGGACATGACACTGCTCCGCTGTGCGGACGGCTCGGAAATCCGCCGTGCGTACACAGCGCATCCCGGGACGTCCGGAACCAAAAGGGCGAGCAGACTAGCACAGATGCCATGGCGATGATGAACGTGCGTCCCGCCTGTCAGGCCGAGCGGACGGCGAGGGGCACCCGCAGGCTGTCATCGGTACCGGCCGAGAGGCCACACATCTCGTCATGCACTGAGGCATGGATCAGGTTGAAGGGCAGCTTGGGAAAGGCGTGCAACACTTCCCGGGCATGCTCCACCGAACGCAGATGCAACATCTGACCGTGGGCATCGCTCAACGGATAGGCCGCCCCATGCATCCGCGCCTCGAGCAGATAGATGCCGCCTTCGAGGGAGATCAGGTTCAGCTCGTCGATTTTTCCGGCGACGGCATAAGCATTCAACTCGTGCAGGTTCATGAGTGCACCTCGCGCAGTTCAAGCCCGTGACCTTTACAGGGATATGCCTCGGCCGGTAATAGCACAAGCCACAAACGACGCCGCCCGTCCGTTTCACAACGGCCGGGCGGCGCGGCTACAGCGGTGACCAGGCGATCAGTGCTTGGTCAGCTTGTCCAGGTAGCCCATGGCGAAGGCCGAAATCACAAAGGTCATGTGGATGATCACGTACCACATCAGGTACTGCGGCTCGATGTTCTTCGCATCCATGAATACCCGCAGCAGATGGATCGAGGAGATCGCCACAATGGACGCGGCCACCTTCATCTTCAGAGAGGAGGAGTCCATCTTGCCCAGCCAGTTGAGCTTTTCCTTGTCCTCGTCGATGTCCAGCTGGGACACGAAGTTCTCGTAGCCGGAGATCATCACCATCACCAACAGGCCACCGACCAGCGCCATGTCGATCAACGACAGTAGCACCAGGATCAGATCGGACTCGGCCATGCTGAACACGTTGGGAATGACGTGGAAGACTTCCTGGAAGAACTTCAGGGCCAGGGCCAGCAGCCCCAACGACAGACCAAAGTAGATCGGCGCCAGCAGCCAGCGCGAGGCGTACATTGCATTCTCGATAAAACGTTCCATTGAATCTCACACAGGTCTGAAAACGGCGGCGAGTATATCAGCCGGCCAAAAGCCCATAAACCGCAACCAAATCCATTACCTGCGCGTCTGCCAAAGCGTTTTCTGCTAGTGTCGGAATCACGTGAACAGCTCAATGACATCGGACAGGAAGCCTGGAGAATGGATTTGCGATTGCCTTTGGCGGGTACCGGCCTGTGTATCGCGGTACTGCTCAGCAGCGGCTGCTCGCCCAGCGACGAGAAGCAGCAAGTCAGCCTGGAACAGAAAACCGCACAGTTCGAACAATCCCTGGACGCTATCCAGGACCCCAAGCTCAAGGACGCCATCGCCGATCTGGGCGGTTCGCTGTTACTGCTCGAACGCGCGCAACTGCGGCTCCAGAACAAGTCCATCGAGACCGAATACGGCGATGACGCCCTGGCCCTGCTCAAGCACTACCCCAGCCCGCAGGCGCTGGTCGACACCTACCTCAACGGCCTGTTCGTACTACGCAAGACCTCCAATTCCGACTACCTGACCGACCTGCAGCCGGTGTTTCCCTTCAGCTTCAACATGCCGGCGCAATTCCCCTTCCCCCACGGCCTGGAATGGCAATCCGTGACCCTGAGCAACGGCAAGGTCATCGCCTTCCAACCCGAATGGTCGGAAACCGATCCCGGCATCCAGTTGAGCCCGTCCAGCTCCAACCTGACCAACCCGGATGACCTGACGGTGACCTACCCGTTCATCGAAGGCCTGGAAGTCGAAAACAAGAACCAGCCCCAACCCGTGACGCTGCAAGGCAAGGCCGAAGTGATCGCGCCACACCAGGTCCTCACCTTCGAACTGGGCAAGGCCGATATCGGCAAGCAACGCAGCGACAAGAATGTCAGCGTGAAACTGCTGTCCCTGGACAAGAACAGCGCCGAAATCGAGTTGACCAACAGCGCCCCATTGTCGCCCGAACTCAGCGAGACGCCGCTCAACCCATTGCTGGTGCAGGCACGGGACACTACCGGGCAGATCCTTTCGCGCTCCGGGTCGATCAACGAAAACAGCCAACAGATCGCCTTCTACACCAAACAGCTCAGCGAAATGCAGAGGCAGAAGGCCTGGAGCCAAGCGTTCGAGCAGCAGCTCGAAAATGAGCGCAAAGCCTTCGAGCGCGAGCAGCACAGCCATTACACCAAGGTGTATTTCAACGGCCTGATCGACAAGCTCGAAGTCAATGTGCTGGACTTCTCCGCAGCCACCATCACCCGCAAAGACCTCAATCTGCCGGTGCGACGCTTCGACCCTCTGACCACCGACAGCAAGATCCAGCCCCTGCCCATGCCGGTAGTGGTGTATGACGATCAGGCACCGAACTACCTCAAGGGCGCCAACCTCGACCAAGAAACCTTGAAGAAAAGCGTGGTCGTTCATCAATCCACCGAAGACGCCAGCGCGGCGCGGATCGAGTTCGACCACCCGAGAACCTTCAATGACGAGTTGCTGGGCACGTCCTTCTCCACCGGCGACAGCCCCGTGACCTTCTTCACCCAGAACGAAAACGGCAAACGCGGCGAGCCCATCGAACTGCCATCGGAGGCAGTCGAGGTCGATCCGATGCGCAGCTCGATCACTTACGACCTGACCCTGTTCCCGGAAACCCCGGCTTACGCCGTCGGTGCGATCCCGCTGTTCCTGGCCAGCATCGAGAAGAAAGCCCTGCCCGTCAGCCAACTACCCAAAGGCCTGGAGCTGCGGGGCAATGCGCTGATCGTCGACCAGCGCCTGTTCCCGGCCGAGGCCTGGCGTTTCTACGCCAAGGACGCCAGCGGCCAGTACCTGAAGGAGATTCTTGCAGTCAGCCATGAGGCGCCGGCAAACGGCCCGGCCTTGTTCGACGTGCATTACTTCTATGGACAGCCCACCGAGCTGGAAACCTACCAGCGCAGCGAACTCAATACCGTCGAATATGGCTTTGAGGTCAAGCTCGACAAGCTGGAGAACCCACCACCCGCCGAGTAGGACTCAGCGGTAGGGATTAATGGGAGATTGCGTCAATGGCGGCAGCGTTCGCCATTGATCTGCCGTAGTTGCGCCTGAAGGTGCAGGCACCAGATCTGCGGATCGTCGGCCAGCTCATAACCATGGGTGGTCAGGCTTTCGACGATGGAATCAAGGATGGATTCAGCCACGCTGGGACCGCAGAAAGGTCCCTGGGCCTTGATGGCCGAAGGTTGCTCGCCAGCCATTCCGGCCGCGAACAGTAGGGTCCACATTCCGTTATCTCCCGCCAGCGGGCGGATACTGCATTCGATACGGGTGACCAGGCCAAGACACTGGCGGGTAAGGCAGAGGTTGCGCGACATGGCGGCGACCCTCGGTAGATCCGGTATTCAGCCCTCATGTGAAGACTGTTTCGATCCAGTGACGACTGTCGTTCTCCTTGCCTGAGAATAGGAAGAAAAGCCTGAGAAGCAAAGTTGACCGGCTGAACAGGCGCCGAATGGTCTATTCACGAAAGTTGACGCCAGCGGACCGGCGCCGCGACGAAGGCCAAGCCCTCGCCGCGGCAAGGCTCATGCCGGCTTGGTTTGCGCCAATGCCTCTTGCGCCTGCTCTTTTTCCGCTTCCTTGAGGTCCTCCTCGCTGACCATTTCAGCGATGACCCGCAGGCGCTCCACCACCCGCGCGTTGACGCTGCCTTCCGGGAACTGGCCATCCGCATCCGGCTCGCCCGCGGGCTCGCCGACCAGCAGGCTCAGGGCCTCGTCAGCCTGGCGCACGGCATACACATGGAATTGCCCGGCGCGGACCGCCGCCAGCACCTTCTCATCGAGCATCAGGGTGGCGACGTTGGCGTGAGGAATGATCGCACCTTGCTCGCCCGTCAGGCCCCGAGCTTCGCAGAGGCGGAAGAAGCCTTCGATCTTCTCGTTGACCCCGCCAACCGCCTGCACTTCACCGAACTGGTTGATCGATCCGGTAATGGCAAAACATTGCTTGAGCGGGGTTTTCGACAAGGCCGAGATCAGCGTGCACGCCTCGCCCAGCGACGCACTGTCGCCATCGACGTAACCGTAGGATTGCTCCAGCGCGATGCTTGCCGAGATCGCCAGGGGGAATTCCTGGGCGTAACGACTGCCCAGGTAGCCGGTGAGAATCATCACGCCCTTGGAGTGAATCGGCTGGCCGAGATTGACCTCGCGCTCGATGTCGACGATACCGCTGCCCCCCGGGTAGACCGTGGCGGAAATCCGCGCCGGCACGCCAAAGGCCGAGTCGCCCACTTCCAGCACCGTCAGCCCGTTGCACTTGCCCACGGCGGCGCCATCGGTGTCGATCAGAATGATCCCCGCCAGCATGTCGTCGAGAATCCGCGCCGAAACCCGCCCGGTACGGGTGGCCTTGGCTTTGAGTGCCCGTTCGATGTGCCCGGCATCGGTCATCTCGTCCGAGGCCAGGTGACGGATGAAGTCCGCCTCGCTGACCAGCTGGAACAGATCGCCAATACGCGCTGACAAGCGCCCCTGGTGCTCCGCCAGCCGGGCGCTGTAGGTTGCCAGGCGCGCCACCGCATCCGCAGTCAGCGGCGCCATGCCTTCTTCGGAGGTGCGGGTTTTCAGCAACTGGGCGAACTGTTCGAGGCTCTCGTCCACCATCGGGATGTCTTCGTCGAAATCCACCAGTACGCGGAACATTTCCTGGAAGTCCGGATCCAGGTCCTGCAGCGTGTAGTACAGCTGGCGGGCACCAATGATCACGACCTTGACCTGCAACGGGATGTGTTGCGGGGTCAGGGTCACGGTGGCCAGGCGCCCCAGTTCGCCCAGCGGCGACTCCATCTTCAGCTTGCGCGATTGCAGGGCCCGCTTGAGGGCATCCCAGACAAAGGGTTCGCTGAGCATCTTCTCGGCTTCGAGAATCAGGAAACCGCCATTGGCCCGATGCAGGGCACCCGGACGCAACTGCCGGTAAGTGGTGTAGAGCGCGCCCTGGTCGGTGCTGTATTCGATGCGACCAAACAGGTTGTCGTAGGTCGGGTGCGGCTCGAACACCACCGGCGCGCCGCCACTGGCCGGGTGACCGACCACCAGGCTCGGGCCGTACTGTTCTTCCAGCAGCTTGCGGGCCACTGCGTCGGTCTTGCTGTCGTCCACCAGTTGCTCGACCACAGTCTTGAGCAGGTACACCTGCATGGCTTGCAGGTAGCCGCATACACCGGCGTTTTCCGCGTACTTCTCGGACAGCGGCGCCAGCAGCGGCTGCAAGGCCAGAGTAATAGTTTCTTCGTTGAGGTGACGCAGCTGGTTGCTCGACTCGCGCTTCCACTGCGGCAGGCTCGCCAGTTCTTCGTTGAGGCGCTCTTCCAGGGCGGAAATGTCCTCATGGAAACGCTCGCGATCGGCTTCGGGCAATTGTGCGAACTCGGCCTCGTCCAGCGCCTTGCCGTCGAGCATCGGGGTGAAGGCGATATTGCTGCTGTCGCGGTACAGCGCGACGTCCTTCTCCAGCGCCAGGCGCTCGATAACGTCGAGGGCACGGTCGTAACGCTGGTTGAACGCGCGGTCGATGGCGCTTTTCTTCTGCTGATAGGACGGATGCTCGAAGACCGCCGGAAAGGTCGCCAGCAAATTGTCGATCAGGCCGTTGATGTCACTGATGAACGCACCCGCGGCCCCCGAAGGCAGCTCCAGCGCGCGTGGCTCGCGCGGCTCATCGAAATTGTTGACGTAGACCCAGTCGGACGGGGTCTGCAGACGTTTGCCTTCAGCCTTCAGGTAGCGTTTGACGAAAGAGAAGCGGCCAGTGCCGGGCTCGCCCATGACAAAGACGTTGTAACCGGGGCGTGGCATGGCCACACCGAACTGCAAGGCTTCGACCGCACGTTCCTGGCCAAGCACACCGCGAAAGGGCTCCAAATCATTGGTGGTCGAGAAGCTGAACTGTTCAGCGGAAAACGGACGGGTCAGCGCTTCGGGCGCTAGACGCAAGCTGGCAGCAACAGGATCAGGCATCGGGCTTCCTTACATCAGGCGGGGCAGATGGGGCATTCTGGCGCCGGGTACAGCGGCTGGCAAGGCGCGACGCAGCGAAAGCGCGGGCAAATCCCCGGCCCCACGCAGACAGCATAAAAACCGTCTATTTCAAGGAATGTCATGCAAAAAAACACGGAACCCTTGGAATCTGCCTAAACTCCAAGCTGCGCGGCTGGACTAATAACCGGCCCACTGGCGCCGACATGGGCCAGAACCCTTGTCCATTGGTTTGCACATAAAGAGAACAAAGCTATGAAACGGATTCTTCTCGGTACTCTCTTCACCGCTGTTTCCATCAATGCAATGGCCCAAGCGCCAGGCGGTCCGGATTGTGGGTGGGGCAACCTGCTGTTCGAAGGACAGCGCGGCACTCCGGCTCACTTCCTGGCCTCCACCACCAACGGCACCTCCGGTAACGCGACCTTCGGTATGACTTCCGGCACCAACGGCTGCTCGACCAACAGCGCGCTGACTTACGGCGGCAAATCCTGGTTTGCCATGAATGGCATGATGAACGAGCTCTCCGAAGACATGGCCAAGGGTGAAGGCGAAGCGCTGACCACCTACGCCGTGGTCCTGGGCGTCGCTCCTGAAGACCGCGCGCACTTCGCCGCCGTCACCCACGAGCACTTCCAGCAGATCTTCAGCAAAGCCGATGTGACCGCGGAAGATGTGCACACCAACACCCTGGCCGTGCTGAAAAGCGATGCACGCCTGGCCAAGTACGCCACCCCGGCTTAATCTCGACCCGCCCGCTCTTCTCGGGGAGCGGGCTTTTGTTTTTCGGACATGACCCCTCCCGGGTCTTTGTTTTTTCCGACTCAAGTTGCCCACCATGCTCAAACGCCTTGCCTCCCTGGCGCTCTGTGTCTGCGCCCCGCTGTCCGCCGCGCCACAAATCGACCACTCACGTTTGCAGCAACTGGCCAGCGATCCGTTCTGGATTTCCCTTGGCCACTACGAAACCGCCAAGCTCGGTGGCTGGCGCAGCTATGTCAGCGACCCGAAGTTTTTCCTCGCCAAAGACGGTGCCGAACACCCCGACGCCGAACTCAAGGCCACCCTTGACGCGCTCTACGCCCCCGCCAGCAGCGGCAACCAGCATGCTCAATGCGTGTACCCCGCCCGCACCCGCTGGCTCAAGGCCCAGCTGCGCCTGAGCGATCTGCCGGCGGTGGACTGCAATGAGTTCAACCAGTGGTTCAAGGACGTCTCGCCCCACAGCACGGTGATGATTTTCCCGGCGGCCTACCTGAACAGCCCGTCGTCGATGTTCGGCCATACCCTGCTGCGCATCGACCAGGCCGACGTCCAAAGCAACCACACCGCCCTGCTCAGCTACGCGATCAACTTCGGCGCCTATATCGAAGGCTCGGACAACAGCATTCTCTATGCCTGGAAAGGCCTGATGGGCGGCTATCCCGGCCTGTTCGCCCTGGTGCCCTACCAGGAAAAGCTCTCGGAGTACCGCAGCCTGGAAAACCGCGACCTGTGGGAATACCGGCTGAACCTGACCCAGGCCGAAACCGAACGCATGGTCGAGCACGTCTGGGAACTGAAGCAGATCAAGTTCGACTACTTCTTCTTCGACGAGAACTGCTCCTACCGCTTGCTCGAGCTGCTGCAGGTCGCCCGTCCGAGCCTGCGCCTGACCGGGCAATTCCCGCTGACGGCGATTCCTACCGACACCGTCAAGGCGGTGAAGGAAGCCGGCCTGGTGGAGAAGATCGAATATCGTCCGTCCCGCGAACGTGAGCTGCTCGAGCGCGCCAAGCCGCTGAGCAGCGACGAACAGCAATGGGTGCTGAAGGTCAGCGCCGACCAGCAACAGTTGCAGGAGCCGGCCTTCAAGGCCCTGCCACGAGACCGCCAGGCGTTGATCATCGATGCGGCCTATCGCCTTGAGCGCTACCGGGCCAACGGTCAAGAGCGTGATCCGCAACGGGCGCAGCGCAGTTTCGAGCTGTTGCGGGCGATCAACCGCAACCCGCCGCCCGAACTGTCCATCGAACGCCCTGGCCTGCCGGAAGACGGCCATGAATCGCGCACCTGGCAGATCGGCGTGGGCACCCGCGGCGACCAGGCCTTTGGCGAATACGGGCTGCGCATGGCCTATCACGACCTCAATGACAACGCCGAAGGTTTCCCCCTGGGCGCACAGATCGAAATCCTGCAGATGAAGCTGCGCCAGTACGAAGGCAACAATTGGCAGCTACAGCAACTGGACCTGGCGACCATTCGTTCGCTGACGCCGCGTAACGAACTGCTGCAACCCTGGTCCTGGCAGGTCACCGGTGGCCTGGAGCGGGTGCCGGGCAAACACGACGATGAAACCCTGGTCAGCCATGTCAACGGTGGCGGTGGCGGCACCTGGCAGTTCAGCGAGAATATGCTCGGCTTCGCCCTGGGCACCATGCGCGTCGAGCACAACGCCGATTTCGCCGGTTTCATCACCCCGGCGGCCGGCTTCAACACCGGCCTGCTGTGGAAAAACCCGTTGGGCAACTTCAGCGTCGAAGCCAAGGGCGATTACTTCACCAATGGCGAGGTGCGTCGCAGCCTGAGCCTCAACCAGCAATGGGAGCTGTCGCGCAACCTGGGCCTGCGCCTGAGCGCCCAGCGCGAGTTCAGCCACCTGGCCACGGCGGAAAACGAGGTGATGCTGGAACTGAAGTGGTACCACTACTGACGCCCGGTAGCATTCTCACCGTGCTTTCACAGACCACTGACGAATCCCCTTCTAGACTTTCTCTATCAGCCGTTGAACGGCGTGGGAGTCAGAGATGTGGCGGTATGCGGTAGTGGCAGCGTTGCTGGCGTTGATGACCGGTTGCGAGACGACCCACGAGCAGTTGCTCAAGCAGGGTTATCCGCCGGCCTTCGCCGACGGCTTCGATGATGGCTGCGCCAGCGGTCGCCAGGCCGCCGGGGCGATCAACGGCGAATTTCGCAAGAGCGTGCCGCGCTACCTCAAGGACCCGCAATACGCCGAAGGCTGGAGCGACGGCTTTCGCCAGTGCCAGGCCATGCTGGAAAACCAGGACCGCAACGATTATCGGGAACGTCACTGGGACGAACGCGAACGCGCCTGGCAAGAAGAAAAAGACCGCGACGCCGCGCGAGCCTATCGCTCACAGTAAGTCGCTTTCAGGCATGGCCAGAAACCAAAAGGCTGCGACCATGGCCCACACCTCCATTACGGGAAAACGCCCATGAGCCGAGCCTTCGTCAATGAGGAACTGACTGCCGCCCAGGCCGACCAACCCGTGGAACGGCAGATCAGCGCGCAGCCCAACTACGTCACCCCACAGGGCCTGAGCGAACTGCAGGCCAAGGTCGCGTTCCTGCAAACCCGGCACAACGAACAATCGGCGCTGGGCGACCAGGCGGACCCACAGCAGTTGGCCGATATCGAACGCGACCTGCGCTACTTCAACCAGCGCCTGCAAAGCGCCCAGGTGGTTCCCCAGGCGACATCGCGGTCGAAAGTGCAGATCGGCAGCCGGGTCATCTTCGCCGACGAGCACGGCACCGAGCAGTGTGTGCAACTGGTGGGAGAGGATCAGGCCGATGTCGCCAAGGGCCTGATCAATTGGGGCTCGCCGCTGGGCCGGGCGCTGCTGGGCACCCAGCTTGGCGATGAAGTGCTGTGGCAGCGGCCGGCAGGCGATCAGTTGATCGAGGTGATCCGCATCGACCCGGCTTAAACCACGCCCTGGGCCAGCATGGCGTCGGCGACCTTGACGAAGCCGGCGATGTTCGCTCCTTTGACGTAGTTGATCCGGCCGTTTTCTTCGCCGTAATGCACGCAGGCGTGGTGGATCGACTGCATGATGCCGTGCAGCTTGCTGTCCACCTCGCCGGCGCTCCACAGCAGGCGCATGGCGTTCTGCGACATCTCCAGCCCGCTGACCGCCACGCCCCCGGCGTTGGACGCCTTGCCCGGGGCGAACAGAATGCCGGCCTCGATAAAGATATCCACAGCCTCCAGGGTGGTCGGCATGTTCGCCCCTTCAGCCACGCACATGCAGCCGTTGCGCAGCAGCGTGCGTGCCGACTCGGCGTCCAGTTCGTTCTGGGTGGCGCACGGCAGCGCGATGTCGCACGGCAACTCCCAGGGGTGCTGTCCGGCAAGGAACTCGAGGTTGAACCGCGTCGCCAGCTCGCTGATGCGCCCGCGCTTGACGTTCTTCAGCTCCAGCACCGCCTGCCATTGCTCCTCGGTCAGCCCGGCCTCGCAGTACAGCGTGCCTTCGGAGTCCGACAGGGAGATCACCTTGCCGCCCAGGTCCATGACCTTGCGCGCGGCGTATTGCGCCACGTTGCCGGAGCCGGAAATCGCCACGCGCTTGCCCTCCACCCGCTCGTCACGGCGCTTGAGCATTTCTTCGGCGAAGTACACGCAGCCAAAGCCGGTAGCCTCCGGACGGATCAGGCTGCCGCCGTAACTCATGCCCTTGCCGGTCAGCACCGAAGTGAACTGATTGCTCAGGCGCTTGTACTGGCCGAACAGGAAGCCGATTTCCCGGGCGCCCACACCGATATCCCCCGCCGGCACGTCCACGTCCGAACCGATATGGCGATACAGCTCGCTCATGAAGGCCTGGCAGAAGCGCATCACCTCGGCGTCGCTCTTGCCCTTCGGATCGAAGTCCGAGCCGCCTTTGCCGCCGCCCATGGGCAGCGAAGTCAGGGAGTTCTTGAAGGTCTGCTCGAAGGCGAGGAATTTCAGCACCCCAAGATTGACCGAAGGGTGGAAGCGCAAACCGCCCTTGTACGGGCCGATAGCGCTGTTCATCTGGATACGGAACCCGCGATTGACCTGGACCTTGCCCTGATCGTCGACCCACGACACACGAAACACCACCGCCCGCTCCGGCTCACAGATGCGCTCGAGAATGCCCGAGGTCAGGTAATGCGGATTGGCCTCCAGGAACGGCCACAGGCTGCGCAGCACCTCTTCCACCGCCTGGTGGAATTCAGGCTGGTCCGGGTCGCGTTTTTTCAAGCGGGCGAGGAAGTCTTCGACGGATTCGATCATGGGAAAGTCTCGGCAAATTTATTGTCGTTAACGCAGATTTGCCCGGGACTTTAGCAACTCGAACAGCACCATGACAGAGCAAAATGTCGCAGTTATGAATTTAAATGGTGCAATTGATATAAATTTTTCGCCATTTTCGGCATTTCACGCACCATTCAGGGGATCCGAATCGCCAGCAACGCCCCATGTTGGCGAACCGGAAAAACAGGCAAAAAAAACGGAGCCCGAAGGCTCCGTTTCTTTCAAGCAACTTGCCCGGATCAGGCCAGTTTCTTGTAACGCACGCGGTGCGGTTGGGCTGCCGCGTCGCCGAGGCGCTTCTTGCGATCGGCTTCGTACTCGGTGTAGTTGCCTTCGAAGAACACCGCTTGCGAGTCGTCTTCGTACGCCAGGATGTGGGTCGCGACACGGTCAAGGAACCACCGGTCGTGGGAGATCACAATGGCGGCGCCCGGGAAGTCCAGCAGGGCTTCTTCCAGGGAACGCAGGGTTTCGACGTCGAGGTCGTTGGACGGTTCGTCGAGCAGCAGGACGTTGCCGCCCTCTTTCAGGGTCAGGGCCAGGTGCAGGCGGCCACGCTCACCACCGGACAGGTCCTTGACGAACTTCTGCTGGTCGCCGCCCTTGAAGTTGAAGCGACCGACGTAGGTACGCGACGGGATCTCGTAGCTGCCGATGCGGATCTGGTCGGAACCGTCGGAGATCTGCTGGAACACCGTCTTGCTGCCGTCCAGGTCTTCGCGGCTCTGGTCGACGCAAGCCAACTGCACGGTTTCGCCGACTTCGATGCTGCCCGAGTCCGGCGTTTCCTTGCCCATCAGCATGCGGAACAGGGTGGACTTACCGGCGCCGTTACCGCCGATCACGCCGACGATGGCGCCTTTTGGCATGGAGAACGACAGGTTGTCGATCAGCACGCGATCGCCGTAGCCCTTGGTGACGTTCTTGAACTCGATGACCTTGTCGCCCAGGCGCGGACCGGCCGGGATGTAGATCTCGTTGGTCTCGCTGCGCTTCTGGAATTCCTGCGATTGCATTTCTTCGAAGCGGGCCAGACGGGCCTTGGATTTCGATTGGCGAGCCTTGGCGCCCTTGCGCACCCACTCCAGCTCTTCCTTCATGGCCTTTTCATGGGCCGACTGCTGCTTGGATTCCTGGGCCAGACGATCGGACTTGGCTTCCAGCCAGCCCGAATAGTTGCCCTCGTAAGGAATACCGGCGCCGCGGTCGAGCTCGAGAATCCAGCCGGCGACGTTGTCCAGGAAGTAACGGTCGTGCGTGATCGCAACCACGGTGCCCGGGAAATCATGGAGGAAGTGTTCCAGCCAGGCCACGGAATCGGCGTCCAGGTGGTTGGTCGGTTCGTCGAGCAGCAGCATGTCCGGAGCGGACAACAGCAGGCGGCACAGGGCCACGCGACGCTTTTCACCACCGGACAGGTGTTCGACCTTGGCGTCCCAGGCCGGCAGGCGCAGCGCATCGGCGGCGACTTCCAGCTGGCGCTCCAGGTTGTGGCCATCGCTGGCCTGCAGGATCGCTTCGAGCTTGGCCTGTTCGGCGGCCAGCTTGTCGAAGTCGGCATCCGGATCGGCGTAGGCCGCGTAGACCTCGTCCAGGCGCGCCTGGGCGTCCTTGATCACGCTGACCGCTTCCTCGACCACTTCACGCACGGTCTTGGTCGGATCCAGCTGAGGCTCCTGAGGCAGATAGCCGATGTTCAGCTCGGGCATCGGACGGGCTTCGCCCTCGAACTCGGTGTCGACGCCGGCCATGATTTTCAGCAGGGTGGACTTACCCGAACCGTTGAGGCCCAGCACGCCGATCTTGGCGCCCGGGAAGAACGACAGAGAGATGTTTTTCAGGATTTCCCGCTTCGGCGGAACAACTTTTCCCAGCCGATGCATGGTGAAGACGTATTGAGCCATGATGAACCTAGCGTCAGTGACTGATGAATGGAGAGCGGGCGAAGCCCGGGCCAGGCCATGCGCGGCGCCGGCATTTGATCGTGATCAATGCCTGCGTACGGAAAAAGCCTGATTGTCTGGAGCTGGAGCGCTCCCGCGTAACCGGCAAAGCTACCTCAATGGCCGGGCAAGGTCCAGCCAGCCGGGACTGGCACTTTGCCACAACTCAAGGCATGCTAGCCGCCCTTCGGGCGTCCGGCTTATAGTGCACGTCGCGCCAGTCCAGCCAAACCGCAGGATCACAGTTTGTCCAATGCCACTCCGCCCTTTTCCCTGCGCGCACCTGCACCTGCGTCCGGCTCGCCCCTGCGCGGCACCCTGAAAGGCGTGCTGGCGACCCTGGTCCTGCTGCTGCTCGCCCTGCTGTTCTGGCAACTGCTCGACCAACTGCAACAGACCCGCAAAGACCAGCGTCAACACGCGATCGACTACAACGCCGACCTGGCCGAGCACATCAGCCTCAACCTGGCACTCAATGCGCAGATCGCCCTCAACCTGCTGCCAATCGTCGAGCCGCCCCAGAATGCCGAACAGCAACAACTGCTGCTGAAAAGGCTGCAGCTGTCCCTGCCCAACCTGCAAAGCATCGCGCTGCTGGATGCCAAGGGCCAGCTCATCAACGACAGTGGCGCCGACGGCCAGGACGCCGCATGGCTCGCCGAGCTGACCAGCCGCAGCCGCGGCCAGCGCTACTACTACAGCAACGCCACCAACGGCGCGCTGGTACAGCTGCTGTTGCACCAGCCCAGCGGCGCCCTCAAGAGTTACTGGGTGCTGCGCCTGGCACCGTCTTTCGTCCAGTCCCTGGAGCCCAGTCCCGACCAGGGTTTTCACCCGACCTGGGTCATTGAAAACCGCCTGAACCAGAAAACCCTCAGCCGCGACGACGGCAGCAACACCCCGGTGAGCACCGACGACATAGCCAACAGCGTGCTGGTCGCGCCACTGGGCAATAGCGACTGGCAATTGCGCGGCCTGTTCGACGATCGCGCGGTGATCGAGCAACTGTTGCCGGCGTTTATCGCCAAGTGCCTGCTGGGGCTGGCGTTTTCCCTGCTGCCGGTGATCGCGTTGCTGAACATGCGCCGCCGCCAGCGTCAGTTGCACGAAGGGCGTCGGCGCTATCAGGATATTTTCGAAGGCACCGGGGTCGCTCTCTGTGTCCTGGATATCTCCGGGCTGCCGGCGTTTCTCGACAAGGCGCAACTGCACGACAGCGAACAGCTCAAGGCCTGGCTGGAGCACAGCCCACAGCAGCGCCAGCTGCTGCTTGAAGAACTGCGCGTCACCGAGGTCAATCAGGTGGCCCTGCGGCTGCTCAACGTCGACTCCTGCGAGCAGGCCTGGAAACTGCTGATCGAAGGCAGCCCGCTCCACAACAGCGCCATCGGCAACCAGCTGCTGGAGACCGTGATCAACCAGCACAAACAGCTGGAGCTGGAAATCCGCCTCAGCGACGCCCAGGGCCACGACCAGCATCTGTGGCTGGTACTGCGCCTGCCGGAAGACCCCTGCGACTATCGCGCGGTGATCCTCAGCATCAGCGACATCACCAGCCGCAAGCTCATCGAGCTGTCGCTGCTGGAGCGCGAGGGTTTCTGGTCGGATGTGGTGCGCACCGTGCCGGACCACCTGTATGTGCAGGACGTCATCAGCCAGCGGATGATCTTCAGCAACCATCACCTAGGCCAGACCCTCGGCTACAACAAGACCGAACTGCACCAGATGGGCGAGTATTTCTGGGAAATCCTCCTGCACCCGGAAGACGCCGACCTCTATCACCGCCTGCGCCAGGAACAGCGGCATGCCGGCTACCTGCAGTTGCTGCAGTGCCACTTGCGCTTTCGCCACCGCAGCGGCCAATGGCGCTGTTTCGACATCCGCGAACAGGCCCTGGCGCGGGACAAGTACGATCAGGTCACGCGCATCATCGGCGTGGCCAAGGACATCACCGACCAGATCGAGGCCAGCGAATCCCTGCGCGACAGCGAACGACGCTATCGCATGCTCGCCGAAAGCATCAGCGACGTGATTTTCTCCACCGACAGTAAGATGGCCCTCAACTATGTCAGCCCCTCGGTGCAGTCGGTACTGGGTTATGACGTGGAGTGGATCTTCCAGAACGGCTGGCAATCGACCATCGCCAACCCGCAGCAACTGACCGGCATCTACGCCCTGATGGAGCGGGTCAGCAAGGCCCTGGACAAGCCCGAGCAACTGACACGCCTGCGTAACCAGGTGCAGACCCAGTTGTTCCTGTTCGACTGCCTGCGGGCCGACGGGCGCAAGATTCCGATCGAGTTGCGCCTGGTGCTGGTGTGGGACGAACACGGCGCTTTCGAAGGCGTGCTCGGGGTCGGCCGCGATATCAGCCAGCAGCGTCGCGCGGAAAAAGACTTGCGCATGGCGGCCACGGTATTCGAGCACTCGACCTCGGCGATCCTGATCACCGACCCGGCGGGCTACATCGTCCAGGCCAACGAGGCGTTCAGCCGGGTCAGTGGCTACGCGGTGTCCCAGGTGCTCGACCAGTTGCCGAACATGCTCACCGTCGACGAACAGCAGGAAGCCCACCTGCGCTATGTGCTCAAGCAGCTGCACCAGCACAGCACCTGGGAAGGCGAGGTCTGGCTCAAGCGTCGCAACGGCGAGCACTATCCGGCCTGGGTCGGCATCACCGCGGTACTCGATGACGAAGGCGACCTGGCCAGCTACGTATGCTTCTTCACCGACATCAGCGAACGCAAGGCCAGCGAACAGCGCATTCACCGCCTGGCCTACTACGACGCCCTGACCCACCTGCCCAACCGCACCCTGTTCCAGGACCGCCTGCACACCGCCCTGCAATCGGCGGAGCGGCAGAAGTCCTGGGTGGTGCTGATGTTCCTCGACCTGGACCGTTTCAAGCCGATCAACGACTCCCTGGGCCACGCTGCGGGCGACCGGATGCTCAAGGAGATGGCCACCCGCCTGCTCGATTGCGTCGACGATGACGACACCGTGGCGCGCATGGGCGGCGATGAGTTCACCCTGCTCCTGCAACCGCGGAGCAGCCGCGAGATCGCCCTGAACCGGGCGATCCACGTTGCCGAACAGATTCTCGCCAGCCTGGTGAAGCCGTTCGTGCTCGAAGGCCGTGAGTTCTTCGTCACCGCCAGTATCGGCATCGCCCTGAGCCCGCAGGACGGCAACGAACTGAGCCAGCTGATGAAAAACGCCGACACCGCGATGTACCACGCCAAGGAGCGCGGCAAGAACAACTTCCAGTTCTACCAGGCCGACATGAACGCCAGCGCCCTGGAACGCCTGGAGCTGGAAAGCGACCTGCGCCACGCCCTGGAACAGCAGGAATTCATTCTCTACTACCAGCCGCAGTTCAGCGGCGACGGCAAGCGCCTGACCGGCGCCGAGGCCCTGCTGCGCTGGCGCCATCCGCGACGCGGGCTGGTACCGCCGGGGGACTTCATCCCGGTGCTCGAAGAACTGGGGCTGGTGGTGGATGTCGGCGACTGGGTCATCAGCGAAGCCTGTCGCCAGCTCAAGGCCTGGCACCAGGCCAAGGTCCGGGTGCCGAAGGTCTCGGTGAACATCTCGGCCCGGCAATTCTCCGATGGCCAACTGGGCATGCGGATCGCCACCATCCTCAAGGACACCGGCCTGCCGCCAGCCTGCCTGGAGCTGGAGCTGACCGAAAGTATCCTGATGCGCGAAGTCAGCGAGGCGATGCAGATCCTCGACGGGCTGAAGAACCTCGGCCTGAGCATCGCAGTCGACGACTTCGGCACCGGTTATTCATCGCTGAACTACCTCAAGCAGTTCCCCATCGATGTCTTGAAGATCGACCGCACCTTCGTCGACGGCCTGCCGTCCGGCGAGCAGGACGCGCAGATCGCCCGCGCCATCATCGCCATGGCCCACAGCCTGAACCTGGCAGTGATCGCCGAGGGTGTGGAAACCCATGAGCAATTGGACTTCCTGCGCGAGCACGGCTGCGACGAAGTCCAGGGTTACCTGTTCGGCCGGCCGATGCCGGCCAACAGCTTCGAAGGGCAGTTCAGCAACGACGCGCTGTTCATGTTCGATTGACCCCGGGTATCGCCTTCCCTGTAGCCGCTGCCGCAGGCTGCGATAAGGCCGAAGGCCTTCAGTGGCCTCAAGAGCACGACCACTGCGTGGTCGATCGCAGCCTGCGGCAGCGGCTACAGGACTCAGCCTGGGCAGCTCATGAACACCACTTGTCTGCGACATGATGTCCTTTCATATGCCATCTAAAACCCGTTGGGTTAGAATGCCCCCCTTTTCTGCCCCGATCCTTGAGGACCGCCATGTTCAGCCGTGATTTGACTATTGCCAAGTACGACGCCGATCTCTTTGCCGCCATGGAGCAAGAAGCTCAGCGCCAGGAAGAGCACATTGAGCTGATCGCTTCGGAAAACTACACCAGCCCTGCGGTGATGGAAGCTCAAGGCTCGGTGCTGACCAACAAATACGCCGAAGGTTACCCAGGCAAGCGTTACTACGGCGGCTGCGAATACGTCGACGTGGTTGAGCAGCTGGCCATCGACCGTGCCAAGGAGCTGTTCGGCGCCGACTACGCCAACGTTCAGCCGCACGCCGGCTCGCAAGCCAACGCCGCCGTTTACCTGGCGCTGCTGTCGGCTGGCGACACCATCCTGGGTATGAGCCTGGCCCACGGCGGTCACCTGACCCACGGCGCCAGCGTTTCCTCCTCCGGCAAGCTGTACAACGCCATCCAGTACGGCATCGATGCCAACGGCCTGATCGACTACGACGAAGTCGAGCGCCTGGCGGTCGAGCACAAGCCGAAGATGATCGTGGCCGGCTTCTCTGCCTACTCGCAGGTCCTGGACTTCCCACGTTTCCGCGCAATCGCCGACAAGGTCGGTGCCTATCTCTTTGTTGATATGGCTCACGTTGCGGGACTGGTCGCCGCTGGCGTCTACCCGAACCCGGTGCCTTTCGCCGACGTGGTAACCACCACCACCCACAAGACCCTGCGCGGTCCACGTGGCGGCCTGATCCTGGCGCGCGCCAACGCCGACATCGAGAAGAAGCTGAACTCCGCGGTATTCCCGGGCGCCCAGGGCGGTCCGCTGGAGCACGTGATTGCCGCCAAGGCCATCTGCTTCAAGGAAGCGCTGCAGCCTGAGTTCAAGGCCTACCAGCAACAAGTGGTGAAGAACGCCCAGGCCATGGCCGGCGTGTTCATCGAGCGCGGTTTCGACGTGGTTTCCGGCGGTACGCAGAACCACCTGTTCCTGCTGTCGCTGATCAAGCAGGAAATCTCCGGTAAAGACGCCGATGCCGCCCTGGGCAAAGCCTTCATCACCGTGAACAAGAACTCCGTGCCAAACGACCCACGCTCCCCGTTCGTTACCTCCGGCCTGCGCTTCGGTACTCCGGCTGTGACCACTCGCGGCTTCAAGGAAGCCGAGTGCAAGGAACTGGCGGGCTGGATCTGCGACATCCTGGCTGACCTGAATAACGAAGCGGTGATCGACGCCGTTCGTGAGAAAGTCAAAGCCATCTGCAAGAAGCTGCCGGTATACGGCGCTTAATTAGCAGAGCGTTACCTGAAAAGCCCGGCCTTCGCGCCGGGCTTTTTTTCGGCCGCGAATTGTCTGGCCCGGAACCTGTAGCCGCTGCCGCAGGCTGCGATCGGCCGGCACGGCCGCGACACTCTGAAGATCGCAGGAAGGCCTTCGGCCTTATCGCAGCCTGCGGCAGCGGCTACAGGGCCAGCACCACTGGTCAGACCGGTCATGCCAATTTTCGGATTTACCCTTGTATTCGCGGGAAACTCGGGCATAGACTGCGCCTGCACTGGACATACCGGTAAGACCACAATAATTAAGTCCCGAATCTGATGCGCTCCGCGCACGGCAGCCGGGACACCGACCAGGATTCCCCTCATGCTCAGATGGTGCTCGCGTTCGATTTTCCTCCAGGTAGTCCTCGGACTGATGCTCGGCATCGTGTGCGGACTGACACTCCCCGAATACTCCTCGCAACTCAAGCCACTGGGCGACGCCTTTATCAAGCTGATCAAGATGCTGATCGGCCTGATCGTCTTCTGCGTGGTGGTCAGCGGCATCTCCGGCGCCGGCGACCTGAAAAAGGTCGGACGCATCGGGCTCAAATCAGTCATCTACTTCGAAGTCCTGACCACCATCGCCCTGGTGATCGGCCTGGTCTTCGCCTTCACCACCGGCATCGGCAGCGGCGCCAATATCCATCTGGAACAGCTGTCCGCCGCCGATATGAGCGACATCGCCCAGCGCAGCCAGCACATGCACGGCACCTCCGAGTTCCTGATGGGGCTGATCCCCAACTCGGTACTGGGCGCCTTCGCCGAAAACAACATCCTGCAGGTGCTGCTGTTCTCCGTGCTGTTCGGCAGCGCGCTGAACCTGGTGGGCGAAGCCGCTTCCGGCATCTCGCGGCTGATCAACGAACTCAGCCATATCATCTTCCGCATCATGGGCATGATCGTGCGCCTGGCGCCGATCGGCGTGTTCGGCGCCATCGCCTTCACCACCAGCAAATACGGCCTGGACTCGCTGCAGCACCTGGGCAGCCTGGTGGGCCTGTTCTACCTGACCTGCTTCGCCTTCGTGGCGGTGATTCTCGGGCTGGTCATGCGCTGTTCCGGCCTGCGCATGCTGCCGTTCCTCAAATACCTGCGCGAAGAGCTGCTGATCGTCCTCGGCACCGCCTCCTCCGACGCCGTACTGCCACAGATCATGCGCAAACTGGAGCACCTGGGCATCGGCAGTTCCACGGTCGGCCTGGTCATCCCGACGGGTTATTCGTTCAACCTCGACGGGTTCTCGATCTACCTGACCCTGGCCATCGTCTTCATCGCCAATGCCACCGGTACGCCGCTGTCGATGTCCGACCTGCTGACCATCCTGCTGGTGTCGCTGATCACCTCCAAAGGCGCCCACGGGATTCCCGGTTCGGCGCTGGTGATCCTGGCCGCCACCCTGACGGCGATTCCGGCCATCCCGGTGGTGGGCCTGGTGCTGGTGCTGGCGGTGGACTGGTTCATGGGCATCGGCCGGGCGCTGACCAACCTGATCGGCAACTGCGTCGCCACCGTGGCGATCGCCCGCTGGGAAAAAGACATCGATATTCAACGGGCCAACAAAGTCCTGAGCGGCCAGCAGGGCTATGGTTTCCAACCGCGTAAACCGCTGCCCGGCGCGCAGCAGCAGGAGTTCTGAGGCATGCCTTGTGCCTCTCGCCGGCAGGCACAACAATCAGCGCCTGCCATGGGCCTCATCCGCCATATTCCAGGGAGTGAACAGTGATCACCTCGTCAACGGTTGTAAATTCAGTGGTAGAAAAGCTGCGGGCGGCCTTGGCCCGTGGCCAATGGCGCTCCGGCGACATGCTGCCGGGGCAACGTGAATTGGCCGAGCAACTGGGCATCAGCCGCCCGAGCCTGCGTGAGGCGGTGACTGTTCTGGAAACCCTGGGCCTGGTGCGCTCCATGCCCGGCAAAGGCGTGGTGGTGCTGGAGGCCAGCCTCAATGAACAACCGGCCAGCGACAGCGGCGTGGCGGGCGCCAGCCTCGAGGACGTGCTGCAACTGCGCTACACCCTCGAGCCATTCATCGTCGGCCTGGTGGCGCAGTCCATCAGCAGCAAGGAAGTGGGCCAGTTGCGCCTGACCCTGATGGACATGCGCGAGGCCCTGGACGCCAACGACAGCGAAGCCGGGATGAACGCCTACATCGCCTTCCATGAAGAGCTGTTCACCCTGACCTCCAACCCGATCTTCCAGAACGTGGTGCAGCAGACCAGCAACGCCCTCAAGCAGAGCGCGGAGATCCTGCGCAACTCGCCGGAGCACCTGGCCGAACGCCTGGAAGAAAACGAAGCGGTGGTCCGGGCGATCCGCAACAAGAACAGCGCGCTGGCCAGTGCCGAAATGCGCCGGCACATCCTCAGGGAAGGCCAGCGCATGGGCATCGAGCTGAACATCCCGGACGATCATCTGGGCAACTAAGCCGCACAACACTTTCGTATCGGTAACCGGACTGGAGACAGGCCATGGCCAGCTACGCCTTGAACAAACTTGCATTCCCCCTCCCCGCTGCCCTGCCACGGCGCCGCAGCGGCGAGAAAAAACTGCTGGTCGACGATGTCTACCCGCAGATTTTCGATGCCATTCTCGAACAACGCATTGCCCCCGCCAGCCGTTTCACCGAGGACAGCCTCGGCGAAGTGTTCGGGGTCAGCCGCAGCATCATTCGCCAGGTCCTGGCGCGCTTGTCCCACCAGCAGGTGATTATCCTGCGGCCCAACCACCGGCCTCAGGTGGCGGCTCCGGACCACGAGCAAACGCGACAGATCCTGCACGCCCGCCGCCTGACGGAAATCACCCTGGTCAGGCTCGCCTGCCAGCAACCGACCCTGCGCAACCTCAAGCGTCTGCGGGAGCTGATCGCCGCTGAGCGCGATTGCATCGACCGCGGCTTGCGTGGCCCAGCGATCCGCCTGTCCGGCGAGTTCCACCTGCAATTGGCCGAGGTGGCCGGCAACGCGCCGCTGGCGCATTTCCTCGGCAGCCTGGTGCCGCTGACGTCACTGGCGATTGCCCACCATGAAACCCGCGCCTGCAGCCATTGCGCCTGGCAGGAGCACGCGGCGATTGTCGATGCCATCGAAGACGGTGACGTAAAGGCCGCGGTCGCCTTGATGACCGGGCACCTGGATCACCTAGAGGAAAGGTTGCTCAAGGCCAGTGCAGGATCGAAATAACACGCTGAGCCTGAGATCGTTTCGCGAGCAAGCTCGCTCCTACAGGTTTTCCATGTCCCCCATGTAGGAGCGAGCTTGCTCGCGATAACGCCAGTACAGACACTACAACGATGCTACTGCGCCGCCATCCTGGCGAATCCGGCACGGATCTTCTCTTCCGGCAGATCGTCGGCAATGAACACAATCACGCTCTCGCGCGCCTCGCCTTCGGCCCATTCGGTATCCCAGTCGAAACCGTACAGCTTGAGCACGCCCTGGAACACCAGGCGCCGTGGCTCGCCGGCAATGTTCAGCACGCCCTTGTAGCGCAGTAGCTGCTTGCCGTGTTCTTCCAGCAGTTCGTTCATGAACTCGCTGAGCCGGTCGATATCCAGCGGCGCGTCGGTGCGCAGCACCAGGCTGGAAATACGATCGATGGAAGGCGCCTTGCTCACCGGACGCAGGCTGACACCGCCGCCCAGGTCGGCATTCAGGTTGAAGCCTCGCACATCCAGCAGTTCGGCCAAATCGATGCGCCCATGCTCGACCACACGGATCGGCGCACGGCGGTTGATCCGGGTCAGGCGCTCGCTCAGCGCATTGAAGGTCTGCTCGTCCACCAGGTCGCGCTTGCTCACCAGCAGACGGTCGGCGAAGCCGATCTGGGCCTGGGCGATGGTCTGGGTCAAGTGGTGCTCGGCGTGCTTGGCGTCCACCAGGGTGATGATGCCGTCGAGGATATAGCGCTCGCGCAGCTCTTCGTCGATGAAGAAGGTCTGGGCCACGGGCGCAGGGTCGGCCAGCCCGGTGCATTCGATCACCAGCCGGTCGAAGGCGATCTCGCCGCTGTCCAGCCGTTCCAGCAACAGGTACAGCGCCTTGGTCAGATCGGTGTGGATGGTGCAGCAGACGCAGCCATTGGACAGCGTCATCACTTGCACCGGCTCGTCGCCCAGCAACTGGGTGTCGATACCGGCATCGCTGAATTCGTTTTCGATCACGGCGATTTTCAGACCGTGTTCGGCCTTGAGCAGGTGGCGCAGCAAGGTGGTCTTGCCGGCGCCGAGGAAACCGCTGAGAACGGTGACGGGGATTGGAGAGGACAAAAGCGGTTCTCCTGAAAAAATGGGAACGCAAAAACAACTGTAGGAGCGAGCTTGCTCGCGAAGAACTCAAGGACACCATGTGCGTTCAGAATGAACTCGGCGTCTTTACGTTTTTCGCGAGCACGCTCGCTCCTACAGAGGGACTAACGAATCAACAGCATTTGGGCCCGGCTTTGCCGCCGTACCGTGCTTCCTGGCGTTCCCGGAAGAACGCCTCGTACGACATCACCGGCTTGTCCGGGTGCTTGGTCTGCATATGCTCGACGTAGTTGTCGTAGTCGGGCATGCCGACCATCAGGCGCGCGGCCTGACCGAGGTATTTACCGAGGCGACTCAGGTCATTGAACACGATTGCAGTCCTCGATCAAGCATCTGGCAGTGCATGGAATGGCGATTCTTTATCCGTGCGTTCTTTTTTACCCCAGGCGGAAATACCCACCTTGAGGGCGTAGAACAGGATGCTGAATACCACCAGCAGGAACAGCACCGTCAGCGTGGCGTTGGTGTAGGCGTTGAAGATCACGTGCTGCATCTGCGTGATGTCCTTGGCCGGCGCGAGGATCTGACCATTGGCCAGGGCATCGCTGTACTTCTTGGCCAGGGCCAGGAAACCGACTGCCGGGTTGGCGTCGAACAGCTTGATGAGGCCCGCGGTGGTGGTGCAGATCAGCAGCCAGGCGGCTGGCAGCAAGGTCACCCAGATGTAGCGTTGACGCTTCATCTTGATCAGCACCACGGTGCCGAGCATCAGCGCGATACCCGCCAGCATCTGGTTGGAGATGCCGAACAGCGGCCACAGGGTGTTGATACCACCCAGCGGATCGATCACGCCCTGGTACAGCAGGTAACCCCAAAGGGCCACACAGCCGGCGGTGGCGATCAGGTTGGCGGTCCAGGACTCGGTGCGTTTCAGTGCCGGCACGAAGGAACCCAGCAGGTCCTGCAGCATGAAACGACCGGCACGGGTACCGGCGTCCACCGCGGTCAGGATAAATAGCGCTTCGAACAGGATCGCGAAGTGGTACCAGAACGCCATGGTGTTCTCGCCCGGCAGCACCGTGTGCAGGATCTGCGCGATACCGACCGCCAGGGTCGGCGCACCGCCGGCACGGGCCAGGATGGTGGTTTCACCGATGTCCTTGGCCACCGCTTGCAGGGCGTCCGGAGTGATGGCGAAGCCCCAGCTGCTGACCGTCTGCGCCACAGTGACCACGTCACCGCCGACGATGGCCGCCGGGCTGTTCATGGCGAAGTACACGCCAGGCTCGATCACCGAAGCGGCAACCATCGCCATGATGGCCACGAAGGACTCCATCAGCATGCCGCCGTAACCGATGTAACGGGCGTTGGTTTCGTTATCCAGCAGCTTCGGCGTGGTCCCGGAAGAGATCAGCGCGTGGAAGCCGGACACCGCGCCACAGGCGATGGTGATGAACAGGAACGGGAACAGGCCGCCTTTCCAGACCGGGCCGGTGCCGTCGGTGAACTGGGTCAGCGCCGGCATCTTCAGCTCGGGCATGGTGATCAGGATGCCGATCGCCAGGGCGATGATGGTGCCGATCTTGAGGAAGGTCGACAGGTAGTCGCGAGGTGCCAGGATCAGCCATACCGGCAGCACCGCGGCGACGAAACCGTAGCCGATCAGCATCCAGGTGATCTGTACGCCGGTGAAGGTGAAGGCCTTGGACCACACGGGATCCGCGGCAATCTGGCCCCCCAGCCAGATCGAGCCCAGCAGCAGGAGCACGCCGATGATGGAGATTTCACCGATGCGGCCCGGGCGGATGTAGCGCATGTAGACACCCATGAACATCGCGATCGGGATGGTCGCCATCACCGTGAAGATGCCCCACGGGCTTTCGGCCAGGGCCTTGACCACGATCAGCGCCAGCACCGCGAGGATGATGATCATGATCAGGAAGCAGCCGAACAGCGCGATGGTCCCCGGGATCCGGCCCATTTCCTCACGGACCATGTCGCCCAGGGAACGGCCGTTGCGCCGGGTGGACATGAACAGGACCATGAAGTCCTGCACCGCCCCCGCCAGCACCACCCCGGCAATCAGCCAGAGCGTGCCGGGCAGGTAGCCCATCTGCGCCGCCAGTACCGGCCCCACCAGCGGGCCTGCGCCGGCGATGGCCGCGAAGTGGTGACCGAAGAGAATGTGCTTGTTGGTCGGAACGTAGTCCAGACCGTCGTTGTTGAGCACGGCGGGGGTGGCCCGGCGCGCATCGAGCTGCATCACGTTGTTAGCGATGAACAGGCTGTAGTAACGGTATGCGACCAGATAGATGGCCACGGCAGCGACCACGATCCACAAGGCGTTGATCGCCTCGCCGCGGCGCAATGCCACTACGCCGAGGGCGCACGCTCCTACGATTGCCAGCACCAGCCAGGGTAAGTGGCGTAGCGGGCTATTATTATTTTTCATTTTATTATTCCAGCCAGGGTGGACAAGAAAGACAGCCATCCGGAGTTTAGCGCTACTGGCCCCAAAGGCCACCCCCCACGTTGGTCTAGAGCGTCCTTTTGAGTTTTTTCCTAGGTTTTGCACCGCCTCGGTGCAACCGTTCCCGGAGCACTGAACCACCCGAGCGAAAAAGCGGTCGCACCTGTAAGGACTCGTCGTCTGGAGTGCCCATGCCCGCGCCGCCCAATAGACCGCCGTTGTCACCACCGCTGCTGTATCTGCTGTTCCTGGTGGCGGCGCTGTCGCTTGCCGACGGTGTGCCCTTGCCGGTCCCGGTCAACGGCTGGCTGCGCACCCTGGCCCTGCTGTTGATTATCGGCGGCCAGGGCCTGTCGTTCTGGGCGATGTGGCGTCTCAGGCAACGGCACACCACCACCAGCAATGCCGGCGAACCCCGGCGCCTGCTGTGCGATGGCCCGTTCGCAATCTCGCGCAACCCCATCAATCTCGGCGACACCCTGGGTTACTGCGCCATCGCCCTGTTGCTCGGCAGCCTGTGGCCGTGGCTGCTGTTGCCGCTGCTGATTTACATGATGAACCTGACGGTGATCCGGCCGGACGAGCACCATCTGCTGGAGTTGTTCGGCGACCGCTACCGTGACTATTGCCGCAAGGTGCGCCGCTGGCTGTAGCGGGTTGGGCAAACCCGGGTCTATAGTCATTTCACCATGCAGAGGGGCTGCTCATGAGCGAACACCATTCCGATCGTCGCCGTTTCAAACGCATCGCCTTCGATGCCCGTACCGAACTGAGCCAGGGCCCTTATCGCTGGTCCGTGCAGTTGGTCGATCTCTCGCTCAGGGGCATGCTGATCCAGCGCCCCGATCCCTGGCTGGGGGACGAAAGCCAGCCGTTCGAAGCCGATATCCATTTGAGCGATGACGCCGAAGTACGCATGGACGTGCGACTGGCGCACGACGATCACGGTCAGTTGGGCTTCGTCTGCCTACATATAGACCTGGAGTCGATCGAACATCTGCGCCGGCTGATCGAACTGAATCTCGCCGACCCGCAGGAGCTGGAGCGCGAGCTGGGGGCGCTGCTGGAGGTTTGAGCGCCCGCCTCTTCCCGTCAGCCGTTCAGGGGAACGCCGAGGGCTCGGGAAATTCGCTTTCCATATCCCAATAACCGGGCTGTTGCCGACTGGCGGCGGTCCACTGCCCGTCCACCCAGCGATAAATCCGGTAGGTGGTCACAAAATCGTCACCCTCGCTGGCAGGCGCCGAAGACACCTGGGCGATCGACTCGGTAGCCCCCGATGCCGATGGAAGGATCTGCCAGGCCGCCTTGCCGGTCTGGGCCATCGCCAGCGGGCGCTGCTCCCCGTTTTCGTCCCGATACAGTACGGGCTCCAAGCGGCTTTGCGTCGGCGCCAGGATCTGCGTGGCCGGACCGCTATAGCTGCCCATTGGGGCCGTCTGATCGACGGTGAGGAAAAATGCCGGGTATGGCAGGCCACTGAGCGGTGCCTTCTCCACCTTCGCCAGCGGGTAGCCCAGGGACTGCTCGGCCAGCACTTCGCCAACCTCCGACACCAGGCGCACCCGAGCCTCCAGCTGCGGCTGGTGCTCGCTGTCCGTCGACTCGTCGAAAGTTTCCTCGTCCAGGCCGCTGCCCCAGCTCTGCGCATGCAATTGCGCGGTGATGCGCCGGTCTTCCAGGACCTCGAGCACCGTGCCGTCGCCGACCAGCAATTCCTGGGCGATCCGATAGCCGTGCGGCGCATCTTCCTGGCTGGCCACAGCCAGGCCGCTTACCCACAACAGCGTAAAACCAAGGGCGCCAAGGCCCGCTCCTGTCATCTGCATCAACTGCTTCCTTTCAGTGGCACAAGGGGTCATTCGAACAGCGCATCCAGCGCCTGCTCCAGACGGGTTACCGCAATGATTCGCAAGCCCGGCGGTGGCTCTTTAGGGGCATTGCCCTTGGGCACGATGGCCCGTTTGAAGCCGTGCTTGGCCGCTTCCTTGAGGCGCTCCTGGCCGCTCGGCACCGGGCGCACTTCACCAGACAGGCCGACTTCGCCGAACACCAGCAAGTCGTGGGGCAAGGGCCGATTGCGCAGGCTCGACATTACCGCCGCCATCAGCGCCAGGTCGGAGGCGGTTTCCAGCACCTTGACCCCGCCGACGACGTTGAGGAACACGTCCTGATCGTGGGTCGGAATGCCGCCGTGGCGGTGCAGTACCGCCAGCAGCATCGCCAGGCGGTTCTGGTCCAGGCCCAGGGTAACCCGCCGCGGGTTGGCCAGGTGGCTGTCATCCACCAGCGCCTGGACTTCCACCAGCATCGGCCGGGTGCCTTCCCAGGTAGCCATGACCACACTGCCCGGGACTTCTTCCTGGGCACGGGTGAGAAAGATCGCCGAAGGATTGGAAACTTCTTTCAGGCCGCGGTCGGTCATGCCGAACACGCCCAGTTCGTTGACCGCGCCGAAACGGTTCTTCACCGCCCGCAGCAAGCGCAGGCGGCCGTCGGATTCACCTTCGAAATACAGCACGGTGTCGACCATGTGCTCGAGGACCCGCGGCCCGGCCAGCGCACCCTCCTTGGTCACATGGCCCACCAGGAAGATCGCCGTGCCGCTCTGCTTGGCGTAACGCACCAGCAGCGCCGCGCTCTCGCGCACCTGGGAAACACCGCCGGGGGCCGATTGCAGTTGCTCGGTGAAGATGGTCTGAATCGAGTCGATCACCATGACCTTGGGCTTCTCCTGCCGGGCCGTGGCGATGATGGTTTCGATACAGGTTTCGGTCATCACCCGCAGCTGGTCCTGGGGCAGGCCCAGGCGCCGGGCGCGCATCGCCACCTGTTGCTGCGATTCCTCGCCAGTGACGTAGAGCGCCGGCATACGCGTAGCGATGTTGCACAAGGTCTGTAACAAAATGGTCGACTTGCCGATCCCCGGGTCGCCGCCGATCAGCACCACCGAACCGTCGACCAGGCCGCCGCCGAGCACCCGGTCCAGTTCGCCGGAAGCCGTGGAAAAACGCGGGATCTCTTCGACGCTGACCTCGGCCAGGGTCTTGATCTGCGCCTGCTGCCCGGCCCAGCCGGTACGACCGCTGGGGGCCGCGGCACCGCCGCTTTCCACCATGGTTTCGGTCAGGGTGTTCCAGGCCCCGCATTCGCCGCACTGGCCGGCCCATTTGGGAAAGGTTGCGCCGCACTCGGTGCAGCCGTACATGCGCTTGGCCTTGGCCATCTGATCCCCCGGGCAAAAACCGCGATGATAGCTCAGCTGGAGCGGATCAGCGCGGCGGCGCCGTGCGGATTTCGCCCTCGGCCAGACGCGTGGCGCTGTTGCCCAGCGAGTCCTCGGCATTCAGGTCGGCGCCCTTGGTCGCCAGGGCGTCGAGCAGCTCCACCCGCTTGAACAGCCCGGCGTACATCGCCGCCGTCTGGCCGGCGCCGTTGCGCTGGTCGGGGTTGCAGTCGGTGGCCAGCAGGCGCCGGGCGATCTTCACTTCGCCCTTGAAAATGGCGCCCATCAGCGCCGTGTTGCCCCTTTTATCCTGCACGCAGGCGTCGGCACCGGCGGCCAGCAAACGCTCCACCGCCGGCCCCTGGCCGTGATATGCCGCGAGGATCAGGGCGGTGTAGCCCTTCTCGTCCTGGGTATCGAGGGAATAACCGGCCTCGATAAAGGTATTGAGCATCTCGACGTCACCGCGACGGGCCGCATCGAAGTAGTAATTCTCTAGTTGGACCTTGACCGCCACCGGGTCCGCGGGGGCCGGTGGCTGCGCATGAGCGCCCAGCGAGCAGGCGGCCAGCAGCAGCGAAATGAACAGGCGCATGGTGCGACTCCCTTGTCTCAAAGATTCTGTAGGAGCGAGGCTTGCCCGCGATGACTTCAGCCCGGGCAAACGTTCGTCAGCTAGAACGCCATCACCGGTATTGGAGCCGCTTTGCGGCCTTTCGCGGGCAAGCCTCGCGCCTATATAAAGAGGAAGCGTCACGCCAGGGGCGTGACGCGGGGTGGGATCAATCCGACAGCTTGGCGGCCAGGGCCTTGACCCGGGCCAGGTCGCCCTTGGCCACCTTGGTCACGCCAGTGCCGTACTCCGGATCGGCCTTGTAGAGGAACGACAGCATGATGTGCTTGCTCTCGTCATCGGTGGTCGCCAGGGAACCGCCGAAGTTCTCGATCAGGTCCTGACGCTCCTTCTGGCTCATCGAACGATACAGATCGCCGGCCTGCTTGAAGTTCTGCTCGCGCTGGATCTTCGCCTGCTGGGTGCTGCCACTCAGCGCCAACTGGCTGTAACGCGCGCTTTGCGGCTCTTCACGCGGCATCAGGCGGCTCGGCTGATAGTTCACGCCGGTACTGGTGCTGCCGCTGTTCATCGCGCCGTCCTGGTTGCCATTGTTCACCGCGACTTTCGGCGCGTTGATCGGCAATTGCAGGGCGTTGGCGCCCAGGCGGTACAGCTGGGTATCGGCATAGGAGAACACCCGGCCTTGCAGCAGGCGGTCTTCCGACGGCTCGATGCCCGGTACCAGGTTGGCCGGGGCCATGGCCACCTGTTCGGTTTCCTGGAACACGTTGGCCGGGTTGCGGTTGAGCACCATCTGCCCGACCTTGCGCTCAGGCACGCCCGGCCAGATCTTGGTGGCATCCAGCGGGTCGAAATCGAACTTGGCCAGATCTTCCGGCTTCAGGACCTGGACATACAGGTCCCATTTCGGGAAGTCGCCCTTGTTGATATGCGTCACCAGGTCATTGGTCATATGGCTGTAATCGCGCCCCTGCACCTCGACCACTTGCTTGGGATCGAGGTTGTTGATGCCCTGCAAACTCTTCCAGTGAAACTTCACGTAATGCACTTCGCCCTTGGCATTCACCAACTTGTAGGCGTGCACGCCGTTACCGTCCATTTCCCGGTAACTGGCCGGAGTGCCGGAATTGGAATACAGCTCGGTCAGGGTCCGGGTGGCTTCCGGAACATGGGAGAAGAAATCGAAGCGCCGGGAATCGTCATCCAGGTTGGTGCGCGGATCAGGTTTGAATGCATGCACCATGTCCGGGAATTTGATCGCGTCGCGAATAAAGAAAGTCGGGAAGTTGTTGCCGACCAGGTCCCAGTTGCCATCGGCGGTATAGAACTTGGTGGCAAAACCACGCGGGTCACGCAGGGTTTCCGGCGAATGGTTGCCATGCACTACCGCGGAAAAACGTACGAATACCGGTGTTACCTGGCCGGCGGCGAATACCTTGGCCTTGGTCAGGTCGCTCAGGCTGTCGGTCACGGTGAAGGAACCATGGGCACCGGTGCCACGGGCATGCACCACCCGCTCTGGAATGCGCTCGCGATCGAAACGCTGGAGCTTCTGGATCAACTGCACATCCTGCAGCAATACCGGTCCGGTAGCGCCCGCGGTCTGCGAGTTCTGGTTATCGCCCACCGCGGCCCCGTTATCGCGGGTCAGAGTGGCGGCCTGTACGGAAAGAGAAAGCATACTGGCGGCGAGTACGCCCAATACGCGTCGTTGGGAAAAACTCCCAAGGCCAATGATCATGGTCATGTTTTATTCCTCTGGTTTTAATCAAACGCATCCAGGTGCGCCTGTCAGAGGCTAGTGACCAAAGAGTCGAACTCTAAATAGAAAGGTCGCAACAGTCTGATTGAAAAAATATTCTGGTATGTAAGAGCAAGCGCAGGTATTTCGCGCGCGATTGATGGCACTTTGTAAACTATTTGCCGTTAACTCGGTCGATAACTGCGAACGCTGTAAGCAGTTGTTGCAAGCAAGATGCCTTGTGCTGAATTACACTGCGTTCACCAACCTCATCTGTAACAAGGAATAACCTATGGGCGTGCTAAGTGAGTTCAAGGCCTTCGCGGTCAAAGGTAATGTGGTCGACATGGCCGTCGGTATTATCATTGGCGCCGCATTCGGCAAGATCGTCTCGTCGTTTGTTGGCGATGTAGTCATGCCGCCAATCGGCTTGCTGATCGGTGGGGTGGACTTCAGTGATCTGGCGATCACGCTCAAGGAAGCTGTCGGCGAGACGCCGGCCGTGGTGCTGGCCTACGGCAAATTCATCCAGAGCCTGATCGACTTCATCATCGTTGCCTTTGCCATCTTCATGGGTGTGAAGGCGATCAACCGCCTGAAGCGCGAAGAGGCCGTGGCGCCAACCCTGCCGCCGGTTCCGACCAAGGAAGAAGAGCTGCTGGGCGAGATCCGCGACCTGCTCAAGGCGCAGAACAACAAGCCCTGAGACTCCTGCCGCAACAAAACGGCGCCCCCTGCAAGTCAGGCGGCGCCATTTTTTTACCAGTAGTTTTCCACCGCCACCTGCCCGGGCCGCCGGGTCAGGCTCAGGTGCATGTCCCGTTGTTTGAGCAAGGCGCGGGTGTCGTCGATCATCTGCGGGTTGCCGCAGAGCATCACTCGCGAGTGCTCGGCGCTCAGGGGCACGCCAGCGACACGTTCCAGTTCGCCACTCTCGATCAGATGGGTGATCCGCCCGTTGAGGCTGCCCGGATGCTGTTCACGGGTCACCGTGGTGATGACTTGCAGCTTGTGGGCAACTTCCGCCAGATAATCGCGCTGTTTCAGCTCGGCCAGCAATTGCTGATAAGCCAGTTCCTTGGCTTCGCGCACGCTGTAGACCAGGATAATCCGCTCGAATTTCTCCCAGACTTCGAAGTCCTGCAGGATCGAAACAAAAGGCGCGATCCCGGTGCCGGTGGACAGCAGCCAGAGGTCGCGGCCATCGACGAAACGGTCCAGGGTCAGATAACCGAACGCCTGCCGGTCCACCATCAGGGTATCGCCCTCCCCCAGCCGGCTCAGCTCGCTGGTGAACTCACCGCCAGGCACGACGATGGAGAAGAACTCGAGAAACTCGTCGAAAGGCGAAGACACCATGGAGTACGCGCGCCACACCGTGCTGCCATCGGCCTTGGTCACGCCCAGACGGGCGAATTGCCCGGCGCGAAAGCGAAAACCCGCGTCCCGCGTGGCGCGCAGGGTAAACAGGCTGGGAGTCAGGGGCTGGACGTCGAGCAAGGTCTGGCGCGTGTATTTTTCTGCACTGGCAGTCATGGCAGGCTCCAATAAGCGAATGCCCTTAGTGTCCCGCAAAGCGCGCGGCAGAAACACCGGCGGTTTGTAATGGCATAGAGCGCGGGCAATCGAGCGCAAAAAAACGTACCATTGGCCCCCTCTTCGGGCACCTGCCACGCGGCCTGCGCGCCACCTGCCCGAACGGTCCAGCCCGCATCGCGCCCCTCCCGCCGGCAGGACATTCACCGATTACCAAGAGTCCGTCCCATGCCCCTGCTCGAAAGCCCCTTCGCCCAGCTCGACCTGATCCGCCAGCCCGAACAACAGAACGAGCCCCTGCAAGCTTTCGACGCAGCGGACGAGTACTTGCTCAATCACCTGGCCGAACAGCAGCCGACGGCGGACACCCGGGTGCTGGTGCTCAACGACAGCTTCGGCGCGCTGGCGGCCAGCCTGGTCGGACGCGTACAGGTGCACAGCAGCGGCGATTCGTTTCTCGGCGCACTGGCGCTGGAGAAAAACCTGGTGCGCAATGGCCTGCCATTCGACGCCGTAACAGTGGTACCGGCCAGCGAGCCGTTGACCGGGCCGTTCGACCGCGTACTGATCCGCGTGCCCAAGACCCTGGCCCTGCTGGAAGAACAGCTGATCCGCCTGCAAGGCCAACTGGCCCCGGGCGCCCAGGTGGTGGCGGCGGCGATGGTCAAGCACCTGCCACGGGCCGCCGGCGACCTGCTGGAACGCTATATCGGCCCGGTACAGGCTTCGCTGGCGGTGAAAAAAGCCCGTTTACTGATCGCCACCCCGGAGGCGAAAATCCCGGCGGTTTCGCCCTACCCGACCCGCTACAAGCTCGACGAGCCCGCCATCGAGCTGCTCAACCACGCCAACGTGTTCTGCCGCGAAGGCCTGGACATCGGCACCCGCGCCTTCCTCCCGCATCTGCCGAAAAACCTCGGCAAGGCCCGGGTCGCGGACCTGGGGTGCGGCAACGGCGTGCTGGCCATCGCCAGCGCCCTGCACAACCCCGATGCCCATTACACCCTGGTGGACGAATCCTTCATGGCCGTGCAATCGGCCCTGGAGAACTGGCGCGCGACCCTGGGCGAGCGCGACGTGACCGTGCGCGCTGGCGATGGCCTGGCCGGCCAGGAGCCGCAGTCGCTGGACGTGGTGCTGTGCAACCCGCCCTTCCACCAGCAACAGGTGGTCGGCGACTTCCTCGCCTGGCGCATGTTCCAGCAGGCCCGCGAAGCCCTGGTAGTGGGCGGCGCGCTGTACATCGTCGGCAACCGCCACCTGGGTTATCACAGCAAGCTGGCGCGGCTGTTCCGCGGCGTCGAGCAAGTGGCCGCCACGCCCAAGTTCGTGATCCTCAAAGCCCGCAAATAATCCCCTCTCTGTAGGAGCGAAGCTTGCTCGCGATACGTGCCACGCGGAATGCCTGAAGCACTGCGCTATCGTTCATCGCGAGCAATCGAGCGTCGACCGGCTGCTCCTACGGAAGAAAAGCTTGGCAATCGCGCAGGCAAAAAAAACCCTCCAGAGGAGGGCTATAAAACCGTGCCGCAAGGCAACGGGATGGGATGAGCGGTAGTAAAAATCAGTGTGTGGTCAAGCCCGCGGCGTTCATGAACATGCGCATCAGGCTGGCGACGATAAACAGCGCCAGCACGCTGCCGACCCAGATCCCGGCGAGCCAGCCCAGGCGCTGCCAGAGCGGTTTCTTCTCGGCTTCTTCGATTTCCTGCAACGTGGGTTTACCAGCCATCATCGAATACTCCTCTCGGAATGGAGACGATGGCGTCGCTCGGGGCGCCATCGCGAGCAGATCCGCTCCCGCACGGGGAGCGGCGCATTGACTAGTGGTAGCCGTCTTCGTGGGTGACCTTGCCGCGGAACACGTAGTAGCTCCAGAAGGTGTAACCCAGGATGAACGGGATGATGAACAGCGTGCCCACCAGCATGAAGCCCTGGCTTTGCGGCGGCGCGGCGGCGTCCCAGATCGAGATCGACGGCGGCACGATGTTCGGCCACAGGCTGATGCCCAGGCCGCTGTAGCCGAGGAAGATCAGCACCAGGGTCAGCAGGAACGGCGTGTAGTGAGCATTGCGGGCCACCGCGCGCAGCAGGCCGTACATGGTCACCAGCACCAGGATCGGCACCGGCAGGAACCAGAACAGGTTCGGCAGGGTGAACCAGCGCGAAGCAATTTCCGGGTGGGCCAGCGGCGTCCAGATACTGACGACACCGATCACCGCCAGCAGCACGAAAGCCAGCGGCCGCGCCAGGTCATGCATCTGCTCCTGCAGCTTGCCTTCGGTCTTCATGATCAGCCAGGTGCAGCCGAGCAAGGCATAGGCCACCACCAGCGCGACACCGCAGAACAGGGTGAACGGCGTGAACCAGTCCAGCGAACCGCCGGCGTACTGGCGGTCGACCACCGGCAGGCCATCGATGAAGGCACCCAGCGCCAGCCCCTGGAAGAAGGTCGCCGCCACCGAACCGCCGATGAACGCCTTGTCCCAGATGTGGCGCTTGGCTTCCTTGGCCTTGAAGCGGAACTCGAAGGCCACGCCACGGAAGATCAGGCCGATGAGCATCAGGATCAGTGGCATGTACAGCGCCGAAAGCACCACCGAATAGGCCAGCGGGAAGGCGCCGAACAGCGCGGCACCGCCCAGCACCAGCCAGGTTTCGTTGCCGTCCCAGACCGGGGCGACGGTGTTCATCATCACGTCACGGTCGCGGGAGTCCTTGACGAACGGGAAGAGAATCCCGATCCCGAGGTCGAACCCATCCATGACCACGTACATCATGATGCCGAAGATGATGATCACGGCCCAGATCAGCGGAAGATCGATACCCATGACTCAATTCCCCTTGTTCAGGCTGGTGCCGTTGTCTTCGGCATCGTCGTCGGCGGCCGACAGCGGACGGGCCGGCGTGCGTTTCTGGCCAGGACCACCGTGGCTGACTTCCGCGCCTTCGTTGGTCTTCGGCCCTTTGCGCACCAGGCGCATCATGTAGCCGATACCGACCCCGAACAGCGAGAAATACACCACGACAAACAGCGCCAGGGTGATGCTCATCTGCATCAGGCTGTGCCCGGACGAAGCGTCCGCGGTACGCATCAGCCCGTAGACCACCCACGGCTGGCGGCCGATCTCGGTGGTGAACCAGCCGGCGAGGATCGCGATCAGGCCGGACGGCCCCATCCACAACGCCAGGTAGAGGAACGCACGATTCTCGTAGATGCGGTCACGCTTGCGCAGCCACAGGCTCCACAGGCCGGTAAGGATCATCAGCATGCCCAGGCCGACCATGATCCGGAACGACCAGAACACGATGGTCGAATTCGGCCGGTCTTGCGGCGGGAATTCCTTGAGCGCCGGCACCTGTTTGTCCAGCGAGTGAGTGAGGATGAGGCTGCCCAGATACGGGATCTCGACGGCGAACTTGGTCTTTTCTTCCTTCATATCCGGCCAGCCGAAAAGGATCAGCGGGGTCGGCTCGTTACCGACGTTTTCCCAGTGACCTTCGATCGCGGCGATTTTCGCCGGCTGGTGCTTGAGGGTATTGAGACCGTGGAAGTCGCCGATCACGGCCTGGATCGGCGCGACGATCAGGGCCATCCACATGGCCATCGACAGCATGCGGCGGATCGCCGGGTTATCGCGGCCGCGCAGCAGGTGCCAGGCAGCGGACGAACCGACGAAGAACGCGGTGGCAACAAAGGCGGCCGTGGCCATGTGCGCCAGGCGGTACGGGAACGACGGGTTGAACACCACCGCCAGCCAGTCCACTGGAATCACTCGGCCATCAACGATTTCGTAGCCTTGCGGGGTCTGCATCCAGCTGTTGGACGAGAGAATCCAGAAGGTCGAAATCAGCGTACCGATGGCCACCATTACGGTGGCGAAGAAGTGCAGCTTGCGCCCGACCCGGTTCCAGCCGAACAGCATCACGCCGAGGAAGCCGGCTTCGAGGAAGAATGCGGTGAGCACTTCATAGGTCAGCAGCGGCCCGGTAACGGAGCCGGCAAAATCGGAGAACCGGCTCCAGTTGGTGCCGAACTGGTAGGCCATGACCAGGCCCGAGACCACCCCCATGCCAAAGTTGACGGCGAAGATCTTCGACCAGAAGTGGTACAGGTCACGGTAGGTATCGTCGCGGGTCTTGAGCCACAAACCTTCGAGCACCGCCAGGTAGCTCGCCAGACCGATGGTGATGGCGGGGAACAGGATGTGGAACGAGATGGTGAACGCGAACTGAATTCGGGCGAGATCTAGTGCCTCCAAACCGAACATAAGCTTTCCTCTGTCAGGTAATACCGGCTGCCGGCTGGAGGCCTGCACCCACTGCCCCCACGGATCTGGAGTGTGGCGAATTCGAATTCGTTCTTTTTAAACCCATCGCAACGCAGGGAGTCTGGCCATGTGGCCGCCAGACCCAACCTTGCAAAAGGTTTTGATCTGGATCAATCAACGTTGAAAGAGTAGTCCTATTTTCGCCGTTGGTTTGTGTGGTCTTTTGTCGCGTGACAGGTTGCCTCACCACGTCAAGCACGGGGTTTCCCCGAAGTTTTGCTCTCCCTGTAGCCGCTGCCGCAGGCTGCGATCGACCGGAACGGTCGTGGCGATTTCTGCTCCGTCAAAGGTCCTTCGGCCCTTATCGCAGCCTGCGGCAGCGGCTACAGGGATTGGGCTATTTCGAATAAACGGGATAGATGCGAGGCTAAGGATTCTGCAACTATTGGTTACATCTTGGTGATAACCTCGCCCTACTCCACGCCCAGACCTGCCTTTCAGATGCCCAGCCAAGACCCTCTGCTGCTTCGCCATCACCGTCCGTTCATTGCTTTCTGGCTGGCGCGGATCTTCACCGCCAGCGGCTTCCAGATGCTCACCGTGGCCATCGGCTGGAACCTCTACCAACTGACCGGCAACGTGCTCGACCTGGGCCTGGTCGGGCTGGTGGAGTTCGCACCACGGGTGCTGTTCATGCTGCACACCGGGCATGTGGCGGACCGCTATGACCGGCGCAAGGTGGCAGCCATCTGCCAGTCGCTGCAGGCGCTGATCGCCCTGTCCCTGGCCATCGGCAGCGCCACCCACAACGTCACTCGCGAGATGATCTTCATCCTCGCCTTCCTGCTGGGCGCCGCCCGTTCCTTCGAGATGCCGACCACCCAGGCGCTGCTGCCGAGCATCGTGCCCAGCGCGCTGTTCCCGCGCGCCGTGGCCGCCGCGCAGTCCGCCCAGCAATCGGCGACCATCGTCGCGCCGGCCCTCGGCGGCCTGCTCTACGCCTTTGGCAGCGTATGGGTTTATGGCCCGACCGTGCTGCTGTATGTGATCGCCTGCTGCCTGATGCTCAACCTGCCCGCGCGGCAGACGCCGCTGAACAAGGGCAAGGCCACCCTGGACTCGCTGCTCGCCGGGGTACGCTTCATTCGCAGCCGCCCGGACATTCTCGGGGCGATCTCCCTGGACCTGTTCGCCGTATTGCTGGGCGGCGCCACCGCCCTGCTGCCGGTGTTCGCCAAGGACATCCTGCTCACCGGCGCCTGGGGCCTGGGCCTGCTGCGCTCGGCGCCGGCGGTGGGGGCGCTGCTGATGTCGCTGTGGCTGGCGCGCTTTGCGGTCGACCGCCATGTCGGCCGGGTGATGTTCACCGCCGTCGGCGTGTTCGGCGTCGCCACCATTGCCTTCGGCCTGTCGACCTCGTTCTGGTTTTCGCTTGCGGTGCTGGTGGTGCTGGGCGCGGCGGACATGATCAGCATGGTGATCCGCGCCTCCTTCGTGCAACTGGAAACCCCGGACGAAATGCGCGGCCGGGTCAGCGCCGTCAACGGCCTGTTCATCGGCGCTTCCAACCAGCTCGGCGAGTTCGAGTCCGGGCTTACCGCCCACTGGTTCGGCACCGTGCCGGCGGTGGTGCTGGGCGGAGTCGGCACCCTGCTGGTGACCGGGGTGTGGATAAAACTGTTCCCGACCCTGGCCCGTCGAGATCGCATGCATGGGCCGGTGGAAGAACAAGCCAAGGCCGAAAGCCGCGCCTGACAGGCGCGGCCAGACTCAAGCGTCAGTGGCTGGGCTGCGCCTCATCGACCACTCGCCATTTTGCCGCCTCCAATAGATCGCATCCATCCCGGGTCAGCAGATAGAGCACATCGATGATGTGCGGTATGTCCTTCACATCGCCGTGGCTGAAGTTCAGACAGCACAGGGTTTCCAGCAGATTGGCAGCCGCACGCATACGTTGCTCCGCCGCTTCGTGAAGTGCCTCCGAGGAAGCGTTGGCGTTGATAAAGAAAACGCCTGGCCGGCTTATGTTGGATTTGAGCGGCACATAGTGAGCGGTAGTTTTCGGGGTATTCATCCTTAAATCCTTCTTTATGAATGACCGCCCCCAATCGTGACCAAACGATAGGTGGCGGACTGTGCACAGGTTGGTCAACCGGGAAAGAAGGCACCCGGCACACCCGAAGGTGTCCCGCGCACAGCCCACCATAAAGCGTGCGGGCATAGAAAAAATGCCCGCAATACCAGGGTGGCGCATGCGCCTTCTTAATTTCGGGTGACCAAACCCGTTCGCTGAATTGGCAGCGACGGCGCGAACTATAGGTGTGATCGGATGGGCTGTGCAAGGAGCGGCTAATTAGCCTTTGTTACCCGGTTTTGAGCGTCAGTCGCAGTCGCCCCTAAACCAGCAACTCCCCCTCCACCACCGTCCGCCGGCCCCTGCCGCACAGTTGTTCCACCAGGGTCAGGGCAAAACTCAGGGCCGCCCCCGAGCCTTGAGCGGTGATGCAGTTGCCATCCACCACCACCGGCTGGTCGACGAAGTTGCAGCCCGACAGCTGATGGCTGGCGCTGGGCAAGCAGGTCATGCGCCGCTGGCGCAGCACCCCGTAACTCTGCAACGCCAGGGCCGGTGCTTCGGCGATGCCGGCGAACAGGCGCCCGGCGGCGGCCTGGTCCTTGACCAATTGCATCAGCGGTTGATGGGCCGCCAGGTGCTGTGCGCCGACAGCGCCACCAGGCAGCACGATCAGGTCGAAGTTCTGGGCCAGCACATCCACCAGCATGCCGTCGGCGGTCATGCGGGTGCCGCGGGCGCAGGTGAGCATGCGCCGCCCTTCGATACTGGCCACCAGCACTTCGACTTGAGCACGGCGCAGCACATCGATCAGGGTCACGCTTTGCAGGTCGTCGACACCCTCGGCGAGGGGAATCAGGGCTCTAAAGGTCATGGGCTGTGTCCGCGGTAGGGTCTTTAAAGCTTAGTCAGCTTTAAAGCCCTCCGCGTTCGGACGCTGCCGTCACTTGATGTAGATCTGCGCGCTCATGCTGTTGCCCGGCGCGTTGAGCGAGGTGTTGCTGAAGGTGAAGGTGCCTTCCTGTTTGCCGGCCAGGTCGAAGGTATAGATGTAGCCGACGGTGATCCCGGAGTTGCCGCACGGCACCAGGCTGGAACCCTCTTCGCAGACTGCCGCGCGCGTGCCGTTGACCTCGAAGCCGTCCAGCGCCACCCGGGGCTGGCGGCCATAGCCGATTTCCAGCACGTACACCTTGATGTTCGGGCCCTGATGATCGCAGGCGGTCTTGTCGCGTCCGTCCGACACATCCTCCAGGCCACAGGACTGCGACTCGACCTTGAGGATTTCCACCTGGCTCAAGGGTGGCGCGGAACGGGCCATGGCCGGCGCCGCGCCCAACCACAGGCTGCTGGCCACTACCGCCAAGGCCATCGTTTTTATCGTGCTGTGCATAAGTCCCCCCCCCAAAACGTCGGCGCAGTATGCCCCAGTCGCCACTCGGGCAAAACATCGCCGAGGATCGCAGCCATAGCCCTGCGCTGCTGGTATGATGCGCGGCTTTTTCCGACCCGCACAAAATCCCCGGACGCTTTTTTATGGTCTGTGCTTTGCTGTCTGGGTCGATACATTCACGGCGCCCTGCGCGCCACGGGGAGCAGACATGCTGGAAAGGCTGTTTCAACTCAAGGCACACAACACCAATGTGCGGACCGAGATTCTTGCGGGCCTCACGACCTTCCTGGCCATGGCCTACATTCTCTTCGTCAACCCGAGCATCCTCGGCGAGACCGGCATGGACAAGGGTGCGGTGTTCGTCGCCACCTGCCTGGCGGCCGCCATCGGCTCGACGGTGATGGGCCTGATCGCCAACTACCCGATCGCCCTGGCCCCGGGCATGGGCCTGAACGCCTTCTTCACCTACACCGTGGTCCTGCACATGGGCCATACCTGGCAAGTGGCGCTGGGGGCGGTGTTCATCTCGGCGGTGCTGTTCTTCCTGCTGTCGATCTTCAAGATCCGCGAATGGATCATCAACAGCATCCCGCTGCCGCTGCGCTCGGCGATCGCCGCCGGTATCGGCCTGTTCCTGGCGCTGATCGCCCTGCACAACGCCGGCATCGTGGTCAGCAACCCGGCGACCATGGTCGGCCTCGGTGATCTGAAACAACCAGCCCCGATCCTCGCGACCCTGGGCTTCGCCCTGATCGTCGCCCTGGAAGCCCTGAAGGTCCGCGGCGCGGTCCTGATCGGCATCCTCTCGGTGACCATCGTCTCCATCGCCCTGGGCTTCACCCCGTTCGGCGGCGTGACCTCGATGCCGCCTTCGCTGGCGCCGACCTTCCTGCAACTGGACATCAAGGGCGCGCTGGACATCGGCCTGGTCAGCGTGATCTTCGCCTTCCTGTTCGTCGACCTGTTCGACAACTCCGGCACCCTGATCGGCGTCGCCAAGCGCGCCGGCCTGATGGGCAAGGACGGCCACATGCCGAAAATGGGCCGGGCCCTGATTGCCGACAGCACCGCGGCCATGGCCGGCTCCCTGCTGGGCACCTCGACCACCACCAGCTACATCGAATCCGCCGCGGGCGTCAGCGCCGGTGGCCGCACCGGCCTGACCGCCATCGTCGTGGCGATCCTGTTCCTCCTGGCGCTGTTCTTCTCGCCGCTGGCGGCCAGCGTCCCGGCCTTCGCCACCGCGCCGGCCCTGCTGTTCGTCGCAGTGCTGATGACGTCGGGCCTGGCGGAAATAGACTGGGACGACATCACCGTCGCCGCGCCCGTGGTGGTCACCGCCCTGGCCATGCCGTTCACCTACTCCATCGCTAACGGCATCGCCTTCGGCTTCATTGCCTGGACCGCGATCAAGCTGCTGTCGGGCCGCGCCCGTGAGCTGAACGCGCCGCTGGTGATCCTGTCGGTACTGTTTGTGATCAAGTTGGGTTGGTTCAACGCATGACTTTCGATTCCCAGGCTTACGCCACCCAGCTCGCCGACAAGGTCGCGCGCCTGCGTGAACTGCTGGCGCCGTTCGATGCCCCCGAGCCACAGGTCTTCGATTCGCCGCTGCAGCACTTCCGCCTGCGCGCGGAGTTCCGCCTGTGGCGCGAAGCCGGCGAGCGTCACTACGCGATGTTTTCCCAGGAAGACAAACGCACGCCGATCCTGATCGAAGAATTCCCCATCGCCAGCCTGCGCATCAATCAGCTGATGCCGCAACTCAAGGCCGCCTGGCAAGCCAGCAGCGCCTTGAGCCACAAGCTGTTCCAGGTCGAGTTCCTCACCACCCTGGCCGGCGACGCGATGATCACCCTGTGCTACCACCGTCCGCTGGACGAGCACTGGCACGCCGCGGCGAGCCAGTTGGCGACCGACCTGAACGTCAGCGTCATCGGCCGCTCCAAGGGCAAGCGCGAAGTCATCGGCCACGATTACGTGGTGGAGAAACTCGAGGTCGGCGATCGCACTTTCAGCTATCGCCAGCCGGAAGGCGCCTTCACCCAGCCCAACGGCACGGTCAACCAGAAGATGCTCAACTGGGCCTACGACGCCCTGGGCGAGCGCTCGGACGACCTGCTGGAGCTGTACTGCGGCAACGGCAACTTCACCCTGCCCCTGGCCACCCGGGTGCGCAAGGTGCTGGCCACCGAGATCAGCAAGACCTCGGTCAACGCGGCGTTGAGCAACCTCAGCGAAAACGCGGTGGATAACGTCACTCTGGTGCGTCTGTCCGCCGAAGAGCTGACCGAGGCGCTGAACGAAGTGCGTCCGTTCCGCCGCCTGCACGGCGTGGACCTGAAGAGCTACGAGTTCGGCAGCGTGTTCGTCGACCCGCCGCGCGCCGGCATGGACCCGGACACCTGCGAGCTGACCCGGCGCTTCGACAACATCCTGTACATCTCCTGCAACCCGCAAACCCTGGCGGCCAACATCGCCCAGTTGCACGACACCCACCGCATCACCCGCTGCGCGTTGTTCGACCAGTTCCCGTGGACCCACCACATGGAATCCGGAGTCTTGCTGACCCGGCGTTGAACCCGCCCCGCTGCACAGAAAACAGCCGTCCTCGTGACGGCTGTTTGCATTCCACGGTTTCCTGTAGCCGCTGCCGCAGAGGAGTGTCAGCTGACAGGGCGGAAGTACCCGGCCAGCTGCTGCAAGTCCTGTTCATTGAGCAGGCCGGCATAGAACCTGAGCTGGACCCGCGCCAGCAGGTAGGCGTGCCGCGCATCGGCCAGGTCGCGCCGGGCGCTGAACAGCTGCTGCTCGGCATCCAGCACGTCGAGGTTGACCCGCTCGCCGCCGCGCACGCTTTTCAGGGTGGCCTGGACCAGGGCCTCGGCCGATTCGACCGCCATCTCATAGGCGCGGACCCGCGCCGCGCCACTGGTGTTGAGGTTGAACTGCTTGCGCAGCTCGATCAGCACGTTGGCGGTCTGCGCATCCAGCTCGTATTGCGCCTGGGACAGCTGGCTGGCCGCCTGGCGGGTCGACGCCGACACCGAACCGCCGGCGAACAGCGGCAGGCTGACCTGGATACCGACGCTGTTGGTGTCGTACTTCTGGTTGTAGGTGCTTTCCGAATCCGAACGGGTCTGGCGGCTACTGGCGTAGAGGCTGACCTTGGGCAGATGCCCGGCGCGCTTGCGCTCCACCTCATATTCCGCGGCCTGCAACGCGTGCTGCTGGGAGGCCAGTTCCGGGTTGTTGGCGACGGCCAGGTCGCGCCAGCTCTCGAAGCGGTTGGGCTGCATGGGCTGGATATCGAACCGGCGGGCCAGCGGGTCGAGTTCGTCAACCCGCAACGGCTGGCCGACTATCGCTTCCAGCTCGCGCAGGGCACTGTCCTGCAGGTCACGGGCCTCGATCTCCTCGGCCAGGGCCAGGCTCAAGCGCGCCTGGGTTTCCAGCACGTCGGTGCGGGTGCCTTCTCCACCCTTGAGCAAACGCTGGTTGAGTTGCAGGCGCTCGGCATAGGCGCGCCGCTGGGCCTGGCTCAGTTCGATACGCTCCTGGGCCAGCAGGGCCTGGCTGTAGGCGCCCAACAGTCGCACCGCCAGTTCCTGGCTCTTGCTGCGAAAACGCTCGTCGGCGAACAGCGCCTGGGCCGCGCCCTGGCGAAAGCGCGCATAGGCTTCGTAATCCAGCAGCGGCTGCTGCAGGGTCAGGTTGGAGGCGTAGCTGCGGTAGTCGCGATCGGTGGAAGAGTCCCCCAGGGGCGTGGCCTGGGTCACCTCGGATTGGTTGCGCGAGTTGTTGTAATTCCACGACAGGGTCGGCAACAGGGCGGCGCGGCCCAGCGCGCGGTTCTCTTCGCCGGCGTCGCGCTCCTGGATCGCCGCCTGGAAGGTCGGATCGTTGCGCACCGCCAGCGCGTAAGCGTCCAGCAGCCCCAGGGCGTGGGCCGCGGGGGCGCACAGGCCATACAGGCTGGCCAGCAGCCAAGGGATAAGACGCCGGTTCATTCTTCCACCAGTGCCATGTGCGTGCGGTCCAGCAACGGCTTGAACAGGTAATTGAGCATCGAGCGCTCGCCGGTGCGCACAAAGGCTTCCACCGGCATGCCCGGGCGGATCTGCAAGCCGCGCAGTTGCTGCATGCCGTCGGCGCTGACCTCGGCACGCAAGGTGTAGTACGGCTCGTCGGTGCGCTCGTCCACCTGCCTGTCGGCCGACACCAGGGTCACCTGCCCGGCGACCCGCGGCGTGGTGCTCTGGCTGAAGGCCGAGAACATCAGTTCTACCGGCAACCCGGGGTGCACCTTGTCGATCATCTGCACCGGCACCCGCGCCTCCACCAGCAGCGGCTCGCCCTGGGGCACGATCTCCATCAGCGCCTGCCCCGGCTTGACCACCCCGCCCTCGGTAAACACCTCCAGCCCCACCACCACCCCGGCCGCCGGCGCGCGCACCAGGCTGTTGGCCAGCTCGAACTCGGCCGAGGCCAGGCGGTTGCGCAGGTCTTCGCTGCGGGTACGGGTTTCGGCCAGCTGGCTGCGCACCTCTTTCTGGAACTCCTCGGCCCGTTGGCGGATACGCAAGCGCATCTCGAGGATCTGCCGCTGCAACTGGCCGATGCGCCCGAAGTCCTCGGCGATCGAGCCGTCGATCTGCGCATACAGGCGCTCGCTGTCCAGCAGCCGGTTGCGCGGGATGTAGCCGTCGCGCGCGAGTTCGCGCAGCCCTTGCAGTTGTTCGCTCAAGGCGCTGCGCTGGAGCACCTTGCTCGCCTGGGAATCGCGGGTGCCGCGCAGTTGGGCCTCAGAGCCGGCGATGCTTTCGGCGATGCCCTGCTGCTCCATGGCCAGGGCCTGGGCGCGGCTGCTGAACAGCTGGCGTTGCAGGGCCATGGTGGCGGCCACTTCCGGGTCATCGGCCTGGGCCCGCAGTTCCGGGGCAAAGGCCAGGACCTGGCCACCATCGCGCTCGGCATTCAAGCGGGCCTCGCTGGCCAGGGAGCCGAGGAACTGGGTCCGCAGCGACTGCACCTGGGTGCGCAGCGGCAGCTCCTTGAGGCGAATCAACACCTGGCCGGCGCTGACCACTTCGCCGTCGCGCACCTCGATGCGCTCGATGATGCCGCCGCTGGGGTGCTGCACCGCCTTGCGATGCCCGGAGACCATGACCTTGCCGGCCACCGCCACGCCCTTGTCCAGGGGCGCCAGCGCGGCCCAGCCGAGGAAGCCGGCAAAACCGCCAAGCACCAGCAGCCAGCCCAGGCGCGAATATTTCTTCTCGTCCAGGGCCAGCAGGGTGCCCGGCGCGCGCTGGTGATCGGCGGTCGACAGGCGACCCAGGGGTTGTGCTTGGCTCATGCTTTTTTTCCTTCGCCGGCGGCGGCCACGCCCAGGCGATAACTGACATTCATGCTGGCCGCGGGGGTGCTCGTCGGCGTCACCGGAGCCGCGGCGGCCTTGGGCTTGTGCATCGTCTCCAGGACCCGCGTCGTCGGCCCGAAGGCCTGCAACTGGCCCTCGCGCAGGATCATCAACTGGTCGGTCAGGCTCAGCACGTTGGGCTTGTGGGTGATCAGCACCAGGGTCCGGCGCTGCTGCTTGAGCTGGGCAATCGCCTGCAACAGCGCCTGCTCGCCGGCCTCATCGAGGTTGGCGTTGGGCTCGTCGAGCACGATCAGCGCCGGCAGGCCATACAGCGCGCGGGCCAGGCCGATGCGCTGCTTCTGCCCCCCGGAC
>Ga0209173_100091_pt1 | contig 111082 bp, 60 predicted proteins | sample SynthPrep_16_END_FD_187206 | JGI IMG/M metagenome (GOLD analysis project Ga0209173, IMG submission 187206) | Synthetic microbial communities from Ohio, USA - SynthPrep_16_END_DS12_MetaG (SPAdes) (version 2) | ecosystem: Engineered > Bioreactor > Aerobic > Activated sludge | place: USA: Ohio...
GCCGTTCAGTTAAGTGAACGCAATGCTCAAAGCAACGAAGATCAAATGTGGGAGCGGGCTTGCTCGCGATGACGGTGTGTCAGTCAGAGTTGCATTAACTGACCCGCCGCTATCGCGAGCAAGCCCACTCCCACAGGGGATCTGCGCTTAACTGATCGGCATTAGGGCAAGCCCGCGCCCACACAAACAAGCCCCACTTTTTGATTCAAATCTCGCTCAGCGCTTGAGCTTGCGTTTATTGCGATACTGGTCGATCACCACTGCCACCACGATGATCAGGCCCTTGATGATGTCCTGGATATAGGCATCCACCCCCACGAAGGTAAACCCGCTGGCCATCACCCCAAGGATCAGCGCGCCAATCACCGTGCCGGTGATGCGCCCTACCCCGCCCGCCAGGCTGGTGCCGCCGATGACCGCTGCAGCAATTGCATCCAGCTCGTAGGACATGCCCATCCCCGCCTGCCCGGTCGCCGCCCGAGCCGAGGCGACCACACCGGCCAGCCCGGCCAGCAGCCCGGCAATGCTGTAGACGATGATCAAGTGCCGCTTGACGTTGATCCCCGAGGTGCGCGCCGCCTGCATATTGCCGCCGATGGCGTAGGTGTACTTGCCGTACTTGGTGTAGCGCAGGGCAATGTGGAAGATCACCGCCACCACCAGGAAAATGATCACCGGCATCGCGCCATGGCCGATGGCCGTGTAGGAATCCGACAGCATGCTCACCGGCTGGCCTTCGGTGTAATAACGCGCCAGGCCACGGGCCGAGACCATCATGCCGAGGGTGGCAATAAACGGCGGGATGCCGGTAATGGCGATGATGCTGCCGTTGATCGCCCCCGCCAGCAAGCCCACGCCCAGGCCGGCCACCACCGGGATCCATACCGGCAAGTCCGTCAGTGACGGAAACACCGCCCGGGAAAAATCCGAGGTTTGCGCCAGGCTCGCGGCAATCATCGCCGACAACGCCAGCACCGAGCCCGAGGACAGGTCGATACCGGTGGTGATGATCACCTGGGTCACGCCAATCGCCAGCAAGCCGATGATCGACACTTGCAGGATCATCAGCACCAGGCGCTGGGAGTTCATCAAAAAGCTCTGGTCACGCACGATCCAGCCGAACAGTTCAAACACCAGGCCGATACCGATCAGCACCAGGAAAATGCTCAGCTCGGTAGGGAACCGCCGCCGCCCCTTGGCCGCCGTGGCGGGCTTCTTTTCCTCGGGTTTGCTTTCCAGTATTGCGTTCATTGCCCGTCACCTTTTTATTCGTTAGTGGACTGCCGTCATACCGGAAGCCAACTGCATGACTTTTTCCTGAGTGGCCTCGGCCCGGTCCAGGGTGCCCATCAACTCGCCCTCGTGCATCACCATCACCCGGTCGCTCATGCCCAGCACTTCCGGCAGCTCCGAAGAGATCATGATCACCGCCATGCCCTCGCTGGCCAGGAAGGCGATCAGGCGGTAGATCTCGGCCTTGGCGCCGACGTCGATGCCACGGGTCGGCTCATCGAGGATCAGCAGCCGTGGCTGGGTCATCAGCCAGCGGGCCAGCAGGGCCTTTTGCTGATTGCCGCCGGACAGGGTGTCGATGCACTGCTCAAGGGAGGGGGTTTTCACCCGTAGCTTCTTGCACATGTCTTCGCACAAGGCCCGCAGGGCTTTTTGCTGGATAAAGCCGTTGCCCGAGTAATGGGGCAGCACGGCCATTTCCATGTTTTCCAGGACCGACAGGCAGGGGAACAGGCCACTGAGCTTGCGGTCCTCGGTCAACAGCGCAAACCCCTGCTTGATGGCCATGTGCGGGTCGCTGATGCGCAGCGCCTGGCCGTCGAGGCGGATCTCGCCGCCGTCGCTTGGGGTAATGCCGAAAATCGTTTCCGCCACATTGGTGCGGCCCGAGCCCATCAGCCCGGCAATGCCGAGGATCTCGCCGGCATGCAGGTCAAAGGACACGCCCTGGAACACCCCATCCAGGCGCAGGTCGCGCACCGACAACAGCAACTCGCCGATGGGTTTGTCGCGCACCGGGAACAGTTGGCTCAATTCGCGCCCGACCATCATCGCGATCAGGCTGTCGCTGTCCATGCTGTCGGCGCGTTGCAGGCCGATATAGGCGCCATCGCGAAACACCGCCACTTCATCGGCAATGGCAAACACTTCATTCATCTTATGGGTGATGTAGATGATGCCTTTGCCCTGGGCCTTGAGGTCGGCAATGATCGAAAACAGGTGGGCCACTTCCTTGTCGGTAATCGCCGAGGTCGGCTCATCCATGATCAGGATGTCGGAGTCGTAGGACACCGCCTTGGCAATCTCCACCATCTGCCGCTCGGCAATGCTCAGGTTGCCGACCTGCTCCTCGGGGTCGAGGTTGATCCGCAGCCGCGCCAGCAACTCGGCCGTGCAGCGGTGCATGGCCCGGTGGTTGACCAGGCGCAGGCCATTGAGCTGCTCGCGGCCGATCCAGATGTTCTCGGCGATGCTCATATGGGGCATCAGGTTGAGTTCCTGGTGGATCATCGCGATGCCCGACTGCAAAGCGGCCAGGGGCGTATCAAACACCACCGGCTTGCCCCGCAGGCGGATCTCCCCGGTATCGGGCTGGTAGATGCCGGCGATGATTTTCATCAGCGTCGACTTGCCGGCGCCGTTTTCTCCCATCAGCGCCAGGACCGAGCCGGGGCGCACCCGCAGTTGCACATCGTCCAGGGCCACGACGCCGGGAAAGCCTTTGCTGATATGGGCGATTTCCAGCAGGTAGGGTTGTTCCAGGCCTGCGGGCTGCACAGCAGTCGCTTGAGCGAGCATATCGGGGCTCCATCGGCAGGGCGATTGTGACCGCCCTGCCGGCTTATTGTTGTGATTGAGCGTTACTTGAATGAGGCGACATTGTCCGGGGTGATCAGTTGGAACGGCACCACGACGTTTTGCTCGACCGCCTCGCCCCTGGCCATTTTCACCGCCGCCTCCACCGAGCCGACCGCCTGCCCCTTGGCATCCTGGAACACCGAGAGCGCCATCTCGCCCTTGGTAATCGCATTCAAGCCATCGGGCGTGCCATCGACCCCACCAATCAACACGCTGCCCGGCTTCACACCAGCGGTTTTCAAGGCCATGGCCGCGCCAATCGCCATTTCGTCATTGTTGGCCACCACCGCATTGAACTCACGGCCCTGGGTCAGCCAGTCGTTCACCAGGGTCATGCCCTTGTCCCGCAGCCAGATCCCGGTCTGCTCCTGTTCAATCTTGATGTCCGGGTATTTGCCGAGGACCTCCTTGACGCCCTTGGTGCGATTGGTCGTCGAGTTGTTGGCCAGGTCACCCAGCAGAATCACGATTTTGCCTGTGCCGCCCATCTTCTCGGCCAAGTACTGCATTTGCAGCTTGCCGGCCTCGACATCATTGGACGTCACTGTCACCACCCCTTTGGGCAGGTCGGTCTGATCCGGGCGGCGGTTGACGTAGACCAGCGGGATACCGGCCGCCACCGCGGCCTTGGTGATGCGTGCGGTGGAGGCGGTGTCCACCGGGTTGACCACCATGGCATCGACTTTCTGGCTGATAAAGTTCTCGACCTGGCTCAGTTGCTTGACCACGTCGGCGCGGGCGTCCTCGAACTGCAATTGCACACCGTCACCCTTGGGGTAGGACTTGGCTTGCTTGTCCATATCCTCACGCAGGTAGGTGAGAAAGGTGTCGTCGAACTGCGACATGCTGACGCCAATCTTGATATCGGCGGCCGCGGCCACGCCACTGGCGAGCAGCATCGACAAGGCCAGCGAGGCGAAACGGATCTGGGTCTTCATGAACGGTCTGTCTCCACTTTCTTGTTGGTTTTCTGGACGTAGCGTTTATCAGAGCGATGAGTTGACAGTAGGCAGCCGTACCACGGGCGCCCCCGGAATGCAGCACACCAGGGCGCCCTTGCTTTCGACGCAAAGGACATTGAGAAAAGAGAAATAGAAGGGCCGTGCGCGGGGCGGGAAGGCAGTACGTAACACTCGCAGTACAGCGTTGAAGATTTTCATCTGACGGTACCTGGTTGTTTTTATCTTGTTTTTGTTGAGTCCCCCGGCCCCTTTATAAAGGAAGGTCGAGATGGACTGTCGGCAACCTGGAAATGACTTTATTGGAAAATAATTTCCATATCAACTAATTTTAGAATTTTATTCTATTTCCACTCTCCGTCTTCCATCGTCGCCATCTCCACCACTTGCCGACGCTCGGCGCTGAGCCTGGCAGCGTCCAGCACCCGCGTGGTTTCCCAGGCATCCTGCGCCTGCACCGGCAACGCACCCTGGCCCTGGACCGCACTTTGCAACTGGCGATAGAACTGGTTCCAGGCGCCCTTTTCCGAGGGGATACGCTCGCGTTCCGCGCCGTGTTCAAACCAGCCCCAGCGTCGATGCTCTTCGGCGCCCCAGTGTTCGCCTTCGGTTTTCGGGGTCTTGCCGGCCAGCAGGGCCTGCTCCTGGCCGTCCAGGCCATCGACGGTGTAACAACCCGCCGTACCATTGACCCGAAAACGCGGGGCCGGGCAGTTTTGCAGGGCGCTGCCCCACAGGTGGGAAACCACCCCGTTGGCGTGGCTCAGGCTGACAAAAAAACCATGATCGAGCGTGGGATGCTCGGCGCTGTACTGCAATTGCGCAAACACCCGCTCCACCGGGCCAAACAGTTGCAAGGCCTGGTCCACCAGGTGGCTGCCCAGGTCCCGCAGGAACCCGCCGCCACTGGCGTTCCCCAGCGCCTGCGGGCTGTAGCGCTCCACCCGTGATTCAAAGCGGGTGATACGGCCCAGGGCGCCGGCGTCGATCAGCTTGCGCAGGGTGAGGTAGTCCGAGTCCCAGCGCCGGTTCTGGTAGACGCTCAGTTTCACCCCTTCACGCTCGGCGGCGGTAATCAGCGCCCGGGCCTGCTCGGCATTGCTGGCAAAGGGTTTGTCGCTGACCACCGCCACACCATATTCAATCGCCTCCAGCACCAGGGCCGGGCGGCCCTTGAGGGGGGTGGAGATCACCAGCACATCCAGCCCGGCCTCGACGATCTGCGCGATGCTGTCGAAGGCCGGCACTGCGGGGTGATCCGCCGCCAGTTGCTGGCGCCGCTCGGGGGAGCGAGTCACCACACCAACAAACGTCGCCCCGGGCAATGTGGCAATCAGCGGGGCATGAAAAAAACGGCCACCGTGGCCGTATCCAACCAGTCCGATGCGCATGGATCAGCTCCTTCTTGGAAATGGAAACCCAATCAAAATGTGGGAGCTGGCTTGCCTGCTCCCACACTGACCGCACTAGCCGTAGAATGCCGGGCGCTGCGGCAGGCTGACCGCAACGATCTGCCCACTGCCCTGGGCCTCGATACACGCATCCGCCGCCACCGCCGCCGCAAAGCCATCCCACGCCGAAGGTCCACCCACCTGGCCGGCGCGCACGCCATCGATAAAGGCCTGCAACTCGACGTCATAGGCCGCGATAAAGCGGTCTTTCCAATCCATCAGAATCGCCGTCGACAGCTTGGCGCCGCTGCGCAGTTGCACCTGGGACGGCTCCGGCAATTTGGCAATGCCGGTCTCCCCCACCACTTCGCACTGGATGTCGTAGCCATACTGGCAGTTCACAAACACTTCCACATCGATCCGCGTGCCCCTGGCGGTTTCCAGCAACACGATCTGCGGATCGCGCAGATGGCTCAAGGCCTTGCTGGCTTTACGCGGGAACACCACCTGCACCGATACATAGTCATCGGCCAGCAGCCAGCGCAACACATCCAGCTCATGGATCAAAGTGTCGGTGATGGCCATGCCGGTGGTGTAATTCTCGCCCACCGTCGGGTTGCGGTGGGCGCAGTGCAGCATCAGCGGCTCACCGATCTGGCCGCTGTCGATCACCGCCTTGAGGTCCTGGTAGCCCTGGTCATACGGACGCATGAAGCCGACCTGGACCAGGCGCTTGCCATGGGCCACTTCCGCCTCGACGATGTTGCGACAGCCCTGGGCCGTGACCGCCAGGGGCTTTTCGCAGAACACCGGCTTGCCTGTTGCGATCGCCGCCAGCACAAACTCCTCATGGCTCGGCCCCCAGGAGGTGACCAGCACCGCCTCGACCTGCGCCGACTGGATCAAGGCATGGCCATCGGCGTACACCTCGGCGCTCAGTTGCAGGTCAGCCACCACCTGGGCCGCCTGTTCAAGGTTGATATCGGTAACCGCCACCACCTGGCTGTTGAGCAAGGTCTGGCTGCAGCGGCGGATATGGTCCCGGCCGATGGCGCCCGTACCGATCACACCCAGCTTCAAAGACATGGCAACACTCCTTTCTCTTGTTATCAGTACTGCCGGGCCTTGGCCAGGCGTTCATTGAGTTGCCTGGCACAGGCATTGGTACGTGCGCTGGTGGACACCTGGGCCACGCCGACCCGCCACCACGACAGGTAGCCGTGGATCATGGTCTTGGGCAGCACCTTGATATCGATCAGCGTCGACACGCTTTGCGTGCGGGCATCGGCCAACGCGGCGTGCAGGTGTTCCAGCGTGGTGACCTTGTAGGTCTTGCAACCATAGGCCGCCGCGCTCATGGCGAAATCCACCGGCACCAGGCCGCCATCGAGCTTGCCGCTGTCAGGGTTGCGGAAGCGGAATTCGGTGCCGAAGCTGTCCATGCCATGGCCCATCTGCAGGTTGTTGATGCAACCAAAGGCCATGTTGTCCAGCAGCAGCACATTGATCTTGCGCCGCTCCTGGATCGAGGTGGCCAGCTCCGAATGCAGCATCATGTAGGAGCCATCGCCGACCAGGGCGTAGACCTCGCGCGCAGGCTCGGCCAGCTTCACGCCCAGGGCCGCGTTGATCTCGTAGCCCATGCACGAATAGCCGTACTCGACGTGGTAGGTATTGACCCCCTTGCTGCGCCAGGCCCGCTGCAAATCACCGGGCAGGCTGCCGGCGGCGGCGACAATCACCGCGTCGTCGGCCAGGGTCTGGTTGAGCACCCCCAGGACCTGGCTTTGGGTCAGGCAGGAGCCGGTCAGTTCGATAAACTCGCGCAGTACCGCCGGGTCCATATGGTCGTTGATCTCGGGGCTGAAGTCGGCGTCGGTGTAGCGCGCCTGATAGACCCGCTCCACCTCAGCATCGCCCTGCGCGCGGGCCTGGCGTGGCTGCTCGCCCCATTGCGTGGCGTAATCGCCCAGTGCGTCGGCCAAGGCCAGCAACCCGTCCCGGGCATCTGCCAACACCTGTACCCCGTCGAGTTTCAGCACATCGCCGGGGCTGATATTGAGGTTGAGAAACTGCACCTCGGGATGCTGGAACAGCGACTTCGACGAGGTGGTGAAGTCGGTATAGCGCGTGCCGATGCCGATGATCAGGTCGGCGTCCCGGGCCAGCAGGTTGGCGGCCAGGCAACCGGTTTCGCCGATGCCGCCGACATTCAGCGGGTGGCTGGAGACAATGGCGCTCTTGCCGGCCTGGGTTTCGGCAAAGGGGATCTGAAAACGCTCGGCAAAGGCCTGTAGCGCGGCATTCGCGCCGGCGTACTTGACCCCGCCACCGCAGATAATCAGTGGCTTGCCCTTGGATTTGAGCAGCGTGACAGCGTCGCGCAGCATCGCTTCGGTGGCCGGGCGCCGGTCCAGGCGGTGTACGCGTTTTTGTAGGAAGTCATCGGGGTAGTCCCAGGCCTCGGCCTGTACATCCTGGGGCAAGGCCAGGGTCACGGCGCCGGTTTCGGCCGGGTCGGTCAACACGCGCATGGCGTGGATCGCCGCACTCATCAACTGTTCGGGGCGGTTGATGCGGTCCCAGTATTTGCTCACGGCGCGGAACGCGTCGTTGGTGCTGAGGCTCAAGTCATGGAATTGCTCGATCTGCTGCAACACCGGGTCCGGCTGGCGGCAGGCATACACATCGCCGGGCAGCAGTAACAGCGGGATGCGGTTGGCCGTGGCGGTCGCGGCGGCGGTCAGCATATTCGCCGCCCCCGGGCCGACCGACGCGGTACAGGCGTAGACCTTGCGCCGCAGGTGCTGCTTGGCAAACCCAATCGCGGCATGGGCCATACCCTGCTCGTTGCGGCCCTGGTGCACCACCAGTTCGCCACTGTCTTGCTCCAGGGCCTGGCCCAGGCCCAGCACATTGCCGTGGCCGAAAATGGTGAAGACCCCGGCGACAAACTTGCTCTGCACGCCATCGACTTCGATGTACTGGTTATCCAGGAACTTCACCAGGGCCTGGGCCATGGTCAATCGGGTTGTGGTCATGTTTCGTCCCTCGGCGCCTACGGGTTAAAGGTCCAGCAGCCAACTGTGCTGCGGGTCGTTGTGAAAGTGCCAGGCGCGCTTGGGGCCGGCCATCACATTCAGGTAATACGACTCGTAGCCATACGGCACGCTGACCGGGTGATAACCCTTGGGCACCACCACCAGGTCGTGGTTTTCCACGGCCATGGCCTGGTCGATGCTGCGGTCGTCGGTGTACACCCGCTGGAACACAAAACCCTGGGGCGGGTTGACTTGGTGGTAGTAGGTTTCTTCAAGAAAGCTCTGGTGCGGCAGGTCATCGGTGTCGTGCTTGTGCGGGGGGTAGCTGGACGAATGCCCGGACGGCGTGCGCACTTCCACCACCAGCAGCGAATGGGCCGGCTCGCTGTCGGGCAGGATGTCGCACACATAGCGGGTGTTGGCACCCTTGCCACGTACGCTGCGCTTGCAGTGCTCGGGGCGGATCAGTCGCGGTGCAAGACTGGCGGCAGTAGAGCCCGGCGCGGCGCAGACGGCGATCAGCACATCGCCCAGGGCGGTCACCTGGGCAAGCGTGCCCGGTGGCAGGTAGGCGGCGAACGGCGATTTGTCTTCAAATACCGATTGGCGATCACCCAGGTCCTGCCAACTGAACCCTTCGCCCTCGATCGAGACCCGGCCACTGAGCAGCACCAGGCACAGCTCCTGGTCGCCGGCACTGACCGGCAGCGTTTGCCCCAGGTTCAGGCGGTACGCGGCAAACCCTACATATTCCAGGCGCCCCTCTGGCAGCGCGACCATGGTTGGCCCATCCGGGCTGCTCTTGACCAGCAGGCTCATTGTGCGGCCCTCCCGTCCAGCAGGGCGCGCAAGGTATCGAAGCCTTTTTTCGCGTAGATATAACTGGGCGCCACGGCCGGATCCTGCTCGGCCTCCACCACCAGCCAGCCACGGTAGCCGGCGCCCAGCAGCACATCCAGCAACTGGGCGAAGTCGATATCGCCGTCGCCCGGCACGGTGAAAGTGCCATTGACGATGCACTCGGGAAAGCTCCACATCTGGTTGCGTGCCAGTTGCACCACCGGTTTGCGCACATCCTTGAAATGCACATGGCACACACGCCCCAGGTGCTTGCGCAACACCTCGACCGGCTCGCCACCGCCCATATAACAGTGCCCCGAATCAAACAGCAGGCCGACCTCCGGGCCGGTCAGGCGCATCAGGGTGTCGATATCCTCCGGGGACTCGACGTACGCGCCCATATGGTGGTGGTAGGCCAGGCGCACGCCCTGGGACAGGGTAAAACGCGCAAGCTCCGTGAGTTTGTCGGCATAAGCCTGCCAGGCCTGTTCACTGTGAAAACGCGGGCGCTCGATCAGGCGAATCGGCGCGCCCTGGATCGAGTCGGCCACTTCGCCATAGACCAGCACCGTGGCGCCGTTCTCGCGCAGCAGTTGCACATGGCTGGCGATGGCGTCGATTTCCTCGGCCACCGAACGCCGGGCCAGGCGGCTGGAGTACCAGCCGGAGACCAGGGCCAGGCCGTACGGGCGCAACACATCGCCCACGCCCTTGGCGTCCTTGGGGAATTTGCCGTTGAGCTCGAAACCTTCGTAGCCGATGGCCTTGCCTTCGCTGAGTGCGGTGCTCAACGGCGTTTCGCCGCCCAGGGCCGGCAGGTCGTCATTACTCCAGGAGATGGGGTTGATGCCAATACGGATTGCGGGCATGGCTGCACCTTTTATTGTTTTAACCTTGAGGCTGCTGAAATCTGCTTGTGTGGGAGCTGGCTTGCCGGTTCCTACAATTGAGCGTGTTTAAATTCTGGAGCTGCACCAGGCCTGGATCAGTTGCTCGAAGGTCTGCTGCACCTGCTGGATCAGGGTTTCGTCGTCGATTTCCGCCGCCATCCACGCCCGGCTCGGCTCCTGGAAGATCGTCCGGCCCACGGCAAACCCGCGGCAGGTCCGGCTCCGGCTGGCCTGCCGGAAGCCCTCGGCCAACGATTGCGCCGAGGCATTCAGGCCCAGCAATACCACGCCCCGGCAATAAGGGTCGCGCGCCTCGATCAGCTCATCGAGCTGCTGCCACTGCTCGGCACTCTGCGCTTCGATCTTCCACCACGCCGGGTAGATGCCCAGGTTGTACAGGCGCTTGAGGCTGCGATAGAGCACATCCGGGTAGCTCGAGGGGTGATCCTTGGGCGGCACCACTTCCAGCAGCAGTTCATGGCCGCTGGTTTGCGCGGCCTGATACAGGCCCTTGAGCTGCGCCTCCTGTTCCAGGCGCAGCAACGGCTCGTCATCGGGGTGAAACTGCACCAGGCACTTGATGATCTGCTCCTGGGGCCAGGCGATCAGGTTGCTGCCAATCGAGCGGCCGTGCTCGAACGCCAGCGGCCGCGAGCCCTGTACCTCTACCGGACGCGCGACCCACCAGCTGCGGCCGGTGGCGGCATTCAACGCATCCTGGCCAAAACGCTGGTCGGCCAGAATGCCCACATCGGCCTCGACGCCCTGCTCGCGCAGCTTGCCCTCCACGCGCTCCACCGCCTGGATAAACAATTGCTTGATCGCGCAGATCCGCGCCGGGTCCTGGCCGCCTTTGTGCGCCAGTTCCACCAATTGCCAGCGATGGTCGAAAGCAAACACAAACAGTTGCTTCCAGGCCTTGCGCGGCACACTGACCTGATGCAGGCGCTGCAATACCGGGTCCTGGTCCGGCCGGGTGATCGGCACCGGGCTGCTGAACAGGTAGTCAAGCTCGGCCGGGGTCGGCATCGCCGGGGCGCAGGCATGGCGTGACACCACCAACCCGCCGCAGGCATTGGCCAGCTGGCAGCAACGCGCGTCATCGGCGTCGTTCAGCCAGCCGCTGAGAAAGCCCGCCATAAACGCATCGCCAGCCCCCAGCACGTTAAGCACTTCGACGCGCACGCCGGGGTAAATCGCCCCGTCTTCCAGGCGCGCCGGGATCGCCCCGTGAATCACCGTGCAGCCTTGCGGGCCGAGCTTGACCACCAGGGTCGCCGCCGTCAGTTGGCGCACGTTACGCAAAGCGCTGAGCAAGTCGTGGCCGGCACCGGCAATCAGGAACTCTTCCTCGGTGCCGACAATTAGGTCAAAGCGCGGCAGGATGCCTTGCAGGTGCTGGCTGACGTTCTGGTCGGCAACAAAACGGGTCTGGCCGTCAGCCTTGCCCGCCAGGCCCCAGAGCACCGGGCGGTAGTCGATATCCAGCACGCGCCGGACGCCGTGCCGCTCGGCGTAGTCCAGGGCCTGGAGGCTGGCCTGGTACACGCCGTCGGTCGAAAAATGGGTGCCGGTGATCAACAGCGCCTTGCTGCTGGCGATAAAGCTTTCGTGGATGTCCTCGGCGCGCAAGGCCATATCGGCGCAGTTTTCGCGGTAGAACACCAGGGGGAAGGTCTCGCGGTCCTTGAGGCCCAGCAGGACCATGGCGGTCAGGCGCTGCGGGTCGAGCGTGATGCCACTGACATCACAGCCTTCGCGCACCAGGGACTCCACGAGGAAGCGCCCCATGTGATCGTCCCCGACCCGGCTCAACATCGCCGACTTGAGCCCCAGCCGCGCCGTGCCAAAGGCAATATTGGCGGAAGAACCGCCCAGGTACTTGGCGAAACTGGCGACATCTTCCAGCCGCGCCCCGACTTGCTGCGCGTAAAGATCGACGCCCAGGCGCCCAAGACAAATCAGATCCAATTGACGCCCACTGGCAAAACGAGTCTGGCCCATGCTGGCTCCTGTTATTTTTATCAGCCCGCGCCTGCCGTCGTGGCGGCGACGCTCTTGGTGAATGCAGACTAGGACGTCCGGCGCCAGCAATCAATATTTATTCTATAAATATTTTATGTGGAATATATTTTCCATTAAGATATTTTTTGCCGCCTTCCCTGTAGACTTGCGCCCATCGACCTATTGTCATGGGCGAGGTGCGCCTCACCTGCCCTGTAAGAACAAGCCAGAAGGATTGCCTATGTCCCGCTCCGATCAGCAGGCTCCCGCCGAGATGCTCGCCAGCCCTCCGATCAATGCCGAGCGTCTGTTGCAGCTGATCACCGATGAATACGAAAGCCTGCCCCGCCAGCTCAAGCGCATTGCCAGCTACATGAGCCAGCAGAGCGATCGGATCATGGTCGACCGCATCAGCGACATCGCCCGGGAATGCGAAGTCCATCCTTCGGCCATCGTGCGGTTTTCCCAGCGCTTTGGTTTCAGCGGGTTCAGTGAGATGCAGGCGCTGTTTCGCGAGGCGTATACCCACAAGACCACGCCGGTGCAGAACTACCAGCAGCGCATCCGCAGCATGATCGCCAACAAGTCGCAGAAAGCCAGCGGCGGCGACCTGGCCCGCGAATGCGTGAATGCCACGCTGTCGGGCATTGAGCGCCTGGGCCTGGAACTGGACGACAGCGCCTTCGAGAAAGCCGTGGACCTGGTGGTCAACGCCGACAATATCTACGTGGTCGGCGTGCGCCGCTCCTTTGCGGTGGCCGACTACCTGGTCTACAACCTGCAACACACCAACAAGCGCATTCACCTGGTCTCGGGCCTGGGCGGCAGCTACCGCGAGCAGATGCGCAGCGTGCGTGCCAATGACCTGGTGATCGCCATCAGCTTCACGCCCTACGGTAAGGAAACCCAGCACTGCCTGCGCATCGCCCAGCACCACCAGGCCAAGACGCTGATCATCACCGACAGCAACCTGTCACCGCTGGCCAAGCGCGCCAACACGGTGTTGCTGGTCAATGAAGGCTCGTCGTTCGCGTTCCGCTCGCTGAGTGCCACGTTGTGCCTGTGCCAGGCGCTGTTTATTGCCGTGGCGTACCGGCTGGAATTAAAGGTCGATGAGATTCACGAACAGGTGGGCTTCGACGACTAAAAAGGCCTGCTCCCACATGTTGACCGAGGCAGCCCCGAGAATGGCCTACATGAATTTTCTTTTAGAAACCTCGCTAGCATTTCTTGGCAAAATGCCTCACTCCCGTGTAACCAGGTAGCCTCCCATGCCCCGTATTTTGACCATCGAAGACGACGCCGTGACGGCCCGCGAAATCGTCGCCGAGCTGAGCAGTCATGGACTGGAGGTGGACTGGGTCGACAACGGCCGCGAAGGCCTGACACGGGCGGTCAGTGGCGATTACGACCTGATCACCCTCGACCGTATGCTCCCGGAGCTCGATGGCCTGGCCATTGTCACCACCTTGCGCACCCTTGGCGTGTCGACGCCGATCCTGATGATCAGCGCCCTCTCCGACGTGGATGAACGGGTGCGCGGCCTGCGCGCCGGGGGCGACGATTACCTGACCAAACCCTTTGCTTCCGACGAGATGGCCGCCCGGGTCGAGGTGCTGCTGCGCCGCAACAACGCGGCCAAGGCCGCGCAAACCGCACTGCGCGTGGCCGACCTGGAACTGAACCTGATCAGCCGCGAAGCCAGCCGCGCCGACCAGCCGCTGAGCCTGCTGCCCACCGAGTACAAGCTGCTGGAGTTCTTGATGCGCAACACCGGGCAAATCCTCTCGCGGATGATGATCTTCGAGGAAGTGTGGGGTTATCACTTCGACCCGGGCACCAACCTGATCGACGTGCACATTGGCCGCCTGCGCAAGAAAATCGACCCCCCGGGCCTGACGCCGCTGATCCGCACGGTACGAGGCTCGGGCTATGTCATTGCTGAACCCGTCTAACGGCTGGCGCTCGTCCAGCAGCCGCCTGCTGGCGCTGTACAGCTCGCTGTTCGTGGCCTGGAGCTGCATCCTCATGGGGGTGCTGTATTACGAGGTCTCGGCTTACCTGGGCGACCTGTCGCGCCACTCGCTATTGCAGCGCCAGCACCTGTTCCAACACTTCGAGGGCACGCAACTGGATGAGGCCCTGGCCACCAGCATGACCTTCGATATGAAGGGCATTGATGCCTATGGCCTGTTCGACGGACAACAACGGCCCCTTAGCGGCCCGCTCCAGCAGATCCCCGCAGGCTTGCCCCTGGACGGGCGTATCCATGCCCTGGCCAACTGCATCGAATCGGATGACCCGACACTGCCCCGGGGCAGTTGCGACGCGGTGGCGACCCACACCCAGGATGGCCGCTGGCTGGTGCTGGTGCGCGACAACGGCTCGTTGCTGGGCGTGACCCGGATCATCCTGCAAGCCCTGTTCTGGGCCATTTCCCTGACCATCCTCCCCGGCGTCGCCGGCTGGCACCTGCTGCGTCGGCGCCCGCTGCGGCGGATTCGCGGGATCCAGGCCAGTGCCGAGGCCATCGTCGCCGGCGACCTGACCCACCGCCTGCCGCTATCCAACCGCCGCGATGAACTGGACATGCTGGCGGCCATCGTCAATGCCATGCTGGAGCGCATCGAAAAACTGATGAACGAGGTCAAGGGCGTGTGCGACAACATTGCCCACGACCTGCGTACCCCCCTGACCCGCTTGCGCGCGCAGTTGTACCGGATCAAGCAACAGGCCGATGAGGATTCGCCCCTGGCCTGGCAACTGGATGCAGTGATCAGCGAGACCGACACGCTGATGGCGCGTTTTCGTGGCTTGCTGCGCATTTCCGAACTGGAGGACCGCCAGCGGCGCGCAGGCTTCCGGGTTTTCGCCCCCCTGCCCTTGCTCCAGGAACTCCATGATGTCTACCTGCCCTTGGCGGAAGAAGGCCAGATGACGCTGCTGTTGCAAGTTCCCGTAGCCTTGCCGCCGATTACCGGCGACCGCGCGCTGCTATTCGAGGCCCTGGCCAACCTGCTGAGCAATGCGCTCAAGTTCACCCCGCCGGGCGGCGAAGTGATTCTGCGCGGGATCGACCAGGCTGGCAGCACGCGCATCGACGTCCTGGACTCGGGCCCGGGGATTCCAGAGGCGGAACGGGCCGCGGTGTTCCAGCGCTTTTACCGGGTCGAGGGCGGTCAGCAGCAGGGCAGCTTTGGCCTGGGCCTGTCGATTGTGGCGGCGATCATCAACCTGCATGGCTTCCGGCTGGAAGTCGGCAGCAGCGAGCGTGGGGGCGCGCGGTTGACCCTGGAGTGCCGTCCACAGCCCCCACTGTAGAAGCCGGCGTGCCGACGCTTACAAGGTCAGGCCGGGAAGTTTTTGCGCAGGGCCTCGACGCCGCCGGTGTAAACGCCGCTGAACAGCTCTTCCACCTCGGCATCCGTCACCCCGGCAATCGGAGTGAACACACCCGACCAGGTGACTTTGGCCGAGTGCTCACCCAGCGCTTCAACCTGCAAGGTCGCCAGATACGCACTGACCGGGAACGGCGATTCGCTGATGGTGTACGTGTAGGTGCGCGCAACGTTATCGAAGGTCTGCAAATGCTCGACCACCACCGCGCCATCCACGGTTTGCAGGTGACGCACACGCCCGCCTTCGCCCGGCTCGCTCTTGGCAATCAGCGGCAACCAATCGGGCAACGAGTTGAACCCGCCGACCAGTTGCCAGACTTGATCGGCCGAGACCGGGATTTCAATGACAGCAGATGCTTTGGCCACAAACAGACTCCACAACGATTGGAAAAGGTAGGTCAGCTTACGCCGGCGGCAAGGTGAGCAGAGTTACCTTCTGACCAAAAGATCGGAAATTTCCCACTTTCCCCAGGCTCGTCAAGCGTTTGACCAAAGTTGGTACAGCTTATGCAAACGTTTGCGTCACGAACTTGGCCACCGATTGCCTGCATGTTCGTCCGTCTCCGGGCCACCGGCTCAACACCGCACACGAACAAGGATTTTCCATGCCATTGACCTCCAGGCGCCCCACCCCGCTGACCACCTTGGGTGTTTCCTTAATGCTGGCTGCCGTTACGGGAGTACTCAGTACTCCCACCCAGGCCGAGAAAAAACCGCTTGATGAATCAGCCCAGGGCGAGGCCCTGAGCGCCGAAGCCAGCCCGGCGAAAAAGGGCGTGTACCTGTCGGACTGGTTCAACCAGGACCTGACGATCATTGGCAGCAAAGACATCAGCTTCGGGCCCAGGCCGACCGATGATATCTATCTGGAATACGAGTATTTCGGCCGTAAAGGCCCATTCGAGCTATATGGCTATATCGACGTGCCGAAGATCTTCGGCATCGGCAACAGTAACGACAAGGGCGTGTGGGACCGCGGCTCACCGGTGTTCATGGAACATGAGCCACGGATCTCCATCGACTACCTGGCCGGACGCAGCCTGGCGGTTGGGCCGTTCAAGGAGTGGTATGTGGCCTTCGACTGGATCTACGACCATGGCAGCAATAGCGCCAACCGGGCCAATACCTTGTACAGCGGCCTGGGCACGGATATCGACACCCGCTCGCGGGTCATCCTGTCGGCCAACTTCTATGGGCGATACCAGTGGGAGAACTACGGCGCGAGCAACGAATACTCCTGGGACGGCTACCGTGCACAGATGAAATACATCGTGCCCCTTGGCCAGTTCGACAATGGTGCATCGCTGACCTACATCGGCTTTACCAACTATGACTTTGGCTCGGACCTGCACAAGGACAACCCGGCACGCACCGCCAACTCCCTGGTGGCCACCAACGTCTTGCTGTATGCCTTTACCCACCTGCGCTTCACCCTGGTGGGGCGTTACTTCCACAACGGTGGCAACTGGCAGGACGGCAGTGAGCTGAACTTCGGCGATGGCAACTTCCGTGCCCGGTCCAATGGCTGGGGTTATTACGCGGGCGTGGGGTATCAGTTCTAGCCCGTGCTCAATCCGCCTGGCGCGTGCTGCTGCGATACATGAACACCAGCGCCAACGCCAGACACAGCATCGCCAACACCCGGCTGCCGGACAGTTCGATGGCCGTGTTGCCCAGCCAGCCGAAGCTGTCGATCAACAGGCCCATGGCCAATTGGCCGACGATCACCGCCACCGTCGCTACCGCCGTGCCCACGATGGGCACGGCACCGACCATCACTAGCATGTAGACCACGCCGAACAATGCCCCGGTCAGTTGCCACTTGGGCACCTCAAGCAAGCTCACGGCCTGGGCCGGCTCGAAAAACAGAATCAGCAGGCCGGTCACCAGCATGCCCACCACGAACGTGACCAGGCTGCTGCGCAGCACCCCCACGGTTTGCCCCAGGCGCCCATTGATTGCCGCTTGCACACTCAACACCGCGCCAGCGGCAACCACCAGCACCAACAATAGAATCAGATTCATCGCCTTAACCCCGCGCAATCAGAACAAGAGCCACCCCAATCAACAGCAGCGCAATCCAGCGTTCGCCATTGACCCGCTTGCGGGCGCTGCCGAACCAGCCGAAATGGTCAATCAGCACGCTCTTGCCCACTTGCCCGGAAAGGATCGCGATCATGGTCATGGCAATGCCGATCCGGGGCGTGGCCAGGATCAGCACCACCACATACGTGGGGCCCAGGAAACCGCCGATCAGTTGCCAGCGCGGCAGTGCGTTGAGGGCCGGGCCTTTTTGCGGGCCGCTGAACAGCAGCAACAGCAGCAGGATGGGCGTCCCCACCCCAAAGATGCTCAAGGTGGCCCATAAATGCCCCACCTGGGCCCCCAGCGGCCCCAACAGGCCAGCCTCCACCGACAGGCCCATGCCGGCCAGGATCACCAGCGGCAACAGCAGCAGCCCCAGCCGGTTCTGCGGGCGGGCCTGGGTCGTAGTCTCAAGAGAAGAAGTTTGCATACATCACCTACACGTCAGAGAAGCACAATGACGCGCATTATCCGGTGACAAATCTGTGCAATAAATGGGATCATGCCGACAACACTTTTGCGTATTACGCACAGCACGGAGCGGTCATGCAGGGCTTCAACGAGTTGAGTTTCAAGGCGCTACGCCTGTTTGTCGCGGTGCTGGACCACGGCAGCTTCTCCGAAGTCGCACGCCGCGAAGGCCTGGCGCCCTCTTCCATTTCCCGACAGATCCAATTGATGGAACAGGCCCTGAGCCAGCAATTGCTCTATCGGCATACCCGGGCGATCAGCCCCACAGAAGCCGGGCGTTTGCTCGGGCATCATGCGCGCCTGATGCTGCAACAGCTGGAAGAAGCCGGGCAGGCCCTGCAAGAACAGGAAAGCGAGCCCAGCGGCCTGGTGCGCATCAATGCGCCCATGGTGTTCGGCCAGCGGCACCTGTCGCCCTGGGTGGCCGAGTTGTGCCAGCGTTATCCCAGGCTGCAACTGGATATCCAGCAGACCGACACCTACATCGACCCCCTGCAAGAAGGTGCTGACTTGTTGTTCCGTATCGGTGTGCTCAACGATTCCGGGATGCAGGCGCGCATTTTCGCGCCCCAGCGCTACCGGATCGCCGCCAGCCCCGACTACCTGGCACGCTTCGGCACGCCGCGCCATCCCGATGAACTGCGCCATCACCAATGCCTGGCGTACAAGGGGGTGAATGGCCAGCAACGCTGGTACTTCCGTCGCGAACCAGGCGACTGGACGCCCTACTCGGTCAAGGGCCCGCTCACCGGCAACCACGCCGACACCCTGGCGCGCGCCGCCGAACAAGGCCTGGGACTGGTGGTGTTCCCCTCCTGGCTGATCGGCGACAGCCTGCGCGCCGGGCGCTTGCAGGTGGTCTTGAGCGAGTACGACGTGGCCACCACCCTGGAACCACAGCAGATTGCCGCGTTATGGCCCGGCAGCCGGCGCTTGTCGGTGAAGGTGCGCACCGTCATCGACTTTTTTGTCGAACGTTTCGGCAGCGTGCCCTACTGGGACCGCTGACTCAGAACAGCCACTGGCCGATCAACCAGGCATTGGCGCCGCTGATCAGCGTAAACAGGCTCCAGGCCAGGATCCTGGTGGGCAGGCGATTGACGAACGGCCCCATCAGTTGCCGATCGCCGGTCATGCGGATCAGCGGGTACAGGGCAAAGGGCAACTGCAGGCTAAGCACCACCTGGCTGAGGATCAGCAGCTTGCCAATGGCATCGTCCCCCATCAACCACACCCCGAGGAACGCCGGGATCAACGCCAGGCCACGGGTGATCAGGCGGCGTTGCCAGCAGGGAAGGCGCAGGTTGAGGTAGCCCTCCATGATCACCTGGCCGGCGATGGTGCCGGTGAAGGTCGAGCTTTGCCCGGACGCCAGCAAGGCAATACCGAACAGGATACTGGCGAAGGCGCCGCCCACCAGCGGGTCCAGCAGGTGGTAGGCGTCCTGGATTTCCACGACCTCGCTATGCCCGGTCTGGTGGAATGCCGCAGCGGCCAGCACCAGGATCGCCGAGTTGACCAGCAAGGCCAGGGCCAGGGAGCCGATGGTGTCGATACGCGCCAGCCTGACCGCGTCCTGGCGGCTGGCCAGGTCCTTGCCAAACAGGCGGGTCTGCACGATGGACGTGTGCAGGTACAGGTTATGGGGCATCACCGTGGCCCCGAGGATGCCGATGGCCAGGTACAGCGGCGCGGCGTCGCTGATCGCCGAGAGAGATGGCGTAAAACCACGCAAAACGTCCGGCCAATAAGGCTTGATCAACACCAGTTCGACAAAGAAACACACCCCGATGGTCGCCACCAGCGCCAGCATGATCGCTTCCAGGCGCCGGAAGCCACGGTTTTGCAGGGCCAGGATCAGCAGCGTATCAAACGCGGTGATGACAATGCCGGTGGTCAGCGATACCCCCAGCAACAGGTGGAACGCCAGGGCACAGCCGAGCACTTCGGCCAGGTCGGTGGCGATGATCGAGATTTCCGCCAAGACCCATTGCGTGCGCGCTGAACGCCGGCTGTAGCGTTCGCGGCACAACTGCGCCAGGTCCTTGCCGGTGGCGATGCCCAGCCGCGAACACAGGCACTGCACCGCCATCCCCGCCAGGCTGGCGAGCAACACCACGAACAACAGGTTGTAGCCATAGCGCGACCCGGCCTCGATGGCCGTGGCCCAGTTGCCGGGGTCCATGTAGCCGATGGAAATCAGCAGGCCGGGGCCGGCAAACTGCAGCACCCGTTTGAAAAACGGTGCACGGGGATCGACGGGGATGGTGCCCGCCACTTCCGGTGGGCAGAACGGTGCGGTGGCAGTTTTCGGCAGGCTGAATTTCACACGGGGTACCAGGCAGGCAGACAAGACAAGCCCGCAGCTTAGCAGTCCGGCGAGACCGTGCGCATCAGCGTTTCCCGGGGTAGATCAAGCGCCTCGACCACCTGCACCACCAGGTCCATTTCCTGATTCAGCGCCTCGCGCTCCATGCGCTGGCGAATCACCCCCAGCACCAGCACCGCCAGGGTCGTGATGGAGTATGCCGGCCCGGAAAACGCCCGCACCCCGCTCACCAGCAGCATGGCCGCCGCCAACGCCTGCCCCACCACCGGAATCGCCGTGGCCGCCCCGCGCCGCAGGATAAACCCGGTCAACCCGGCCAGCGCCGTACCGCTCAAGGCGGTGGTGGCCGAACGGCCGACATCGAAACGGTGGAAAAACCCCTGTTCCTTTTGCGCTGCGGCCCGGAGCTCGGCCTCGAACACCTGGCGGTCGGCCAGGCTGAGCTTGTCCTTGTACTGCTCGATCAGGGTCTCGGCGACCCGCTCCTCCAGGCTCACCAGGGCCACGCTGTCGATGGGCTGGTCAAACTTGATGCCGACGCGCAAGGCCACGTCCTGGGCCAATTGGCGGTAACTCACACCGTGCCCACGGGCCAGGTTCATAAAGCTGTCACCGCCCATGCGCTGCAACTCGATAGCCAGTTTCAGTGGGTCGCGCACCTCGCCATCGATGGCCGCACTGTGCTTGGCAGCCATCAGCTCGGCGAGAAACTGCAACTCTGGCGCCCGTGCCTGGAGCAGCACCGGGAACAGGTCCACATCCTCTTGGGCAAAGCGCACCTCGGCACTGCGCGGGTCCACCCGGATCATGCCCCGGCGCTCGTGCAGCAAGTCGGTGTACTGCACCACCGTCTGCAACTGCGGCCAGTAGGCCGCGTGGTCGAAGGTGACCAGATGCACATTGGTCACTTTGCCCTTGAGGGATGGAGTCAGGGGAATGGCATAGCGGCCAATGCAGCGCTCGGTATCCGGCTTGAGCGCCAGGGCCCAGTCCTTGCTGGAATGGCAATTGATCACCCGCCCCTTGAGCGGCGCCGCCACCTGCTCCCAGGGGCTGGATGTGCATATCGCGCCGCCCATCAACAACAGGTGGTTGAGGGGCAGTTCCCGGGCCAGTTCCGGGCTGGCCAGCAGGCTCTTGACCAGCAGGCGAGCGCCCAGGGAATGGCCGACCAGGTTGATCTGGCGCACCTCGATCGATTCGCGGTGCAGGTAGTTGGCCAGTTCCGCCAACAGTGTCCTGGCCACCTCGTCTACCCGGGCCTCGACACTTTTGTAGTGATCGAGAAAATAGCCCACCGCCTTGCCCAGGCCCACGGTCGCCGCGCCCAGGGTGCCGCCGCCGAGCATCGAGGCAATGATGTCCTTGAAGGGGGCGAACAGGTTTTCCAGGAAATGCCCGGCCGGCCAGAACAGCATCAGGTTGGTCGAACCTTCGATATCCGCCAGTTGCGCCTGGAAACTGGCCAGTTGCTGCGGGTTGAAAAACGCAGAATAGCCATGGACATAGAGATTGAGCACCTGCCCCTGGGGCTCGCCGCACAGCACGAACGTGGGCTTGCGGGTGCGGTGCATTTCATCCCACTGGTGTTGCATGAGGCGCTGGCTCCTGGTGACGACGGAGGGCGATAGTAACAAGAACACGCCCTACGTGGACGGCTGTAGAGGGCAACCTTCTGACGACCGGAGCACGCTTTTCGCCAGGGTTTTAGTAAAAATTCAGATTCAAAATCGCCAAACCGCGTTCTAATAGCGCCCTATCGATTCGCCTCAAAGATCCTGGAGTAAGCGATGCCCCATGAAGGCAACCTGTTACAAGCGGCCGTAGTGTTCCTGTTGGCCGCCGTACTGACCGTGCCCCTGGCCAAGCACCTGAAACTGGGCGCGGTGCTGGGCTATCTGTTCGCCGGCGTGATCATCGGCCCTTCGGCACTGGGGCTGATAGGCAACCCGCAAAGCGTCGCGCAGTTCTCCGAGCTGGGGGTGGTGTTGTTGCTGTTTATCATCGGCCTGGAACTGTCGCCCAAGCGCCTGTGGGTGATGCGCAAGGCGGTGTTTGGCGTGGGCCTGGCGCAAGTGCTGCTGACTGCCATGGTGATGGGGGCGGTAGCGCTCTGGGCGTTTGGCCAGTCATGGAACAGCGCGATTGTGCTGGGCCTGGGCCTGGCGTTGTCCTCCACGGCCTTTGGCCTGCAAAGCCTGGCCGAACGCAAGGAGCTGAACAGCCCCCACGGGCGTCTGGCCTTTGCGATCCTGTTGTTCCAGGACATCGCGGCGATCCCGTTGATCGCCATGGTGCCGCTGCTGGCCGGCGGCGACCACACTACCACCGCCGCCCAGGACCTGAACCACGGGTTGCAGGTATTGGGCAGCATCGCCGTGGTGATTATCGGCGGCCGCTACCTGTTGCGCCCGGTGTTTCGCATCGTGGCCAAGACCGGCCTGCGTGAAGTGTCCACCGCCACCGCGCTGCTGGTGGTGATCGGCACCGCCTGGCTGATGGAACTGGTGGGCGTGTCCATGGCCCTTGGCGCGTTCCTCGCCGGCCTGCTGCTGGCCGACTCGGAATACCGCCACGAACTGGAATCACAGATTGAGCCGTTCAAGGGCCTGCTGCTGGGGTTGTTCTTTATCAGCGTGGGCATGGGCGCCAATATCGGCCTGTTGTTCAGCATGCCCTTTGTGGTGCTGGGCCTGACCCTGCTGCTGATCGGCATCAAGTTGCCGCTGCTGTATGCGGTCGGGCAGATGGTCGGTGAGCTGAACCGCGAGAGCGCAGTCCGCCTGGGCGTGGTCCTGGCGGCCGGCGGTGAGTTTGCTTTCGTGGTGTTCAAGATCGGCCGCGACCAGGGTCTGTTCGCCCCGCACCTGTACGATGTGCTGGTGCTGACCATCACACTGTCCATGGCCCTCACCCCGCTGCTGTTACTGCTGTGCCCGAAGCTGTTCCGGCCCAAGGCCAAACCGGTGGAAGTGCCGGAAGAATACCGTGCGATCGAGAGCGATGCGCCACGGGTGGTGATCGCCGGCATGGGCCGGATGGGGCAGATCGTGGCGCGGATCCTGCGGGCGCAGAATATTTCGTTTATCGCCCTCGACACGTCGGTGGAAACCATCGAGCTGACCCGCAGTTTTGGTGGTATGCCGGTGTTTTACGGTGATCCCCAGCGCCCAGAGATCCTGCACGCGGCCAAGGTCGACCAGGCCGAGTACGTCGTGATCGCCATGGATGATCCCGAAATCAACATCAAGACCGCCGAGCTGGTGCGCAACCTCTACCCACACATGAAAATCATCGCCCGTGCCCGTAACCGCCAGCATGTGCATCGCCTGGTGGACCTGGACGCGTCACCGGTGCGCGAAACCTTCTATTCCAGCCTGGAAATGAGCCGCCGTACCCTGGTCGGCCTGGGGCTGAGCGAGACCCAGGCCGATGCGCGGATCAACCGTTTCAAGCACCACGACCTGCAACTGCTGGCCGCGCAGCACGCGGTGTACGACGACGCGGCCAAGGTGATGCAGTCGGCCCAGGAATCGCGCGCAGAGCTGGCGCGGTTGTTTGAAATGGACCGTCTTGAGGAGGAGTCGGGGAAGGCTTGAGGATGGATCCGAACGAAATTGCGAATTTTCTGACAGAATACAGCGCAATTTCGTTCATCCATTGGAAGACCTCATGCTCACCCTCAGCCAAACCGCCGCCCGCCTGGCCCTGGCGCTGACTGTCAGCCTGGGCGCCAGCCCACTGTTCGCGGCCACCAAGCCGGCCGCGGCAGCGCCGGACGACTTCCAGATCGTCTCGACCCTGGACGGCAAGTTCACCTTCACCCTGCCCAAGGGCTATGTCGCCGACGCCCTGCCCGCCGGCGCGCAAGCCCAGGGCACTGCTGGCGCCAACGGCACGATGTATATCAACCAGGCGTCAAAAAGCGTGGTGGTCGTGGCCCAGACCCTGCGCAATGACGGGATCGACCTGCAAGACAACGAACCGCTGTTTCTCGATAGCGCGGTTGAAGGCTTCCTCAAAGATGTAGGCACCAGCCTGCCGGACTACAAGAAACTGGCGCAGAAGAAACTGCTGATCAAGGGCGTGGGCCTGCGCCAGGTTGATGGCACCGCCAGCATGGGCGGTGGCAAGACCTTGAACTCGACCTTCCTTGCCGGCGCAGGCAACCGCTTGCTGGTGATCCAGGCCATTTCCCGGGCCGAGGATGTGACGGGGCATGGGCTGCTGGTCAGGCAGATTACCAGCGGCAAGTGACCCCGCCCGGTAAAACGACAAAAATCCACTGTGGGAGCGGGCTTGCTCGCGATGGCGGTGTGTCAGTTGATAGATATTTGACTGACCCACCGCCATCGCGAGCAAGCCCGCTCCCACATTTTTTAATGCATTCCCCTCCCCCTCCTACGGCTTGCGTAGCAGGTAGGTATCCATGATCCAGCCATTAGCCTGGCGCGCTGCCTTGCGTACACGCTCGATCTCGTCGGCCACCTCGGCCACCTTGCCGCTGATCAGGATTTCATCCGGCGTGCCCAGGTACGCGCCCCAGTAGATCTCCAGGTCCTGGTCCGCGACGCTGCGGTAGGAGTCCTCGGCATCGAGCATCACCACCAGGGTGTCGGCATCGCTGGCCTGCCCCGCCGCGAGCCGCCGCCCAGTGGTGATCTCGATCGAACGGCCGATACGGTTCAGCGGCACTTTATGCTGGGCCGCCAGGGCCTGGACGCTGGTAATCCCGGGGATGACGTCAAACTCAAAGGCACAGCGCCCATCGGCCAGGATCGCCTGCAGGATACGGATGGTGCTGTCGTACAACGCCGGATCGCCCCAGGCCAGGAAGGCCCCCACTTCACCGTCAGCCATGTGTTCGTTGATCATGCGCTCGAAGGTCTGTTGCTTGTCGCGGTTCAGATCCTGCACCGCCGTGGTGTAGTCGATTTCGCCGCGCACACGCTCGGGGCAGTCGGCTTCGACAAAGCGGTAGGCGTGCCCGGCGTCGATATAGGTCTGGCAGATTTCCCGGCGCAGGTCGATCAGCTTGTCCTTGCTCTGGCCCTTGTCCATCAGGAAAAACACGTCGGTGCGGTTCAGCGCCTTCACCGCCTGCATCGTGATGTAGTCGGGGTTGCCGGCGCCAATGCCGATGATCAGGATCTTTTTCATGAAGGGGTTCTCAGTGCGGGGCTGCGATTTTGCCATGTTCGCTCCGCTCAGGTCTCGCGCGTTTCCAGGCGCAGGCGCCACACGCCGTTGAAACGCAACTCGGTGGCGGACAACGGTTCCACATCAATCCGGTTGAACATCGCCAGCGGGCCCTGCATGGCGTACAGCAACGCGGCGCGGATCACGAAAGGGTGGGTCACCGCCAGGACATGGCCCGGGGTCTGTTCCAGAGACCGCAGCCACTGCCCTACCCGCTCGCACAGTTGCTCAACGGACTCACCAGCGTGGGGGGCCGCCGTGGTATCCGTCAGCCAGGCCTGCAAGGCGTCGGGCTCGGCAAGTTGCACCTCATCGAGGCCCTGCCCGCGCCACCGCCCCAAATCACAGTCGCGCAGGGCCTCTTCCACCTGCGGGGATTCGGCAAAAAACATGGCTGTTTGCCAGGTTCGGACCTCGGGGCCGCAGAGCACACGAGGGGCACGCTTGAAGCGGCCGGCCAATGACAACGCCGGCAACTGCCACGCGCTTTCCAAGGGCTCGTCCAACGCGAAACGCGCACGTTTTTGAGCAGGTGTGCGGGCATGGCACATAAGGGTCAAACGAGTGGCCTGCATCGAACATCGCCCCGATTTCAAGGTAAGACCGACATCCTGACACAGGAGCACCAAGGCTTGTAGGAACACTGAAAGCCTACGAACGGCGGGAACGGATGCCGGACAGAAAGCCACCCAACCGACAACGTTGCGCCCCCCCTTGTTGAACCACTGCCTGAAGGAATAATCATGAAAGTCGCCAACCCCCGACCCACTCTGCCCGCCATGCCCAACCCCCCAGGCTTGAACCCCTCACCCGAGCCTGCCGTTCAACAAGGATTACCCCTGCGACTGCCCCCGCCCAGAGACCGGGGCGCCGGAAAAACCTACGCACAACGCCTCGAGGAAGCCCTGTTTCCTCCCGCAGCCTCGCCATCAGGCTCCCCCTTGGGCGCACAGGACAACCTGGCACGCTCACGACGCAGCCCTTCGCTGAATGTCATTACCCTGAACGCCCAGGCAAAAGCCGAACATACGGTCAGAGTGGCCGACAGTGAGCTGTCGGCGCAGTTCGCCGCCACCTTGATGAACCAGGTCATCTCACTTGATTCAGGTGCTCAAGACAGCCCGGACACCCGGTTGGTCTACAATATCCCGCCCGATTCCACCTTCGCAAAAGCCTGGGCACGGCTCACCCAAGCCCTCAAGGATGAGCCTTTTGCAACCTTTGCCAAAAATAACAACATCGACACATCAAATTTCAAACTGAACCCAAGGTCCGGGTGGCTGGAGTGCATGATCAATGGCCAGCCAGCCAACTTTACGACGTACACCCCCGGTTGGGACGCGGTGTCTGCGGCCGTCGTGGCCGCCGCGCGCAATCTGGCGCCCACCCTCGAATCACCGTTTGAATATGCCGGCGAAGACCGCGCATCGCTGAATATCGTGGGCGATTTCTACGGTGCCCGCTACTCGAATACCAGAACTGACATGCTCCGTTTTATCGGTCGCTTACAGCATGACCAGGGATTTCCTTGCGTAGCGTTCTCCAGGTCTCACCTGCCGCGTCATCACCTACCCGAACACCGGCACATCCAACAATTGCAACAGGATGCGATCGACACCCTCGCGGCGCAAATCACACAGACGCAGGGTCAACACTTGCCTGCGCAACAGGTCAAAACCTCATCGCAGCTCATCGCCGAAGGCGATCTGGAGCTGGCGAGGTGGTGCAGCAAAGTCCTGACAGCCCGGCATACAGAAACCCGCCTTCCTGGAGAAGGCATCCCCTCTGCCCTGGGGGGGGCGCCAGAGTACTCAACCTTTGGCCAGGTACGCATGGCTCTCGAAAACGCACTGGCCGAGCCTTCATTCTTGACCTTCGTGAAAAACAACAAGATTGATCTCTCAAGTATCAGCATTGCGCCACAAACCGGCGAACTGACCTGCCAGGTAATAGGGGCCAAAGGTGTCAAGGTCCAGAAGGTTTTCCGCATGACCGATGACTCAGGGTGGTCAGCCGTCAGCACCGACATCTGGGCGTCAGCCAAGAGCCTGGCCGCAGGCTCGACAGAGCAGGTGCGTCACCCCCGGTACAGCTGGATCAGTGTCAATGAGTTGTTGAATTTCTACGGGGAAAGCCTGGCGACGGGGACGTTGCTGGAAACCCTCAAACGGTGCGCGGCACTCAACTACACCGGTTTCCCTGCCTTGAACGAGAACGCCCCAGCCCACAACGAACGCTCTAGCGCCGTCCGGGCGAAACGACGCGCGGTCATTGATCGCCTCGACAACAAAACCAGCCCCCGCGAAGCCACACCTGTCACGCCCCTTAACCCGACCACCGAGATAGCCAGTCGCCAGTTTGCCGGCGAGCCCGGCCTGCGCGCAGTCATGGCCCGACTGCTCACTGATGCCTTGAAGAGCGCATCGCCCGGGCTGGACTTCGATATCAACCACCTCGACTTTGCCCAGCCCGACCCGGACAAGCCTGGCCAGTTCAAACGCACGCCCCTGATGGACCTCGCCCTGGATTACCTGACAGACGACGCTGTGCCAGACTTGCCCGCCGGCAGCAAGCTGGTCGATACCCGCCCTGATCTTATGGCCCATACCGGCAATACCCCGGACACGCCACTGCCCGTTGAAATGAACGACCTTCAAAGCGCTTTACGCGCCCTCCCAGGCCAGATGAACCCAGCCTTGGCAGCGGACGTGCCCAAGTACTGGGACCAGCCCGCCTTCAGCACACCCGCCTCTGGAGGTCTGAGCCCCTTTGCCGGCAGTCATCGGTCACTGATCAGTGACCTGCTGCGCGACAATGTGCGACTGGCCGGGCTCAAGCAACCGGGGCTCGATGAGCAACAACGCGAAACCCTCGACCTGGTAGTGCGCTACCCCAGTGGCTTGACGCGCCCAACCCCCACCGACAACAGCGAAGTGACAGTCTTCGCCCTCGGCAGCCTTCCAGCGGCCAACCAAGGCGCAATCGAATCCACCTCGCCGAACCTGCTGATTCAGCGTCATATCGCCGAGCGTACGATTCTCCTGCTCTGCGAACCCAACGGCACAGTCACCCCGTATGACTCCTACGCAGCCTTCAACGCAGCACGCGAGCAAGAGCTCAACGCGCAATTCCCCGGGCAACGGCGCCTCAACACCTTGCGCAAAGTGGACGGCCATGCCTTCGATAACCAGGCCCAACCCCTTATCGATCAACGCCTGGATCACAGCCTTGCCAGTGCTGCGGCTTATCTCAACCTCAACACACTGGATCAGCCCCAACGCAAAATGCCAGCCTGGGTCAGTCAAGCCAGCGAGGCCGAGCGCTTTGTCTTACGTGGACTCAGCCTGGAACTGGCGAGTTTCACCCAGCGCAATAAAGGGCGGACCTACAACAGCGATATCCCGGATATCCGCCCCTTTGCCGAAAAGGCCTTCGGTCAATTGATGGTGTCGGGGCACCCGGCGAAAAACCTGGAAGTCGTGTTCAGGGTTCCCGTGGGCGGCAACTCCCCGGGTGGTGTGGTCAGTGGCAGCATCCATCGCGAACGCCTGAGCATGACCGATGTGCTCCTGAGAAACCTCTCGGGGCTGCCCAGCCGGGACGTGGAGGTCTATCTCAAACCGGGTAACACGCGGGTTCCCGAACTGGAAGTGGATGGCGAACTGCAGAAGCTGATCCAGAACATAGACGTGGGAAAAAATTACCCCGAGTTGCTCAAACGCGAACTGCTGGACGATCCCGCCAAAAAGGCCGAGCGCCAGTCTTTGTTTGCCCAGCAGATTCCGGTGGAACTGCAAATCAAGGCCCTGGAGTTGGCCGTTCAAAAACAATCGGGGTTCGACACCACAGGTTTGCGTTACGTCCAGGCAGCCGTCAATCCAGAACCCGGCACAAAGACCGTCGACGGCAAAGAAATCACCGTGCGACCGCTGGCATTCATCGCCGGGCCAGGCGCTACGCCCGACGTGGTCGACAACATGTACCTGATCGAGCCCGAAGACAGCACCAGCGGCCCGCACATTCTCTATCGCCCATTGATCGCCGACGCGCCGCTGCTGCAATTTCCGACCCGCCAGGCCTTGCTGGAGGCCATCCAGCAGCCAGGGCGTTTGCAAAAAGACATCCTGGCCTGGTTTCCCGACAGCTCGACCCGGGAATACTACAAGGCCTGGAGTTTCAAGGAGCCCTCCGCCCAGATCACCAGCCTGTTTGGCGTGGGTGACGGAGAAACCATTCCCGCCGCACCCACGCTGGCCGTAGGAAGCTACGCCGCTGCCGATGCGCTGAAAGCCAAACTGCAAACCGGGAGACTGATAAACCACCTGTACGACGCCAACGCCCAGGGCCTGATCAGCATGGCCGAACAACAATCTGTCTCCGATGCCGAAAGCCGCTGGGCAACGCTCAAGGAAGGCGGCTATCTGTTGCTCAACGCCGTACTGCCCGCCCTGCGTGGCCCAGGTGCCGCCATCGGTACGATGTTGCGGTTCCAGGGCATTCTCAGCGACCTGCAAACGCTGGCGGACGATGACACGTCGAACAAAGAACCGGCCATGGCGGATCTGTTGCTCAACCTTGCGATGCTGGTGACCCACCGTCGAGCACGCCCCCTGCCCAGGCAGACCGACACACACCCGACCTCAGGGTTGGCCGAGACACCTCTGCGTGGTGGCCGCTACAACAGTATCGTAGAGGCGCCCAGTGGCGAAAAGGTCCGACGCATGATCGTCATGAAGGGCAACATGAAAAAAATGCAACTGGTCAAAGGCAACCTTTTTACCTTTGAAGATGAATACAAAGGCAAACCCCGCCTCAACATCAACGCCCATGGCCGCGACCTCAGCTTCACGGAACAACTGCTGGGCAAGAGTTCAACCATCCTTTATGACGGCGCCGAGCATACCGCCGAACAACTGCATGCCCATCTGCTCGCCAAAGGCATCGACCCCAGCCAGTTCGACAACGTTCGCTTGCTTGTCTGTTACTCCGGCAATGGCTCCGAGAACTCCTTTGCCGCCGAGTTCCAGAGGTTGATCAAAAAGCCGGTGAAGGCCTTCGTGGGGACCGTGACAGTGACCCCCAGCCCCGAACTGGTCACCTCCGAATTTGAAACCGGCACCCAGATGCACGGACCGCAAAACGGACCGAAGCTGGTGAGTGACACCTACGCAGAATACGACAGTGTCGACACCGTCAAGGACCGCACGGGTATTTCCCTGATCCGCAACCCTCTGGAATACATTCTCTTCTCCTACTACCCCGTGTATTACCCGCCCCGCACGGGCGCTACAACGGCAAATCGCTGAGCACCCTCCAGCACGCGGCACTGGCCAATCGGTTCGTCGCATTGACGAACGGTCCTACGAGTGTTCAGATGCGACCCTGTTTCAGGTGCCGCATGCCGCCGTGCATGAGGTGAAACGGGAAACCGGTACGCTCGTTCGAGCAAGTCCGGTGCTGCCCCCGCAACGGTATTCGCGTGACCCCTTCGTTACACCACTGTGGCCAGAACGCCATGGGAAGGTGAAGGGTTCGATACGCGAGAGCCCGGAGACCGGCCTGGAATTTCTGTTTGGCATAATCCTGCGGTGGGCGGGCATGGGCCGGTGTCGGTGTGTGCCCGGTGCCTTCTCCTGCGTGCTTCTGCGAAGATACTTTCGAGAAGACTATGATTTTCCAACGTTCCTCTACCTCTGGCCCGACCCTGCTCCTGGGTTGCCTGTTCAGCCCGCTGCTGCTCGCCGATGACGCGGCCCTGGTGCTCCATCCGCAGACCGTTTCGGCGCCGTCGGTGGAATCCACCACCGTGGCCGAGATGGCCCAATACGGCAGCAAAGTGGCGATTGTCACCCGCGAACAGATTGAACGCGCCGGCCCCAGCGCCGATATCACGCGGGCGATGCAGATGTTTATCCCCGGTTTCTATGTCGCGCCCAAAAACGGCCCGTTCGACTACGGCACCTATTCCCTGCTGGGCGGGCGCAATGACGACACCCTGATCCTGCTCGACGGCGTACGCCTGAACAACCGCCTGTACGGTGGCCTGTACCTGGACACCCTGCCGGCCAACGCCGTGGAGCGCATCGAAGTGCTCAAGGGTGGCCAGAGCCTGTTGTTCGGGACCCAGGCGGTGGCGGGCGTGATCAATATCGTCACGCGCAGCCCGCAGACCCGCGAGGTGTCCGGCGAAACCAACCTGGGCGTCGATACCTTTGGCGGCACCACCGGCGATGCCCGGGCCGAGCGGGTTTTCACTAACGGCCTGGGCGACCTGGGCCTGCTGGCCTATGTCAGCCATAACGTGTCCGAGGGCTACCAGCCGTTTCGCAACCGCGACATGAGCCATGTCAGCGACAAGAAACGTTCCTACGAAGTCACCACCCTCGGCGCCAAGGCTATCCAGTCTTTTGCCGATGACTCGCGCCTGGAGCTGTTCTACCAGTACTCCGACGCCAACCTGGACTTCGCCGGCGCCACCAACAACCGCAAGACCACCAACGACCGTGTGCAACAGATCGCCACGGCGACCTTCGAGCAACGCCTCAACGAGCGGCTGAGTTACTTCGTCAAGGGCCATATCAACGACTGGGACACGCGTTACTCGCGGGTCAACAACACCGCCGACGGCGGCACCCTGGTACGCAACCACAATGACTACTGGGGTTTTACCGACTGGGGCGTGCAGGCCGAAGGCAAGGCTGAGCTTGAAGGCGGGCATGTGCTGGTGTTCGGCTCCGACAACCAGTGGTTCAAGGGCCAGGACGATGTGCTGGTCATCGACAACAACCAGGCCGAGGCCCACGCCCTGTACAGCCTACTGCGCCCGCAGATCGACGCCCTGCCCGACTGGCACCCGAGTATCGGCGTGCGCCACGAAACCATGAGCGGCGGCGACAGTGCCACGGTCGGCATGCTCACCTCGCTCTATGACCTCAACGCCAACTGGGCTCTGCGCGGCCAGTACGGCACCGCCTACAAGCTGCCGAATGCCGAGCAACTGTTTGTCAATGAGCCCGGCGACGAACTCGGCAACCGCAACCTCAAGCCGGAAAAAAGCCGCAACGCCGAGCTGGGCCTGGACTACAAGGGCCTGCTGGCCGACCGTGAGTTCAGTGCCAGCCTGACCCTGTTCAAGCGCACGATCACCGACCTGATCACCCTCGACGATATCCAGTGGGTCAACGGCCAGGGGCAGATCCAGATGCGCGGCTTCGAGGCCGACGCCAAGTGGGCGCTCAACGACCAGTGGAGCCTGCAGGCGGACATGACCCGCAACCTGACCGAGTCGCGCGCCGGCGTCACGATCAATGATGTGCCCAGTTTCTTCGCCCGTTCGCGGGTGGGTTTCGAGTCGCAGAACCGCCTGTGGGGCGCCGGCGCGGCCATCCGTTATATCCACGATGTGACCAGCTCGAAACGCATCGAGTACGGTCACTACTCGGTCGTGGACGCCGACGCCTACCGCTACCTCGACCACGCCCATCAACACCGCGTGAGCCTGCTGGTAGAAAACCTGTTCGACCGCGACTACGTCACCAGCCGCTCCAGCAATGTCGACAACCTGGGCCGTCCCTTCACCTCTGAGGTGCGTTACACGTATCGCTTCTGATGACTGAAATCACACACATCGACGGGGTGGACAGCCACCCCGACTGGTCCCGGATCCCCGAGCATGCCCGCCATGTGCTGCTGTGCACCGGCCCGCGCTGCACCCAGCGTGGCGCCTTGCAACTGTGGAAAACCCTGCGCCGACGCCTGCTGGAACACCAGCGCATCGAAGTGCCCGGCGGTGTGCTGCTGACGCGCACCCATTGCCAGTTCCCCTGTAACTTGGGGCCGGTGCTCACGGTGTACCCGGAGCGCTGCTGGTATGGCGTGCACAGCAAGGCCGATGCCGTGCGCCTGGTGGATGTGCACCTGGTGGGCGGCGACGTGGTCGAAGCACTGCTGATCCGGGAGCCCCCATGAAGCGCCTGGCAGGCTTGGCCATGGCCCTACTGTGCAGTGCCTCGGCCCTGGCGGACGGCTATCGCAATTGCCAGCAGGATTGGCACCTGCCCACTGCGCCGCCGTCGCGCATCGTCGCCCTGAACCAGCACGCCGCCGACATGCTGCTGGCCCTGGGAGCCGGCCCGGCGCTAGTGGGCGTGGCGTACCTGGATGACAACGGCACCGCGCGCCAGCAGGGCCAGTATCAAGGCGTGCCGGTGATTGCCCCGCGCTACCCGGCCAGCGAGGTGTTGTATGGGCAAAAGCCGGACCTGGTGGTGGGCGGCTTTGCCACGGCCTTTGGCAATGGCATCACCTCGCGCACCGGGCTGGCCGGCAACGGTGTGGCCTCGTACCTGTTGGAGTCGGCGTGTGCCGGGCACTCCCTGGATTACTTCGGGCATATTCGCAATGACCTGCTGACCCTGGGCAACCTGCTGCATCAACCGCAGCGGGCCCGCGACTTGATTGAGGCCCTGGACGCCGACCTGGCCAGCGCCCAGGCACTGGCCAAGCCGGCCAAGCCCTTGTCGGTGTTTTACCTCGACAGTGAAGTCAATGGCCTGGACAGCGAAGGACAACACGGTTTCGTCAGCGCCCTGCTGGCCGCTGCCGGAGCGCGCAACCTGTTGGCCGGGATCAATCAATACCGGGTCAGGGTCAGCAGCGAGACGTTATTGATGAGCGACCCGGATGTGATCCTGCTGGCCGATGCCCTGTGGTCCCCGGCCAGCCGTAAACGCCAGTTGCTGACCCGCGACCCGGTGCTGTCGCGCCTGCGGGCAGTGCGGGAGAACCGCCTGATCGAGATCCCGTTTACCCATCTGGTGCCCACTGTCGACAGCGGCAAAGTGGCGCTGGACCTGGCGCATAAGCTCAACGCCCTGTAGGAGCGGGCTTGCCGGATCGCCACATCGCCGCGAAGACGTCGGCCCAGCAAGCATTGATGTTGACTGACCCACTGCTTTCGCGGGCAAGCCCTAATGCCGTTCAGTTAAGTGAACGCAATGCTCAAAGCAACGAAGATCAAATGTGGGAGCGGGCTTGCTCGCGATGACGGTGTGTCAGTCAGAGTTGCATTAACTGACCCGCCGCTATCGCGAGCAAGCCCGCTCCCACAGGGGATCTACGCTTAACTGATCGGCATTAGGGCAAGCCCGCTCCCACAGGCCAGGCCATTGCCTGACCAACCCCAAGGGCATTGCACCGCAGTGGGGCTGAGCTAGACCGCCGGGCTGCGTGCCAGCTCCCGCAGCCATGGCAACACCCGCAAACCGCTGGCCGGTGACGGCGGGTCGATGATGTCCATGAAATGCTCCAGGGTGATGCTATCGGGCGATCCCGGCAAACGGACCAGGGCCAGGGGCGCCAGGCAGGTCGGCGGCCCCAGGTCCTGGTCGTCATACACCAGCACATGGCGCACCTGCGGGTGTTGCTGCTGGAACGCCAGCGCGCCACCGCCGTTGGCGGCCAGGCCTGCATTGATGATCAACACGTCGAATGGCTGGGCAGGAATATCGGTCAGGATCAGCACTTCCTCGAAGGTCTGCACCGGGACAATCCGGTAGTAGCCCAGTTGGTTGAGCATTTTTTCGATGTGTAACCGTTGCAGGTGCTGTTCATCGGCAATCAGGATCGTCAGTGCTTTGGTTGGCATGGCAAGTCCCTGAGCAGGCAGCGCTCGTGGAAGGAAGGAGCGACCTACTCTTCCAGACATAATTCGACGAAAAAATCAGCGTAGTTCCCCCTACACGTAGGAGTTCTCCCAAACCCTCCCCGAGCCTCTCCCCTTATACCCGGTTGCAATAGTCCGTCAGGGCCTGATGCAATTGATCAATGGCCTCTTGCACACCGGCCACCGCCAAGCCCAACGCCCCCGGATCCTGTTGCTCACAGGCCGCCTCCAGGGCTTCGCAGTGGCTCACCAAGACCTGCGCCTCGACCAGGCGCGCCCCGCCCTTGGTCCTGTGGGCCAGGTCATGCAAGCGGGCGTAGTCGTTTTCTGCAAGCAAGGCCTGTAGTTGCGTGCGATCGGCGCTGAGGCTGTCGAGCAGTTGCGCCAACAACTCCTTGACGGCGTCCGTGTCAGAGCCGGTCAACTTCAATAAACGACTCAAGTCGAGCGCCGGGGCCGGGGCAGCCGTCACCAGCTCATTGACCGAAGGCATGGCCGTACGTGAGGCCAGCGCGGCATGCAGATCCTCAAGCCCGGTGGGTTTGAACAGGCAGCCGTCCATCCCCGCCGCCAGGCAACGCTCGGTTTCCTCCGGCTGGGCATTGGCGGTAAACCCCAGCAGCAGGCAGGGCGCCAAGCCACGGGCGCGCTCATCGGCACGAATGTCCCGGGCCAGGTCATAGCCGTTTTTCAGCGGCATATTGCAGTCGGTGATCACACCGTCAAAGCGCTCGGCCTGCCAGCATTCCAGGCCCTGCACCCCATCGTTGGCGGTGGTGATCCGGTGCCCGAGGAAACTCAGCTGCCGGGTCAGCAACTGACGATTGGCCGGGTAGTCATCCACCACCAGGATATTCAATACATGGGCCGGCGGCGCCTCCAGGGCAACCGGTTCGGAATGCGCACTGGCCGAAGCGGCCACCGCCAATGGCAGTGTGACCTCGACCCGTGTGCCCTGCCCCAGCACGCTACTCAATTTCAGCTGGCCGCCCATCATTTCACACAGGCTGCGGCTGATCACCAGCCCCAGCCCCGAGCCACTGCGCGCCGACTGGTCAGTGTTACGCCCTTGAATAAACGGGTTGAACAGGCGCATCTGGTCCTCGACGCTGATCCCGACCCCGCTGTCCTCTATCACCAACCGCAGGCTCAAATAGCCATTGGCAACGGCGGGCGATCCACTGGCACTCAAGCGCACATGGCCTTGGGCCGTAAACTTGATGGCATTGCTCAACAGGTTGGAGACCACCTGCTTGAAGCGCAGCGGATCGATCAAAACGTGACGATCGACCAGCGGGTCCAGGTCCACCTGCAAGACCAGGCCCTTGGTGCGCGCCAGCCCTCCGAAGATACGCACCACCGAGGCCAGCAGCTCGCGCAGGTTCGAGGGTTCCAGGGTCAGGGACAAGTGCCCAGACTCGATCCGGGCAATGTCGAGAATATCGCCGATCAACTCCAGCATGCCCCGCGAAGCGTCGGAGGCCACCGCCAGGGCGTCATGGTCGATACGCCCCTGCTCGGCATTTTTCAGGGCCAATTCGATCATGCCGATCACCGCATTCATCGGCGTGCGGATCTCATGGCTCATGGTTGCCAGGAAGGTGGTCTTGGCACGGTTGGCCGCATCGGCCCCTTCCTTGGCCTCCTGCAATTGCCCCAGCAAACGCTGGCGCTCGCTGACATCCACCCAGCCGGCAATCATGCCCACGACCTTTTCGTTGGCGTCGCGGTACGGCAGCATCCAGTGGTAGATGGTCAGGGTCGCGCCCCCCGGCACCTTGAGCACCCGGTCATGAATCTGCGGTTCGCCGCGCTCCATCAGGCGCATGTAGTCTTCATGGTAGGACTGGGACTGGGGCTGATTGCCGGTGTCGGTCTCGACCACGGTCTTGCCGATCACATCTTCGAGGTGAAAGCCGAACACATTGAGGTAGGCACTGTTACACGCCATCAACCGGCCCAGGCGGTCGCGTACATAGATCGGGTGCGGCGTGCCGTCGATCAACACGCTCATAAAGCGCATCTGGTCACTCAGGGCGCGCTCGGCCTGGGCCCGCTTGCGGATCAGGCTGCGCAGGTAAATGGCCCAGCCCAGGGTGATCAGCAACAGCACGGCGGCCAGCGAGAACCCCTGGATAATCGTGTTGCGGTGGCGTAGCCAGTAGCTGTCGTCGATCAACAATTCGCTGCGCCAGCGGTTGGTCAACTCATCCATCTCCTGGGGGGGGATGCTCAATAGCGCCTTGTCCAGGATCGAATACAACTCCAATTGGCCGCGCCCCACGCCAAAAGCGATTCGCGCCGGCTGCGAGCCCACCGTACTGGTGATGCGCAGGCGGTCACGGTATTGATGGGCAATCATGTAGCGCGCAATGATCAGTGCGTTGACCGAGGCATCGACACCCGCGTTGGCGACCAAAGCCATGCCCTGTGCGGAATTCTCCACGTCCACCAACACAATATTGGGGTAGTCGCGGCTGATGATTTCCCGCTGCACGCTACTGCCAATGACCGCCAGGCGCTTGCCCGCCATATCGTCGAGGGTGACCGGACTGCTGCCATCGTCACGCGTGATCAGCACGAATGGGTTGCTCAAATAGGGCCGGGAAAAACGGACCTTTTCCTCACGGGTCGTACTCGGTGTGATGAGCGCGATCATCTCTGCCTCGCCATCGCTGACCTGCTGGATTTGACGGGGCAACGAACTTGCGCGCACCACATCGAACTTCAAGCCCGTACGCAGGCTGATCTGGGCCAGGACATCGGCACTCAAGCCCCGGAATTGCCCTCGATCATTGAAAAACGACAACGGCAGGAACTTGTCCAGTGCCATCACCCTGACCCTTGGATGCTTGTCCAGCCAGCGCTGCTCACTGTCGCTCAGACGCAGGCGTTCACGACCAACGATCCCCAGATTACCGGCACTCCAGCGGCGCAGGATCTCCATCTGTTCATTGGCCGGAATCACCGCCAGTGCCGCATTGATGATATTCAGCAGCCGGATATTGTCCCGGGCAAGCGCGAACGCGAAAGGGTTGACCTCCAAGCTGGAAAAGTCCGCCATCCGCACGTTGTTGAGGTTGTTCTTGTTAATCAGATAGTTGGTGCTGATTGCATCGCCCAGATAGACATCCGCTTGGCTAAAGGCCACGGCCCCAATCGCCTCAAAAGTCGACGGGTAGGTCTGCAAGGAGGCATTGGGATAAAAGGCCGCTACCACCTCGGGCCGCATGTAGTGGGAGAGCATGGCCAGGCGTTTACCGTCCAGATCGGCACTCAGCGCCTGACTGTCATCAATACGCGTCACCAGGGTTGGCTGGTCGTTGGCGTACGAGCGCGAAAGCGCCAACTGAGGGTCCGCCGCCTCATAGCCATTGGCCGTGCCTACAAAGTCCACCTCGCCGCGTTTAAGGGCTGCGATGAGTTGATCCCGGTGCTCGTAACACTGCACCTGGATCGGGATACCGAATAGCTTAGCGAGCAGCGCCGCATAATCAGCGGTGATCCCCTCCAGTTCGCCGTTGCTGCCCGTCACATCGAAGGGGACATAGTCGGGGGCGGAAACTCCCATCACCAACGTGCGGCGCTCGCGCAGCCAGCGCCAGTCCACCTCATCCAGGTTCACTTGCAGCGTGTCAAGGGTGGAATGCCCCACCAAAGCCAGTGGGTGTGGCTCACCCTGAGCCACACTGACGGTGAGCGCCAGACCCACCAGCCAGAGTGCGGTGAGCCATTTCCCCAGATATTTCGACATATCAGATCAAATGATTGCGATGGGCGAACTTGGATAAGTGCACCACTGAAGACATACGCAGTTTCTCCTTCAACCGGGTCTTGTAAGTGCTGATGGTCTTGTGACTCAACAGCATGTCCTTGGCGATTTCATTGTTGCCCAGGCCCAGGGCCAGCTTCTGCAAGACCATCAGTTCGCGGTCGGACAGGGCCTCTACCAATTGCTGTTCCGTGGTTTGCAAGTCGTCCTTGCGTACGGAGCTGGTGGGCAGGCTGGGGAAGCAGCTGTAGTTGGACATGACCGCCTTGATGGCTTTTTGCAGTTCATCCAGCTCACCGGTTTTCGCGACAAACCCCATCGCCCCGGCGCGCATACAACGTGTCGAGAAAAACACCGCCAGATAAGAGGTCAGGACCAGGATTTTACAAGGCAGGCCCAATGCCTTGATTCGGCTGATCACCTCCAGCCCGCCCAGCTTGGGCATCGCCAGGTCCAGAATGACCAGGTCTGGTCGTTCCTCCCTGGCGATTTGTAAGGCATCAGCACCGTTGGCGGCCTCGAAAATCGTCTCGAAGCCCTCTTGGCGTAACAAGTATTTAACAGTTGCACGAATGAACGGATGATCATCCACGATTAACGCTTTGCTCATGCGACTCCCTGGCAGAACACCACGACTGTTTAGTTGCTTCATTGGCGACTACTCATTTAAGGAGCGCCAATACCCTTACACATCACACGAAACCCCTGTACCTGTGAGAATTGCCAGTTCCGACCAGCGGCACTGTCTACACAGAACGTTTCAACGGAATTTGGTTAGGTGCAACGGCTCAACATTAACAACGCAATGATGTTTCGCCTGAAGGTAAAATCCGGCGCACTTGTAGGACTTATCCTCACTAAAGCGTAGTCAAAAACAGCAAAAAAGCCGCCCCCCATGACAGGAGGCGGCTTTTTTTCGGCCCGGAAAAAGGCACCCTCAATCGGTGGTGCTGGGGCTCCAGAAGGCTTGTACCACCAGGGTCGAGCGGGAAATCCGCGCCACCAGGGCGTCCAACTCGTCACCATCGACCGAGTTGGCGGCCAGCGTGGCCTCGATCTCCACCTCCTCAGTGCCAAAGGTCCGTACGTCGACATCACTGGCCGGGTAGTTGCAGCGCGCCAACTCCGATTCCAACAAGGCCATCACCGCCTGCTGCTGGGTACGCCGGGCGATCACGTAAAGGATGTTGGTCACCTCGGCCGACACCACGTCCAGGGGCTGGCGGTTGATGTTATTGACGATCGGCCGCAGCAAGGTGTTGGCCGCCAGCACAAACAAGGTGCCCAGGAGCGCCTCGATGATCAGGTCGGCACCGGCACAGGCGCCCACTGCCGCGGAGGTCCACAACGTGGCGGCGGTATTGAGCCCGCGTACATTGCCCTCCTCACGCATGATCACCCCGGCACCGAGAAAGCCAATGCCGGACACCACATACGCCACCACCCGCACGGCGCCTTCGGCACCACCGAGGCGATTGGCCATATCGACAAAAATGGCGGCCCCCACCGCCACCAGCACGTTGGTGCGCAGCCCTGCCGTGCGCTGGCGAAACTGGCGTTCAAAGCCGATCAGGCCACCGAGAATAAAGGCCGCACTGAGGCTGACCAGGGTGTCGATCAAGGAATCCAGATTGATATTGTTGAGGGCCTGCATGATAAATCTCCCTTTGATTGCCCGCAGAATCCGCGTCGAAAAAAAGGGGGATCAGGCAGCCACCAGGACGGTTCGCTACCCCAATACCGCTTCTCGCTTTATCGGCGAGACAACGGCATGCAAATGCGCGTCAGCTGGCCAAGCCTGGTCGACAACTGTCACTCGAAAGTCTGTTCACGAAGGTCTGCGCTATGGTTGAAAACCGGCGCAGCTTACGCCCGCAGTCTGAAGGAAGAAAGTGACAGAGCAGCGAATCGGCGGGTTCTTCAGCAAGGGTTCAGCCAGGGTCGCTCCCGCAGGCGCGGGAGCGGCCGCTGTCAGCTGGCGGTGGCCAGCAGCCGGTCACGCACCGAGCGCCCCTGGCCCAGGCGTCGGTCATGCTCATGCAGCGACGCGGCAATCTCATCGGCGCGAATCGGCAGGATCGACAGCAAGGTATCGCTCAAGCCATGGCTGGCCTGGCTGAAACCCTGCATGTAGATACCGGCCTTGCAGCGCTCGTCGGTGACCACGCGGTAATCGCGGCTCACGTCAAAGTCCCCCATATAGGCCTCCAGTGGCGCCAGCAACTGGCGATGCATCTGGCGCTCATAGCCGGTGGCCAGGACCACCGCATCGTAGTGGTTGAGCACGGTTTCACCGGTGGCGTTGTGACGCACCAGCAGCTCGATGCCCAGGGGCCCGGCGCTGGCTTTTTCCACGGTGGTCAGGGTGCGGAATGCGTGGCGGGCGATGCCGGAGACTTTCTGGCGATAGAAGATCCCGTAGATGCGCTCGATCAGGTCCAGGTCCACCACCGAATAGTTGGTGTTGTGGTACTCGTTGACCAAGCGCTCGCGCTCGCTGCTGGGCTGCTGGAACACCAGGTCGGTGAACTCCGGGGAGAACACTTCGTTGACGAACGGGCTGTCATCGGCAGGCTTGAGGGCCGAGCCGCGCAGGATGATATCCACCTGCACCGAGGGGAAGCTGTCATTCAGATCGATAAACGCCTCGGCCGCGCTCTGCCCGCCGCCGATGATTGCAATGCGCATCGGCTTGCCTTCCAGGCACGGCTGCTGGGCCATGCGCGCCAGGTACTGGGAATGGTGGAACACCCGCCCGTCCTCCTTGAGCGCCTTGAACGCTTCGGGAATCCGTGGCGTACCACCGGCGCTGACCACCACCGAGCGCGCGGTGCGCACCAGTTGCTCACCGTGGGCATCGCGGGAGATCACCCGCAGCGCCTCGACCTGCTGCTGATGCAGGATCGGCTCGATGGCCAGCACTTCCTCGCCATAGCGGCTCTGCTCGGTAAATTGCCCGGCGACCCAGCGCAGGTAATCGTTGTACTCCATGCGGCACGGGTAGAAGGTGCCCAGGTTGATAAAGTCCACCAGACGCCCGTGGGCCTTGAGGTAATTGACGAAGGAATAGGGGCTGGTGGGGTTGCGCAGGGTCACCAGGTCCTTGAGGAAGGAAATCTGCAGCTCGCTCTGGCTCACCAGGGTATTGCCGTGCCAGCGGTAGTCGGCCTGCTTGTCGAGAAACAGCACATCGAGCTTGCCCTGGGCTTTCTCGCGCTCTTGCAGGGCGATGGCCAGCGCCAGGTTCGAGGGACCGAAACCAATGCCGATCAGGTCGTGAACCGCGGGCGATGCAATTGCCTGTGTCATTCCAGTGTCCTCTGGATAAGCCCCGTGGCAGTGGGGCGGAAAGCCTGGGCGACCTGCTGAACAACAGGCCATGTGTTGATAGGAAACGAGGACAATGAAAAAAAATTTAAGGCCCGCGCTGGATTCACTCTGGCAGGCGCGGCGGCAACTGATGCGGCAATGCAGTAATGGCAGTTTGAACCCATCTAATTTAGAATAATTCTCATATGGCTTTAAACAAGCCTTGTATACGTTCTCGGATACTGGCGTTTCGCCCAGCTGTAACGGCGTATGTAAGCACTTAAATTTCAGGGCAAATCCCTCGTTTACCTGACAGCTTCCCGCGCCTGTCGCTGCCCCCGTCTGGGCGATTGAGCCGCGGTCCGAACTTTCCTGGCTGGAACCCGTGCATGAACCGTCCCCGACACACCCGGCGCGCTCTGCTGGCAGCACTTTGCCTGATCCCCGTGGCGGCCTTTGCCGCCTGGCAACTGATCCCGCCTGGCCGGGATAAATTTGCCACGCTGCAAGTGCACCGGGGCGATATCGAAAGCAGCGTGACCGCCCTGGGCACCCTGCAACCGCGGCGTTACGTCGATGTGGGCGCCCAGGCCTCCGGTCAGATCCGCAAGATTCACGTCGAGGCCGGCGCCCAGGTCAAGGAAGGCGACCTGCTGGTAGAGATCGATCCCGCCACCCAACAAGCCAAGCTCGATGCCACCCGTTACTCCATCGCCAATCTGCAGGCGCAACTGCAGGAGCAGCACGCGCAACACCGCCTGGCCCAGCAGAAGTACCAGCGCCAGCAACGCCTGGCCGCCGGCGGCGCCACCCGCGATGAAGACGTGCAGACCGCCCAGGCCGAACTGGACGCCACCCAGGCACGCATCAACATGTTCAAGGCCCAGATCAGCCAGGCCCAGGCCACGCTGCGGGTGGACCAGGCCGAACTGGGCTACACGCGCATCTATGCGCCGATCTCCGGCACAGTGGTGGCCGTGGATGCCCGCGAAGGCCAGACCCTCAACAGCCAGCAACAGACGCCGCTGATTTTGCGCATTGCCAACCTGTCGCCGATGACCGTCTGGGCGGAAGTCTCGGAGGCCGATATCGGCCATGTCAAACCGGGCATGCAGGCCTATTTCACCACCCTGAGCGGCGGCAACCGGCGCTGGACCAGCACCGTGCGCCAGATCCTCCCGGTGCCGCCCAAGCCCCTCAACGAAACCAGCCAGGGCGGCGGCAGCCCCAGCAGCTCGAGCAAGAGCGGCAGCGGCCGCGTAGTGCTGTACACCGTGCTGCTGGATGTGGATAACGCCGACAATGCGTTGATGGCGGAAATGACCGCCCAGGTGTTCTTCGTCGCCAGCCAAGCCATCAATGTGCTGACCGCGCCGGTCGCGGCCCTGCAAGGCAGCACCCGCCCCGACACCCAACTGGCGCGGGTGGTGGCCAAGGATGGACGTATCGAAGACCGCGAAGTACGGGTGGGCATCAGCGATCGCCTGCGCATCCAGATCCTTGACGGCCTCAATGAAGGCGACCACCTGCTGATCGGCCCCGCCGACAGCAGCGGAGGTTGAATGTTGACGCCACTGATCGAACTGCGCGACATCCGCAAATCCTATGGCGGCGGCGATGCGCCCCAGGTCGATGTGCTGCGCGGGATCGACCTGTCGATCCATGCCGGGGAGTTCGTGGCGATTGTCGGCGCGTCCGGTTCCGGCAAGTCCACCTTGATGAATATCCTCGGTTGCCTTGACCGGCCCACCGTCGGCCAATACCTGTTCGCCGGGGAAAACGTCGCCCAGCTGGACACTGACGAACTGGCCTGGCTGCGCCGCGAAGCCTTTGGTTTTGTGTTCCAGGGCTATCACCTGATCCCGTCCGGCTCGGCCCAGGAAAACGTCGAGATGCCGGCGATTTATGCCGGTACGCCCGCCGCCGAACGCCACGCCCGCGCCGCCGCCCTGCTGACCCGCCTGGGGTTGGCCGGGCGTACCGAAAACCGCCCGCACCAACTGTCCGGCGGCCAGCAGCAACGGGTGTCGATTGCCCGCGCCCTGATGAACGGCGGCCATATCATCCTCGCCGACGAACCCACCGGTGCGCTCGACAGCCACAGCGGCGCCGAGGTCATGAGCCTGCTCGATGAACTGGCCAGCCAGGGCCATGTGGTGATCCTGATCACCCACGACCGCGAAGTGGCGGCCAGGGCCAAGCGCATCATCGAGATCCGCGACGGCCTGATCATCAGCGACACGCCCAATGCCTGCGCCTTATCCACCGCCGCGCCCAACCCCAAGGCGTTGCAGGCGGTGGACTTGCGCCAGCGCCTGGCCGATGGCGCCGAACACAACGGCGCCTGGAAAGCCGAATTGCTGGACGCGGTGCAGGCAGCCTGGCGGGTAATGTGGATCAACCGTTTCCGCACCGCCCTGACCCTGCTGGGGATCATTATCGGCGTGGCCTCGGTGGTGGTGATGCTGGCCGTGGGTGAAGGCAGCAAGCGCCAGGTCATGGCGCAGATGGGCGCCTTTGGCTCCAATATCCTCTACGTCAGCGGCTCGGCCCCCAACCCGCGTACGCCGCCCGGGATTATCACCATGAGCGACGTCGCAGCCATGGCCGCCCTGCCCCAGGTCAAGCGCATCATGCCGGTCAATGGCGCGGAAGCCGGGGTGCGTTTTGGCAATGTGGACCATATGGCTTACGTGGGCGGCAACGACACCAACTTTCCGGCAATCTTCAACTGGCCGGTGGTCGAGGGCAGCTACTTCACCGAAGCGGACGAGCGCGCCGCCGCCACCGTCGCGGTGATTGGCAAACGGGTGCGCGACAAGCTGTTCAAGGACCTGCCGAGCCCCATCGGCCAATACATCCTGATCGAAAACGTGCCGTTCCAGGTGATCGGCGTACTCGCCGAAAAAGGCGCCAGCTCCGGCGACAAGGACAGCGACGACCGTGTCGCCATCCCCTACTCCGCCGCGAGTATCCGCCTGTTCGGCAGCTATAACCCTGAATACGTGGTGATTGCCGCCGCCGATGCGCGCAAGGTGCATGAGGCCGAAAAAGCCATCGACCAGTTGCTGCTGCGCCTGCACAACGGCAAGCGGGATTTTGAACTGACCAACAACGCCGCGATGATCCAGGCCGAGGCCCGCACCCAGAACACCCTGTCGCTGATGCTCGGCTCGATTGCCGCCATCTCGCTGCTGGTGGGCGGCATCGGGGTGATGAATATCATGCTGATGACCGTGCGCGAACGCACCCGGGAAATCGGCATCCGCATGGCCACCGGCGCCCGGCAACGGGACATCCTGCGCCAGTTCCTCACCGAAGCCGTGATGCTCACGGTGGTCGGCGGGGTGGCCGGGATCGGCCTGGCCCTGCTGGTCGGCGGCGCATTGATCCTCAGCAGCGTGGCGGTCGCCTTTTCGCTGCCCGCCGCCCTTGGAGCCTTCGCCTGTGCACTGGTCACCGGTGTCATCTTCGGCTTTATGCCGGCCCGCAAAGCAGCCCGGCTCGACCCGGTCACGGCCCTTACCAGTGAATGATCGCCCTATGAAAGCGCAGTTGACCCTTATCGCCGCCAGCCTGCTGCTGGCCGCGTGCAGCAGCCCGGCGCCGCGCCCGGACAGCGGCCTGCAAGCACCTGCCGCCTGGAACACCGCGAGCGACGCCGCCCTTGTGCACGTCAACCGGCAATGGTGGACGGCATTTGCCAGCCCACCGCTCAACCAACTGATCGAACAGGCCCGCAGCACCAGCCATGACCTGGCCAGCGCCATGGCCCGGGTACGCCAGGCCCAGGCCAGCGCAGTGGTCGCCGGCGCGCCCTTGCTGCCCGCACTCACGGGCGGGCTCAGCGCCAACCGGCAGAAACAGCTGCGGGGCACGGGCAACAATCAACTGCAAAGCAGCAACAACGACGCGGTGGACTACTTCAGTACGAACCTCACCGCCACCTACGAAATCGACTTCTGGGGCGGCAAGCGTGCTGCACGCGACAGCGCGCAACTGGCCGTGCGCGCCAGCGAGTTCGACCGCGCCACGGTGGAGTTGACCCTGCTCAGCGGCGTGGCCACGACCTACACCCAACTGCTGGCACTGCATGAACAACAACGTATCGCCGAGCTGAACCTGGCCAATGCGCAAAGCGTCCTCAAACTGGTGCAGACCCGCCATGACGCCGGCTCTGCCACCCCGTTGGAACTGGCGCAGCAAAAGAGCCTGGTCGCCGCGCAGCAACGCCAGCTACCACAAGTGCGCCAACGCACCGAAGCCGCCCGGATCAGCCTGGCAGCCCTGCTCGGCCAACCGGTACAGGCCCTGCAATTTACCGATCAATCCTTTGACCAACTGCGCTGGCCCAGCATTGCTGCCGGAGTGCCCAGCGATCTGCTCAGCCGCCGCCCAGACATCGCTAGCGCCGAAGCACAACTGGCAGCGGCCCAGGCCGACATCATCGTCGCCCGCGCCGCCATGCTGCCCACGGTCACCCTGACCGCCAACCTCAGCTCCGGCGCCAATCGCGCGGCCGATATGCTGCGCAACCCGCTCTACAGCCTTACGGGCGGGCTGGTCGCGCCGATCTTCAACAACGGTCGCCTCGGCGCCGAACGCGACAGGGCTACGGCACGCCAGGAAGAATTGCTGCACACCTATCGCGGGGCGATCATCAATGGCTTTGCCGATGTGGAAAAGGCCCTGAACAGCATTCGCCAGCTCGACGAACAACGCCAGTGGCAGCGTGAGGAGTTGAGCCAGGCGCAGACCGCCTTCCGCCTCGCCCAGAGCCGCTATGAGGCCGGCGCGGAAGACTTGCTGACGGTACTGGAAACCCAACGCACGCTCTATGCCGCCCAGGACCTGAACGTGCAACTGCGCCAGGCGCGGCTGGAGGCCAGTGTGGCGCTGTACAAGGCCCTGGGCGGAGGCTGGCAGGCACAGTAGGCGCCGGCTTGCCGGCGCCTACGCTTGAGCCGGGCGGTCAGTGGCGCGCGAACGCTACCCGCAATGCGTCGGCGATCCACTCCAGCGCCTCTTCAGCCTCGTCGACAATCGCCCCCATCCGCATAAAATCATGGGTCATGCCCGCATAAAGCTTCATATCCACCGCCACGCCCGCCGCTTGCAAGTGAGCGGCATAGGCCACCCCTTCGTCATGCAGCGGATCGCACTCGGCCACCGCCAGCAACACCGGCGCCACGTTCGGCGCAATCTGCGCCAACAGCGGTGAAAAGCGCGGATCCAGGCGGTCACTGGGCTCGCCAGCGTAATGCTCATAGAACCAGCTCAGCGTGTCCTTTTCCAAAAGATAACCCGAGCCATAACGCTGCAGCGAAGCGGTCGGGCGGCTGGCATCGGTCACCGGGTAGATCAACACCTGCAAACACGGCTGGGCCTGGCGCGGGTCAACCGCCAACTGATTGCACAACACCGTGGCCAGGCTGGCGCCGACACTGTCACCGGCCACGGCCAGGCGCGTCGGATCGATACCCAGAGCCTCAGCTTCCTGCAACAGCCAGTGCCAGGCGTCCTGGGCATCGTGGACCGCCGTGGGAAACACCCACTCCGGTGCCAGTCGATAACCCACGGCAATCACCACGCAACCGGCCCGCGCCGCCAGCGCGCGACACAGCGCATCGTGTGAGTCGAGGCTGCCGACCACATAACCGCCCCCATGGAAATACAACACCGCACCACTGCTGGCGCCAGGCAGCGCGGCGCTGTACAGGCGCGCGTGCAGGTGGCTGCCGTCACGCACCGTTATCGACAGGTTTTCAACCCGTGGCAACTCCTCGCAGTCAGCCATCATCAACTGGGAGGATTGATCAAACTGTTCACGGGCGGCTTGTGGGCTCAACTGATGCATAGCCGTGCACTTGCCGCTGTCACGACCGGCACCGACCAATTCAAGGAAGGCAGCAATATCAGGGTTTAACGACATGAAACAACTCCTACTGGCCAGGCGATGCGCCCGGCCAGGTTCAGGTTCAAGCGCTGATGGGGTTCAGCAACCGGGTAAGGGCCTGATCCAGGCTCTCAAGGAAACGCGGATTGCGAGGCACTTCAAAATGCCCGCAAGGCAAGCTCGGACCGCCAGCGTCCTGGCCTATTTGCAGGCTCAACGCCTGGGCCGCCGCTTCATGGCCTGCGGCCCACCAACAATGAGGCGTCGCCTGGATCGGCGGGCACCGGACCAATGCCTGGGACAAACACTTGAGACGCCGAGCCACGCTGAAGATATGCCCCAGCTCATCCGCCCCCAACACCTGGGACAGCGAGCCTGCGGCGACCGTCTGCTGCGCGAGTAAGCCGGCGAACAGTTGACGCAAGCCCGCCGGGCTTTCATCCAGGGTCAGCGGCAGGGTCGCCTGCACGCCAGGCATCATCACCTGGATAAACGCGTGCAGATCCTCCAGCCCCTCATCCCTCTGCGCACCGGGCTCGGTGCCCGGAACGAAACTGTCCATCAGGCCGAGGAACTCGACCTGCTGGCCCTGGCGCTCCAGCTCTGCCGCCATCAATATGGCCAGCGTGCCGCCCAGGGACCAGCCCAGCAAATGGTAAGGCCCCTCGGGTTGCCGTGTGCGCAAGTCAGCGACGTAAGCCACGGCCATGTGCTCCAGCGACTGCTCCTGCCAGTGGGCGTCAAGCAGCATGCGGCACTGAATCGCCTGCACCGAGCGGCGCCCGGCCAACAGCCGCGCTACGGGCTCGTAGTCGAATACCGTGCCAAAGCCGGCGTGTACACAGAACAAAGGGGCCAGTTGCGTCCCCGCCTGATTCATCGTCAGCATTGACGTCGGTTTCGCCTCAGGCGCCTCAGCGCTGCCGGTCAGTTCAGCAATCGTCGGTTTCTGCATCAGGTCGCGCAGTTTCAGACTGAAGCCATGCACCTTCAGCGCACGCGCCTTGGCCACCACTTGCAGGCTGAGGATCGAGTCGCCACCCAGCTCGAAGAAGTTGTCCGTCAGGCCGACCTGCTCGACTTTGAGTACGTTCTGCCAGATCTGCGCCAGGGCTGCCTCCAGCTCGGTGCGCGGCGCGACATAGCCGCGTAGCTGCTGGTTGATATCGGGGTCTGGCAGGCCTTTGCGGTCGAGCTTGCCATTGGGGGTCAGCGGCATACGCGCCAGCACCATCATGTGCGCCGGCACCATGTAGTCCGGCAACTCGCCCCGCAGTTGTTCGCGCAGGCGCTCGCACCAGCCACTGTCGCCCTGCATGTCCTGGGGCACCACATAGCCGACCAGTTGCTTGCCGCTGCCACCTTCACGGGCGACGACGACGGCGTCCCGCACCCCGGCACAGCCCTTGAGGCGCGATTCGATTTCGCCCAGCTCGATACGGAACCCACGGATCTTCACCTGGTTGTCGATACGCCCCAGATAATCGAAGACCCCATCCTGGCGTTCGCGCACCAGGTCACCGGTACGGTACAAGCGCCCACCGTCGAGGCTGAACGGGTCCACTACAAAACGTTCGGCCGTCAGCCCCGCACGGTCCAGGTAACCCCGGGCCATGCCGTAGCCCCCCAGGTACAACTCACCCGCGGCGCCTTTGGGCAAGGGGTTCAGGTCGCTGTCCAGGACATAGGTGCTGCGCGCACCGACCTTGCTGCCAATGGGCGCGTAAGCCGCCCCGCAGGTGTCGTCGGGCCCCGCCTTCCAGATCAGCGGCGTGACCACGGTTTCGGTCGGGCCATAGCCGTTGATGATGAACTGCGGTTGCAAGGCCCGCTGTGCCAGGGCCAGGCTGGCCTGCGGCACCGCATCCCCGCCAAAGCAATAGATACGCACCGCCGGCGGGTTGCCTTCACGCTCGGCATGCTCGGCCAACTGTTGCAGGTACACCGGCGGGAACGCCGCGACGCTCACGCGATGCTGGTGCAAGGCCGCAAAGGTCTGTTCCGGCGTCCACAGGTTGTCATCGCGAATCAACAGGCGCCCGCCGTGCGTCAGCGTGGTCAGCCAGCGCTCATGGGCACCGTCGAAGGCAAAGGACATAAACAGCAATTCGCAGTCTTCAGGCCCCATGCTGTAGCGCTCGCCAATCGCCCGGCAATGCATGGCCAGCGGACCATGGGCCACTGCCACGCCTTTGGGCAGGCCGGTGGACCCCGAGGTGTAGATCACGTAGGCCAGGTTTTGCGCGTGTAGCGGCACTTGCGGGTCTGTCGCGGGCCGGTCGGCGAGGTCCAGTCGATCGAGTTCCAGCACCCGCACATGGGCCAATACCGGCAGCGTCTGGCGCAACGCGGTGTCGGTCAGCAGCAAGGCAATCCCGGAGTCTTCCATCAGGTAGGCCAGACGCTCCTTGGGGTAGCCGGTGTCCAGCGGCACATAGGCGCCACCGGCCTTGAAGACCGCGAGCAAGGCCACGATCAGCGATTCGCCGCGTGGCATGGCCACCCCCACTCGCACCTCCGGCCCCACGCCTTCGGCGACCAACAGGTGCGCCAGGCGGTTGGCGGCGGCGTCCAGTTCGGCATAGCCGCACACGGTCTCGCCAAACAACACGGCAGGTTGCTGCGGCGCACGGGCGGCATGCCGGGCAATACGCTGGTGCACATACAGGCCATCGAATCCGGCCGCCACCGGCTGCGCCTCGCCAGTCAGTGCCTCAGGCAGACCGAGAGTGCCCAGCAGCTGATGCGCATTGCTCGCCAGTTGTTCCAGCAGCCCTTCCATGTTGCGGCGAATGCTCTGCACCGAGGCTTCGTCGAAATGCGCCTGCAAGTACATGTACTCGATGACCAGGCCGTCTTCGAGCGTCACCATCAGGTCCATCGGAATGTCAGTGCGCCCGTAGCTGCCGGTCTCGCCAAAGCGCAGGCGTGGATCCTCGACCGCATTGAGGGCCTGGTCGACCGGGTGGTTTTCAAACACGATAATGCTGTCGAACAAGGCCTGGCCACTGCGCCCGGCCCAGCGTTGTACATCGGACAGCGGCGTGTACTCGCGTTCGCGCAGTTGCAGGTTGTAATCCTGGATCTCGCGTAGCCAGTCACCCAATGGGCGCGCAGGATCGATCACTTGAATCACCGGCAGGGTGCTGATGAACAACCCCAGCATGCGTTCGGAATCGGCCAGTTCAGCCGGACGCCCGGCAACCGTGGCGCCGAACGCCACGCTGCTCTGGCCGCTGTAGCGACTGAGCAAGATCAACCAGGCCGCTTGCACCAGGGTATTGAGCGTGACGTGCTGGGCTTGCGCAAAACCTTTCAACCGTTCGGTCGCGGCCTCGCCCAGGCGGCTGTACAACGCATGATGGCCGTCGCCGCGTTGCCCGGTTGCAAACGCATTGGCCAGGTAGGTCGGCGCGTCCAGGCGTGCCAACTGCTGGCTCCAGAACGCCTGGCTGGCCTGTGGGTCTTGCTGGCGCAGCCAGGCGATGTAATTGCGATAGGCCACAGGCTCCGGCAACGCTGCGCCCGAGTAGTGCTGCAGGATCTCTCCCAGCAGTTGCGACACGCTCCAGCCGTCGATCAGCAAGTGGTGATAGGTCCAGACCATCTGGTAGCTGTCGGGCCCCAGCCGTGCCAGGACAATGCGCTGCAACGGCGGGCGCTCCAGATCGAAGCCCCGTTCACGCTCATCGCGGGCCAACTGCTCCAGGCGTTGGGGCAAATCGTTGGCGCCTTGCAGGTCCAACTCGACCAATGGCAGCTCAAGACGCGCCATGACAAATTGCAACGGCTGCTCCAGGCCTTGCCAGACAAAGCCGGTGCGCAAAATGGCATGCCGCTCGCAAGCCGCGCCCCAGGCGCGTTTGAAGCGCTCGACATCCAGGCCCTGCACCGGAATGCTCAACTGGTTGATGTAGAGCTCGGCATCCGGCGCATTCAGCCCGAGGAACAACATACCCTGCTGCATGGGCGACAAGGGATACAGCTGTTCGATACGCTCCAGAGGCAACCCAAGACCCTGCAACTGTTCATCGCTGAGCCCATGCAACGGTTGTTCGCTAAAGGTGCTGTCAGCCGCAATCGCCGGTACAGCCCAGCGGATATGCCGGGCCAGGGCCTCGATGCTACGGTGCTGGAAAATATCCCGGGGGCTCAGCGCCAGGCCCGCCTGACGGGCACGGCTGACCACCTGGATCGAGCTGATGGAGTCGCCTCCCAGGGCAAAGAAGTTATCGCTCACCCCGACCTGACGAACCCCCAGCACACCTTGCCAGATCTTGGCCAGCAGACGTTCGACCTCGCTGCCGGGCGCGACAAACGCCGGTTGGGCCAATGCCTGGTCCGGCACCGGCAGGGCCTTGCGGTCCAGCTTGCCGTTGGGAGTCAACGGCATGCGCTCAAGCAATACCAGGGCAGACGGCACCATGTAATCGGCCAGGTGGATGCTCAATTGCTCGCTCAACTGGCTGACGAAATCCGCCTGGCGCGGCTGCTCGGCCGCCAGCAGCCAGCGGTCCTGAGGCACCACATAACCGACCAGGCGCGGCCCGGTGGGTCCGGGAACCGCCACCACCACGGCCTCGACAACGCTGGTTTGCTCCAGCAGACGCGCTTCGATTTCCCCCAGTTCGATACGGAACCCACGGATCTTCACCTGATGGTCGATCCGGCTGATGTAGTCAATCACCCCATCCGCCCGGTAGCGCGCCAGGTCGCCGGTGCGGTAGAAACGCCCGCCCGGTTCGCCATAGGGGTTGGGCAGGAAGCGCTCGGCAGTCAGCGCCGGGCGCTCGAAATAACCGCGCGCCAGGCCATCGCCACCGATCAGCAACTCGCCGGCCACTCCCACCGGGTTGGCAGACAGGTCTTCACCGAGGATATACAGCGAGGTGTTATTGATCGCCTTGCCCAGGTATGGCTGGCTGTGTTCGTCCGTCAACGGCTGCAAGGCCGACCAGATGGTGGTTTCGGTCGGGCCATACAGGTTCCAGGTCTCGGCCCCCAGGGCCGTCATGCGCTGCGCCAGCTCATCGGCCAGCGCCTCGCCGCCGCACAGCAAGCGCCGGCCCGCCAGGGCCCCCGCGTTGGGGCTTTCCAGCAACATGCGCCAGGTCGAGGGCGTGGCTTGCAGCAGCGTGATGCCCTGCTCTTGCACCTGTTGCAGAATCAATTCGGGATCGCGCTGGGTGTCCTGGCTGGCCAGTACCACGCGCGCGCCGACCATCAATGGCGCGTACAGCTCCAGGCCGAAGATATCGAAAGAGAACGTGGTCAGCGACAGCAGGCGATCCTGCGCAGCGATCCCCGGCGCGGCGGCCATGCTGACAATGAAGTTGGTCAGTGCGCCATGGCGCACCATCACGCCCTTGGGTTTGCCGGTGGAGCCGGAGGTGTAGATCGCATAGGCGAGGTTTTCCGGGTCCAGCGCAACCTGCGGGTTTGCCGTGCTGTAGCCGTCCAGGGCCTGGCCCAGGTCCAACGCCTGCACATCAGCCGGGATCGGCAAGGCCAGATGGGCCTGGCTCAGCAGCAGCTTGAGGCCGCTGTCTTCGATCATGTAGGCCAGGCGATCCTGCGGGTACTCCGGGTCCAGCGGCACATAGGCACCACCGGCCTTGAGCACCGCCAGCAGGCCGATGACCATGTCCAGCGAACGCTCGAGCGCCACGCCCACCAGCACATCCGGGCCGACGCCCAGCGCCATCAGGCGGTGTGCCCACTGGTTGGCCCGGGCGTTGAGTTCGGCGTAGCTCAGTGCTTGCTCGGCAAATACCAGCGCCAGCGCTTGCGGGGTACGCGCCGCCTGTTCTTCGATCAACTGCTGGATACACTGCCCGGCCGGGTAGGCCACGGCGCTGCGGTTCCAGTCATGCAGCATTTGCTGCTGGCTGGCCGCGAACAGCTTGAGCTCGCCCAGCGGACTGTCCGCTGCCACCTCAAGCATCTGCTCAAGCACCGCCAGCAGTTGTTCGCTCACCTGAGCAATGCTCGAAGCCGCGAAATGCGCACACTGGTAACTGAAGTTGAACGCCAGGGTCTGACCGACGCCAATCATCACGGTCAACGGGTAGTTGGTCCGCTCGAAATAACTGACGTTCTTGAACACCAGTTCCTGCGGCGCTTCCTGCTCCAGCACCGCAGACACCGGGTAGTTCTCGAACACCAACAGGCTGTCGAACAGGTCACCACCGTCTTGCCCTGCCCAGCGCTGAATGTCGAACAGCGGCGTGTATTCGTACTCACGCAGGCGCAGGTTCAACTGCTGCACACTGTGCAACCAGCTTTCCAGGCTTTGTTCCGGTTGTGGGCTGGCAATCACCGGCAGCGTGTTGATGAACAGCCCGATCTGTTGCTCGACGCCCTTGAGGTCCGCTGGGCGCCCGGACACGGTGGCCCCGAACGCCACGCTCGCTTGCCCGGTATAACGCTTGAGCAGCAACAGCCAGGCCGCCTGGACCAAGGTGTTAAGGGTGACTTTGTGAGCCTGGGCCAGGCTGCGCAGACGCTGGGTGGTGGGCTCGTCCAAGACTTGGCGTTGCTCGCCATAGAGCGTCTGCACACCGGCAACCGGCGCGTATGCGATCGCACGGGCCAGGTGGGTCGGCTCATTGAGCGCCAGCAGTTGCTCTTTCCAGAATCGCTCGCTGGCCTCGGCATCCTGGCGTTGCAGCCACTGAATGTAGTCACGATAGCGGCCGGCATTCAACGCCAGCGCTTCACCGCTGTAGCGCTGCAGCACCTCACCCATCAACTGCGAGGCACTCCAGCCGTCCATAAGGATATGGTGGTTGGTATAGATCAAGTGATAACGCTGTGCATCGACGCGTACCAGCACCAGGCGCAACAGCGGCGCCTGCGACAAATCAAAGCCCTGCGCCAGCTCGGCCAAGGCCCGGGCATCCAGCGCGGCTTCGAGGTCGGCACGCCCTTGCCAGTCCACTACCGTGAACGGCACGCTGACGTGTGGGTGAACCACCTGCACCGGTTGCTCCAGGCTGCCCTGCCAGACAAAGCGGGTGCGCAACACATCGCGGGCATCCATCGTGGCTTGCCAGGCCGCCTTGAAACGCTGCGGATCGAGGCCCTCGACATCCAGCCGGACCTGGTTGGTGTAGCTGCCGCCCTGTGGTTCATACAAGGCATGGAACAACATGCCGCGCTGCATCGGCGACAACGCGTACACATCCTCCATCGCATCGGCGCTGACCGGCAACGCGTCCAGTTGCTGCTGGCTCAGGTTCGCCAGCGGGAAGTCCGACGGTGTCAACCCACGATGCTGCGGCTGGCAACAATGCTCGATCAGTTGCTCAAGCTCCCGGGCGTATTCATCGGCCAGGCGCTGGATCACCGGTTCACTGAACATCTGCTCACTGAAGGTCCATCCCAGGCTCAACTCACCGCCATACACTTGGCCATTGAGCGACAACCAGTTGCCCAATGACGCCAGCGGGCTGTGCTCGGCACCTTTGGCTTCAGTGGCCGGGACAAACAGCCCAGCGTCCTCGGCATCGAAACTGCCGTCGAACTGCCCCAGGTAGTTGAAGGTAATGCGCGGCACTGCCTGTTGACTCAGGGCCTGGCGCGTCGGCTCGTCGCCCAGGTAACGCAACAGGCCAAAACCGATCCCGCGATCCGGTACCGCACGCAGTTGCTCCTTGATCTGTTTGATCGAGTCGGCAATCGCGTCGGCGGGCGTCAGCTTGACCGGGAACATACTGGTGAACCAGCCCAGGGTGCGAGTCAGGTCCAACGGCTCGGACAACTCCTCACGACCATGACCCTCAAGCTGGATCAACGTTGAGCCCTGCCCGGTCCAGCGGCAGACCACCCGCGCCAACGCGGCCAACAGCAGGTCGTTGATCTGGGTCCGATAGGCTGCGGCCGTGTCCTGCAACAACTGGCGGGTCAGGGTTGAGTCCAGGCGCGTGTAGACCGTCTGGGCGTGACAGTTTTGCAGTGAGCCTTGCGGGTTGTCGCAAGGCAGTTGCGCGGCATCGGCCAGCCCCTGGGCCTGCCAGTAGGGCAACTGTTGCCGTAAAGCGGCGCTCTGGCTATAGGCCTGCACGTGCTCGACCCAGCGTTTGAATGACACCGTCTTGGGGCTGAACAGCACCGCCTGTTCGGCCAACAGCTGCTTGTAGGCACCTTGCAGGTCCTCCAGCAGAATGCGCCACGACACACCGTCCACCACCAAGTGATGCACCACCAGTAACAGGCGCTGCTGGGCATTGGGCAACTCAAAGAGCACGGCGCGCAGGAGTGGCCCCTGTTCCAGGTCGAGACTGCCCTGGGCCTGGTCGGCAAGCCGTTCCAGCTCGCCCAGGTCGGCCACCGTTTTGTGCCAGAGCGGCGCGGGCATCTGCTGCTGTTGCGCCAGGGAGCGATAGCGGGCCGTCAGGGCCTGCGGATCAAAGCTCAGGCGCAACCCGTCGTGATGACTGATCAGCGCCTGCAAGGCCTGCTCAAGGCGTTGCGGGTCCAAAGGGTTCAACGGCTTGAGCAACACCGATTGGTTCCAGCGCTGAGGCTCGGCAATGGCCTGCTCAAAGAACCACTGCTGCACCGGCAACAGGGCGCTGCTCCCGCTTATCGGGCCTTGCTCACCGAGCACGTCCGGTTCGCCGACCTCGGCCACCCTCGCCAGGCGCTGCACGGTTTGTTGCTGGAACAAGTCTTTAGGGGTAAAGCGAATGCCCGCCTGACGCGCCCGGCTGACCACCTGGATCGAGATGATCGAGTCGCCACCCAGGGTAAAGAAGTTATCGGTGACCCCGACCTGTTCCAGCTTGAGAATGTCCTGCCAGATCGCCACCAACTGGCGCTCCAGGGCATTGCCCGGGGCGAGATAGGCCCGCAGGTTCTGGGTCAGGTCCGGGGCCGGCAAAGCCTTGCGGTCGAGCTTGCCATTGGGGGTCAGCGGCAACTGGTCGAGGAACACCACATGCGCCGGCACCATGTACTCCGGCAAGTGCTCCTTGAGTTGTGCCTTGATCGCCTCGCCCAGGGCGGCCGACCCTGCGCTGGCACTGACCGATGCCACCAGATAGGCCACCAGCTGCTGGCCGCTGGCCCCGTCGATCGCCAACACCACGCCTTCGCGCACCGACTCAAGGGCCAGCAACCGCGCCTCGATTTCCCCCAACTCGATACGGAAGCCACGCACCTTGACCTGATGGTCGATACGCCCAACGTATTCGAGCACGCCATCGGCGCGGTAACGGGTCAGGTCGCCGGTACGGTACAGACGCTCGCCCGTGGTCGAGAACGGGTTGGGCACATAGCGCTCGGCAGTCAGGCCGGGACGGAACAGGTAGCCACGGGTAATGCCTTCGCCCGCCAGGTACAGCTCGGCCGCGACGCCCACCGGTACGCTTTGCAACTGGCGGTCCAGCAAGTAGCTGGCGGTGTTGGCCAGGGGCCGGCCAATATTGGCCGACGCCCCGCGGCCGCGCCGGGTCCAGGTCGAATAGGTGGTGTCTTCCGATGGGCCATACAAGTCATAGACGTGCGCCACCGTGGGCTGCGCGTAGAGGACGTCTACCAGCGCCTGCTTCAGCGGTTCGCCGGCCAGGTTGATGATGCGCACACTCGCGGGAATCTGCCCGGCCCGCTGCAGGGCGGCAATCGCCGACGGCACGGTGTTGATCAGGCGCACTTGATCGCGGGCCGCCAGGTCAGGCAGCTCCAGGGCGTTGCGCGCCATGATGAGTGAGCCGCCACTGGCCAGGGTGACGAAAATTTCCCAGACCGACAGGTCGAAACACACCGACGTCGAGGCCAGGACACCTTGCAGGTCAGCCTGGCGGTACACCTGCTGCGACCAGTGGATCAGCGCCAGCACGTTACGGTGGGCAATCGCCACGCCCTTGGGTTTGCCCGTGGAGCCGGAGGTGTAAATCACATAGGCCAGGTTCGTCGAGTGCCCACGCTGCCCCGGGTTGTGCTCAGGATACCCGGAAAATTCATGGCCACCGGCCTCCACCCGCAGTACCTGGGCGTCACCCTGGGGCAATTGTGCCAGCAAGCCGGCCTGGGTCAACAACACCTTGGCCTGGCTGTCTTCAAGCATGTAGGCCACACGCTCCTGCGGGTAATCCGGGTCCAGCGGCACATAGGCGCCACCGGCCTTCAAGACCGCCAGCAAGGCAATCACCAACTCGCTGGAGCGCGGCATCGCCACACCCACCCGGACTTCTGCCGCAATACCCAACTCGATCAGACGGTGTGCCAACTGGTTGGCCCGCGCATTGAGCTGGGCGTAACTGAGGGTGTGCTCGCCCGACACCAGGGCCAGGGCCTCCGGTTGTTGCGCCGCGCGCGCTTCGATCAGATGCTGGATACCGGGCTGATCGGCAAAGGGCGAAGCGTTGGCATTCCAGTCGTGGCTGATCAGTTGCACCTCGTGGGCGCTGAGTAGCGCCAGCTCGGCCACCGACTGCTGCGGATGGCTGACAATCCCCTCCAGCAGGGTTTGCCAGTGCAAGGCCAGGCGCTCGATGGTCGCGGCCTCGAACAGATCAGTGGCATAGATCAGTGACGCCGACACCCCGTCTTCGGATTCAAAGGTGTTCAAGGTCAGGTCAAATTGCGCAGTGGTGCTCTCCCAGCTCAAACCTTCGACCTGCAGCGCGCCCAGTTGAGTGCTGTGCTGGACCTGAGGGTCCTGGCTCTGATGGTTGAACATCACCTGGAACAACGGGTTATGGCTCAGGCTGCGCTCAGGTTGCAAACGATCGACCAATTGCTCGAACGGCAGGTCCTGCCAGGCCTGGCCGGCCAGCGCGGTGCGGCGTACCTGACCGAGCAAGTCGCGAAACGACAGGCCTTCGCTGAACTGCGCCTTGAGCACCTGGGTATTGACGAAGAAGCCAATCAGGCCCTCGGTCTCCAGCCGGTTACGGTTGGCGATGGGCACCCCGACCCGAATGTCGTTTTGCCCGCTGTAGCGATGCAACAAGGCCTGGAACGAAGCCAGCAACAGCATGAACAGCGTGACCTGCTCGCGCTGGGCCAACTGCTTCAACGCCATGCCCAGCCCTGGGCGCAACGGGATATGAATTTGCGCGCCACGGTAGCTCTGCTGGGCCGGGCGCGGGTGATCGGTCGGCAACTCTAGCACCGGCTGTTCACCGGCCAGTTGCTCCAGCCAGTAGGCCAGTTGACGCTCACGCTCGCCGCTGTCCATCCACTGGCGCTGCCACAGTGCATAGTCGGCGTACTGGATCGGCAAGGCCGGCAGTTGCACGTCCCGGCCCTGGCTGTACCCGGCATAGCGTTCAATCAACTCATCCACGGTCACTTTCATCGACCAGCGGTCGGAGACGATATGGTGCTGGGTCACGATCAGCACGTAGTCATCGCTGGCCAATTGCAGCAGCCTGGCCCGCAGCAACGGGCCTTGCTGCAGATTGAACAGCTGGCTGATTTCCTCATCGACCCGGGCCTTGAGCCGGCTATCGAAATCGGCTGTGGGGCCGAAGGGTTCGACGGCGAGGGTCAGTGTCATCTCGGGCTGAATCACCTGCACGGTGCGCCCATCGGCCTCGATAAACTGCGTGCGCAGGCTCTCATGACGCGCCAGCAGCGCGTTGAAGCTGCGCTGCAAAGCAGCCACATCCAGTACGCCGCGCAGGCGTAACGCCGTCGGAATATGGTAGGCGGCGCTGTCCGGGTCCAACTGCCAGAGGAACCATTGGCGCTCCTGGGCATAGGACAGCGGCAACGCTTGATCGCGTGCGACCCGGGTCAACGCCGGGGCCTGCACACTCGACGCTTCTGGCTCCAGGGCCTGGACAAAGGCCTGCAAGGTGCTGTGTTCAAACAAGGTGCGCAGCGGGACTTCCACGCCCAGCAACTGCCGCACCCGCGACATGACCTGGGTGGCCAGCAACGAGTGCCCGCCCAGTTCAAAGAAGTTATCCGTCAGCCCCACTTGCTCCAGCTTGAGTACTGCCTGCCAGATCTGCGCCACTTGCCGCTGGCGTTCGGTGCTCGGCGCCACATAGTGCTTTTGCACCTGGCTGGCGTCCGGCTTGGGCAGGGCCTTGCGGTCCAGCTTGCCGTTGGGCGTCAGCGGCAGGCGCTCCATGAACAGCCAGTGCTGCGGCACCATATAGTCCGGCAGTTGTTGCTGCAGGCGGTGTTTCAGCGCTTCGCGCAAGCTGTCTTGTGCCGCGTCTGGCGCCACCAGGTAACTGACCAGCACCGCGCCGTGCGCACCGTCCTGGGCCACCACCACGGCTTCGCGCACCTCGCTGTGCTCCAGCAGACGCGCTTCGATCTCTCCCAACTCGATGCGGAAACCACGGATTTTCACCTGATGGTCGATCCGGCTGATGTAGTCGATCACCCCGTCTGCGCGGTAGCGCGCCAGGTCGCCGGTGCGGTAGAAACGCCCACCCGGTTCGCCATAGGGGTTGGGCAGGAAACGCTCGGCGGTCAGCCCCGGGCGCTCGAAATAACCGCGCGCCAGGCCATCGCCACCGATCAGCAACTCGCCGGCCACTCCCACCGGGTTGGCCGACAGGTCTTCCCCAAGAATGTACAGCGAGGTGTTGTGGATCGCCTTGCCCAGGTACGGCTGGCTGTGCTCGCCCGTCAACGGCTGCAAGGCCGACCAGATGGTGGTCTCGGTCGGGCCATACAGGTTCCAGGTTTGCGCCCCCAGGGCCGTCATACGCTGCGCCAACTCATCGGCCAGCGCTTCACCGCCACACAGCAAGCGCCGGCCCGCCAGGGCCCCCGCGTTGGGGCTTTCCAGCAACATGCGCCAGGTCGAGGGCGTGGCTTGCAGCAGCGTGATGCCCTGCTCTTGCACCTGTTGCAGGATCAATTCGGGATCGCGCTGGGTGTCCTGGCTGGCCAGTACCACGCGCGCGCCGACCATCAACGGCGCGTACAACTCCAGGCCGAAGATATCGAAAGAGAACGTGGTCAGCGACAGCAGGCGATCCTGCGCAACGATCCCCGGCGCGGCGGCCATGCTGACGATGAAGTTGGTCAGCGCGCCATGGCGCACCATCACGCCCTTGGGTTTGCCGGTGGAGCCGGAGGTGTAGATCGCATAGGCGAGGTTTTCCGGGTCCAGCGCAACCTGTGGGTTTGCCGTGCTGTAGCCGTCCAGGGCCTGGCCCAAATCCAATACCTGCACATCAGCCGGGGTCGGCAAGGCCAGATGGGCCTGGCTCAGCAGCAGCTTGAGGCCGCTGTCTTCGATCATGTAGGCCAGGCGATCCTGCGGGTACTCCGGGTCCAGCGGCACATAGGCACCACCGGCCTTGAGCACCGCCAGCAGGCCGATGACCATGTCCAGCGAACGCTCGAGCGCCACGCCCACCAGCACATCCGGGCCGACGCCCAACTCCATCAGGCGGTGTGCCCACTGGTTGGCCCGGGCATTGAGTTCGGCGTAGCTCAGTGCTTGCTCGGCAAATACCAGCGCCAACGCCTCGGGGGTACGCGCCGCCTGTTCCTCGATCAACTGCTGGATGCACTGCCCGGCCGGGTAGGCCACGGCGCTGCGGTTCCAGTCTTCGAGGATCACCCGCTCATCCGCAGCGGCCAGCAACGGCAATTGGGCAATGCGCTGCGTCGGGTCAGCCACCACGGCCTGCAACAGGCGCTGCCAGTGCTGCGCCAGGCGCTCGATGGTGCTGGCGTCGAACAGATCCGTGGCGTACTTGAGCACCGCTTCGATGCCATGGGCATGTTCGACCGTGTTGAGCACCAGGTCGAACTGGGCCGTCTGGCTTTGCCATTCCAGGCGCTCAATGCTCAGTTCGCCCAGGCCGGTTTGCGCAGCGTTGCGGCTTTCGGCCTGGTGATTGAACATCACCTGGAACAACGGGCTGTGGCTCAGGCTGCGCCCGGGCTGCAACGCCTCCACCAATTGCTCGAACGGCAGGTCCTGGTGGGCCTGAGCATCCTGGGCGGTCTGGCGCACCTGGCGCAGCAACTCGATAAAGGAGCCCTGGCCATCGATATCCGCCTTGAGCACCTGGGTATTGACGAAAAAGCCGATCAAACGCTCGATTTCAGCGCGACCCCGATTGGCCACAGGCACACCGACGCGAATGTCTTCCTGACCAGTGTAACGGTGCAACAGCGTCTGGAATGACGCCAGCAACAGCACGAACAGCGTGGTGTTTTCCCGCTTGGCCAGGGCCTTGAGGCCTTCGGCGAGCGCCGCATCCAGAATCAGGCCACAGCTGGCCCCGGCAAAACTCTGCAACGCCGGCCGTGGGAAATCGGTCGGCAGTTCCAGCACCGGTTGTTCACCGCCAAGTTTGTCTTGCCAATAGGCCAGTTGCCGCTCTTGCTCGCCGGCCTCCATCCACTGGCGCTGCCATTGCGCGTAGTCGGGATACTGGATCGTCAACTCCGGCAGCTGGACGGCCTGGCCCTGGCTGAAGCCTGTATAAAACTGCACCAGCTCCTCGACCATGACCTGCATCGACCAGCCGTCGGAGACGATGTGATGCAAGGTCATCACCAGCACATGGTCATCCGCAGCCAGACGCAACAAACGCGCGCGTATCAGCGGACCTGCCTGCAAATCAAAGAGTTTGCCGGTTTCCTCGGCAACGAATGCCTGCAAGTGAGCCTCCAGGGACTCGCCCTGCGGCAGGTGCAGTTCATCGATAGCCAATGCAAAAGGCCCTGGGGGCAGGATCACTTGCAAGGGTTGATCATCTTGTTGAGTGAACACGCTGCGCAGGCTTTCGTGTCGGTCGACCAGGGCCTCGATGCTGCGTTGCAACGCAGCAGTATCCAGCCGCCCCTTGAGTCGCAGGGCCGTCGGGATGTTATAAGCCGTGCTCTGCGGCGCCCACTGCCAGAGGAACCATTGCCGTTGCTGGGCATAGGACAGCAACAGCGGTTCTTCGGCCGCGCGCTGGAAAACCGGGGCAATCGTAAAAAGGTTCAGGCCTTTCTGCTTGAGCAGAACGGCCAGCGCCTTTCTTTGTTTGGCCGAAAGTTTTCCTACCGACTCGATTAGCTCTTGCACGCGTTGTCCTCACTCAAGAAATCAGTTTTTCAAGATCATCGAGAGATAGACGTTTGAGGGCCTCCAGAGATTTAGCCAATTGATCCTGAACCGGCGACAAATCGGCGCGCAGGGCTTCGATGCGGTCACAGAACTGTTCCAGGGTGTCTGCGGCAAACAACTCCTTGAGCGGCACCTGGTCACCCAGGCGCTCGCTGATCCGCGTGACCACCAGGGTCGCCAATAACGAATGGCCGCCGAGCTGGAAGAAACTATCGTTCAAGCCGACCTGTTCGACTTCCAGCACTTGCTGCCAGATAGTCGCCACCTCCCGTTGCACGTCAGTGCGCGGCGCGGCGTATTCCAATAGCCGTGGGTTGCCGCCCAGGGCCAGCAGGACGTTGCGGTCAAGCTTGCCATTGGGCGTCAATGGCAACGCGTCGATCAGGTGCAGATGACTGGGCACCATATACGCCGGCAGGCTGGCCGCCAGATGGCGGCGCAGGCTGTCCACCAGGCCGGGCTGCGCGCCGGCAGCCGGCTCAGCCACGACATAGGCCAGCAACTGGTTGCCGCCAGCACCCTCCTGCGTCAGTACGACCGCCTCGCACACGGTGGGATGCGCCAGCAGGCGGGCTTCGATCTCGCTCAGTTCGATACGGAAACCGCGGACTTTCACCTGATGGTCGGCCCGCCCGATGTACTCGATATCGCCCTCGGCGCCCTGGCGTACCAGGTCGCCGCTGCGGTATAGCCGCTCACCGCCAGTGGAGAAGGGATCCGGCACATAACGCTCTGCGGTCAGCCCTGGGCGCATCAGGTAACCACGGGTAACCCCGGCGCCCGCCAGGTACAACTCGGCCGCGACACCCGCCGGCAGCACCTGCAACTGCGAATCGAGCAAGTAGGCCGTGGTGTTTTCCAGTGGCCGCCCGATATTCGCCCGCCCGCCCGGCACACGCAGGGTGAAGGTCGAATAGGTCGTGTCTTCCGAGGGGCCGTACAAATCGTAGACACGCTCCACCGCCGTGCTGGCGTACAAGCTGTCGACCAGCGCCTGCCGGAGCGGCTCGCCCGCCAGGTTGATGGTCTGCACCGAGGGCGGGATCTGCCCGGCCCGCTGCAAGGCGGCAATCGCCGAGGGCACGGTATTGATCAGGCGTACGCGCGCGCGCGCCGGCAACTCGGGCAAGGCCAGGGCGTTGTCCGCAAGCACCATGAAACCGCCGCCGGCCAGGGTGACGAAGATCTCCCACACCGACAGGTCGAAGCAGATCGACGTCGAGGCCAGCACCCCTTGCAGGGCTTCACGCGGATAGGTCGCCAGCGACCACTGGACCAATGCCGCGACGTTGCCATGGGTGATGGCCACACCCTTGGGCTTGCCGGTGGAGCCAGAGGTGTAAATCACATACGCCAGGTTAGCCGCGCAGGTCAGCGGCGCCGGGCAGGTCTGCGGCCAGTCATGCAGCCATTGCGGATCCGGCTCGACCAGCAGCACCTGGGCTTGCAGCTCGGCGGGCAGCACCTCGAGCAATGGCGCTTCGCTCAGCACCACGCTTGCCTGGCTATCGTCGAGCATATGCCGCAAGCGTTCCTGTGGGTACTCCGGGTCCAGCGGCACATAAGCACCGCCCGCCTTGAGGATCGCCAGCAGGCCAATGACCATCTGCGGGGTGCGGCGCAGGCACACGCCCACTCGCACTTCCGGGCCAACGCCCAGCGCCCGCAGCTTGTGCGCCAACTGATTGGCCCGGGCATCGAGGGTGGCGTAATCCAGTTGCTCTTCGCCAAACACCAACGCCGGCGCCTGCGGCTCACGCCGTACCTGGGCTTCGATCTGCGCGACCACACTCGCGGTGGTCAGTGCGCGACTCGGCGCACGCCCCCAGGCCAATGCGGCCTGACGCGGGTCTGCACGCAACAACTCCAGGGCGCCGAGTGGTTGGCCGGCGTCAGCCATGAACTGGCTCATCAGATGTTCCAGTTGCTCGGCCAGACGCTGGACACTCGCCACGTCGAAACAGGCCTGGTCAAAACTGCAACCCAGGGTCAGCTCGCCGCCTGCCACGGCCACCAGGGTCAGCGGGTAGTTGGTTTGCTCCTGGCGGCGAATCGGCGAGAACACCAGGCCGCTCCCCTGCCCTTGCTGCAAGGCCTCAGACATCGGATAGTTCTCGAACACCAGGATACTGTCAAACAACGGGCCCGCCCCCAGCCCGGCCCAGCGTTGAATGTCATACAGCGGCGTGTGTTCGTGCTCGCGCAAGGCCAGGTTAAGGTCCTGCACCTGCTGAACCCACTGCGCCACCGTCTGTTGCGGCGACGGCGTGGCCACCACCGGCAAGGTGTTGATAAACAGGCCGATCTGCTGCTCGACCCCTGGCAAGTCCATCGGGCGCCCGGCCACAGTGGCACCGAAGGTCACCGTGGCGTGGCCGGTGTAGCGCTGCAACAACAAGAGCCAGGCAGCCTGCATCAGGGTGTTGAGGGTGATTTTTTGCGCGCGGGCAAACGCGTTCAACTGCGCCGTCAGCTCGGCGCTGAACCGATGCTCATGGTCCGCATAACCACTGCCCAGCACCTGTTGCGGGCCCACGGCGTCAGCCAGGCGGGTCGGCTCCTGCAAGTGCTCCAAGGCCTGGCGCCAGAACCCCTGGCTGGCCTGGGCATCCCGCTGGCTCAACCACTCGATGTAGTCGCGATAGCGCCCCTGCGCTGCGGCAGGCGCCTGCCCGGCGTAGCGTTGCAACACCTCGCCAAACAGCTGCGAAGTGCTCCAGCCGTCCATCAGGATGTGATGGCTGGTGTAGATCAGGTGATAAGTGCTGGCGCCGGTACGTACCAGGATTACCCGCAACAACGGCGCACGATCAAGCTGAAAACCAGCGTCTAAATCCTCACGGGCCAACTGATCGAGGGCCTGCTCAAGGTTCTCCCGGCCCTGCCAGTCATGAATCACCAGTGGCATGGGCACGCTGCCCAGCACGATCTGCAGCGGCGCATTCATCTCCTGCGGCCAGACAAACGCGGTGCGCAGAATATCGTGGGTATCCAGGGTCTGCTGCCAGGCCGCGCGGAAACGCTCGGCATCCAATTGCTGCACATCGACCCGCAACTGGTTGGTGTAGGCCGGGCCATCCGGCTCGTGCAGGTTGTGGAACACAATCCCCTGCTGCATAGGCGACAGCGGATACAGATCGGCGATGTCCCGTGGCGTGACGGGCAGCCGCTCCAGCTGCGCCTGGGTGACATTCACCAGGTTGAAGTCCGACGGCGTCACACCGCTGTGCTGTTCGTTACTGCAATGCTCGATCAGCGCCGCCAGCTCAGCGGCGTAATCGTCGGCCAACGCCTGCACCGTGTGGTGGTGATACATGCCCGTGCTGAAGGTCCAGCTCAGTTCCAGCTCGGCGCCGTACACCTGACCGTTGATGCTCAGCCAGTTGCTCAGTTCCCCCAGTTCGCTGCGTGCGGCACCGTCGGCTTCAGGCGCCGGCAGGAACAGCGCACCCTGGCCTGCGGCAAAGTCCCCGTCGAACTGGCCCAGGTAGTTAAAGGTAATCCGTGGCTCGCCGAGGTCGGCCAACGCCGCCTGGCTGGCCGCATCGCCACAGTAACGCAGCAAGCCGTAGCCGATGCCTTTGTTCGGCAACTGACGCAGTTGCTCCTTGACGTGCTTGATCGACGTGTCGAGATCGGCAGCCGGGGTCAGCTTCACCGGGAACAGGCTGGTGAACCAGCCCATGGTCCGGGAGATGTCCAGCTCATCGAACAAGGCTTCACGGCCATGCCCCTCCAGCTGGATCGCCACCGCAGACTGTTGGCTCCAGCGGCACAGCACGCGGGCCAGTGCGGTCAGCAACAGGTCATTGACCTGGGTCCGGTAGGCCGCTGGCGCGACTTTCAACAGCTGATGTGTCAAGGCCTGATCCAGGCGGGTCGATACCACAGCGGCCTGGGACAGGCTCAATCCGCCGTCCGGGTTGTCGCGAGGCAGATCCAACACGCTACCCTGCAAGCAATCCTGCCAATAACCCAACTGGGCCTTAAGTGCATCACTCTGGGCATAGCCCTGCACACGCTCGCCCCAGGCCTGCAACGAAGCCCCCTTGCCAGCCAGTTTGACCGGCTCCCCGCGCGCTGCCTGGGTGTAGGCGCTTTGCAGATCTTCCAGCAACACCCGCCAGGACACGCCGTCGACTACGGTGTGATGAATCACCAGTTGCAGGCGTTGCTGCCCCTGGGGCAACTCCATCAAGACGGCACGCAGCAACACGCCCTGCTCCAGGCTCAAGCTGCGCTGGGCCTGATCGGCCAGGGCCTGGACCTCATCCATTGTCGCCAGGGTCGCGGGGGTCCACAGCAACTCGCCGGGTATGTGCGCCTGATAGTCGGCGCGCCATTGCTCGCCCTGTTGCGTGAAGGCCAGGCGCAGCGCATCGTGCTGGGCATATAACGCCTGCAAGGCCAGGTTCAACGCGGCCCCATCCAGGCGGGCCTGGGGGTGCAGCAGGATCGACTGGTTCCAGTGATGACGCTGGGGAATATCCAGGGCAAAGAAACGTGCCTGGATCGGCAGCATCGCCTGGGCTCCACTGATCTGCCGGGTGCTGGCCGGCGCCGCAGGGGCCTTGATCTCGACCCATTTGGCCACTTGCGCCAACTGGGCAATGGTCTGTTTTTCAAACAACTGCTTGGGGGTCAGCTTGATCCCGCGACGCTTGGCCCGGGCAATGATTTGCAGGCTGAGGATCGAGTCACCGCCCAGTTCGAAAAAGTTGTCGCCCGTGCCGACCTGCTCGACCTTGAGCACCTGGGCCCAGACTTCGGCCAACGCCTGCTCCAGCTCATTGCCGGGGGCCACATAGGCTTGGGCCTGTGCATCCGGGACCGGCAGGGCCCGACGATCCAGCTTGCCGTTGGCCGTCAGCGGCAAGCGTTCGAGCAACATGATCCGCGCCGGCACCATGTAGTCGGGCAGCCGCCCTTGCAGCTCGCGGGTCAGTTGTTCGGCATCGGTGCTGGCCGTTGGTGCCAGTACGCAGTAGGCAACCAGTTGCACACGCCCGGCATCGCTGTCCATCGGCAACGCCAGCACGGCCGCATCTTGTACGCTGTCCAACTGCCGCAAAACCTGCTGGACCTCGCCAGGCTCGACCCGGTAGCCACGGATTTTCACCTGGTCGTCGCCACGCCCGAGAAACTCCAGCGCGCCATCGACACGCCGCGCACGGTCGCCGGTGCGGTACACCCGCTCGCCCTGCCCCCCTTGCGGATCAGGCACAAAACGTTCGGCGGTCAAGCCTGGCTGGTTCAAATAACCTTGCGCCACACCGGCACCGCCCAGGTACAACTCCCCCGCCACTCGCGCGGCGACCGGGTTGAGGTAGGCATCCAGCAGGCGCGCGCGGGTATTGGCCAGGGGTTGGCCGACGGGCACGCTCAAGGTCGCGGGTCGCTCGCCCGTCACCTCGTGGGTCAGTACGCCGACCGTGGTTTCGGTCGGCCCGTAATGGTTGATGATCCGGCAATCCGGCGCCAGTTGCGCCACCTGGTGCACCAAGGACCACGGGCACGTCTCGCCCCCCAGCACCAACACATGGGCCGGCAGCACATCGGCCGGGTTACCGGCCTGCAACAGGCTATGCAAATGGCTGGGCACGACTTTCAGCGCGCCGACCCGATGCTCGCGCATGTAACGGGCGAAACGGTCCGGGTCGAACGCATAAGCCTGCGGCACCAGGTGCAACAGGCGCCCGCTGGCCAGCGCAGCAAACAGCATGGTGTGCCCCAGGTCCGCCGCCAGGGTGGAAATCATCGCCAGGCTGGCATCGCTCGGCAGGCGCAACTGCTGCAAAATCGCTTGTACGTAGTTACCCAAGGCCTGATGGCTGACCAGCACCCCCTTGGGCTGCCCGGTGGAGCCCGAGGTGAAGATCAGGTAGGCCGGTTGCTCCGGGGCCACTTGCAGGTCCAGCGGGGCGGCGCTGTACGCAGCAAACCGCGCCGGCTCATAGTCAACCACCGCACACTGGCACTCGATACGGTTATCGCCCGCCGGGCGCAACAGCCAGGCCGCGCCACTGCCAGTGAGCACCTGTTGCAAGCGCTCGGCCGGTTGTTGCACATCCAGCGGCAGGTACACGCCACCGGCCTTGAGGATCGCCAGCAGGCCCACGGTCCAGGCGGCGCTGCGCTCCAGGGCCAGGGCCACGACCTCGCCGCTGCGCACCCCTTGCTCGCGCAAGTGCCGGGCCAGGCGGTTGGACTGCTGCTCCAGTTCGGCAAAACTGATGAGTTCCTGCCCGCAGCGCACGGCGGCGGCATCGCCACGGGTCGGCCCGTTGGCTTGCCACAACCCCAGGAAATGCGGGTGCGCGAAAGCCTGCGTGACCTCTTCGCCCACCACCCCGGCCACGCCGGGCCGTTGATGAATCGGCGCGGCAGGCGCCGCGACCATCGCCTGCAATACGGCCTGCAACGCCTCGGCCATGGCCTCGACAGTGCCGCGCTCGAACAGGTCGGTCGCGTAGCTGAAGCTGATCTGGATGCCGTGTTCAGTGTCGGTGAAGTCCAATGCCAGGTCGAAACGCGCGTCATGTTCCGCGATCTCGAAAGGCTCAATACCCAGCGCGGAAAAACTGCCCTGGCCATTGTGGCTCAGGCCGCTACCCGCCAGGTTCTGATTGATCTTCACCTGGAACAACGGGTTGTGGCTCAGGTTACGCTCAGGCGCCAGGGCATCGACCAACTGCTCGAAGGGCAAGTCCTGATGCGCCTGGGCCCCGAATACGACCTCTTTGACCTGTGCCAGCAACTGCTCGAAACTCTGCTGCTCATCGACCTCGACCCGCAAGACCTGGGTGTTGATAAAGAAACCGATCAGGCCTTCGGTTTCACTGCGATTGCGCCCGGCGTTCGGCGCGCCCAGACGGATATCGCGCTGCCCACTCTGGCGGGCCAAGACCACCGAGAACCCCGCCAGCACCAGCATGAACAACGTGTAACCGCGCTCGCTGCCCAGGGTTTTCAGGGCCTGGGACAAGGCCCTGGAGCAATCGGCGGTGAACGCCGCGCCGCGATAACTGGGCTGCGGTGGACGCTCGCGGTCCAACGGCAACGCCAGCAACGGCTGCTCGTCGCCCAGCGTCTGCGTCCAGTACTGCAACTGGCGCTCGCTTTCACCGGCCTCCATCCAGCTGCGTTGCCACAGGGCAAAGTCCGCGTACTGGATCGGCAAGACTGGCAACCGGGGCTCACGCTGGTGCGCGATCGCGTCATACAGGTGGACAAATTCCTCGACCATCAACTGGCTCGACCAGCCATCGGAAACGATGTGATGCACCGTCACCACCAGCACATGCTCCTGGGCGCCGAGACGGTAGAGTTTGACCCGCAGCAACGGGCCATTGATCAGATCGAAGGGCTGCGCCAGTTCCTCGGCGACCAGGGCCTTGAGCCCGGCTTCTGCTGCGTCCAGGGCCGCTGCGGGCACGTCGATGCACTGCAGATGCACCGGCGCGTGCTCGTCAATATGCTGATAGAAGGCACCGTCTTGCGAGACGAAACGGGTGCGCAGCACTTCATGGCGCTGCACCAACGCATCGAAGGCCTGGCGCAGGCTGGTTTCGTTCAACTCCCCCTTGAGGCGCACGGCACGCGGCACGTTGTAGAACGGGCTCTGCGGCTCCATCTGCCAGAGAAACAGCAGGCGTTGCTGGGCAAAAGACAAAGGAATGCGGGGCACGTCATGGCGACTGGCGACAATCGGCAACAGCTTGAAGCTGTTGTTGGCCTCGTTCATCTTCGCCAGGATCTGGCGCCGCTGCTCCAGACCCAGGCCGATGAAACGCTTGGCAATACGCTCTGCGGTAGTCTTATCCATTTCAAGCCTCCTCCATCAGGTCCATCATTTTTTCAATATCCGACAGCCCTTCTTCGCTCAGGGCCGAGCGGCTTTCGAGCACCGCCTGGGCGAACTCGGCAAGGGTCGGCGTTTCAAAGATCAGGCGCAGCGCAATGTCGATGCCCAGTTGTGAGTTGATGCGCGAGATCGCCTGTGTCGCGAGCAATGAATGCCCTCCCAGGTCAAAGAAGTTGTCACCCAGGCCAATGCGCTCGATGTGCAGGATGTCCTGCCAGATCGCGGCGATCTGTTGTTCGAGTTCGGTTTCCGGCGCCTGGTAAACCTGCTGCGCCAACACCGGATCGGCCTTGGGCAAGGCCTTGCGCTCCAGCTTGCCGTTGGGGCTCAACGGCATGCGCGCGAGGACGATCCACTGCCCCGGCACCATGTAGTCCGGCAGGTGGCGCGACAGGCTTGCGCCCAGCGTTGCGCCAAACCGGGCCTGCTCCTGCTCGCTGCTGTGCAGCAGTTGCCCATCGCCTGGCACCACGTACGCCACCAGGCGTTTGCCGGTCGGCCCGTCCTGCGCGATCACGACCGCCTCGACCACCGACGGTTGCTCCATCAGGCACGCTTCGATTTCCCCCAGCTCGATACGCAGGCCGCGGATCTTCACTTGATGGTCGATACGCCCGAGGTACTCGATCACCCCGCTGGCCCGATGCCGGGCCAGGTCACCGGTACGGTACAGGCGCCCGGCGCCATACGGGTTCGGCACAAAACGCTCGGCGGTCAGCGCCGGCCGACGGTGGTAGCCACGGGCCAGGCCTTCACCCCCCAGGTGCAACTCACCGGCCACACCCACCGGCAACGGTTCCAGATCCGGGCCGAGGATATAGGTGCCCACGTTGGCGATCGGCTGACCGATCGGCACGCTGTCGCGCCCTTCATCGACACAGTGCCAATGCGTCACGTCAATGGCCGCTTCGGTTGGGCCATACAGGTTGTACAAGCAGGTCTGCGGCAGTTGTTTGAACACCTGCTGCTGAGCCTCCACCGGCAACGCTTCACCGCTGCAGATCACCTGGCGCAAGCCTGTGCAACTGGCCGCGCGGGCGTCCAGCAAGAAGGCCTGGAGCATCGAGGGCACAAAGTGCAGCGTGGTCACGGCGTGCTGGTTGATCAGCTCGACCAGGGCGCCCGGATCACGATGGGCCCCAGGTTCGGCAACCACCAGGCGCGCACCGGTCATCAGCGGCCAGAAGAACTCCCAGACCGACACGTCAAAGCTGAACGGGGTTTTCTGCAACACCGCGTCCGTGGCATCCAGTGGATAGGCCTCCTGCATCCAGCACAGGCGGTTGGTCAGCGCGGCGTGCCGGTTGCCGGCGCCTTTGGGTTGCCCGGTGGAGCCTGAGGTGTAGATCACATACGCCAGGCTTTGCGGGTCCGGTTCGCGCTGGAGCCGTTCGGTACTGAAGGTTGCCACCGACTCATCGAGGTCAAGCACTTGCAGCCCTTGGGGAACCGGAAGCTGCTCACGCAGGTGCGCCTGGGTCAACAACAGGCCGATCCCGCTGTCCTGCATCATGTAGCCCAGACGTTCCTGCGGATACTCGGGGTCGAGCGGGACATAAGCGCCGCCGGCCTTGAGCACGGCGAGCAGGCCGATGACCATTTCCAGCGAGCGCTGCGCGGCCACGCCGACCAGCACATCGGTGCCCACCCCCAGGCCGCTGAGGCGCCGGGCCCATTGGTTGGCCCGGGCATCAAGCTGGGCATAGCTCAGTTGCGTGTCGCCGAACACCAGGGCGATGGCCTCTGGCGTGCGTTCGGCCTGGGCCTCGATCAACTGGTGGACCCCCAGGTGCAGCGGGTACTCGGCCTGGGTCTGGTTCCAGTCCAGCAGCACTTGTTGAGCCTGGGCCCCAGCCAGCAGCGGCAACGCCGCCACCCGCTGCGTCGGCTCGGCGACAATGGCGTGCAGCAGGTTCTGCCAGTGGCCGAGCAATTGCGCCATGCTTTGCGCTGTAAACAGATCGACCGCATAGGTCAGGGTCGCGACCAACTGCCCGTGGGATTCGTAGGTTTCCAGGCTCAGGTCGAACTGCGTCGTGCGGCCTCGGGCTTCCAGCCCGCACAGGCTCAGGCCCGGCAAGGCAATATCGAGCCCTTTGCGGCCTTCATCGAGGTGGTTGTACATCACCTGGAACAGCGGGCTGTGGCTCAGGCTGCGCTCAGGCTGCAACGCGTGCACCAGTTGCTCGAACGGCAGGTCCTGATGGGCCTGGGCCTGCAGCGCGGTCTGTTTGACCTGAGCGAGCAAGTCGCTGAAGCGGCCCTGCCCATCCACCTCGGCCTTGAGCACCTGGGTATTGACGAAGAAGCCGATCAGACGCTCGATCTCCACCCGGTTACGGTTGGCGATGGGCACGCCGACCCGAATATCGTTTTGCCCGCTGTAACGGTGCAACAAGGCCTGGAACGAAGCCAGCAGCAGCATAAACAGCGTGACCTGCTCACGCTGGGCCAGGGCCTTGAGTGAGTGCAGCAGGCTGGCCGGCAATGTCACCTCTTGGCTGGCGCCGACAAAGCTCTGCACACTCGGCCGTGGGTGGTCGGTGGGCAGGGCCAATACCGGCTGCTCGCCGCCCAGGGTGTCGGTCCAGTAGGCCAGTTGCCGTGCCTGCTCGCCGCCTTCCATCCACTGCCGCTGCCATTGCGCATAGTCGAGGTACTGCAACGCCAGTGCCGGCAGGCTCGGCGTGCGCCCCTGGCTGTAGGCGGCATAGGTTGCAATCAGTTCGTCAACCATCACCTGCATCGACCAGGCATCGGACACGATGTGGTGCTGGGTGAGGATCAGGACATGCTCCTCAGCCCCCAGGCGCAGCAGTTTTACCCGCAGCAGGGCATCGTGTTTGAGGTCGAACGGGCGATGCGCCTCGGCATCCACCGCAGCCTCGAGCCCGGCCTCGTGGTCCAGCGCCTGCGCCTCCAGTTGCAGGTCGACCTGGGCATGAATCACCGGCACCACCTGCAGGTCATGCTGCGCAAACCCCGTACGCAGGATTTCATGACGGGCGATCAGGCTATTGAAGCTGCGTTCCAGTGCCTCCACGTCCAACTGCCCTTGCAGGCGCAAGGCCAGGGGCAGGTTGTAGGCGACACTCTGCGGCTCCAGTTGCCAGAGGAACCACTGCCGCTCCTGGGCATAGGACAGGCGCAACCCCTGGTCCCGGGCCACAGGCAACAACGGCGGCGCCGCACTTGCCTGTTCCTCGCCCAGGGCCTGGACAAAGGCCTGCAAGGTGCTGTGTTCAAACAAGGTGCGCAGCGGGACTTCCACGCCCAGCAACTGCCGCACCCGCGACATGACCTGGGTGGCCAGCAACGAGTGCCCGCCCAGTTCAAAGAAGTTATCCGTCAGCCCCACTTGCTCCAGCTTGAGTACTGCCTGCCAGATCTGCGCCACTTGCCGCTGGCGTTCGGTGCTCGGCGCCACATAGTGCTTTTGCACCTGGCTGGCGTCCGGCTTGGGCAGGGCCTTGCGGTCCAGCTTGCCGTTGGGCGTCAGCGGCAGGCGCTCCATGAACAGCCAGTGCTGCGGCACCATATAGTCCGGCAGTTGTTGCTGCAGGCGGTGTTTCAGCGCTTCGCGCAAGCTGTCTTGTGCAGCGTCTGGCGCCACCAGGTAGCTGACCAGCACCGCGTCCTGGGCCACCACCACGGCTTCGCGCACCTCGGCGTGTTCCAGCAGACGTGCCTCGATTTCCCCCAGCTCGATGCGGAACCCACGGATCTTCACCTGATGGTCGATCCGGCTGATGTAGTCAATCACCCCATCCGCCCGGTAGCGCGCCAGGTCGCCGGTGCGGTAGAAACGCCCGCCCGGCTCGCCATACGGATTGGGCAAGAAGCGCTCGGCAGTCAGCGCCGGGCGCTCGAAGTAGCCGCGCGCCAGGCCATCGCCACCGATCAGCAACTCGCCGGCCACCCCCACCGGGTTGGCCGACAGGTCTTCACCGAGGATGTACAGCGAGGTGTTATTGATCGCCTTGCCCAGGAATGGCTGGCTGTGTTCGCCCGTCAACGGCTGCAAGGCCGACCAGATGGTGGTTTCGGTCGGGCCATACAGGTTCCAGGTTTGCGCACCCAGGGCCGTCATGCGCTGCGCCAACTCATCGGCCAGCGCTTCACCGCCACACAGCAAGCGCCGGCCCGCCAGGACGCCCGCGTTGGGGCTTTCCAGCAACATGCGCCAGGTCGAGGGCGTGGCTTGCAGCAGCGTGATGCCCTGCTCTTGCACCTGCTGCAGGATCAATTCGGGATCGCGCTGGGTGTCCTGGCTGGCCAGTACCACGCGCGCGCCGACCATCAGCGGCGCGTACAGCTCCAGGCCGAAGATATCGAAAGAGAACGTGGTCAGCGACAGCAGGCGATCCTGCGCAACGATCCCCGGCGCGGCGGCCATGCTGACGATGAAGTTGGTCAGCGCGCCATGGCGCACCATCACGCCCTTGGGTTTGCCGGTGGAGCCGGAGGTGTAGATCGCATAGGCGAGGTTTTCCGGGTCCAGCGCAACCTGTGGGTTTGCCGTGCTGTAGCCGTCCAGGGCCTGGCCCAAATCCAATACCTGCACATCAGCCGGGGTCGGCAAGGCCAGATGGGCCTGGCTCAGCAGCAGCTTGAGGCCGCTGTCTTCGATCATGTAGGCCAGGCGATCCTGCGGGTACTCCGGGTCCAGCGGCACATAGGCACCACCGGCCTTGAGCACCGCCAGCAGGCCGATGACCATGTCCAGCGAACGCTCGAGCGCCACGCCCACCAGCACATCCGGGCCGACGCCCAGCGCCATCAGGCGGTGTGCCCACTGGTTGGCCCGGGCGTTGAGTTCGGCGTAGTTCAGTGCTTGCTCGGCAAACACCAGCGCCAACGCCTCGGGGGTACGCGCCGCCTGTTCTTCGATCAACTGCTGGATGCACTGCCCGGCCGGGTAGGCCACGGCGCTGCGGTTCCAGTCTTCGAGGATCACCCGCTCATCCGCGGCGGCCAGCAACGGCAATTGGGCAATGCGCTGCGTCGGGTCAGCCACCACGGCCTGCAACAGGTGCTGCCAGTGCTGCGCCAGGCGCTCGATGGTGCTGGCGTCGAACAGCTCGCTGGCATACACCAGCGAAGCACTGAGGCTGTCGCGGGATTCGTAGGTTTCCAGCGTCAGGTCGAACTGCGCGGTCGGCTTGTCCCAGGCCAGGCCTTCGACCCGCAACCCAGGCAAGTCGACATCGATGCTTTGCTTGCCCGCACTCTGGTGGTTGTACATCACTTGGAACAATGGGCTGTGGCTCAGGCTGCGCTCGGGCTGCAGCGCCTGGACCAGTTGCTCGAACGGCAGGTCCTGGTGGGCCTGGGCTTGCAGCGCCGCGTGCTTGACCTGGTGCAACAGGTCGATGAACGCGTCCTGGCCATCCACCTCGGCCTTGAGCACCTGGGTATTGACGAAGAAGCCGATCAAGCGCTCGATATCGACCCGCTGCCGGTTGGCCACCGGCACGCCGACACGAATATCGCTTTGCCCGCTGTAGCGATGCAGCAAGGCCTGGAACGACGCCAGCAGCAGCATAAACAGCGTCGCGCCTGCGCCCTGCGCCAGTTGTCGCAGGCCGGCGCTCAGCGCCGCATCCAGCGGGATTTCCAGGCGCGCGCCACGCGTGTCCTGTACCGCCGGACGCGGCCGGTCCGTCGGCAGCTCCAGGACCGGTTGCTCACCGCCCAACTGGCTGCTCCAGTAAGCCAGTTGCCGTTGCAGCTCACCGGCCTCCATCCACTGGCGCTGCCATTGCGCATAGTCGGCGTACTGGATCGGCTGGGCTGGCAGTTCCAGGCCCTGGCCCTGGCTATGGGCGCCGTACAGGGCAATCAGCTCTTCGACCAAGACCTGCATCGACCAGCCATCAGAAATGATGTGGTGTTGCGTCAGCAGCAACACATGATCGTCCGCCGCCAGTTGCAGCAATTTCACCCGCAACAACGGCCCGTGCTGCAGATCGAACGGTGCCTGGGCTTCGGCTTGCACCGCAGCGGCGATCAGCGCGTCACTGGCCAAAGGTTCTGCCACCAGCGCCAATGCCAGTGGGGCATCAATGATTTGCAGCGCCTGCTGGTCCTGGGTAAAGCGCGTACGCAGGCTTTCATGGCGCTCGATCAGCGTATTGAAGCTGCGGGCCAGGGCTGCCACATCCAGGCCGCCATGCAGGCGCAGGGCCAGCGGGATGTTATAGGCAGCACTGTGCGGTTCCAGTTGCCAGAGGAACCACTGCCGCTCCTGGGCATAGGACAGCAAGAGCGGCTGCTGACGATCCACCGCCACCAGCGCCGGCTCGTCACCGGCACGGCTCTGGCCCAGGGCCTGGACAAAGGCGTGCAAGGTGCTGTGTTCAAACAGCGTACGCAGCGCCAGTTCGATATTCAGCCCATGGCGTACCCGGGAAACCACCTGGGTCGCCAACAACGAATGGCCGCCCAGTTCAAAGAAGTTGTCATTGAGGCCGACACGCTCGCGTTTGAGCACGTCCTGCCAGATCTGCGCGACGCGCTGTTCCAGCTCGCTGCGCGGGGCCACGAAGGATTGTTGCAACGGGCTGGCATCCGGCGCAGGCAGTGCTCTGCGATCCAGTTTGCCGTTCGGGGTCAGCGGCAGCGCCTCAAGGAACACCCACTGCAACGGCACCATGTAATCGGGCAAGCGCTGGCGCAAGCTCTCGCGCAGGCTGTCACGCAATGCATCCTGGGCAAGGTCGGCCGACGCCGGCACCACGTAGCCCACCAAGGCCTTGCCGGTGCCGCTCGCGAAGACATCGACCGCCGCATCGCGCACCGCCTCCAACTCCAGCAGGTGCGCACTGATTTCGCCCAACTCGATCCGAAAACCCCGCACCTTGACCTGCTGGTCGACGCGCCCCACGTATTCGAGCAGGCCATCGTTACGCCGACGACCGAGGTCGCCGGTGCGGTACAGCCGGCCACCGGCCTCCAGGGCAAACGGGTCCGGCAGGTAGGCCGTGGCCGTACGCGCTGGGTCGCTCAGGTAACCCCGGCCCACCCCGACGCCGGCGACCCACAGCTCACCCACGGCGCCCACCGGCACCGGTTGCAACTGGGCGTCGAGCAGGTACAGGCGGTTGTTGTCGGTCGGGCTGCCGATGGGCAGGCAAGTACCCTGGGTCGCAGCCATTTCCACACGGTACAAGGCCACGTCGTCCGAACATTCAGCCGGACCGTAAGCGTTGACCAGGCCGATCGCCGGGTAGCGTTGCAGCCAGCGGCGCGCCAGTTCCGGCGGCATCGCTTCACCGGTCGGCAGCATAAAGCGCAGGTGTTCAAAAGCCATGACCGGCTCATCGAGCAAACCCTGAATCAGTGACGGCACGCTTTCCAGGATCGTGATGCCCACCTTGCGCACATGGGCCAGCAAGGCTGCCGGCTCCTGGGCGATATCGTTCGGCACGATATCCACGCGCGCCCCACACAGCGCCGCGGTGAGGAACTGCCATACCGAAATATCAAAACTCTGCGACGCGGTCTGGGCGATCACGTCCATTTCCCCCAGTTCCAGGTACGGCAGTTTGCTCAACTGGTTGTTGAGCATGCCGCCCTGCTCGACCAGCACCCCCTTGGGCGTGCCGGTGGAACCGGAGGTATAGATGGCATACGCCAAGTGACGGGCGCCGACGTAGATCTGCGGGTTGCCCTGGGCAACCTCACCCTGCTGGAGGTCTTCCCAGACCAGCAGCCGTGGCGCGTCGTCCGCGTCGAGGCCGGCCAACAGGCTGCGGGCACGCTCGGCGCAGGCGGCGCTGCACAACAGCACCGGCGTGCGGCTCAGCGCCAGCAGACGCAGCAGGCGCTCATCGGGCAAATGCGGGTCGAGTGGCAGGTAACCGGCCCCGGCCTTGAAACTGCCGATGATCATGCCCAGCAACGACAGATCACGTTCAGCCAGCAACGCCACCGGCTGATCAACCTGTACGCCCGCCGCAATCAGCCCATGCCCGGCACGGTTGGCCTGGCGGTTGAGTTCGTTGTAGCTCCAGTGCCGGTCTAGGCACGACGCCGCCGTGCGTTCGCCATACTGCGCCACACTGGCCTCGAACAGGCGCACATAACCCTGCTCCAGCGGGTAACGGCGCTCGGTCTGGTTGCACGCTTCCACCAACTGGTAGCGGTCCGCCTCGGACAGCAGCGCCAGGGACGAGAACTGGCCATGGAAACCGCTGACCAGCGCCCCCAGCACACGTTTCATATCGTCCAGCAGGCGATCAATGGTTGCTTCATCAAAGAAACGCTGGTCGTAGGACAGGTGCAGCCCCAGCTCGTCGCCCGGGTAGACCACCACCGTCAGCGGGTAGTTGGTGTGGGTCCGGGCGCTGTCGGCAACCGCGCTGAGCGCCTGGGCGCCGCTGACCACCGTGCTCTCCAGCGGCGCGTTCTCGAACACAAACAGGCTGTCGAACAACGGCTGGCTGCTGTCGATGTGGCTGCAAGCCTGGATTTTCACCAGCGGCAGATGCTCGTGCTCACGCAAGGCCAGGTTGTGCTCGAACAACGCTTGCAGCCATTGCTTGACGCTACCGGCCTGCGGCATGCGCACCCGCAGCGGGATACTGTTGATGAACAGGCCGACCGTGTCCTGCATCTCGGGACGGCTGATCGGTCGACCCGCCACCGTCACACCGAACAGCACATCCGACTCACCGCTGTAGCGGTGCATGACCAAGGCCCAGGCCGCCTGGGTGAAGGTATTGACGGTCAATTGATAATGCTGGGCCAGCTCACGCAACGCGCGACCTTCACTGCGCTCCAGGTTCAGGTAACGGTCACCGATCTGCGACTGGCCACCCTGGCGCTGTAGCGGCCGGTCGTAAGGCAGCCCGGTCGGTTGCTCGAAGCCTTGCAACTCTTCGCGCCAGGCGCTGATTGCCGCTTCCTCGCCCTGCGCTTGCAGCCAGGCAATAAAGTCGCGGTAGCGCGCCGCCGGTTGCGGCAGCGGCTTGCCCTGGTAAAGGGTGAAGAAGTCTTGCAGCAGCAACGACCGGCACCAGGCATCGATCAAGATGTGGTGGTTGCTGAGGATGAACCAGTATTGCTGGGGCCCGCGACGGATCAGGCGCAGGCTGAAAGGGGGCTGCTCCAGCAAGTTGAAGCCTTGCTGGCGCTCGTTCTCCAGCAAACCCTGCAAATCGGCTTCGTGCTGCTCGGCCGGCACCTCGCTCCAGTCCAGGTAGTCGAGGCGCAGCGGCGCGTGGCGGTGAATGATCTGTAGCATTTCACCCTGGCGGTCGAGGTTGAATGAGGCCCGCAAGGCATCGTGCCGCTGGATGACTTGCTGCCAGGCGCTACGGAAACGCGGCAGGTCGATGTCACTGTCGATGCAGTAGCGATCCTGCATGAAGTAAATCCCCGAATTGGGCTCGAGCAAGGTGTGCAGCAACAACCCCTCTTGCATCGGCGATAACGGGTAAATGTCTTCGATCTGCCCCAGCGGGGTCTCCAGCGCGTCCAGACGCTCTTGAGTCAGGCTGGCCAACGGGAAGTCCGACGGTGTGGCACCACCGGCTTGCGCGTGCAGGCAATGACCGATCAGCGCGGTCAACTCCTGGCGATAGTCTTCGGCCAGCCGTTCGATGGTCGCGCGTTCGTGCACCTCGCGGCTGAAGGTCCACTGCAATGACAGTTCACCGCCATACACCTGGCCTTCGATGCTCAACCAGTTGGCCAGCGGGGCGTGCTCGTCCTGAGCCCTGCCGGATTTTTCGGTAGACGGCACGAACAGCGCGCCGTCGTCGAATTGACCGTCGAACTGCCCCAGGTAGTTGAAGGTGATGCGTGGAGCCGGTAACTGCGCCAGGGCCGCCTGGACCTGCGGCTCGCCCAGATAGCGCAGCACCCCGAACCCCAGGCCTTTGCCGGGGATGGCGCGCAGTTGCTCCTTGACCGCCTTGATCGATGCGGGCAGGTCCTGTGCCGGGGTCAACTTCACCGGGAACAGGCTGGTGAACCAGCCCAGGGTCCGGCTCAGGTCGACCGCTTCAAACAGTTCCTCGCGACCGTGGCCCTCAAGCTGGATCAACACCGATTGTTCACCGCTCCAGCGGGCAATGACGCGGGCCAGTGCGGTCAACAACAGGTCATTGACCTGGGTCCGGTAGGCTGCCGGCGCTTCTTGCAAGAGTTGGCGCGTCAATTGGCCATCGAAGGTCACGCTGACCTGTTGCCCGAGGGCGCTGCCCAGCCCGCCCTGGGGGTGATCGCAGGGCAAATCCACCGGCGCATCGGCCAGCGCCGCCTGCCAATAGTCCAGCTCCCGGGCCAGGGCCGGGCGCCGGGCGTAGTCTTGCAGCTGTTCGGCCCAGGCCTTGTAGGCACTGGTTTTCGCCGGCAGTACCAGGGGCGCGCCGGCCCTGGCCTGGCTCAACAGGCTTTGCAGGTCTTCGAGCAATACGCGCCAGGACACCCCGTCCACCACCAGGTGATGGATGGCCAGCAACAGCCGCTGGCTGCCATCGGCCATCTTCACCAACAGCACCCGCAACAACGGGCCTTGCGCCAGGTCCAGGCTACGCTGGGCCTCATCGCAAAGGGCGTCGAGCTCTTCAGCGCTCGCCGCCTGGCGTTGCCAGACCGGCGCTGCATCCGGCATCGCGGCATAAACCTGGGTCCAACCCTGGGCGCTGGCCTCAAAGCGCAGGCGCAGGGCATCGTGCTGCTCGATCAGGCGCAGTACCGCAGCATCCACCTCGGCCAGGTCGAGGGTTTCCCGTGGGGTGAGTAACAGCGATTGGTTCCAGTGCGCGCGCTGGACCATCGGCAGCTCGAAGAACCACTGTTGCACCGGGGTCAGCGGCGCCTCGCCGCTGACCGGGCCTTGATCAATAGTCACGGCCACATTGGCCTGGCAGACCTGTGCCAGGCTGCGCACGGTCTGGTGCTGGAACAAGTCCCGCGGGCTGAAGGTGATCCCGGCTTGACGGGCACGCCCGACCACCTGGATGGAGACGATGGAGTCGCCGCCCAACTCGAAGAAGTTGTCTTCCAGACCGACCTGCTCCACCCGCAATACATCACGCCAGATCGCTGCCAGGGCTTTCTCGGTCTCGCTGACCGGGGCAATGTATTGGGCCTGCACGCTGGCCTCGGCGCGCGGCAGGGATTTGCGGTCAAGTTTGCCGTTGGGCATCAACGGCAGCGCCGCCAGTTCCAGCAGGTGTTGCGGCACCATATAGTCCGGCAGGCCTTGCAGCAGGCTGGCCTTGAGCTGTTCGCGCCAGTCGGCCGGCGGTTGCTCGCCGGCCAACACCAGATAAGCCACCAGTTGCTTGCCGTCCTGGGCCAGCACCACTGCTTCACGCACCAGTTCGTGGTCGCACAGGCTGGCTTCGATTTCGCCCAGTTCGATACGCAGGCCACGCAGCTTGACCTGGTGGTCGAGACGCCCGAGGTATTCGATAACCCCATCGACCCGATAGCGCGCCAGGTCGCCGGTGCGGTACAAGCGCTCGCCGGGGTTGAACGGGTCGGGCACAAAGCGCTCGGCGGTCAGCCCTGGCCGCTGGTGATAACCACGGGCCAGGCCAACCCCGCCCAGGTACAGCTCACCACCCGCGCCAACCGGCAGCAGGCCCAGGCCGGAACCGAGGATCTGGGTGCGCAGGTTGTCGATGGGCACACCGATAGGCACGCTGGCCCGGCGCTCGTCGACACAGCGCCAGTGCGTCACGTCGATGGCCGCTTCCGTCGGGCCATAGAGGTTGAACAGGCCGGCGCCCGGTAATTTGCGAAATACCTGCTGCTGGGCATCCACCGGCAAGGCTTCACCGCTGCAGATGATGCGCTTGAGACTGCTACAGGCCTCGACCCCGGCCTCATGGATAAAGGCCTGTAACATCGACGGCACGAAGTGCAAGGTAGTGATCTGGTAACGCCCGATGCTCTCGATCAGGCGTGCCGGGTCCTGGTGCTCGCCCGGTAGCGCCACGGCCAACCGCGCACCGACCATCAGCGGCCAGAAGAACTCCCAGACCGAAACGTCGAAACTGAACGGGGTCTTTTGCAGCACCGTGTCGCGGGCATCCAGCGTGTAGGCGCGCTGCATCCACCACAGGCGGTTGGTCAGTGCCGTGTGACGGTTGCCCGCCCCCTTGGGCCGCCCGGTGGAGCCCGAGGTATAGATCATGTAGGCCAGTTGCTCCGGCAGGCAGGGCAGTGCCGGGTTGGCGTCGCTGTAGCCTTCCAGCCAGTCGCCGTCCTGATCCAGGCATAAGGCCTGGACCGTCTCGCCCAACGGCAGGCGGCCCAGCAGGTGGCTCTGGGTCAACAGCAAGCCCACGCCACTGTCTTCGAGCATGTAGCGCAGGCGTTCGCTGGGATATTCCGGGTCGAGCGGCACGTAGGCGCCCCCCGCCTTGAGCACCGCCAGCAGTGCCACGACCATTTCCACCGAGCGTTCGGTGGCCACGCCCACCAGCAACTCGGCGCCAGCCGGTGCCGATTCGCGCAGCTTGTGCGCCAGGCGGTTGGCGCGCTGATTGAGTTGCTGATACGTCAGGACTTGCTGCTCGAACAACAGGGCAATCGCCTGTGGATTGTGCTGCACCTGTTCCTCGAACAACTGATGCACACCGCGCTGTGCCGGGAACTGCGCCGCGGTACGGTTCCAGTCCAGGACCTGGGTCTGCACCTGGGCGGCATCGAGTATTGGCAGCTCACTGACCCGGCGCGTGCTGTCGGCGACAATCTCGCTGAGCAGCTTGAGCCAATGCCCCGCCATGCGCTCGATAGTCGCCGCAACGAACAGGTCACTGGCAAAGGTCAGGGCAGCCTTGAGCGTGCCGCCTTTCTCATAGGTATCCAGGGTCAGGTCGAACTGGGTGGTGCGGCTGTCCCATTCAAGCCGGCTCACGCTTAGCCCGCAATCCAGCTGCAACGTCTCGATGTCAGCCACTTGCGGCTGATGGTTGTACATCACCTGGAACAACGGGGTGTGGCTCAGGCTCCGCTCCAGCTTGAGGGCATCCACCAGGCGCTCGAATGGCAGGTCCTGATGGGCCTGCGCGGCATTGGCCAGTTCCTTGAGGTCGTGCAACAGGTCCGTCACCTGCGTCTGCTCATCAAACCGCGCACGGATCACCTGGGTGTTGACGAATAAACCGATCAGGCCTTCGACCTCCAGCCGGTTACGGTTGGCGATCGGCACACCGATGCGCAAGTCGGTCTGGCCGGTGTAGCGGTACAAGAGGATATTGAAGGCGGCCAGTAGCACGGTAAACAACGACACATTCTGCTGGCGCGCGAACTGCCGCAGTTCATCGGCCAGGGCCGGCGGCAGGTCAAACTCGTAACGACTGCCTTGATGGCTGGCCACCGCCGGGCGCGGGAAATCGGTCGGCAACTCAAGCACCGGATGCTCATCGCCCAGTTGCTCCTGCCAATACGCCAATTGGCGCTCCTGCTCGCCGGCTTCCATCCAGCGCCGCTGCCACAGGGCATAGTCGGCATACTGGATCGGCAACGGTTCGAGGCTCAGCGCCTCGCCACGCCGGTGCGCCTCATAGAAACGCACGAACTCGTCGATGATGATACTCATCGACCAGCCATCGGAAACGATGTGGTGCAAGGTCAACAACAGCACGTGCTGCTGGGCATCGAGCTTGATCAGCTTGACTCGCAGCAAGGGGCCGGTAGCCAGGTCGAATGGCTGCATCGACTGCTCCTGGGCTTCGCTGCGGACCCGACGCTCACGCTCGTCCTCGGGGAGGATGCTGAAGTCCTCGCGCTCGACAATCAGTGGGGCACTGGCGGGCACTTGTTGCAGGCTCTCGTCGGGCAACTGGCGAAAGACCGTGCGCAAGGCTTCATGGCGCGCCACCAGACTGGCAAAGGCCTGCTCCAGCGCCGCCTCGTCCAGGCTGCCCTTGAGCCGCACGGCGCTGGGCAGGTTATAGGCGCCGCTTTGCGGGTCAAGTTGCCAGAGGAACCACATCCGGCGCTGTGCGTAGGACAACGCCTGGCGATCCTCGACCTCGACCCCTGCCGGGATCGGAAACTGCGCAAAATCCACCCCTTCCTTTTGCAAGGCCGCAAGGAACAGCCGGCGTTTTTCCAGGGGCAGCCCGATAAACCGGCGAGCGAGTTTCAAGGAGTCTTCAGCATTCATTTCTTAGCATCCGGTTCAATAGGCAGGAAGCACAAAGGCACGTCGTCCCTATAAAACGAATGCAACCGAGGAAAATTAGCGACTTGAGAACAACTATCTTTTAGCTGCCGACGCAGCCGGGAGTAAGGCCCACGCGCATCGAGGCCTTTGAAAAAGCAGGTAAATACAGGCGCGGCAGACACCAGGGTCGAGGGGAACGCCTCAACCCTGGAATCTGCCGCAGGGGTTCACTTCAGCGCTTAAAACTTCACAGCTGGTCGGCAGAAAAGCCTTCGGCCATGGCCACGATCACCTTGCGCGGGCCCTCGAAGGGTGCACGCGCGTGAGCCGCCAGCATGTTGTCGAGCATCAGCACATCGCCCGACTGCCAGGGGAAACTGATCATGCAATCGTCGAGCACCCCACGGATCTGGTTGAGCACCTCGTCTTCGATGGGCGTGCCGTCGCCGTAATAGACGTTGCGCGGCAGATCCTCCTCATCGACGATGTCCAACAGTGACTCGCGCACCTCCGGCTGCAAGTTGGAGATATGGAACAGGTGCGCCTGGTTGAACCAGACCATTTCCCCCGTGCGCGGATGGCGGGCCACCGCCTGGCAGATCTGGCGGGTACGCAGCTCGCCGTCGTCCTTCCATTCGCAGGTAATGGCGTGTGCCTTGCAGTACGCCTCGGCGACGGCTCGGTCCTCGGTATTGAAGACCTGCTCCCAGGCCACATCCAGGCCGTTGCCGAAGTTGCGGACATACATCAGGCCCTTGCTGACGAAACGCTCGCGAATATACGCCGGGATGCGCTTGTAGACTTCACGGCTATCGGCAATCGGCGTCTCGCCTCCCGACTGGGCGGCGATCATGCTGTAGAACCAGATGCGCATGGGCCAGTCACGGGAGTAGGCCTGCTCATTGTGCAGCGGGATACGCTGGTGCGCCGGATACTCGGTCGAGGTGTACACCCCTTGCGTGACACTGCTGCGCGGGGTCGAGCCAAACTCGTAGCTCAACAGCGGGCGACCAAAGCTGGCGGCAAACTCGCGAAACTGCTCGGCCCCCGCCAGGGTAAACCCGCGAAACAGAATCCCGCCGTCGCGCAGCAAGTGCTCATCCACCAAGGCACTGAGTTCTTCAAACACCGCCAGCAGGCTGGTGTCCGGCTCAGTGGCTTCGACCAGCAGCGGCAAGCGCCCCTGCCCTGCCCGTAACGGACCAACGGAAAATCCCAAGGCAACACCCATCACGGGCCTCCTGTAAACAATCAATGGCGCCAGCAGGCGCGGTTCTAGCGAGCGAGCGCGCTCATCTGGGCATAGCGGCGATGATGCCCCTCCAAGTGTTCCTTGATGACCCGCAACACCCGCGCCTCATGCTCATGAATGAAGAAGTGGCCACCGGTCATCATGTCCACCGAGAAGCTGCCGCCCGTCTCCTGGCTCCAGCCGATCAGTTGCTCGGTGGTGGCCTTGTCTTCCTTGCCGCCCAGCACATGGACCGGGCACTTGAGCCGTGGTCGCTCCCGGGGACGGAAGCGGCCGCACAGCAAGAAGTCGGCACGCAGTACCGGCAAGGTCAGGCTCATCAGCTCCTTGTCCGCCAGCACGGCTTCACTGGTGCCCTGGAACGTACGCAGCTGATCAATCAGTTGCTCGTCGGTCTTGGGCTCGGCAAAGTCACGGTCGTAGTCGCTGCGCAGGGTCGGCGCGGCGGTGCCGGAAGCGAACAGCGCCACGGGTTCCGGGCAGCCCAGGGCGCGAAACGCATGGGCCATTTCACACGCCAGCAAGGCCCCCAGGCTATGCCCGAACAGCGCATAAGGGGCTTCAAGCGCCGGCTTGTGCTCCGTCGCCAATTGGCGCGCCAGGGCATGCATGTCAGTTTGCAGGGGTTCATCAAAGCGCGCGCCACGGCCCGGCAGTTCTACCGGCTGCACGTGCAGCCATTGCGGCAGTTTGCGCCGCCACCGACTGTAGACCATGGCGCTGGCGCCGGAGTACGGCAAGCACAGCAGTGTCAGCTTGGTCACCACGTTTACCTCAATCCATTACGTGTAAAAGGAACGGATGAAGACCTGGGCAAATTAGGGGCACGCCAGCGTGCCTGCAACATCACGTATAAATTTTATGCAACAGCGCTCGTTCCCTTGCTCAGGCCCATCGCCAATACAAGAGGGATCGCCGTGGATTTGCAGAGCATTCTGACCCAGCTGTTCGCCAATGCCGGCGCCGTCGGCATTGAAGGTGTTTTTCAATTCACCTTCGCCCCCGAACTGGCATTCTGGTCCGAGGTCAAGGCCCACAGCCGCACCGAGCGCGGGCGCCACGCCCACCCCGACGTGACCATCGAGGTGACGGAGCGGGACTTCCTCGGGATCATGGGGGGCGCGGCCAACGTCGAAGAACTGTTTGCCAGCGGACGCCTGAAGATCAGCGGCAATATGGGCCTGGCCACGCTGCTGCCACAGATCATCGAGCAGGCACGCCAGGGTGGCGCCAAGGCTGAAAAGGTCGACAAGAACAAACGCTACCCAACGCCGCCGCGCTTGAGTGAACGAATTTCAGCCAGCCTGCCACCCCTGAACACCGTGGAACGGCGGCCGCGCAGCGACGTCTCGGTCAGCGAGTTTCGCCGCCGCTATGTGCCCCACGGCATCCCCCTGGTGATCAGCGACGCCCTGCAGGACTGGCCCCTGTTCAAACTCAGCCGTGAAGGGTCCCTGGCGCACTTTGCCCAACTGCAAGGCATCACCCGTCACGGCGACTACGTGAAGAAGACCTTCTCCGCCGACCGCGACTTTCGCTCCACCTCCATGGCGGACTTTATTGCCTCGCTGGACACGCCCGCCTCGAAAAGCCCCGACGGCACGCCGCCCGCCTACATGGGCAACAATATTCTGCCGGCACAACTGATGCAGCAGATCAGGCAGCCGCCCTACTTCGACCCGTCGCAGTTTATCGCGCCACGTATCTGGATCGGCCCCAAAGGCACGCTGACACCCCTGCATCGCGATGACACGGACAATCTGTTTGCCCAGGTCTGGGGGCGCAAATCCTTCATTCTCGCCGCACCGCACCACCGTCAAGCGCTAGGCACCTGGTCGACGTCGCCAGAAGGCGGGCTCGACGGCTGCGACGTCAACCCCGATGCACCGGACTACCAACGCTTCCCGGCATCCCGCGAGGTGAATTTCCTGCGCGTGATTCTGGAGGCCGGCGACCTGCTGTTCCTGCCGGAAGGCTGGTTCCACCAGGTCGAGTCAGTCTCCACCTCGCTGTCGGTGAATTTCTGGGTCAACTCCGGGCGCGGCTGGTAACACCCGCCCCCACATCAGCCCCCTGGCGCCTTTGCAACCTTCAAATGCCGCGCATACCAGGGGCGCCGGGGCACCTTGCGAAACAGCTGGGTGAGCTGCTCGTCATCCGCACTAAACGTGATGCGCAGCGCCAGCTTCATGGTTTCCGGGTCCATCTCCACCGACCGGCCCATCTGCAACCCCGGCGTGGTACTGCAACCGTGGGTCACCGGGCCCAGCCAGGGATCCGCCACCTCCACCCAGCGCCCAGGCGCAAACCAAGGCACGCCATTGACCTCAAGGCGGCTGACGGTACCGGGATGAAAACGCTCGTGCGCCCGAAACCAGTCCTCGATACGGTCGTCGATCCAGCCATGGAAATACCAGAACACCGGGTTCACATGGGAGGAAAACGGATCGCCGAGAAAGTCATTCTGCGCCCCATACCAACGCCCGGCGAAGTCTGCCGGGTCGCGGGCAAATGGCACCGGGGCGCCATTGGATGGGTCCCGTGGCACCGAGGCCCAACGCATGTGCAGCCAATCATGCAGGCCCAACTCAACTTCCGAACCAAACTGCCCCAGGGTGAGCTTGGCCAGATAGCGCGGATCGCGATACTGCGACTCCCAGACCTGGAAATTGCTGTGGTAGGTCTCGCTGGCCTTGATATCGCTGACCCATTGGGTGTAATCGCTGTCACCGCTGGCCAGCCAGGTGGGCGGCAGGGCAAAGCCATCGTGGTTGTCGAAGTAACGGGCAAACCCCTGGCGATCACGCTCAAGCTCCGGCTGCGGTGCGGGGAAACGCGACCAGGACGGCAAATCCTGCATCGAGCGCGCTGTACCCAGCATGTGCCGATGCATAAAAAAGAAGTCGATCCCCGAGCCGTTGCGGTCTTTGCGCGGGCCGCGGGCATCGCGCTCCTGATCCCGTGGCCCGGGCTGCCAGCCAATCCCGCGCAAGGCGTCGCGCTTGTCTTCGGCGAGCTTGTGCCACTGATCGCGAGAGGCGTGCCACAGCTGGTGGAACAGGCGATGCTCAGGCGCGATCAGCCAGGCCAGCAAGGTCTGGTTCAAGCCAATACGCTCCCGGGCCTCGGGAAACAGGTGTTTGGTGGCAACAAAACGGCTGTCCAGCTCGGGGAGCGCCAAAGGCCGATCCAGGCGCAGGATTTGCCCGCTGAGGGTGCCGCTGCCGGCATTGCCGAAATCCGCCCAGACTTCATCCAAGATTATTTTGAGTTCATACACCGGCGCACTACCCGGCGACTCTCGGTCGATCAGGCGCCAATACAGCTCAGCCCCCTCGCCCGGCACCAAGTCCCCCATCACCTGGTAACGCGGCTCAGCATCGGCACGCAGTTGTTCGCCAGTATCCAGGTAGCCACGCAAGCCGCGCCCGCGCGGAGCAATATCCAAAAACAACTCCAGCCCCTCACGTGGCAGACCGTGGAGCCCGCCATCACGCCCTTCCAAGCGCAGGCTCCAGACACCTCGCAGGGAATCGGCCAGGCGCTGGCCGGCCGTATCGGCGAGGTCAACCGTCGCTTCTTCCGGCGTGACCGGGAATTCTTCACGCGTCAACTCGCGATGGGCATAAAAGGCTGCGGGCACTGCGGCGCCCGTCAGCGCCAGGCCTGCGATGAACCCTCGTCGAGAAATCGTCATGTTCCTACCTGTATTGTCCCGCCTGGTTTGCCCGGCCGGAATCAGCCATGGAGCAGGCGTTATCCAAGCTAGAACGTTTGTTGCCACAGGAAATTTACCGCCACGGGCGTGCGGCCTAAATTTCCCTTTCCAGCGCTCGTTCTTCCCAGATAGCAAAGGCCCTTGCGCCTGCACTTCGACGGCGAACCGACTGAGATGGCAATGACAAAACCACGTTCGAGAAAGGCTCTTTACATTGGCCTGCCGCTGGCCTTGGCCATTGGCGCCGGGGCCGGTTTTCTGGCCTGGGACCATTGGTTCAAGGGCAATGCCGGCTACCCGCTGGAGGTGATCAAGCAAGCCAATGAACTGCAGGATCGCTTGCTGTCCTTCGACAGTCACATCTCGCTGCCGCTGAATTTCGGCACCCACAATCATGAAGCCGACAAAGACGGCGACGGCCAGTTCGATCTGGTCAAGGCCAACCGTGGGCGCCTGTCCGGGGCCGCCCTGACGATCTTCGGCTGGCCCGAGATGTGGAACGGCGACAATGCCCCCCATCGCCCCACCGCCGGGTTTGTCGAAGAAGCACGCAACCAGCAGGAGGTGCGCTACAAAATCATTTCCGGGATGGTCCGCGACTTTCCCAATCAAGTGGCCATCGCCTACACCCCAGACGACTTCCGACGCCTGCATGGCGAAGGCAAGTTCGCGATTTTTATCAGCATGCTCAATGCCTACCCACTGGGTAACGACCTCAACCTGTTGGACATGTGGGCCGCACGCGGCATGCGCATGTTCGGCTTCAGCTACATCGGCAATAACAGCTGGGCCGACTCCTCGCGCCCGCTGCCCTTTTTCAACGACTCCCCCGACGCCCTCAACGGCCTGTCGGACATCGGCCAACAGGCCGTGCATCGCCTCAATGACCTGGGGGTGATCATCGACGTTTCGCAGATGTCGACCCAGGCCCTGGAACAGGTCGCGCAACTGAGCCGCACGCCGATGGTGGCCTCGCACTCGGCGCCTCGCGCCTCGGTGGATATCCCGCGCAACCTCAGCGATAAAGAGATGCAACTGATCAAGAACAGCGGCGGCGTGGTCCAGGTCGTCGGGTTCTCCCAATACCTGCGCCCACTGACCCAGCCCACCCAGGACAAGCTCAATCGCCTGCGCGCGCGTTTCGACCTACCACCGCTGCCGAACCTGGCCATGGCGCTGATGCCGGGCGACCCGATTATCTCCGCCTGGCCTGAACAGAAGTTTGGCCAATACGCCAGCGGCCTGTATTCGATCCTTGAAGAAGAGCCCAAGGCCAGCCTCAAAGACTACGGCGACGCCATCGACTACACCGTGCGCAAGATCGGCATCGACCATGTTGGCATTGCCTCTGACTTCAACGAAGGGGGCGGTGTGCAGGGTTGGAACAATGTCAGCGAGATTCGTAACGTGACCGCCGAACTGATTACCCGCGGCTACTCCGAGGCGGACATCGCCAAACTGTGGGGCGGCAACTTCCTGCGGGTCTGGGACCAGGTGCAAAAAGCCGCCACACCGCTGGCCGACCGCTGATTGTCTTTGCCTTTTGCCGACAAGTGAACCTACCTATGACTGATCGCCGTACGTTTCTCAAACAGGCCGGGATACTCGCCGCAGGCCTGCCCCTGGGCGCAGCCGTCCTGAACCGGCACGCATTGGCGAACGCTTCACCCCCCGTGCCCGAGGAAAAATGGGCGCAACTGCGCCAGTTGTTCACCCAGGACCCTGACTACATCCACTTCTCCAATTTCCTGGTCACCTCCCACCCCAAGCCCGTCCGCGATGCGATCGAGCGGTACCGCGCGCAGATCGACCGCAACCCCGGCCTGGCCATGGACTGGGACTTGCAGGAAACCTGGAAACGCGAAGCCGAGGTCCGTGACTGGGCTGGCCGTTACCTGCAAGCCAAACCGGGGCAGATTGCCTTGACCGGCAGCACCACCGAAGGCCTGGCGATGATCTACGGCGGCATTCATGTGCGCCCGGATCAAGAGATTCTGACCACGGTCCACGAGCATTACTCCACCGAATTCACCCTCGACTACCGGGTCAAGAAGCAAGGCACCCAAGTCCGCAAGATCAAGCTGTTCAAGGACGCCCACCGGGTTTCGGTGGATGAAGTGCTCAGCGCCATCAACCGTAATATCCGCCCCAATACCCGGGTCCTGGGCATGACCTGGGTGCAATCGGGCAGCGGCGTGAAACTGCCCATCGGCGAAATCGGCAAGCTGGTGGAGGCACTCAACCGCAACCGCGACGAGCAAGACCGCATCCTCTATGTGGTCGATGGTGTACACGGCTTTGGCGTGGAAGACCTCAGCTTCCCACAGATGCACTGCGACTTCTTTATCGCCGGCACCCACAAATGGATGTTCGGGCCACGGGGCACCGGGATCATCTGCGCCCGCTCCGAAGTGCTCAAGGACGTTACCCCGACGGTGCCGACCTTCTCCGAAGACACCAACTTTGCCACCACCATGTCACCGGGCGGCTACCACGCCTTTGAACATCGCTGGGCCTTGAGCGAGGCGTTCAAGCTGCACCTGCAACTGGGCAAGGCCGACGTGCAGGCCCGTATCCACGGGCTCAACCGTTATCTGAAGGAGCGCCTGCTGGCTCATCCACAGATCGAACTGGTGACCCCCACCAGCCCCGAGCTTTCGGCAGGTTTCACCTTCTTCCGGGTCAAGGACCAAAGCAGTGACAAAGTGGCGGCCTACCTCATGGAAAACCGTGTGGTCAGCGACGCGGTGCACCGCGACGCCGGTCCGGTGATCCGCACCGCCCCGGGATTGCTCAATACCGAGGCCGAAGTCGATCGCTTTATGACCCTGCTTGGCAAAAAACTCTGAGGCCGCCCTTGAGTGCCGATTTTTCCTATGGAGACGACTGATGACTTGCACGCCCACCCCTTCGACGCGCCCCCTCAAGACCCTGGCGGCCCTGGCCACCGCCCTCTGTTTGCTGCCAGGCCTGGCCGCAGCCGCCACCACCGCGCAGCAGCCAGGCAAGGTCTTCAAGGACTGCAAGGACTGCCCGGAAATGGTTGTGTTGCCGGCCGGCACCTTCACCATGGGCACCCCGGACGATGAAATCGGCCACGAGCCTGACGAGAGCCCGCAGCACCCAGTGACCTTTGCCAAACCCTTTGCCATCAGCCGTTTCCAGGTACTGGCCGGTGAGTTCAAGGCCTACCAGAGTGAAACCGGCGCCCGCCTCAATGACTTCGATGTACGCCCCGGTCGCCGCTGCACCAACGGCAAGCCGAGCTACCCCCAGCAATCACAACAACCGGCTGTGTGCATGAACCTGGCCGAAGCCCAGGCTTATATTGCCTGGCTGTCGAACAAGACCGGCAAGCAGTACCGCCTGGTCAGCGAAGCCGTACGCGAGTACGCCGCCCGTGGTGGTAACCCAGGCCCGTTCCCGTTCCCCTTCGATGAAGGCACGCAGTATCAGATCTCCAAGCACGCCAACACCTACGGCCCGGCCGATGGCTATACCTACACAAACCCGGCCAAGGCCTTTACCCCCAATGCCTTTGGTGTTTACAACATGCACGGCAACGTCTCCGAATGGGTTGCCGATTGCTATCACCCCAACTACGTCGGCGCCCCGGCTGACGGCAGTGCCTGGGTCGAGAAAAGCTGTGAGCTGCAAAGCATCCGTGGCAATGACTACCTCGAAGCCCCCGTCTTCTCGCGCTCCGGCAACCGCAACAACATGTACCCCAACGAGAGCGGCGACTGGCTGGGCTTTCGCGTAGAACGCGACCTTTGATCCTGCCACCGGACCGCAACCCGTTGCGGTCCTTTAAATAAACCGCCAGGCCATTCGTTTTGGTTATTAGCGGCCCTTTTTTCTTCTCCTGGCAGGAAACTTTCATGAACAAGCCAACACGCGGGGCAATCAAAGAATTGCTCGCCCTGCTCAAGCCCTTCCGCCTGATCGTCTGTGTCTCCATCGTGCTCGGCATGATCGGGGGCCTGAGCGTGACCGTGTTGCTGGCCACTATCAACAATGCCCTGCACGCCCCAGAAGGCCTGACCCAGACCGTCATCGCCGTGTTCGCCGGCCTATGCCTGCTGGCCCTGGCCAGTTCAATCCTCTCGGACATCGGTACCAATTATGTAGGCCAGCACATCATTGCCAGGCTGCGTAAAGAGCTGGGAGAAAAGGTCTTGTCGACCCCCATCGAGCAGATTGAGCGCTATCGCACGCACCGCCTGATTCCGGTACTGACCCATGACGTCGACACCATCAGCGACTTTGCCTTTGCCTTCGCCCCACTGGCGATTTCCCTGACGGTGATCCTCGGTTGCCTGGGTTACCTGGCGATGTTGTCGTGGCCGATGTTCCTGATGATCCTGGTGGCGATCGGCATCGGCAGTGTGGTCCAGTCGATTGCCCGGGCCCGCGGTATCAAGGGCTTCATCGCCGCACGCGAAGCCGAAGACGAACTGCAGAAGCATTACAACGCGATTGCCGAAGGGGCCAAGGAACTGCGCATTCATCGTCCCCGCCGCCAGCGCATGTTCACCCTGGGGATCCAGCGTACCGCCGACGCCATTCGCGACACCCAGATCAGCTCGATCAACACCTTTATCATCGCCAAGAGCTTCGGCTCGATGCTGTTCTTCGTGGTCATCGGCCTGGCCTTGACCCTGCAATCGCAATGGCCAAGCGCCGATAAGACGGTGATGAGCGGCTTTGTCCTGGTGCTGCTGTACATGAAAGGCCCACTGGAACACCTGATCGGCACCTTGCCCATCATCAGCCGTGCACAGATCGCCTTCCGGCGTATCGCCGAACTGGGCGAGCAGTTCTCCTCACCCGAACCGCACTTGCTGCTCAGCGACACGGGCGCACCGGCCACGCCCGTGCAGACCCTGGAACTGCACAATGTCAGCTACACCTTCCCGGCCGTCGAAGGCAGCGCGCCCTTCCGGCTGGGCCCGGTGAACCTGAAGATCAACCAGGGCGATATCACCTTTATCGTCGGCGAGAATGGCTGTGGCAAAACCACCCTGATCAAGTTGCTGCTGGGGCTGTATGCCCCGCAACAGGGGGAGATCAACCTCAATGGCGCCGCGATTGACGCGACCAACCGCGATGACTACCGGCAACTGTTCACCACGATTTTTGCCGACTATTACCTGTTCGATGACATTGTCCAAGGCGACCAACACATCCCGGACGACGCCAACCGTTACCTGGAACGCCTGGAAATCGCGCACAAGGTCAGCGTGCGCGACGGCAACTTCACCACCACCGATCTTTCCACCGGCCAGCGCAAACGCTTGGCGCTGGTCAACGCCTGGATGGAAGAGCGTCCGGTTCTGGTGTTCGACGAATGGGCGGCTGATCAGGACCCGACCTTCCGCCGGATTTTCTACACCGAACTGCTGCCGGACCTCAAGCGCCTGGGCAAGACGATCATCGTGATCTCCCACGACGACCGTTATTTCGATATCGCCGACCAACTGGTGCGCATGGAGAGCGGCCGGGTGATGACTCAGGCGCAACCCGCCTGACAGAACGTGTGTACGACTGACGATTTGCTTCACCCCACAACTAAAAAATAACTTTCTGCCTCTTACAGACCAGGTAAAACAAATGACAAGGCCCGCTCTCCGACAACTCAACCCTTATGTCAAAGCCGTTGCGATGTCTCACGCCCTGAGCAAGCACTTCTCCCTCACCACCCTGAGCCTGGCCATGGCCATGGCGCTGCCTCTGGTGGCACATGCGCAGGAGCAGGCGGTGAACTTCAATATCCCGGAACAGCCACTGGCCAATGCCCTGCAAGCCTTCGGCCAGCAGTCGGGCGTGCAAGTGCTGTACAGCCCGAATGATATTCAGGGCTTACACAGCACACGCCTCAACGGTACGTTCAGTGCACAGGAGGGGCTGGCGAAGCTGTTGCAAGAGACCGGCGTCAATTACAGCTTCCAGGGCAATGCCGCGAGCATCAGCCGCAAATCCGGGGATGCCCTGGAACTGGCTGCAACCAGTGTCGTCGGGCAAGCCGGCCTGGGCGTCAACACTGAAAACACCCGTTCCTACACCACCGGCGCGGTGACCATCGGCAAGAGCGAACGCAGCCTCAAAGAGATTCCGCAAACCGTTACGGTGCTGACGGCCCAACGGATCAAGGATCAAAACATCACCACCCTCAACGACGTCTACGGCCTCGTGCCAGGGGTGGTCACCTACGGTGCCCTCAACGGCGACAACCAACCGTATGCCCGTGGCTTTGAGATCGACAATTTCCAGATCAATGGCATTCCGATCCCGGCCGGCACCAGCACCGGCATCACCTCGCTGAACTGGTCAGACCTGATCTCCTATGAGCGCGTGGAAGTCCTCAAGGGCTCGGCCGGACTGTTCCAGGGCGCCGGTTCCCCAGGCGGTGCGATCAACCTGGTGCGCAAGCGCGCCAGCGGCGACTTCAAGCTGAGCACCGTGACCCAGGCCGGGACGTGGGACAACTATCGCCAGGAAGTCGATGTTCAGGGTGCCCTCAACGAAGAAAAAACCCTGCGCGGTCGTCTGGCGACCTCCTACAACACGCGTAGTTATTTCTATGACGGTGGCAAGAGCAAACGGGCATCGACCTACGGCGTCCTGGAGTTCGACCTCAACCCGGATACCTTGCTCAGTGCCGGCTTCACTTATCAGAATGCCGATAACCGCTCGACCATGGACTGGGGCCTGCCGGGCTACAAGGACGGCTCGAAGATCGACTTCAAACGCTCGACCAACCTCAGTTCGCCATCGGACTATAACGACGTCGAGTCGACCCAGTATTTCTTCGAGGCCAAACATCAGCTCAATGAAGACTGGAAAGCCACCCTGGCCACCAACTACACCCGTTTCAACCTGGATGCCCTGTACAGCAACACCGGCGGCCAGATCGACCCGATCGACAATTCCGGGGCCTACAACTGGGCCGAGGGCCGTGGCGAAAACAACTACCAGTACAATACCGATCTGTTCGTCAACGGCAACTTCGACATGCTGGGCCGGCGCAGCGAAGTGATCCTGGGTGCCAACCTCTCCCACAGCAAACGGGTTGCCGCACGTTACGAAGTCACCGACTACAACAGGGCCTACGACTTCATCCCAGATATCCTGAATTTCACTCCCCCCAAATATGCGCGGACCAAAAAGTACCGCACCACCACCTCGACCCTCGACCAGCAAGGCCTGTACGGCTCCCTGCGGGTCAATGTGTTCGAGCCGCTGGACGTGATCGTCGGCGCGCGTGCCAGCTGGTTCGATTACAAGCAGGACCAGCTCGACGAAACGAACGGCCGGCACATCAAGAGCGACATGCAGACCAACGCCAAGGTGGTGCCGTTCTATGGCCTGGTCTATGCGCTGAACCCCAACTGGTCGACATATGTCAGCTACGCGGAGATCTTCACCCCGCAACTCAACGTCGAAACCGTTGACGGCAGTGCCCTGACACCGCGCTCGGGGGATACCTACGAACTGGGCCTCAAGGGCGAGTTCTACGACGGTACGCTGAACACCAACTTCGCCATCTTCCGCACCACCTACACCGGGCTCGCCCAGCGCGATCCGAACCAGCCAACCACCTGCAATTGCTATGTGGCAGGCGGCAAAGTGCGCTCCCAAGGCTTTGAAGCCGAGATCACAGGCAGGGTCATGCCTGGCCTGGACCTGACCGCTGGCTACACCTACAACACCAGCGAGTACGTCAATAACCCGAACAACCCGGACCTGGAAGGCACCACATTCCAGACCTCCATGCCCGAACATATGCTGCGCACCTGGGCCAACTATCAGTTGCAAGGTGAGTACTCGAAGTGGCAGATCGGCGCAGGCAGCACCATCCAAAGTGGTGTTTATGGCCGCCATGTGGGGGGCAACGTCGGCAAAGGGATCAAGAATGAGACAGGTGGCTATGCCATCTACAACGCACGCATTGGCTACGACGTAAACAAGAACGTCAATCTGTCGGTCAATATCGAAAACATCTTTGACCGCACGTATTACTCCCAGACGGGCACCATCGAGAGCAACAGCTACTACGGCAACCCGCGCAATATGATGTTCACCATGCGCACCAACTTCTAAGCGCGCCCCCCGGGCAGGCACCTTGCCTGCCCGGGTTTCCCCTCATGCATCACCCCGTGCAGGGTTGACGGTCCATCCCCGGGCCCAGGCAGCGCGCGCCCAGCAGCGCTGACACCAGCACCACCGCCCCCGCCACCAGCGCCACCCAGAACCCGCTGGGTGCACCGAAGCGGTCGATCATCCAGCCAGTACTCGCCGCCCCCAGTGCCACGCCAATGCTCAGGCCGGTGATCAACCACGTCATGCCTTCGGTCAGGCGGCTGGCCGGCACGACTTTTTCCACCAGGGCCATGGACACAATCAGTGTGGGGGCGAAGAACAGCCCGGAAACGAAGATCGCCAGCGCCAGCCCGAGAATATCCTCCACCCACAGCAACGGCAGGGTGGTGAGGGCCGTGGCCAGGCCGCAGAACAGAAACTGGCGGTGCAATGGCATCGTCAAGCGCAGGGCTCCGAAGGCCAACCCGGCCAGGCACGAGCCAATGGCATACACCGACAGCACAATACTGGCTGCCGCCGGTTGGCCCTGATGCTCGGCAAACGCCACGCTGACCACATCCACCACGCCGACGATGGTGCCCATGGCCATTAACAGCAGCATCAGCACCAACACTTTGGGGGAGGCGATCAACCAGCGCCCCTGAGGGCCATGATGCGCATGGATCGCAGGCTCGGTCTGTTTTTGCAGGACGAAACTGGTCACGCCGACTGCCAGCAAGAGCGCCGCCGCCAGGGGCCCGGCTTCGGGAAACAGCAGCACGCACAACCCCACCGACAGCGGCGGGCCGAGGATAAAGCACACCTCGTCGAGCACCGATTCCAGGGCAAAGGCCGTTTGCAGCCGCGGCTGGCCACGGTAGATCGCGGTCCAGCGCGCCCGCACCATGGCCGACATATTGGGCATGCAACCGGCCAGGGCGGCAAAGATAAACAGGGTCCAGTCCGGCGCCTGCAAACGGGTGCACAGCAACAGCAACAACAGCGCAGTACCACCGATCATGGCCGCCACCGGCAAGACACGGCCCTGGCCGTAACGGTCTACCAGCCGTGAAACCTGCGGCGCGCAAAAGGCCGTGGCCAGGGCAAACGTCGCCGCCACCGCGCCCGCCAACCCATAGCCGCCGCGCAGTTGGGACAACATGGTGATCAAGCCGATACCGGTCATGGAAATCGGCATGCGGGCGAGCATGCCGGCCGATACAAAAGCCCTGGAACCTGGCGCCTGGAACAACTCGGCGTAGGGGTTTGCCATGGTGCGTGACCTCTTGCTGGGAACCCTGGAGCGTGCCATTCAATGCCATCCGGGGAAAAGATATACGCTGCGTATGTGACAAATAATGAGTAACATACGCAGCGTATGTCAACCACTCACCCGCCGATAGCGAGCGTTTTCCCATGAGCCGAGCCCGCGCCGAGATGATCGAACAAACCCGCGCCCGCCTGCTGGCCAGTGCCCGCCAGGCCTTTGCCAGCCAAGGCTTTGCCAATACCTCGATGGATGATTTCACCGCCCGCGCCGGCCTTACGCGTGGGGCGCTGTACCATCACTTTGGCGATAAAAAAGGGCTATTGGCTGCGGTGGTTGCGCAACTCGACAACGAAATGGACGAGTGTCTACAGCAGATCAGCGCCCAGGCCGCCAACCCCTGGAATGGTTTTTGCGAACGCTGTCGCGCCTATCTGCGTATGGCCCAGGACCCCGAGATCCAGCGCATCGTGCTGCAAGATGCACCGGCGGTACTTGGCGAAAATACCGCAGCCCAGCAGCAATGCATCCAATCATTGCGCGGGCTGCTGGAGGGGTTGATGCACGCCGGGTTGATTGAACAGGCTCCCAGCCTGGCGCTGGCCCGTTTGATCAATGGCAGCCTGGTGGATACAGCGCAATGGATTGCCCATGCCGAACGCCCGGATGAATGCCTGGAGCAAGCGCTGCAAGGGCTGGAGTTGCTGCTGCGGGGGTTGAAACCCCAGCGCTGACAGCCCGCGACAGCCATCAGGTGCGCCGAAGCAACAACGCCGCCACCGCACACAACGTCAACGCCACACACGCCAGGTAGAACGCATCGCTGTAAGCCATCAAGAAGGCCTGCTGCCGCACCCCCTGGTCGAGCAAACCCAGCACTTGCTGCTGATCCGGCCATTGCTCCTGCAGCAGGCCGCCACCCGGCAAGCGTTGCTGCAAGGCCGGTTCAAAGATGCTCAGCGACTCACCGATACGCGCCGAATGCACCTGCTCGCGCACCACCACCAGTTGCGCCAGCAAGGCCGTGCCCACCGCGCCGCCCAGGTTGCGCAACATCGAGAACACCGCCGAGGCCGAACCGGACTCGGCCTTGGCCAGCCCATGCACCGCCAGCACCGACAGCGCCACCATGATCAGCGGCTGGCCAATGCCCCGCACCACGATCGACGGGATGATCACGTTACTGGCGCTGTCTGCCGACAAATGCGCGCCCATCCAGCAGCCCAGGGCCATGATCGCGAAACCCGATGCCACCAGGATCTTGGCGCTCAGCCACTTCATCAGGTGTGGCAGGAACGGTGCCAGCACCAGTTGCACCAGGCCATAGGCGATCAGGCTGAGGCCAATTTCGCTAGCGTTATAGCCCTGCATCTGTGACAGGTAGTTGGGCACCAGGAACACCAGGCCATAGGTGCTGGCGCCGAAGATAAACATCGCCACGCTGGCCACGCCAAAGTTGTAGTGCGCCAGCAGCCGCAGGTTGATAAAGCGTTTGCCGCCCCACACTTGCCGGCCGACAAAAACCACCAGGCCCAGCGCCGCCGCCAGGCTCATCCACACAATAAAGGCCGAGCCGAACCAGTCCTTGCGCCCGCCCTCCTCCAGCACGATCTGCAAGGCCCCCAGCCCCAGCACCATGCAGGCGATGCCCAGCCAGTCGCCCTGGCGCAACAACCCCAGGTTCATCGGCTGGCGCTCGATGGACCAGGCCACGGCCGCCAACAGGGCAACGCCGGGGAACAGTTGCAGGTAGAAGATCCAGCGCCACGAATAGACATCGGTCAACCAGCCGCCCATGGACGGCCCCGCCGCCTGGGCCACACTGTTGGCCAGGCTGAACAGGGCCATGCCCAGGGGGATCTTGCTGGCGGGCAGTTCGGTGATGATCAACTGGAACGACAACGGGATCAGCACCGCCCCCGCCGCGCCCTGGATGACCCGGATGATGATCATCACCGGCAGGTTCGGCGCCATCGAACACGCCACCGAGGCCACCAGAAATACCCCGGAGCCCCACAGCATCACCCACCGCAACGAGAACACCTGCACCAGCCACGCCGTCAGCGGGATCATGATGATTTCGGCCACCAGGTAAGCCGTGGAAATCCACGAGCCCTCCTCGAACGTGGCCCCCAGGGCGCCTTCGATTTCCGGCAGCGCGGCGCTGGTGACATGCACGTTCATGCCGGCCATGAAGCACCCGAACAAGCCACCGATCACCGCGACCCAGGCACGAAACGAGACGGTCGCGGGGCGCGCATCAACCACCATGGGCCCGGTCCTGCTGGCTGGCCGGACGGGTGTCCACCGTAGCAATCACCGACATCCCCGGCAAGATGGCGGGCGCATTGGCCTCGTCCTCGACCAGGCGGATTTTCACCGGGAAGCGCTGGACGATCTTGGTGAAGTTGCCGGTGGCGTTGTCCGGCGGCAACAAGGCGAACACCGCGCCGGAGCCGGGGGCGATACTTTCCACCTCGCCGCGCCAGCGCTGGCCGGCAAAACTGTCCACCGCAATATCCACCGATTGCCCCGGAGCCATGTGCTGCAACTGGGTTTCCTTGTAGTTGGCAATCACATAGGCCTGCTCCACCGGCACCACGGCCAGCAATGGCAGGCCTGGCATCACATATTGCTGGCGACGCACCTTGCGCTGGCCCACGACCCCGTCGAACGGCGCGCGGATCGCCGTGTCATTCAAGGCATTCTGGGCCAGGGCCAGGTTGGCCTGGGCCTCGCCCACCCGGGCCTGGGATTCGGCAATCCGCGCCTGGGCCTGTTGGCGGCGCGCCTGCAACACCTGGCACTGGGCCTGCTGCCGGGCCACTTGGGCACGGGCCTGGGTCACGGCGGCCAGGGCCTTGGCCTGGCCGGCGCTGGCGGTTTCCAAGCGCTCACGGGTAGCAATCTGCTGGTCCACCAGATCGCGGTAGCGCAGAAAGTCCAGGCGCGCGCGCTGGGCCTCGGCCTCGCTGCTATGCAAGGCCGCCTCGGCCTGGGCGATGCGTTGCTGCTGCTCATCGAGACGTGCATCGAGGGTATGCAGGCTCGACTGACGGGCCGTCGCCGCCGCCCGGGCCTGCAGCAACCGGGCCTGGGTGCTGCGCAACTGCTCGATAAAGTCGCGGTCATCCAGACGCACCAGGACATCCCCGGCCTTGACCGGCTGGTTGTCCTCCACCAGGACCTGGGCCACGTAGCCGGCAATGCGCGGGCTGACCGCCACCCAATCGGCGCGTACATAGGCATCGTCGGTTTCTTCAAGGAAGCGCCCCACCTGCCACCAATACCCGGCAAACAACCCCACCCCCAACAACGTCACCAGTGATGCGCCCGTCAGCAGTACGCGGCGATGGCGCGGCATCAAGCCGGAGGTGGATGGCAGGGTCGCGGGTTCAACAGCCTGGTTCATGGCTTGGCTCCAAGGGCAGCAAGGGGTAAGGGTTGAGGTTGATCGTCGCGTTGCCAGCCGCCACCGAGCGCCTGGAACAGGTCGATCTGACGGTTGATCAAGCGCAGGTCGGCCCGGGCCAGGGTGGCCTGCAGGGTGACCAGGCGGCGCTCGCTGTCCAGCAGGTGCAGGGCATCGAGGGCACCGGCCCGATAACTGCGGGTGGCCAGCTCGAACGCCTGCTGGCTGTGGTCCAGCGCGGCTTGCAGAGCCTGGCGGCGCTGCTGTTCGGCCTGGTACAGCACCAGGGCTTGCTCGACCTGTTTCAAGGCGCTGAGGACCGTGCCGTCAAAACGCGCCTGGGCCTCCCGCGCCTGGGCCCGGCGTTGCCCCACTTGGGCCCGGGCCACGCCGCGCTGGGGAAAGCGCCAGGACAGCAACGGCCCCACGGAATACACCAGCGCCTCACTGTCCCCCAGCTTGCCCAGGCTGCTTGCGGAAGACGCCAGCGCGGCACCGAACGTCACCCGTGGATACAGTGCGGCGCGGGCGATGCCGATGGCCAGCGTGGCCGATTGCAGCTGGCGCTCGGCACGCCGGATATCGGCACGCCGCTGCACCAGCGCCCAGCCATCCCCCACGGGCAGCGGCGCCTGCAATTGCGGGCGCTGGGCACAGGTTTGCCGGGCCACCGCCAACGGCGGCAGGCCACTGAGCACCGCCAGTTCATACAGCGCCGCTTGATGGCGGGCAGCCAACAGGGGCAGCGGCGCACGGGTTTCTTCCAGCAGGCCATTGAGGCGCGCCAGGTCCAGCGCTGTCGCCGCGCCGGCCTTCTGCAGCCGGCGAGTGACGTCGACACTGCGCTCCAGCACCTGCACCGAATGGCGCTGCACCTGGCGGCTGAACGCATAGACACAGGCCTGGCCGTAGGCCCGTGTGGTCTGCGCGGCCACCGTCACCCGCCATTCATCCTCCAGCGCCCGCGCCGCCTGCGCATCCGCGCGGGCGGCGGCCAGGCGGTAACGCATCTCACCCCACAGGTCCAGGGTGTAGCTCAGGGAGAACCCGGGGGCGTGGCTCCACTCGGCATCGGCCTGCTCCCCGCTGGCCTGGGCCAGGGTCTGGTCATCCCGGCTGCGGCCGTAGCCTACGCCGTAGGCCAGGCGGGTCGAGGGTTGGCGTTCGCCCTCAACCTGCTCCAGGCGCGCCAATAACGCGTCGACATGGGCGGCGGCGGCCTCAAGGTCTTGGTTGTGGCTCAAGGCCTGCTCGACCAACAGATCCAATTGCGGGTCACGGTAAAGCTGCCACCAGCGCGCGGGCAACGCCTGGGTCGCCGGCCCGCTGGACAAAGGCGGCGTCGCCTGGGCTGTCAACTGCGCTGCTGGCTCGTCGGGCAGGCCACTGCATCCGGCCAGCGTGCCCAGCAGAAGCAGGGCCAGGGCTGCCGGGGATCGATTGCTAGTGGGGGGATGAACGACAAGGCTGGGCATCACAAAGCTCGCTGAAGAATGAGCTTTGCAGAGTAGGCACGCGCCCTGGCGGATTCGCCCGCGCCAAGGCCATGTATCGTCGCCAAATGGACAATTGGGTTACATGAAGCAACATCAGGCCCGGGGGCGGAAATGACTCGGCGGATAACCCAGCGAGCGCCGGAACATTGCGCTGAACGCACTCGGGCTCTGGTAACCATGTTCCAGCGCCACTTCCAGGATCGAGGCGCCCTGGGCCAGCAACTTCAGGCTCAAGGCCAGGCGTGCGCGTTTACGCCACTCGCCAAAGCTCATGCCCAGTTCCCGCTGGAAGATCCGGCTCAGGGTGCGCGCGCTCATATTCAGGGTGTCGGCCCAGGATTCCAGGCTGCTGTCATCGGCCGGGTTGCCGATAAACCGGGTACACAATTTGGCCAGCCGTGCTTCGCCGGGCACCGGCACATGCATGGCCACCACCGGCGCGGCCAGCAGCTCCATGCGGATCACCTCCACCATGGCCTGCAAGCGCGGGCTGTTGACTTCGCCGGCAATCAGCGTAGCCGCCACGATCAGCTCGCGCAGCAACGCCGAGACCTCGATCACCTGGCAGGTCCGGCCCAGGCTCGGCTCCACCTCGGGCAGCAGGAACAAGGTGCGCATATGCACCTCGCCGGCCATGCGGATCTCGTGGGGCGTGCCGGCAGGTACCCACAACGCATGCCCGGACGGCACCAGCCAACTGCCCTGGGCCGTGCTGACCACCATCACCCCGGAGACACCGTGAATCAATTGCGCCTGGGTATGACAATGGGGATGCACCACTTCATCGTTACGGTAATTGTCAGCATAAGCCTCAAGCCAAGGCCGGTGCGCAGTTGTCATGGGCAGCGTCTCACGTCGTTAAGCCGGAGATTCTAACCAAAAGCCCCATGGCGAAAACGATAGATATAGACAGCCATCGTCGCATTCCAGACAAGCCGCTGAACTTGTGCCGCACGCCGTCAGTCAGCTCAAGGGACTCCTGGAAGAAAAGTTGGGTGGACAATGCGCGATCTGAACAACGAACCTCAAAGTGCCATCGATGCCCACGGCATCATCGGCGACATGCGCAGTGCGGCGCTGATCAACGACCAGGGCAGCATCGACTTTTTCTGCTGGCCGGAATTCGACAGCCCGTCGATCTTCTGCTCGCTCCTGGACGCCCCCGCCGCCGGGATCTTCCAGCTCACCCCGGACCTGCCCGGGGCGCGCCGGGAACAGATCTACCTGCCGGACACCAACGTCCTGCAAACCCGCTGGCTGAGTGATGAGGCGGTGGTGGAAATCACCGACCTGCTGAGCATCAGCGATGACGTCGATGACCTGCCCCTGCTGATCCGCCGGGTGCGGGTGATCAGCGGCAAGGCCACCGTGCATATGCGCTGCGCGGTACGCCATGACTATGCCCGGGCCCCCACCCGGGCCACGGCGGATAACGCCGACGTGTGCTTTAAAGCCCCGGGCCTGCCCGGCCTGCGCCTGGCCAGCAGCCTGCCCGTGCAGATCGAGGACGATGCCGCCGTCGCCTGCTTTACCCTGGACCAGGACCAGGGCGCCGAATTTGTTCTTGGCGCCCTCGACGATGTACGCGTCGACAGCCGCGGCACCGACCTGTGCCTGCAGCGCACCCTGGCCTTCTGGCGGGGCTGGCTGGCCCAGTCCAACTACCGCGGGCGCTGGCGCGAAATGGTCAATCGCTCGGCCCTGGCCCTGAAACTGCTGACCTCGCGCAAACACGGCGCGATTCTCGCAGCGGCCACCTTCGGCCTGCCGGAAGCCCCCGGCGGCGAACGCAACTGGGACTACCGCTACACCTGGATCCGCGACGCCTCATTCACCGTCTACGCCTTTATGCGCCTGGGTTTTGTCCAGGAAGCCAATGACTACATGCGCTGGCTGCGCGGGCGCGTCAGCGACTGCCAGGGGCGGCCGATGAAAATCAACATCCTGTATGGCATCGACGGCCGCCAACAGTTGCCGGAAACCGAGTTGCCTCACCTTCGCGGCCACGGCGGCGCGCAGCCGGTGCGCATTGGCAACGGGGCCGTTGACCAGGTGCAACTGGACATTTTTGGCGAACTGATGGACGCGGTGTACCTGGTCAACAAGTACGGCGAGGCCATCTCCCATGAGGGCTGGAAACACACCCGGGAAGTGGTGGACCAGGTGTGCGAGACCTGGAACCAGAAAGACGTCGGCATCTGGGAAATGCGCGGCGAACAGCATCACTTCCTGCACTCGCGGCTGATGTGCTGGGTGGCGCTCGACCGCGCCATCCGCCTGGCCTCCAAACGCTCATTGCCGGCGCCCTTCGCCCGCTGGGACCAGACCCGCCAGGCGATTTATGAAGACATCTGGAGCAACTTCTGGAACGAGGAACGCGGGCATTTCGTGCAGCATATCGGCAGCACGGCCCTGGATGGCTCGATGCTGTTGATGCCGCTGGTGCGCTTCGTCGCGGCCACCGACCCGCGCTGGTTGTCGACCCTGGAGGCGATCCAGAAAAGCCTGGTGCGCGACGGCATGGTGTACCGCTACCGCAATGACGACAGCCAGATCGACGGCTTGCAAGGCACCGAAGGTGCGTTTATCGCCTGTTCATTCTGGTATGTCGAATGCCTGGCGCGCGCGGGGCAAGTGGAAAAGGCCCATCTGGAGTTCGAGCAACTGTTGCGCTATGCCAACCCGCTGGGGTTATATGCCGAGGAATTCGACAGCCAGGCACGGCACCTGGGCAACACCCCGCAGGCCTTGAGCCATTTGGCGTTGATCAGCGCGGCGACGTTTCTGGATCGCAAGTTGAGTGGGCAGAAAAACGTGTGGCAGCCTTAAGAATCGAGCAGCGCAGCAAAACCCTTGTGGGAGCTGTCCCTCCTCTATTCAAGAACCCGCGCTGGGCCCGTGAACACATCGCGGTTTCGCGCTAAAGTCCAGGCTCACTGCTGTGACCCGAAAGGAGTCCCGATGAGCCCCTCGATCGCGCTGCTGTCTATCCGCACGCCCATGCTCGACATCGCCTACGAAGCCCATGGCCCGGCCGGGGGTGAGGTGGTGATCCTGCTGCATGGTTTTCCCTATGACCCCCGCAGCTACGATGCCATTGCGCCGGTGCTGGCCGAGGCTGGCTACCGCGTGCTGGTGCCTTACCTGCGCGGCTATGGCCCGACCCGTTTTGCCCACGCCCAGGTGCCGCGCTCCGGCCAACAGGCGGCGCTGGCCAAGGACCTGCTGGATTTCATGGACGCCCTGTCCATCGAGCAGGCCGCCCTCGCCGGGTATGACTGGGGTGGGCGCGCCGCGTGCATTGTCGCGGCGCTTTGGCCCGAGCGTGTGCGCTGCCTGGTCACGGGCGATGGCTACAACATTCAAGATATTGCCCAGTCCATCCAGCCACGCGCGCCGGTCACCGAGCATCGGTTGTGGTACCAGTTCTACTTCCACACCCAACGGGGCGTCGATGGCCTGACCGCTAACCGCCGCGAGTTGTGTGAACTGTTGTGGTCACTCTGGTCGCCCTCCTGGGCCGAGGGGCCAAGCCTTTACCCGCAAACGGCACCCTCATTTGATAACCCGGATTTTGTCGAGGTGGTGATCCACTCCTATCGCCATCGCTTTATGTATGCCGAGGGTGATCCGGCACTGGAAGGGATTGAACAGGCGCTGGTGCAGCCGCCGCCGATTGCGGTGCCAAGCATTTCGCTGTGCGGCGCCGACGACGGGGTCGGCCCGGCGCCCGAGGTGGATGACGACGTGGGCAATTTCAGCGGGTTTTATCGGCGCCGGGTACTCGCCGGGGTCGGCCACAATATTCCCCAGGAAGCACCGCAAGCCACGCTGGACGCCCTGTTTGAATTGCTGGAACAGACTCAGGCCGGCGCCGAAAACCGCTCGCGGTAAAGCTGCGGGGTGATCGACAAGGCGCGGATAAAACTGCGGCGCATGGTTTCTTCGCTGCCAAAGCCACATTGCGCGGCGATGCGTTTGATTGCCACGGCGCTGTCGGCCAGTTGCCGGCGTGCGGTTTCCACGCGGAGCAGTTCCACCGCCCGTGCCGGGGTCTGGCCGGTGTCGGCGCGGTAGTGACGCACAAAGCTGCGCTCACTCATGCCGCACGCAGCCGCCAGGGTCGGGATGCTCAAGTCCAGGTGCAGGTGTTCGGCCATCCAGGCGTGCAATTCGCTGAAACGGCTGCCGCCCTTTTGCAGGGACAGGGTAACGCTGAACTGCGCCTGCCCACCGGGGCGCTTGAGAAACACCACCAGGTGCCGCGCCACGTCCAGGGCCACTGCGCGGCCCAGGTCCTCTTCCACCAGGGCCAGGCACAAATCGATACCGGCCGTGACCCCCGCCGAGGTCCAGAGCGAGCCCTGCTGGATAAAAATCGGGTTGGCCTCGACCTGCAGCCTGGGGTATTTGCGCGCCAGTTCCTCGCAGCGCGTCCAGTGGGTGGCGACACGGCAGCCGTCCAACAGGCCACTGGCGGCCAGCAGGAAGGCGCCGGTGCACACCGAGGCCATGCGCCGCGACTGCGTGGCTTTCTGTCGCACCCACGCCACCAGTTGCGGGTCCTCGGCCGCCCCATACACGCCCCAGCCGCCGGCGATCACCAGGGTGTCGCAGGGCGTCTCGGCGCCAGGCAATGGCTCGGCCACCAGGGCCAGGCCAGCAGAGGTCATCACCGGCTCGGCCTGGGCGGCAATCACGTTGACCGCATAGGGCAGCGGCAAGCCTTGCTGGCGCGCCAGGTCGTTGGCCGAGGCAAACACTTGCAAGGGCCCGGTAACGTCGAGCACTTGCACATTGGCAAAGGCCAGTACATGGATGATTTTCGGCATGATTGGCGCGATTCGTGGGCTCAATGGCGTATACGCCAAAGCCTAGGCCACTAGAGTGAAGCCGTCCATCCCTTTCCTGGAGTTTGACCATGACCTTGCAGATCGGCTTTGTGTTGTTCCCCGGCATCCAGCAACTGGACCTCACCGGCCCTTACGACGTGCTGGCGTCCTTGCCGGATGTGGCGCTGCACCTGATCTGTAAAGACCTGGCGCCGATCACCTCCAGCAGCGGGTTGGTGCTGGCGCCGACCATCACCTACGACGACTGCCCGACCCTGGATGTGATCTGCGTGCCGGGCGGCTCGGGGGTTGGGCCGTTGATGGAGGATGAGCCGACCCTGGACTTTCTGCGGGCGCAGTCCCGGACTGCAGGTTATGTGACGTCGGTGTGCACCGGCGCGCTGGTGCTGGGCGCGGCGGGCTTGCTGCGCGGGCGGCGGGCCACCACGCACTGGGCCTATCACGACATGCTGGCCACCCTTGGCGCGATCCCGGTACAGGAACGTGTGGTGCGAGATGGCAATCTATTTACCGGCGGCGGCATCACGGCAGGGATCGACTTTGCCCTGACCCTGGCCGCCGAGTTGTACAGCGAAGCAGCGGCGCAGTTGGTGCAGTTGCAGCTGGAATATGCGCCGGCCCCGCCCTTCAATGCCGGCCGGCCGGACACCGCACCACGGTCTGTGCTGGACGAGGCCAATAAGCGCACGACTGAATCACGCAAGACCCGGGGCGAAATTACCGCGCGGGCGGCGGCGCGGCTGGGCTGAAGGCCGAACTATTTTCCCCTGTAGGAGCGGGCTTGCCCGCTCCTACAAGGAGATGCGCCTGCCGTCTACAAGGTGCGCGGCATCACCGCCAGGCGCACGGCCAAGACTGTCAGCACCGTAGCCAGCCCCCATTTCTGCAAGCCGGCGGTTCTTTTACTGCCGGCAAAATACCGGCTGATCGCCCCGCCAAAAATCCCCAGCACCGCGTGAAACACCCCGGCAATCAAGGTCAGGACCAGGCCCAGTTGCACCAATTGCAAGGCAATGGGACCGGCCTCGGGCTTGACGAACTGCGGCAGGAATACCATGAAAAACAGCAGCGCCTTGGGGTTGAGCAGGCTGTTGAGCATGGCGCGCATAAACACCCCACCCAGACGTACCCGTTCAACCTGGGCGGTGTCCAGGGATGGCTTTTTCTGCAGGGTCTTGAACGCCAGCCACAGCAGGTAGACCACGCCGGCATAACGGATCAGGTCAAAGGCCGGCGGCCAGCTGGCCACCAGGGCCGTGACGCCGGTGGCGGTCAATGCGGTCAACAGCAGGTCCGCCACCCCGATCCCCAGGCCGGCCGCCACCCCGCCACGCCAGCCATAGCTCACCCCATGACTGATGACAAAGGCCATGTTCGGCCCGGGCGACAACAGCAACAGCAGCACGGAACCAGAGAAAACCGCCAGGGTTGCGAGATCGATCATGCTCAACTCATCCGCCAGGGAAAACCGTAGATTAGTCCTACCCCAGCCACCGATACCAGCCTATACGCACGCGGCCGGGCAGTGGTCAGCCAGCAGAACCGGGGTTCATACATGGACATCGCCAACACAGCCGCAACCTGCAAGACACCCAATACGCCGCCAGCGAAGGCACCGTGGCCTGGGGTAACTTCTACGGTGAACCGCGTAATTTCACGGTGAGCCTCAAGGGCGACTTCTGATCCCCATCCCCCTGTAGGGGCCGGTTTGAACTGGCCTAATGCTCCCGGACACCTCTTAAGGGCGATATGATTCGCCCAATCAGGAGGTTCCATGCAAGAGCGAAAGACCTACACCCGCGAGTTCAAGCAACGTGCTGCAAGCATGGTTCTTGA
>Ga0209173_100092_pt1 | contig 110938 bp, 110 predicted proteins | sample SynthPrep_16_END_FD_187206 | JGI IMG/M metagenome (GOLD analysis project Ga0209173, IMG submission 187206) | Synthetic microbial communities from Ohio, USA - SynthPrep_16_END_DS12_MetaG (SPAdes) (version 2) | ecosystem: Engineered > Bioreactor > Aerobic > Activated sludge | place: USA: Ohio...
GTCGAGTTGTTTCACTACGATGGACGGCATTTTCAGGCCGTTGAACCAGTTTTTCTTGACCATGGTGTAGCCTGCCGTGTCGATGAACGACAGTCGATCGCCGATGGCCAGCGGCTGATCAAATTGGTACTCACCGAAGATGTCCCCGGCCAGGCACGACTTGCCGCACACCATGTAGGTGTGTTCGCCATTGCTTGGCGCCAGCTTGGCGTTCAGGCGATAGATCAGCAGGTCCAGCAGGTGGGCTTCGATGGAGCTGTCTACCACGGCGAGGTTCTTGCCGTTGTAGAGGGTGTCGAGCACGGTCACTTCCAGGGAGGCGCTGTTGGTGATCGCCGCTTCGCCGGGTTCCAGGTACACCTGCACGTCGTACTTCTGCGAGAACGCCTTGAGGCGCTGGCAGAAGGCGTCGATGGCATAGCCTTCACCGGTGAAGTGGATGCCGCCGCCGAGGCTGACCCAGTTGACCTTGTGCAGCAGCGCGCCGAAGCGTTCTTCGATGGTGTTGAGCATCTGGTCGAACAGGTTGAAATCGCCGTTCTCGCAGTTGTTGTGGAACATGAAGCCGGAGATTTGCTCGATCACACCTTCGATCTTCACCGGGTCCCACTCGCCCAGACGGCTGAACGGGCGCGCCGGGTCGGCCAGCAGGTAGTCGGAGCTGCTCACTTGCGGGTTGACGCGCAGGCCGCGGGTCTTGCCTTCGCTGCGCTCGGCAAAGCGCTGCAGCTGGCTGATGGAGTTGAAGATGATCTTGTCGCAGTTGTCGAGCATTTCCTCGATTTCATCGTCGGCCCAGGCCACGCTGTAGGCGTGGGCTTCACCTTCGAACTTCTGGCGACCCAGCTTGAGCTCGTACAGCGACGACGAGGTGGTGCCGTCCATGTATTCCTGCATCAGGTCGAACACCGACCAGGTGGCGAAGCATTTGAGGGCCAGCAGAGCCTTGGCGCCGGACTGTTCGCGCACGTAGGCGATCTTCTGCATGTTGACCAGAAGCTTCTGTTTGTCGATGAGGTAGTACGGCGTTTTGATCATTTTCAGAGCCTGCGGCGGTGCCTGCCAAAAAAGGACACGCATTGTGCCCGCACTTGGGACAGATCGAAAGGTTAGTCAGCGGAATTTGCTGGCCCGGTTATAAGCTGGCCTGTGAATATGACAGGCCGTAGGTATGATGAGCCGCTTTGATAACGGACCACGGCTTGGGCGACGAGAGGTGAGAATGGACGCATGGACGCTGCATTGGCTGGAAGCTTCGGGGAGCCTGGCGCAGTTTCGCCCGGAGTTGATCCGAGAGTTTGAGGTTGCCTACGAGGCAATCGCGCAACTGCTGCCGCCGCCGCGGCTGGACATCCTGATCCAGCGGTTGCCGGGGGAGACCCTTCCGGAACTCGGCCTGGTGGGCCGTGCTTATCGCAGCACGATGTTCAGCATGACCCTTGATCCCGATAACCCGAATTTCCTCACCAGCCTGCAAAGCGGTGCATTGCGTCGACACGTGGTGCATGAGGTGCACCATTGCCTGCGCATGGCGGGCCCCGGTTATGGCTGGACGCTGGGGGAGGCGATGGTCAGTGAGGGCCTGGCCGGGCAGTTTGTGCGGCAGGTGCTGGGCAGTGAGCCGGAGTTGTGGGAGCGGGCGCTTGCCCCACAGGAACTGCTGAGTGCCCCGGTAGACCGCCAGCTTCTAGACGCCACGTATTACGATCACAGTGAATGGTTCTTTGGTACCGGCGCGCGGCCAAGATGGCTGGGATACACGCTGGGCTACCAGATGGTGGAGGCCTGGCTGGCAAAACAGGGCGAGGTGGACGCCGCCACATGGGTCAATGTACCCGCCCAAGACATACTCGCCAATGCCGCCAAAGCGGGGTTGGTGGCCTGACTTTGAAACACAAGCCCACCAAACAACCCCTATCCCCTGTGGGAGCTGTCGAGCCTCAGCGAGGCTGCGAAGGCGGCGGCACAGCCGATAAAATAAGCTGCCTGACACACCGCTATCGCAGCCTCGCTAAAGCTCGACAGCTCCCACATGACAAAAACGCACCCACACTGACATCAAACCGTCATCTCCCCCCGAACGTATTCAGGCCGGTTGTCGTTGATCACCTGCATGAAGCCTCCTGATCAATTAATGATTTAGCGTGAGTTGCATGTTCGTCCTGTACCGGCTCAAACCCGCAGCGCAGATAAAAGCTTGCGCCCTCGTGGGTGTCGGTAGACAGGCGCACGACATGGAAGGATTGCGCCGCGCGTGCCAAAAGCTGGCCCACCAACGCTTTGCCCACCTGGCGTCCCCTTGATGCCCGTGCGACGTATACCCGGCGCAGCCTGCCAACCTCCGGACCGGCGTAAGGGTCATGGGACAAACCGCCAACGGCGATCAACTGCCCGTTGCTGAATACACCCAAAAGACATTCGCCTGGCTGGTCAAAACGGTTGGCGCCGCTGGGCCACTCTGCAACGAGTCGCGTGAGAAACCTGAACCCTTCGGCGACGGCTTCTGCTTCCAATACCAGGATCTCTTCGGGCAACGCCGAGAGGGTGCGTATCGACAAACCGTCCTCTGATTCAGCCACTGCGATTCTCCAGATCCAGCCAAGCGGCCTTGGAGTCAACGCAGGAGTGCTCCTGCTTGCCAGGCAAGAGCGGCGTATCGAGTGTAGCGATTGCTATCGAGACCCAGTCTGGGTAAACACCATTGATATCGGACCAGAACATCGACGAGCCGCAGCGTGAGCAAAACTCACGAAACACACCCTCGGAAGATTCATAAGCCTTGAGCGTTTGCAGCGAAGACTCGATGTGCACCGACGATTTCGGAGCACTCGCGTATGTCGCGAAGGCGGAGCCATGACTCTTTTGGCATTTTTTGCAGTGGCAATGCGTCACAGCTTTCAGCGGTGTCGATACTCGGTAGCTGACCGCGCCGCACAGGCAGCTACCCTGGTGAAGTCCTTCCATGTTGATTCAATCCCAAGCTCAATGGAGTGACTATACCGCTCTCCCATGAGCCTTGAGCAAGTCCGGTTTTCGGTATCACGTATTGGTCTTCAACTTGGTCCACAACCGAGTGGCCAGCCGCGCAATCGCTGGCGGCAGGTCCTCCACGATAAACAGCTTGTCCATCACGCTTTTCGGCGGGTAGATCGCCAGGTCTTGCTTCACCTCAGGGGTCACCAGCTCATCCGCCGCGCTGTTGGGGTTGGCGTAGTGGATGCTGTTGCTAATGTTGGCAATCACCTTGGGCTCCAGCAGGTAATTCATATAGGCATAGCCGTTTTTCTCGTGCGGTGCACCCTTGGGCATCACCACCATGTCCAGCCACAATGTCGAGCCTTCGTCCGGGATCGAGTAGGCGATGCTGATACCGTTTTTCGCTTCCCTGGCGCTGGCGGCAGCCTGTACCACGTCGCCGTTAAAGCCGATCACTGCGCAGATATTGCCGTTCGCCAGGTCGCTGATGTACTTGGAGGCATGGAAGTACTGGATGTAGGGGCGGATTTTCAACAGCGCCTGCTCGGCCTTTTTGTAGTCGGCCGGTTCGTGGCTGTGGTGCGGCAGGCCCAGGTAGTTGAGGGTGATCGGCAGGATCTGCGTGGGGTTGTCGATAATCGCCACGCCGCAGGCGCTGAGTTTCTTGATGTTGTTTTCATCAAAGAACAGGCTCCAGGAATGGGTGACGTCGGTGGTGCCGAAGATCGCCTTGATCTTCTCGACGTTGTAGCCAATCCCCGCCGTGCCCCACATATACGGGAAGCCGTACTGGTTGCCCGGGTCGTTGGTCTCCAGCTTTTTCATCAGCAACGGGTCGAGGTTTTTCCAGTTGGGCAGTTGGCTTCGGTCGAGCTTCTGGATCGCCCCGGCCTTGATCAGCCGCGAGAGGAAGTGGTTGGACGGGCTCACCACGTCATAACCGGTATTGCCGGTCATCAGCTTGGATTCCAGCACTTCATTGCTGTCGTGAATGTCGTAGGTCGCCTTGATCCCGGTCGCTTTGGTAAAACTGGTCAAGGTGTCATCGGCGATGTAGCCGTTCCAGTTGGAAATGTTCACTTCTTCGGCGGCGTACACAGCCGCCGGGAGCGCGCTGAGGATGACCGCCAGGGACAGACTGTTGATGTGCATGTGAATCACCTTTATCGAGGTTTCTTGTTCTAGATTTCTGTCCGTGCTCGAACCGTTTCCACGCCCATACGCAGCATGGCACCGATGTCGAACAACGGCCGGGGTGGCAGCCAGCCGGGCTGTGCCCTGTGCATCACAGAGTGCAGGAGCGAGGAAGTCTGGCCCGACGCCCACTCGGCCAGCAGTCGACCCCACAGCGTGCCGCGGGCCACGCCTGAACCGTTGCAGCCCGCGACGGCATACAGGTTGCTTTCGACCCGCGCGAAATACGGTTGGCCGCTGCGGGAGGCGCTCAAGTGGCCGGTCCAGGTGTAGTGGATGTCTTGTTCGGTCAGCCACGGGAAGCGTCGCTGCATGCCCTTTACATGGTGTTGGCGCCGGTGCAACAGGTCGCCGTTGGACAAGTCCCGGGTGCGGTACTCCGCTGTGTTGCGGATCATCACCCGATGGTCCGGTGTCAGGCGCACCGTGGCACCCAGTGGCCGCGTGGACAGCACGCCCCACGGTTCCACTGCGCCGATCCGGCGGTATTCCTCATCGCTGAGAGGGCGGGTGAGGCTGGCGCTGAGTTCCATCGGGAACGTCGCACTGGCCTCAAGGCCCACCCGTGGAATAAAGGCGTTGAGGCACACCAGCACCTGGCCGGCTTCAATGCAGGCGTCCAGGCCGTTGGCGCGAATGCCGCCATTGGCCATGCGCTCAAGGCCGGTGATGTCGGTGTTCTCATAAAGCGTCACGTTGTCCGGCAGCGCTTCGAGCAAACCCTTCACATACTTCGCCGGTTGCAGCAAGGCGTTGCCGTGGCCGCACCAGATGGCGGCCTGGTAATGCTCGGTGCCGAGTGTCTGCGCGAGTGCGGCACCTTGCAGGAACTGCGCTGAAGCACCCGCGGCACGCAAGGTCGCCAACTTGGCATCCACATGCGCAAGCTTGTCGCGATCGTGCACGGCGAAGTAGTAGCCGCTGTCCCGAAAGTCGCAGTCGATGGCATGGCGGGCGATGCGCTCGCGCACTTCATCGCTGGCTGCGCGGGAGATCGCGGTGTCCACCTCAAAGTCAGCGAAGCCTGCGTTGCCCATCAGTTCACTTGCAGCGGGATGCTCATGGGCCACCACAAAACCGGAATTACGCGCTGAGGCACCTTGGGCGGCGCGCTGGCGGTCGACGATCACGATGCGCGCCTCGGGGTGCATCTCGGCCAGGTTGTGCGCCGCACACAAACCGGTGATGCCGGCGCCGATCACCAGCCAGTCGGCTTTTTGTAGGCCGGTGAGTCGGTCCCGGGCGGGGAGGCTTTCAGTCTGGGCAATCCAGCCACATGTGTTTTCCATGAAGATCCTCGGCTGTATGCGTTGCTGGCATAAATAAGTTCGGGCTGCAGCTGGAATCTATAGGGCCTGCGGTGATACAACCAACGTTATAAAATCATCCAGCCATTCGGAAAACGCATGGATAACATCCGTCACGTGCCTTCGCTGCAGGGCCTTCAGGCGTTGGTTGAAGTCAGCGACTGCGCGAGCTTCACCGTGGCTGCGCAGAAGCTGTGCCTGACCCAAAGCGCGGTGAGCCGCAAAATCCAGCAACTGGAAAGCCATTTCGGCGTGCCGATGTTCACCCGGACCAGCCGCAGCCTGCGCCTGACCTCCGAAGGTGAGCAGGTGCTGGCCAGTGCCCGGAGCATCCTGGCGCAACTGAAGGGGCTGGAGGATCGGCTCTCGCCTCGTAAACGTCCGTTTCGCATCCGCCTGCATGTGTCGCTGGCGGTGCGCTGGCTGCTGCCCAAGCTCAGCGATTTCTATCGCAACCATCCCGATATTTCCCTGGCAATCGAGACCGTCGCCACCGAGGTGGTCGAGCCGGCGAGTGACAGCGATGCCTACATCCTTTACCTGCCCAAGCCCGACAACGATCCTGCGCGGCTGACCTTGTTCCACGAATCATTGGTGCCGGTCTGCGCGCCGGGTTTGGGGCCACTGGCTTCCGTGGAACAGCTCGAACACTTTGCGCTGCTGCATCGTTCAGCCGACAAGCAGGACTGGATGACCTGGCTGGCGGCCAATGGCGCGCGGTCGCTGGACGACTACCGGCATATCCCGTTCAACCTTGACGAATTGGCGCTGGATGCCGCCGCGCGCGGGCTTGGGGTGGCGATGACGGATCTGACGCTGGCGGCCGAGTCGATCGAACGGGGTGTGTTGGTGGTGCCGTTTGGTCAGCCGCTGGTGACCGGCGGGGTGTATGCATTGTGCTTGCAGTCATCGGCGGCGTCACACCCAGGCTGCGTGCTCATCATGCAGTGGTTTGGTCAGCAGGCGCGGCATGCTAACGTCACGTCATGACTCTCTATCGCCAGCCCATCCATGAAAATGCCCGATATCGACGCCATCCAGGCGTTCGTCCTGGTCGCCGAACTCAAGAGCTTTACCCGCGCCGCCGATGCTATCGGCGGCACCCAGGCGGCTATCAGCCTGAAGATAAAACGCCTCGAAGAAAGCCTTGGCCGCAAGCTGCTGGAGCGCACGCCGCGACGGGTCACGCTGTCGGCCCATGGCCAGATGTTTTTGGCCAGCGCCCGCCGCTTGCTGGACAACTACCAGGATGCGATGAATTGTTTTGGCCCGCAGAAACGCACCTTGCGCGTGGGCGTCAGCCACCACATTGTCGGCGCCGATCTCAGCCTGTGGCTGCGACGTTTGGCGACCACCGACCCGGACGTGATCGTGGCGTTCAGCCTCGGCACCTCGCGGGATATGTTGATGAACTACGAGCAGGGCAAGCTGGATGTGGCGATGATCCTGCGGCACGACAACCGTCGCCAGGACGGCGAAGTGGTGGGCATCGAACGCTTTGGCTGGATGGCTTCCCACGACTTCGAATTGCGCCAGGGCGGGGCGTTGCCCCTGGCGATCCAGCCGGAACCCTGCGGCATGCGCAGCATGGTGATGGCGGCGCTGGCCGAGCAGAACCGTGCCTGGGAAGAGGCGTTCGTGGGCAGCGGGATCCTGGCGATCGGCGCTGCAGTGGTGGCGGGAATTGGCATCGGCGCGATGGTTGGGCGAATGGCGCCCAGTGGCTGCGTCGACGTGGAGCAGCGTTTCGACCTGCCGCCGCTGCCCAGTCGCGAAGTGGTGCTGTATACGGCGCAGCGGGACTCTCAGGCGCAGGCGTTGATCCGCACGTTGAGCGCCGATATTCCCGCCGATTGAACTAGAAAATCAGGCGCCCGGCCCAAGCCATCAGCAGCGCCAGGCTGCCGATGCCGAGGAGTGTGAGCCCAAGGGCTACGAAGTGAACGAGGAGGGTGGTCAGTGGCTGCTGCTGTTCCATGTGGGGGCTTCCTTGGGGCTTGGGAAGCAAAAGTATGCTGAGCGGCCGGGCACCGAAACAGACGCCGCCAGCTATTTCAGTGATAAGCAAAACGAAGGCCCACCCACTCCATCGCGCTTGGAGCGTGAGCGCCGCGCGATCACTCAGGCCTGGCCGGTGCATTTCATCATGAGTGGAACTTGTGATCATCTCAAATAAAATGAGTTTGTCTCACTATCACTCGATCCCGACAATGGCTCCCATACAAACACATTGGAGCTTTACGTCATGGCTGTTGCCCATTCCCTTGGATTCCCGCGCATTGGTCGCGATCGTGAACTGAAAAAAGCGCAGGAAGCGTTTTGGAAGGGCGAGCTCGACGAAGCCGGCCTGCGCGCCGTAGGTCGTGAACTGCGCAAGACGCACTGGGACCTGCAAAAGAAAGCCGGTATCGAACTGTTGCCCGCCGGCGACTTCGCCTGGTACGACCAGGTACTGACTCACTCGCTGATGTTCGGTGTGATCCCCGAGCGTTTCCGCCCGGCCGACGGCAAAGCCACCCTGCACACCCTGTTCGGCATGGCCCGTGGCGTCAGTGACAACTGCTGCGGCGGTGCCCACGCCCAGGAAATGACCAAGTGGTTCGACACCAACTATCACTACCTGGTCCCTGAATTCAGCGCCGACCAGCAATTCCAGTTGGGTTGGGAGCAACTGTTCGAAGAGGTCAAGGAAGCCCGTGACCTCGGCCACACCGTCAAGCCGGTCGTCATCGGCCCGCTGACCTATCTGTGGCTGGGCAAGGCCAAGGGTGGTGATTTCGACAAACTCGACCTGCTGGACCGCCTCCTGCCGCTGTACGGCCAGATCTTCCAGCGCCTGGCGGACCTGGGCGTGGAATGGGTGCAGATCGACGAGCCGATCCTGGTGCTGGACCTGCCGCAGGATTGGAAAAACGCTTTCGAGCGTGCCTACAACCTGATCCAGCGCGACCCGCTGAAGAAGCTGGTGGCCACCTATTTTGGCGGCCTGGAAGAGAACCTCGGCCTGGCAGCCAACCTGCCGGTGGACGGCCTGCACATCGACCTGGTGCGTGCACCGGATCAGTACCCGACCATCCTCGATCGCCTGCCGGCTTATAAGGTGCTGTCCCTGGGCGTGGTCAACGGCCGTAACGTATGGCGCTGCGACCTGGAAAAAGCCCTGGCCACCTTGCAGCATGCTCATGAGCGCCTGGGGGATCGCCTGTGGGTGGCGCCATCCTGCTCGTTGCTGCACAGCCCGGTGGACCTGGGCCGTGAAGACAAGCTGGATGCCGAGCTGAAAAGCTGGCTGGCGTTTGCCGTACAGAAGTGCGAAGAAGTGGCAGTGCTGGCCCAGGCCGTGAACCAGCCTGAAGCGCCGAACGTGATCGCTGCCCTGGCCGAAAGCCGTGCCGTGCAGGCGGCCCGTGCCGCTTCGCCGCGTATCCACAAGCCGGCGGTGCAAGCCCGAGTGGCGGCGATCACCGCCAAGGACAGCCAGCGTCACTCGCTGTTTGCCCAGCGTATCGAGAAACAACGGGCCGGCCTCAACCTGCCGCTGTTCCCGACCACCACCATCGGTTCGTTCCCGCAAACCGCCTCGATCCGCCTGGCTCGCCAGTCCTACAAGGCCGGCAAGTTGAGCGAAGCCGAATACGTCGAAGCCATGCACAGCGAGATCCGCCACGCTGTCGAAGTGCAGGAAAACCTTGGCCTGGACGTATTGGTGCACGGTGAGGCCGAACGTAACGACATGGTCGAATACTTCGCCGAACAGTTGGACGGTTATGTATTTACCCGCTTCGGCTGGGTGCAGAGCTACGGTTCCCGTTGTGTGAAACCGGCGGTGATTTTCGGTGACCTGAGTCGTCCGAAAGCCATGACCGTGGAGTGGATCCGCTACGCCCAGGGCCTCACCAACAAGGTGATGAAGGGCATGCTGACCGGCCCGGTGACCATGCTGATGTGGTCGTTCCCCCGTGAAGACGTGAGCCGCGAAGAACAGGCGCGGCAACTCGCCCTGGCGATTCGTGACGAAGTGGTGGACCTGGAAGCCGCCGGGATCAAGATCGTGCAGATCGACGAAGCCGCGTTCCGCGAAGGCTTGCCGTTGCGCCGGGCGCAGTGGAAGGAATACCTGGACTGGGCCACCGAAGTCTTCCGCCTGTGCGCCTCCGGTGTGCGCGACGAAACCCAGATCCACACCCACATGTGCTACAGCGAATTCAACGATGTGATCGAGTCTATCGCGGCGATGGATGCCGACGTGATCACCATCGAAACCTCGCGCTCGGACATGGAACTGCTGGAGGCATTCGAAGCCTTCGCCTACCCGAACGACATTGGCCCAGGTGTGTATGACATCCACTCGCCACGGGTGCCGGATGCCTCGGAAATGGCCAACCTGCTGCGCAAGGCAGCCAAACGCATCCCGGCCGAACGCCTGTGGGTCAACCCGGATTGCGGCTTGAAAACCCGTGGCTGGCCGGAGACCGAAGCGGCGCTGATTCACATGGTGACAGCGGCGCGTCAACTGCGGGCCGAACTGGCCTGATCCAACACCCGGAATCAAACGCCGGGTGAAGATCAAAAATGTGGGAGCTGGCTTGCCTGCGATAGCGGTGTATCAGTCGCCAAAGATGCACGCTGAACCGCCGCTATCGCAGGCAAGCCAGCTCCCACAGGAATCTCCAGCGCTCAGAAAACTGTGAAATTGCCAGTTACAACCCTAGCAGACTAGAATGCGATCAATTCTTAATTACGCTTGGGCCCCACCGCCCGGCGCGCCCCGGTGATCGGCATGTCGTCTCCCCTCAATCTGCATATCCAGGACCTGTACTGCGAACACCATGGATGGTTGCACCGTTGGCTGGACCGCAAGCTGGGCAACGCCAGCGATGCCGCCGACCTGGCCCATGACACGTTCATGCGCCTGCTCACCCGGCAAACCACCGGCAACCTGGGCGCCGAGCCACGGGCATTGCTGACCCATATCGCCAAGGGCCTGATGATCGACAGCTGGCGCCGCCAGGAAGTGGAACGCGCCTACCTGGAAACCATCGCCCACCTGCCCGAACAGCATGTACCTTCGCCGGAAACCCGCTGGCTGATCCTCGAAGCGCTGTACCGCATTGAGGCGATGCTGCGGGATCTGCCGGAAAAAACCCGCCAGGCTTTCCTGATGTCGCAGATCGACGGCCTGACCTATCAGCAGATCGCCGATGCCCTGGGTGTGTCGCTGATTTCGGTCAAACGCTACATGCGCGATGCCTTCCTGGCCTGCCTGAGCGTGGCATGAGCCAGTCGATTGATCCGCTGATCCTCGGTGAGGCCGCCGACTGGATGGTGCAGCTGCAATCCGGCAGCGCCACCGATGAGGACCGCCGCGCCATCGCCCAGTGGCAGGGCCGCAGCGCCCAGCATGCCCAGGCCTGGCAACGGGCGCAGGCGATTCTGGGGGACTTCAACAGCGTGCCGGCGGCGATTGCCGGCGATACCTTGAAGCGCATCGGGCGCAAAAAATCCCTCGGCCGACGCCAGGCGCTCGGGTTGTTGCTGGCGGCCGGCCCGGCGGCCTGGCTGGCGTATCGGCAGGTGCCGTGGCAGCAGTGGACCGCCGACCAGCACACGGCCATCGGCGAACAAAGGAACCTCACCTTGCCCGACGGCACACGCTTGCTGATCAACACCGGCAGCTCGCTGAATATCGCGTTCTCCGAGCAGGTGCGGCGTATCGAGCTGCTCAAGGGCGAAGTGCTGATCACCACCGCCAAGGATTCGGCCCATCGCCCGTTCATCGTCCAGACCCGCCACGGTACCGCCAGGGCCTTGGGCACCCGATTCAGCGTGCGAGTGGGTGAGCAGGCAAGCCGAGTGGCCGTGACCGAAGGCGCGGTGGAGTTGCTGGCGGTGCATGCCGGCCAGGGGGTGATCGTCAAGGCGGGCGAGCAGGGCGCCTTCAGTGTTGACCGGGTAGCCGCCGTCGAGCCGCTGGACGTCAGCACCCTGACCTGGGAGAACGGCATGCTGCTGGCCCAGCATATGCGCCTGGCGGACCTGCTGGATGAGCTGGGGCGTTATCGCGCCGGCGTATTGCGCTGCCATGCCTCGGTTGCCGACCTCACGGTGTCGGGTGCGTTTCCCCTGCGCGATACCGATGCCAGCCTGCACCTGTTGCAGGAAACCTTGCCGGTCAAGGTCAGCAGCCTGACGGGGTATTGGGTGACGGTCGAGCCGCGCTGATCTTTTTCAACTTTCGCTGATACCTTTTTCGTTGTCGCCCGGTGTAGGGGAGAACCCTCAACATTGCTCCGCGCCGACAGGAATGCCCATGACCGCCAGACCGCTCCCGTACTGCCCCCGTCCGTTGAAGGCACTGAGCCTGGCGGTCGCCCTTGCCGCCGTCGCACCGCTGCAGAACGCCCAGGCAGAAGATGCTGCGCCAAGCAGTGCGGCGCGCAGCTATAACATCGCGGCGGGGCCGCTGGGGAATGTGCTGGCGCAGTTTGCGGCGTTGTCCGGGGTGCCGTTGTCGTTCGATTCCACGTTGCTCAACGATCAACAAAGCCCGGGGCTGCAAGGCAGCTACAGTGCACAATCGGGTTTTGCCCAGTTGCTGCAAGGCAGCGGCTACACCCTGCAAGGCACCGGCACCAACGGTTATACCGTGGTGCCCCAGGCCAGCGGCGGTGCGTTGGAGTTGGGCGCCACCACCATCAGCGGTGAAGCGAGCGGGGCGCAGGCAGACACGTATGCCGGTGGCCAGGTGGCACGTTCTGCACGCCTGGGCGTGTTAGGCAATCGGTCCATCAACGACGTGCCATTCAGCGTGGTCAGCTACACCTCGAAAACCATCGCCGACCAACAAGCGCGAACCGTCGGCGACGTATTGCTCAACGACGCGTCGGTGCGCCAGTCGTCCGGGTTTGGCAACTTCTCCCAGGTGTTCACCATTCGCGGGCTGCCGCTGAGCACCGATGACATCGCATTCAACGGCCTGTACGGCGTGCTGCCCCGGCAGATCATCACTACCGAAGCCCTGGAACGGGTGGAGTTGTTCAAGGGCCCGAATGCCTTCGTCAACGGCGTGTCGCCCTCGGGCAGCGGGATCGGCGGCAGCGTCAACCTGGTGCCCAAGCGCGCTGAAGACGCGCCCACCCGCAGCGTCACCCTCGATTACGCCAGCGACAGCCAGGCCGGCGGCCACATCGACCTCGGCCAACGCTTTGGCGAAGACAACCGCTTTGGCGCCCGGGTCGACCTGGCGCGGCACGGCGGCGAAACCGCTGTGGATGACGAAAACAAAAGCTCGCAGTTGATCGCCGTTGCCCTGGATTATCGCGGCGAGCGCTTGCGGGTCTCCACCGACTTTGGCTACCAGAAAGAACGCATCAATAACGGCCGCTCGGTGGTCTACCTGACCGGCACCAAAGTCCCCAGCCCGCCGTCGGCCAAGGACAACTACGCCCAGGACTGGAGCTGGTCGCAGCTGGAAGACACCTACGGCATGGTCAACGCCGAATATGACTTGAACGATAACTGGACGGTCTACGCGGCAGGTGGCGCCAAGCACACTCGGGAGAACGGCCAGTATTCGTCGCTGTATGTCGCCAACGATGGCAGCGCCAAGGTGGGCTTCCTCTATTCACCCCATGACGAAGACAACAAAAGCGCCATGGCCGGCTTGAACGGGCACTTTGCGACGGGGCCGGTGACCCATCAGATGAACTTCGGGCTGTCGGGGATCTGGGGCGAGCAGCGCTCGTCCTACGAGGCGATCCTGCAAGCCAACCGCCAGCCCGGCAACCTGTACGACCCGACGCAAACGCCGCGACCTACCAACACCTATTTCGGCAGTGATATTCACGACCCGCGGGTTGTCGGCAAGAACCGCATCAAGAGTGCGGCGGTGTCCGACACCCTGGGCTTTTTGGATGATCGGGTGCTGTTGACCCTGGGCGTGCGGCGCCAGACCATCGAGGTGGACAGTTGGAACACGGCCACGGGGGCACGGGGTACACCGTACTCCGAGTCCATCACCACACCGGTCTATGGCCTGGTGATCAAGCCATGGGAGCACGTGTCGTTCTACGCCAACCGTATCGAAGGCCTGGCCCAGGGCCCGACGGCGCCACTCACGAACGTGACCAACCCCGGCGAAGTCTTCCCGCCCAAGCGCAGCAAGCAGACGGAAGCCGGGGTGAAGCTGGACTGGGAAAACTATGGCGCCACGCTGGGTGTGTACCGCATCGAACAGCCGAACAACGCGACCACCCGGTTCCCGGGCCAGAAGTTCGACACCTTCACTGTCGACGGTGAGCAGATCAACAAAGGCGTGGAACTCAACGTGTTCGGCGAGCCCATCGACGGCCTGCGCCTGCTGGCCGGTGCCACCTGGATGGACACCGAACAGAAGAGCACTTCCAACGGCGCCACCGACGGCAACCGCGCCGCGGGTGTGCCGCGCTTCCAGTACAACGTCGGTGCGGATTGGGATGTGCCGGGCATCCAGGGTGCGGCGGTCAGCGCCCGGATGCTGCGCACCGGTGGCGAATACGTCAACGCTGCCAACAGCCTGAGCATCCCGGCCTGGACCCGCGTCGACCTGGGGGCGCGGTATGGCTTCAAGGCGGATGACAAGTACATCACCCTGCGCGCCAACGTCGAAAACGTAGCGAACAAGGCGTACTGGTCGTCGGCGTCGACGGCCAATAACTACCTGACCCAGGGTGAGCCGCGGACAGTGAAATTGTCGGCGACGGTGGATTTCTGAACCTGCGAAAACCTATCAGGTGATGAACAACCCGTGGCGAGGGAGCTTGCTCCCGCTGGGCTGCGAAGCTGCCCCAAAAAAAGGACACGGTGTTCTTTCAGGTGGCTCTCGATTGCCTTATTGGGGCCGCTTCGCGACCCAGCGGGAGCAAGCTCCCTCGCCACAACAAGGCTGAATGTCCCTCGGTCAACCCGCGTTCACTTCAATCCGGTCAAAGCCCTTGAGGCGATACAGCATCACCGAGATCGCCCAACTGGCCACGAAGATCCCGATGATCATGTAGCCCAGCATCCCGAAACTGTCGTTCAGCGAGCCGATAAAACTCCAGAACGATCCCTTCAGGTCCAACTGGTCACCCATCAACCCCAACGCCTCGATACTGCCGATCACCACCGCAACCACCACCGATACCAGGGTGATGGTCATGTTGTAGTAGATCTTGCGGATCGGCTTCATGTACGCCCAGCCGTATGCCCCCAGCATCAGGTGGCCGTCCAGCGTGTCCACCAGGGACATGCCGGCGCTGAACAGCAGCGGGAACACCATGATCGCCCACGGCGACAGCCCTTGAGAGGCCTGGGTCGCAGAAATCCCCAACAGGCCGATCTCGGTGGCCGTATCAAAGCCCAGGCCGAACAGGAAACCCAACGGGTACATGTGCCAGCTGCGGCTGATCAGGCGAAACAACGGGCGGAAAATCCGCGCCATGAAACCCCGGTCCGCCAGCAGCAGGTCGAAGTCGTCCTCCACATACGCGCCGCCCTGGCGCACATGGCGCCAGGCCTTGTAGATCGCGTGCAGGATCACCAGGTTCATCAAGGCGATGACCAGCAGGAACGAGGCCGAGACCGACGTGCCGATCACCCCGCCGATGGCCTTGAACCCTTCAAACCGCGCCTGCATCACCGAGGCCGCAAACGCGACGCCAATGGATGCCAGGACCACCACCGAAGAATGTCCCAGGGAGAAAAAGAAGCCCACCGCCACCGGACGTTTCTTTTCCTGCATCAGCTTGCGGGTCACGTTGTCGATGGCGGCGATATGGTCGGCATCCACCGCATGCCGCAGCCCGAAACCGTAGGCCAGGAGCGCGGTGCCGAGCAGCACCGGGTGCTCATGGAACGCCACCAGCGCCCAGATCCAGGCGACGACGTTAATGCCGATCAACAACCCGTAGATGCCAAACAGCTTGGCGCGAACCTGGGTGCTGGAGTCACTGAAAATCTGGGCAAGGCGTAGGATCATCAACACTACCTGTGTGCGGTGGAAACATTCAGACACGTTCCGAAACTTTATAGATTTTGTTTAGAGTGATGATGAAATTTGTGGAGTGAGTGAGGAGAGGATTGTGACGACGATCGAAAATGCAGCAATGGCGGTTATTGAGTTCTGGAAACAGGCGGGGCCCAAGCTCTGGTTTGCCAAGGATGAAGGGTTTGACCGGCGTTTTCGCGAGGCTTTCTACACCACGCATTTGCAGGCGGCCCGGCGCGAACTGGAGAGCTGGATGCAAACGCCGGAAGGCGCGCTGGCGTTGCTGTTGCTGCTGGACCAGTTCCCGCGCAATACCTTCCGTGGCACGGCGCATATGTTCGCCACCGACCCGCTGGCGCGTTTGTACGCGCGGCAGATGGTCGAGGCGGGGATGGACAAGTCGATCGAAACCCCGTTGCGGGCGTTTTGTTATTTGCCCTTCGAGCATTCTGAAGATCCCGGGGATCAACAGCTGTCGGTGGCCCTGAACAAGGACCTTGATGCCAATACCTACCGCTGGGCCAAGGAGCACGCCCGCATCATCGAGCGGTTCGGACGCTTTCCTCATCGTAATGAGGTGTTGGCCAGGGTCACGACAGAGGAGGAGCGGGCGTTCCTGGAGGACGGTGGCTTTTCGGGCTAGGCCTCGGGTTCAGCCACTAAGTCTCTGACGCCCGCCTGGCGAAAACGCCGCACACCCTTGAGATCAATCGCCCAGCGCAACGCTTCAGTCGCCGACGGACGTTCGCCTTGGGTAATCGCCGCGTCATCGGTGGTCAGTTTATTCAGGTAGCCCTTGGCGCCGCCGCGTTCGCTCCAGTAATGGGTGTGGCTGAGCCAGGACCTGGCAAGCCAGCCTTTCCATTTGCCCACGCTGACCGGCAGGTCCAGTACGCCGGGGCCCATCACCGGGCTGACCGGGCCGCCGACGATGTCGCCAAACAGGCCCAGGGGCGCGGGGAAGTAGAGGTTGGTCCAACGGGTCACGGCGAAGGCCGCAGCATGGTGCAAGTACAGGGGGGAAAATGGGCGACCGCCCACGGTGACGGGCAGCCGGCCGCTGTAGCCGTAGCCCTTATCGTCGAGCGTCGGCGGGCAGGCGGGGGCTTCGCGGCGTTCGATGCGGCGCTGGAAGTCGCTCACGCTGCGGCCCAGCAACAGGCTGGCGTGGGCCATCGGGCTGCCGAGGGTGACGAGGTCGGTGATGCGCCACGGGTTGCCGAGGTTGCGTTGTTCGATAAAGGCTTCGGCTTGCTGTTCGCGGAACCTGAGGAGGCTTTGCAGGCGGCCGTCGAGGGCGTTTCCAGCCTTTGGCAGCGTGTCCTGGACCACCGGTTGCAATCGCTCGTGGTTGGCGTAGCGGGCGGCGAGTTCCGGGCCGCCGGGGCGTAACTGATCGTGATGCTCGTGCCACAGGTAGCCGACGATGTCGTAGGCAATCACGCTGCCCAAACTGTGGCCGACGACGATGATGCGGTCGTAATCACCCTTGTCATGCAGGGCGCGCAGCAGGTCGACGCCATCGGCGCGGATCTGTTCGCGCACCACCACGTTCTGCGGGTTGGGGCTCAGGTAGCGGGCGGCATCGCCAAGGTATGACAGTGCCGAGTACTTCAGGGCCAGGCCGATCACCGCCAGCAGCACCGGGATCAGGGCGAAGGGGTTATCGCTGTGGGGGAATCGGCCATACAGCGTCGCCAGGGTACCGCTGACCAGCAGCACCAGCAGGGCCAGCAAGGCCCAGCGCGTGGCGCGCCAGATCGGCACGATGGCCGTCGGGATATCCCGGCGCGGGCGCTTGAAAATGTCCCATAGCCAACTGAGCAGGTGCCCGACCTTGGTGCCCTGCATCTTGTGGGCCCAGTAGTACTCGTAGAAATCGGTGGTGTTGCGACCCGCCGACTTCAACACGCGCAAATCGAAGTTGCGCGAAAACCGGTCGGGTTTGCTCCAGTAGAAAGGCGTCGCCTCGGGGGTGTCCGCCGGGATCGCCGCTTCGACGAAGCCACGCAGGGTATCCATCGGGCGCTGCTCGCCGATTCCGTGGATGACGACAACCGCTTGTTTCATCTAGTGATCGTTCCTTGATCCGCTTTTCGGGGCGTTACGGGTGGGGTTCAAGGGGCCATAGTATTGCCATTATCGATGGTATTCCAGCCAGGAATGCCCCCATAAAAACCGCGCATTTCATTTGCGCGACGCGATCTCGTAGTGTGGTGCTCCCACCAAGGAGATGTCGCCGTGAACCATCGCCCGCTGAGCCTGTACGTTGACGCCCATTTCACCAGTCCCTACGCGATGTCGGCGTTTGTGACCCTGCGGGAAAAGGGCCTTGAATTTGAACTGCTCACCTTGAACCTCGACACGGCCGAGAACCAGACTGACGCGTACACGCACTTGTCGCTGACGGGGCGCGTACCGACCCTGGTGCAGGGTGAGTTTGCGCTGTCCGAGTCATCGGCGATTACCGAGTACCTGGAGGATGTGTTCCCGCAGGTGCCGGTGTACCCGGCCGAACCCCGCCAGCGGGCGAGGGCGCGGCAGGTGCAGGCGTGGTTGCGCAGTGACTTGATGCCGATTCGGCAGGAACGTTCGACCCTGGTGGTGTTTTACGGGCTCAAGGGCGAACCGCTGTCGCCGGTTGCTGAAGCAGCGGCCCATACGCTGATCAACGCGGCGCAGGCGCTGTTGGCCGACGGCCGCGACTACCTGTTCGGCGCGTGGTCGATTGCCGATGTGGACCTGGCCGTGATGCTCAACCGGCTGATCCTCAACGGTGACAGCGTGCCCGCCAACCTGGTGGCGTATGCCCAGCACCAATGGCAACGGCCTTCGGTCCAGGAATGGGTCAAGCAGGCACGACCGTCGCTGTAGTCACCTCCTCAATTACTAAGTGAATCCTGATCCATGAATATACTGTCGAGTGACTCCCGCCTGCCGCTGTACCAGCGTTTTCGGGATCATCTGATTGAGCAGATTGCCAATAATCACTGGCGCGCCGGTGCGGCTATTCCCCCTGAAGCGGTGTTGTCCACCCAGTACCAGCTGTCTACCGGCACTGTGCGTAAAGCGATCGAGGCATTGGTGGGCGAGGGCATTCTGGAGCGCCAGCAGGGCCGTGGTACGTTTGTGCGCCGCCCGAAGTTTCAGTCGTCGTTGTTCCGGTGTTTCCGCTTCCAGGGCCCGGGCGGTGAATGTCAGCTGCCGCAGAGCCGGATCCTCTCGGTCAAGCCGGTGAAGGCGCCGTTGTCGGTGAGCGAGGTGCTGGGGCTGGCAGCGGATGCGCCGGTAATCTGCATCGTGCGGGTACACGTGCTGGACACCGGGCCAGTGCTGGCCGAGGAAATCTGGCTGCCGCGCGAGCGGTTCCAGGCGCTGCTGGACGTGGATCTGACCCGGCAGGGATTGCTGTTGTACCCCACTTACGAAGAAGTCTGCGGGCAAGTAGTCGCTTCTGCCGAGGAAGCCCTCACTGCCGAGTCCATCGATGACGTGTGGGCCCGCTGGTTGCAGGTGCCGGTGGGCAGCCCGGTGATGGTGATCGAGCGGCTGGCCCGGGATTACGCCGGCCAACCGCTGGAGTTGCGACGCGGCCGTGGCCACGCCGAACATTTCCGTTATCGCGTGGATATACGCTGAGCTTGAGGCGCGGTGCTATTCGGCTTTGAGCAGCACCAGCCAGGTTTGCACCACCCGGCGGTCAAGGTCTTCCCAGTCGGCCATGCCCAGCACCCGGGTGGTGTTCAAGCCGCGCAAGTAGCCACGCAGTTGCTGGGCAATCGCGTAGACCACTTCCGGTTCGGCGGCGTTGTCCAGCAGCACTTCCTCATAGTCGACCAGGTAATCGGCAACCCGCTCGCGAAACTCCGGAAGCACAGCTTCACGGATGCGATCGAAGGTTTTCTGGTGGGGCTTCATAGGCGTTCCTTATCATTTTGTGTGAGGCGGCCTGCACGACACTATTGCTCTAGATAATAGTCACCATCAAGTATTGCGAGTTCTGTTTTTCTGAAAAAGGAGGACAATTGCCATCATTGAACATGATGTGCAAGGACCCTGCGATGAGGACTTTTACCGGTTTGGCCCTGGTGGCGCTGCTGATGAGCACAATGGTTGGCTCTGCGTCGGCCGGGGGGCTTCAAGCCAGCCACCTGGCGCCAATCGTCGCCAGCCCGGTCGGGTTGCAGCATTCGCAATCGGTCGGCGTGCTCTACAGCGACAACACCCTCGACAACCTTGAGTACCTGGCGCGCTACCACGCCATGGCGGTCAATGGTGCCAAGGGCCAGCTGGACGAGCAGATTCGCCAGGCCTTCGTCGACAGTTCCGACCCGGACCTGGCGATTGACTGGCTGATGGCTTCGTTGCGGCACACCTTTGCCTCGGTCACCCGTTACGACAACCTTGATGCGCTGTTGCAGGCGCACCCGGATGTGGTGGTGATGCTCGATACCTACAACCAATTGCTGACCCAGCGTAACGACCTGGTGGAAGCGCGGTTTGTTGCCAAGTTCTATGACCTTGACCTGCAATACATCGCCAAAGCCGAGGGTTCGATGCAAATGCAATTGCCTAATGTGTGGGTACATGACAAAACGGCGCCCCAGATCGCTGCACAGATTGGGCAGCAGCGCGACGTTCAGTTGAACGCATTAAAGCAGTTCGATGCCTCGCTCAAGGCGTTGGTCGCTGCCGGTTAGCCCACTTCGTTTATTTTTCAGGAATTTTTATGCGCGTGTTGTTAGTGCCAGCGATGGCTTCTGCTTCTTTATTGATGACGGGCTGTGCATCCGCCCCCAATGCCCCAACCCTTACCCTGCAAACCGCCAAGGACCCTGAAGCCTACGTGCAGTGCGTGGTGCCCAAGTTCGAGAAAAACGGCATGACCTCCACGGTCACGCAGAATTCGCGGCATGCCCGGATCGTGGTGAGCAGCAAGATCGCTGCGGACAACATCCTCGAAGTCTACAAGTCCCAGGACGGCGGCAAGGTGTTCCTGTACGAGCGCAAGCCGTTGGCATCGACGTTCAAGCCGTCGCGGTTCGAGCATGCGGCGCAGGATTGCCTGTAATCGACTGGGGCCAGTCTGTGGTCTGTGGGAGCTGTCGAGCCCCGGCGAGGCTGCGATGGCATCGCTGCGGTATGACAGTGACACCGAGGTGATCCCATCGCAGCCTCGCTAAAGCTCGACAGCTCCCACAGTTGATCTTCATTGTCTTGAGCGAATGATTCAGCTCGGCTTTGGCTCGCTGCTGAACGTCTCGACCGCTTTCACCAACCCCTTGGCCGCCAACGCCACCAACTCACCGCCTTTTTGCGGGGTGGCCAGCGCCGGGTCTGAACCCATGCGCCCATCCGGGAAACGCGCGCGGAAGTCGCGGGCTTCGCGAATCGGGCCGGTGTTGGCGATTTGCGGCGAGTAGTCTGCCGACTTGATTGCGTCCGGGTAGGCCCATTGGGTCACGGCGATCTCCGACGGCGTGGCATGGCTGCCGTGGCCCACCGGGAACTGCTGGTGCGCCAGTTCGTTCACGCCTTCCAGGTCCCACCAGTTGCACAGTTTCAGCGCATAACCCGACGGGCGCCCGCTGAAGCTGGCTTCGGCATACAGCTCGGAGAACGCCGCTTCGATCGAGGCAATATTGCCGCCGTGGCCATTGAGAAACAGGATCTTCTCGAAACCATGGCCTGCCAACGAACGTACCCAATCGCCAATCGCCGCGATAAAGGTCGAAGGGCGCAGGGAAATGGTGCCCGGGAAGCCCAGGTGGTGCTGGGCCATGCCGATGTTGAAGGTCGGGCCGATCAGGATGTCGGCGTTCTTCTGCGCTTCATGGGCAATGATTTCCGGGCACATCCAGTCGGTGCCCAACAGGCCGGTGGGGCCGTGTTGTTCGTTGGAGCCGATGGGAATCACGATGCTGCGGCTGCGTTCCAGAAACTGGCCAATCTCGATCCAGGTGGATTGATGTAAAAGCATCTCAGGTTCTCTCTCTCATCAAGCCCAGGAACACGGTGGAGTTCCTGGTGGCGTGAGCCGCATGGTGCACGGCAACAGCGAGAGCATCAACCGCCTTTGACAGTACCGGCACTCGCCATCTGGCGCGGCTTGCAGTTGAGGTAAGCCGAGGACTTCAGCCAGCGCTGGTCGGGGTACCAGGAAAACATGAACTGGCCGTCCTTGAGTTTGTCCACCACCTGGCGCGCTACCTGCGGGCGTACGGCGGGGCAGCCCTGGCTGCGGCCGATACGGCCTTCGCGCTTGCTCCACAACGGGCTTACATAGTCGGCGGCATGGATCACGATGGCGCGGTCCCGTGCACGGTCATTGAAACCCGGCTCCAGGCCGTCCATGCGCAGCGAGTAGCCGTGGGCGCCTTCGTAGCTCTCCTGGGTGCGGAACAAGCCAATGCTGGACTGGTAACTGCCTTCACGGTTGGAGAACTGGGTGGCGAAGTTTTCTCCGGATTTTTGACCGTGGGCCACCAAATCCCGCAGCACTAATGTCTTCTTGCGCAGGTCGAAGATCCATAGGCGACGAGCGGTCGAAGGTTGGGAATAGTCGATCACCGCCAGCCGGTCGGACTGTTCGATGCCATTGCCCACCGCGCATTGCATGGCGCTCAAGGCTCTTTTCAGTACATCGGGGTTGAGTTCTGGAGCGGCGTGGGCGAGGCTGCTATACAGAGTAAGAGGTTTACCCGTGTCTGCGAGCGCAACGGTGCTCAGCGAGGCAAAGGTCGAGATGATCAGGCCGAGTCGGCAGCAAAAGGTCAGCATGTATAAAGCATCTCCGCCGTGGATGGGAGCTAAGCGATTGTTCAAAAAACACGCATGTTACTTGAGCATTTGCCTGCTCGTTGCACCGCTGGTCGCGACAGCCGAAGACCTGTTGGTGGTGTCGCCGGCCCCGGTGCAATTGGCGCTCTCGCAATTGTCGACCGTTTGCCCAGGCCCGGCCGGGCAGGTCGATGCGCCTTCCCTGGCGCGTTTGCAGGCGTTTTATCAGCAGCAGGGCGACGTGGTGCTGTGGTCCGAGGGGGATCGCCGCGCCGCATTGCTAGCCCAACTGCAGTTGCTGGCCGACGATGGCCTGGACCCGACTCACTATAGACTGCCCCCGGCGGATGCCACGGGGAACGTGCTGTGCATCGATATCGGTACCAGCCAGCAGTACCTGCAAGCCCTGCAGGACCTGCATTTCGGCCGCTTGCAGCAGTCGCGCTTCGAGCCCGTCTGGCATTCGCAACCGGCCCCGGACCCCGACACCCAATTGCTGGCCATGGCCGAGGCCGGCATGCAGAACGTCGCCCAAGCCTTCGACCAGGCCCGCCCGAGCGCGCCGCTATACCTTGGCCTGCGCAGTGCCTACGCCGCCTTGCGCCAGCAACCGTTGCAGCATTGGGAAGCCGTGGCCAGCGGCCCGTTGTTGCGCCCGGGCATGGACGATTCGCGGGTGCCGCAACTGGCGCGGCGAATGGTCAATGGCGGCTACCTGAGCGCCACCTCCGCGGGGACGCAATACCGTGGCGAGTTGGTCAACGCGGTCAAGACCTTCCAGCAAAGCCATTCCCTGCAAGCCGACGGCGTGATCGGCCCCGGCACGGTCACCGAGCTGAACATCAGCCCGGCGATTCGCCGCGAACAATTGCGCATCAACCTTGAACGGTTTCGCTGGCTGTCCCGGGACCTGGAACCCGAGGGCGTGCTGGTGAACGTGGCCGCGGCGCAACTGAGCTTCTACCAGGGCGGCGTGCCCGTGTGGCAAACCCGCCTGCAAGTCGGCCGCGCCGACCGCCAGACGCCGCTGCTGAAGTCGCGCATCACCCGGCTGACCCTGAACCCCACCTGGACCATCCCGCCCACCATCATGCGCGAGGACAAGCTGCCGGCGATCCGCCTGAACCCCGAATACCTGCGCCAGCAGAACCTGCAAGTGCTCGACAGCCAGGGCAACCCGCTGGCACCGGAACAGGTCGACTGGTCGCACCCCGGCAACATCCTGCTGCGCCAGGGCGCCGGCCCGCGCAACCCGCTGGGCCGGATCGTGCTGCGCTTTCCCAACCCGTATTCGGTGTACTTGCACGACACGCCGAGCCAGCCGCTGTTCTCCAAGGGCCCGCGGGCCTTCAGTTCGGGATGTGTGAGGGTTGAGCAGCCGCTGCTGCTGCGGGACTTGCTGGTGAGCCCGGCGGAGAAGATCCGCACCGAAGAACTGCTGGCGACGGAAACCACCCACGAGTTCCGGCTCGCGACGCCGGTACCGGTGCTGCTGGGGTATTGGACGGTGCAGGTCGATGGCAAGGGCGCGTTGCTCTACGCGCCGGACATTTACGGGCGCGACCCGGTGTTGATGAAAGCGATGGAGAGTGCGCTCTAGGCGCTTAGCTGAGCGTTGATCATCGTCAGCGCCTCATGGGGAGACAAGCGCGCCGTATCGACGGTCAATGGCGACTCGACCCATGGCTCATATTCATGGGCCAGGACGGACTGCCAGGTGGGCGGCGTGAGCCCCGGAATATCGCTGGTGCGTGATTCCACGCGACGTTGGTGTTCGTGTGGGTCGGAGCACACCACCTGGATATTCACCAGCGGCTTACCGGCGCTTAGCGCAGTGTCGCTCCACGCCTGACGACTTTCAGCCACCGGGTTAACGCAATCGACGACAACCGTGTGGCCCAGCAACAGGTTGCTCAACGCCAGCGCATTGGCCACCTGGTAACCGCTGCTGCCCACGCCTTGCTCCAGTACCCCGGCATCCCGGATGGCCTGCTCGATGGTATCGATGCGCAGGTAAACGGCACCGGTCTGGGCAGCAAGGGCCTTGGCAATCGTGGTCTTCCCGGTGCCGGGCAGGCCGCTGAACACAATAAGCATCGTCGATCCTTCGAATGAGTGGGCAGGCCAGTCTAACGGGTGACTCACTTCAAATAACAGGCGCTGATCCAGTCCGAAGGCTTGGGCGAGAGCTGTTCGGCCACCGGCAAATACCGCGCGTCCAACTGCGCGGCCAGCCAGTACAGGGTATTGCTGCTCTTGGGGTTCCACTCGCCGCTGTAGCCCGGTTCGCCGATGCGGGCGCGGTCCCTGTCGAACTGCACGTGGGTGTTCACGAATTCTTCATGGCTGCGCTGGCCTTTGGCATACGGCGCCAGCCAGTCCAGTGCTTCGCTCAGCGAGCCACCGTGGGGCGCGGCGACGTCCAGCCAGTTGCCGCCAATGCCGTAGGGCTTGGCCGCCAGCGCGGCCTGTACCAGCGGCTCCAGGTCGTAGACCACATAGTGCAGGGCGTCACGGTCCTGGAAGTCGCTCACCGAGCCGTCGGGCAGTACGTTGTCGTTGATCTGTTGCCGGAACAGCTGGAAGGCCTGTTCGAGCATCTCGCGGTCGCCCAGTGCGGCGGCGGCCACCGTGACCAGTTTTACGCGGTGGCTCTGCCAGTTATTGGTGTTGGTGGCTTTCTTTTCGCCGTGGAACTGCTTGATGCGCTCGATATAGCCATTGCCCAGGTTGGTCAGCAGCGCGCGGGTGGCGTCGCGGGTCTGGGGGCGAAGGTCGCTGACGGTAAGGGCGTAGGCGCTGATCAGCATGTCGAGGTTGGTTTCGTCGATCGGGTTGAAGTCCGGCTGGTAGGTGCTGGCCCACGCGCTCAGGTAGTCATCCACTTGCTTGAGGTAGCGCGTGTCACGGCTCAGGCGCCAGGCCAGGGCCGCTTGGCGCATGACTGGCCAATCCTTCTCGGCGGCGATGCTTTGCTCGCGGATGCCGCGGTTCGGCAGGGTACCTTCGGTGTGCAGATGGGGCAGGGCGTCGGGCTGGTCGCCGAGGTGGCGCTGGGCGGCAGCCAGCAGTGATTTGGAGGTCGGATTCGAAGTGGCGGGCTGGCAGGCACTCAGGACCTGGGGCGCGGCAAAGGCGGCGTTGGCGAACGCGGCGAGCAGCGCGGCGAGGGCCACGGTGTGCAGAGGGCGTTGGAGCATGCTGTTCCTCAGGGATGGATTGACCCGATCGGGGCGCAGCCACGCTACCATGCCCGTGATGGGAATTTGATGAAATACCCGCCAGCCCTCTATCCTTGCAGGCTTTGCCCGGTCGAGAACAGGACGCCCCATGACTTTGCAGTTCGTGAAGATGCACGCCCACGGTGATGATTTCATCGTGATCGACCGGCGCGGCCAGGATGACCCGATCACCGCTGAAATCGCCCGCCGCCTGGGTGACCGTCATCGCGGCATCGGCTTCAATCAATTGGCCGTGGTGCTCGACTGCACTGACGCGGCCGCCCGTATCAAATTCTGGAACCCCAACGGCACCCCGCTCGACACCTGCGGCAGCGCCACCCGCGGGGTTGCGGACATGCTGATGCGCGAAGCCGGCACTGCCACCCTCGTGCTGCGAACCAACCGGGGGCTGCTGACCTGCGTGCGCGAATCGGCGCAGCGGGTGTCGGTGGACATGGGGCGGCCGTCAGTGGGCTGGGAAGCTATTCCGCTGGCGCAAGCGATGGACACCGAACGCTTGCCGCTGGAGGGTGACCCGGCGGCGTGCAGCATGGGCAACCCGCACTGCACCTTCTTTGTCGATGACCTGGCGACGGTCGATATTGCGACGGTTGGCCCGTCGCTGGAAACCCACCCGTTGTTCCCCAACAAGACCAATGTGCATTTCGTGCAGGTACTCGACCGGGGTCATATCCGCCTGCGCATCTGGGAACGGGGCGGCGGTATCCCGCAGGGCTCGGGTTCGTGCTGTTGTGGCGCGGTGGTCAACGGGATTCGTCGTGGGCTGCTGGATGACACCGTCGACGTGCAATGCGATGGCGGTACCGTGACGGTGCATTGGGATGGGCGTGGCGGCGTGGTGTTGACGGGGTCAGTCCAAACCGTTGTTCACGGCACTGTGGCGGCCGCGCTCATGGGTGGCGCAATGGAAAGTGCACACTGAAGGTAGTGCCCCGGTCCGGGCTTGAGTTCACCGAAACGCCTCCATCATGGGCCTTGGCAATTTCCCGCACGATAAACAGCCCCAGGCCAACGCTACGCACCTCACTGTCCTGCTCCGTGCCTCGGGTCATGGGCTCAAACAAGCCGGCCATCAACGCTTTGGGAATCGCCGGGCCGTGGTTGTGCACCGAGAGCCGGCTCTCTTGTGCGTCCTGGTGCGAGGTGACGGTAATCGGCTGTTGCAGGTCGCCGTACGCCACGCTGTTGGCCACCAGGTTGCCGATGATTTGTTGTATACGGTCGGCATCCAGGAACGTGCGGGCGCTGCCAGTGGCGTGATGTTCGAGGGTCACCGTGGGGAACGCCACCCGCAACTCGTCGAGACTGTCACGGGTGACGGCGTGCAGGTCGAGTGCTACGGGATTGATGCTGATGCCCTGGCCGACTCTGGCCTGGGTGAAGTCCAGCAAGTCGGCGATCATCCGCTGCGCCCGTTCGGTGGACAGGCCGATATGCCCCAGGAGTTGGCGCTCCTTGGGGCTGCGCTCGCCACGGGCGAGGAACTCCGAGGCCATCTTGATCGCGGTAAGCGGGTTCTTCAGGTCATGGCTGACAATCGCGACCATCTGCTCGGCAAACAGCGCCCGGCGCTGGGCGATTTCATAGGCGCTGCTCAGTTCGGCCTGGGCCTGATGCAGCGCGACTTCAGCGGCGGTCTTTTCCTGCAGCAAGGCTTCAGCCAGTTTGCGGGCGTTGAGCAGTTCGCGCTCGTACTTGTCGCGGTCGGTGGTGCCGAAAAGGGCCAGTTCGTTGTAGGCAATACCGGCATGTTCGTGCCTGACGCCGTTGAGCAATACCGTGACGGTGCGCCGGTCACGGTGCAGCAGGTCGAGTTTCACTTCGGCGATGGAGCCTTGCATTTTCATCAGCGGCGCCAAGTGCGTCTGATGGAAGATCCGCCCGCCCATCGTCAGCAGGTCCTGGAACCGTCGTTCCTTCAACTCCTCGACGCTGAAGCCGGTCCAGTCGCTGAAGCACTGGTTGGCCTGCACGATGGTGCCGTCTTCCCGGGTGACTACCAAGGCGCAGGGCGCACCGTCGAACAAACGTTGAGAGTCCGGCAACGACAGGTTATCGGCTGGCATCGGCACCCACCCATGGCAACAGGAAACTGTCCATGGCCGCTGAACAGGCGCCGGGTGCGCTCATGTGCGGGCAATGCCCCACGTTATCGACCAGGCAGTACGTGCTGGCGGGCAACGCGGCATGCAGGTACTCACCGACGCACACCGGTGCGATCAAGTCGTCGGTGGATTGCAGAATCAGGGTGGGGGTCATCAGGCCTGCGATGTCCTGGCGGTTGTCCGACAGGAAGGTTACCCGTGCGAAGCGCTTGGCGATGTCCGGCTCGGTGCGGCAGAAACTGTTGGTCAGTTCTTCGCCGAGGGCAGGTTGCCCGGGTGCGCCCATGATTACCGGGGCCATGGTGCTGGACCAGCCGAGGTAATTGCTGTCGAGGGTATCGAGCAACGAATGGATATCGTCGAGGGTGAACCCGCCCGTGTAGTCACCGGAATCGATATAGCAGGGCGAAGGACCGATCATCACATGGGCGGCGATTGTTCCGGGCGCCTGGCGATCGGCCAGGGCGCCGATCATCGCGCTGACGGAGTGCCCCACCAGCACCACCGGGCCCACGGCGTATTCATCAACAATCTCGCCCAGGTCATGGGCGTAGCCGGCGAGTGAGCTGTATTTTTCGCTGTCGTACGCGTCCAGATCAGACTGGCCAGCCCCCACCAGGTCATACAGCACCACGCGGAAACGGCCGGTGAAGTGAGGAAACAGATAATTCCACATGGTTTGATCACACCCGAAGCCATGGGAGAAAACCAGGGTCGTGGGACCGCTGCCATACACCCTGACGTTGTTGCGCTGCTGAAGGTCCATGGCGTTCTCGTGTAGGGCGTGTGTGGGGTGGCGTAAGTCTAGATAGTCGGTGGCGTCGGGTCACCTGTTTATAGCGTCGATAGGGTAAAGTCGGCCGATTCAGGATGAAACTTCAGGTAACAAAACATGATGGTGTTCCTACGGCAATGTGTCTTGGGCTTGCTACTGATCGTTTCCGGCTCGCAGGTGTGGGCCGATACCGTTCCCCCGGCGCCGGTCACGGTTGCGCTGGACCAGCGCGTGATCGACCTGACCCAAACCCTCGACGCTGCCACTCAATCGCGTATGACCACGCAACTCGCCGGTCTGGAACAACGCAAGGGCGCACAGGTGGCGGTGATGCTGCTGCCGAGCACCCAGGGCGTTGGCATCGAGGACTTCGCCAACCAACTGTTCCGTGCCTGGAAACTGGGGCGCAAGGACGTCAACGACGGCATCCTGCTGCTGGTGGCGAAAGACGATCGCAAGGTTCGGATCGAAGTCGGTTACGGCCTGGAGGGCGTGGTCACCGACCTGCTGGCCCACCGCATCATCGAGGAACACATCACCCCGGCGTTTCGCCAGGGCGATTACGCAGGCGGCGTGCAGCAAGCGGTGGACGACCTGACGCTGTTGGTGGACGGCGGCAATTTGCCCGAGGTGGCCAAGGCCGGTTTTCCGCCTGAAGCGTATGCGGTGCTCCTCGCGTTCATTTTCGGCGGGGTGGTCGGGGTATTGATGGGCGCCGAAAAACTCCCTTGGCGCCGGGCCCTGATGGCGGTGGTCGTTGTCACCGTGGCGCTGGTGGCGGTTGCGGGCGGCAAGGACTGGCCGGTCTATTTGCTGTTGCTGCCCCTGTGCATGCTGATCGGTGGCGCTACTTTCGGCGCGCTGTGGCAGGCGAGGGCGGCGTTTTACACCGTGCTGGTGCTGTTGGGCTATATCGCCGGCGTGCTGCTGACCGATAACTTCGTGCGGGAGATATCCCTTATTCACTGGCTGGCTTATCCATTCGCAGGGTTGCTGGTCCTGGGCCTGTATCTCGGCCTGTTCCTGGTGATGAAGAGCATGTGGCAAGAGAGCCAGGTGGGCTTTATCGTGCGGCTGGTGGCGGTGCTGGCGGTGTACGGGATCGTCGGGGCATTGATTGACAAGGGCGCCACGGGATGGCTGCTGGCGTTTCCTTTCGCTTCGTTCGCGGCGCTGTTCATCTTTGCCCACGGTATCAGCGGCGGGTCGGGGTCGGGGTCTGGTGGGGGCTCCAGCTCCTCCGGTTCGAGTTCCAGTTCCAGCAGCAGCTCATCGGGTGGTGGTGGTTCCAGTGGTGGGGGTGGGGCGTCGGGGAGTTGGTAAGCCTCCCCCGGAAGCTAGGCGGGCTTGTAGGCAATCCAGCCCTTGAAGCTGAAGCCCGCGTAGAACAGTTCCACACCTTCAAAGCCTGCCTCCCGTAGCAGCGCTTCATCGTCGTTGGGTGACAGCACCGGCAAGTGGCTGCTGATGGCGGTAATCGCCCGCTGCGCATCTTCAGCCGGTACGCCGGAATCCACCGCATAGGCCGCATAACGCTTCAGCCAGCGCGCTTTTTCCTCTGGCGAGGATTGGGGGAAGCTGTGATGCGCCGCAATCAAAGGCGCGCCCGGCGACAAGCGCCGCCACAGCTCTTTCAGGGTTTGCTGACGCTCTTCGGCCGGGATGAAATGCAAGGTCAGCAAGGACGTGGCGGCATCGAACGGCCCCTCGGGCGCGGTATCGATATAGCCTTCATGCAACTGCACCCGGGCCATCAGCGGACCCAAGGTGGCCTCGGCCAGCTTCAGCATCTCGGCAGACGGGTCCACCCCCACAAACTGCCACTCGGGCTGGCTGTCGGCAAACTTCTTCAACTCCAGGCCGCCGCCTGCACCGAGTACCAATACCTTGCCGGTGGCCGGGACGCTTTCGCGCAGCAACAGGGTGGTCATGCGCTGCAGGGACTCGAAACCCGGTACCAGCCTTACCGGGCCTTCGGCGTAGCGGGCGACAGCGTCGGGATCTGAAAACCAGGTCATTGCTGGCTCCTGTTGGCGGGGGAAGCGACAACCCTACTGGGGCAAATTCAGGCTGGCAATTGAAGAGATGTGCAGTTGTGTTAAAACGTTGCCTTTGCTGATTTTGAGAGTACCCCTCGAATGCTTCCCGACATGCTTATCCGCGATGCACGGCCTGAAGACGCGTTATGCGTTGGTGTGCTGGGCATGCAGGTTTTTCTCGATACTTACGCCACCGAAGGCATTCGCGACTCAATCGCCGCCGAGGCGCTGCAAGCGTTTTCGCCCCAGACGATTTCCGCGCTGATCGCCCAGCCGGGCACGGCCATCATCGTCGCTGAAGCCAATGGGCATCTGGTGGGGTTTGCCCAGGTGGCGATGGACACCGGCCATGCGCTGATCTCAACCTCGAAAGCGGCGGAGTTGCAGCGGCTCTACATCCAGGAACGGTTTACCGGCCTGGGCCTGGGCTACCGTTTGCTGCAAGCGGCTGAACAGCACGCAGGGCAGGGTGGCGCGTCTTTGTTGTGGGCGACGGTGTGGGTCGGCAACGAGCGGGCGCTGGGTTTTTACCCGCGTCGTGGTTATGAGCTACTGGGGGCGCCTGCGTATACGTTCCAGAATGAAACCCATGAAAATCGGTTGTTTGGCAAAAGGCTTGGCGTCTAGCCGTCAGAGCGTTTTGCTGAGGAAAACCCGGCTGCTGCCTTGCGGGTCGCAGGGTATTTCACCAAAACGTACCCAGCCATTCTTCTCGTAAAATTCCGGGGCCTGGAAACTGATGGTGTACAGCACCGCCGAGCGGCACCCTCGGTGACGGGCTTCGTCTTCGAACGCCTTCAGCAGCGATGTACCCAGGCCTGAACCACGCAGCGCATCGGGCAAATGGAACAGGTCGAGGAACGCCATCCCGAGGCTGGTTTTGCCGGTGATGCCGCCGAGGGTTTCACCGGTGTCGGGATCCTTGATCAGCACCGTCAACGGACGTCGGTCATTGGAGCCGGTGATGTGTTCGTTGAAGGCGGCGAGTCCCTTGCCGAGAAGCTGCTCGGCTTCGGCGTCTGGTTGGTCACCTATCTCAATCAAATGCTGTTTCATCAGGTTCTGCTCCCTGTCAAAGCCGTTCCCGCACCATCCGCATCAGCCGTTCACCCACCTGATCCACGCCTTTGTTTTGCGCAACCACCTGGGCACCTTCCATCAACAACGTCAGCTCTTCAGCCAGCTCCCCGGGCTTGCTCGCCTTGAGCTGCGTACACAGCAGCTTCACCCGCTCAAACTGGCGTTTTTTATGCGCCTGGATCAGCGCTCGCGCAGGGTGATCGGCCTCCGGAATTTCCGCGAGGGTGTTGGTAAACGGGCAACCGCGATAGCCCGCCCGTTCCAGGTCTTCGACGATAAAAACCGCCAAGCCCAGCAGCTGTTCCCTGGGGGAGTCGGGGTGTTGCTGCGCCAGGCCATCCAGCACATCGCTGTAGCTTTCCGTCAGGCGCTCCAGCCACTCCAGCACCAGCGCATCCTTATTCTCGAAATGCCGGTACACGGTCATCTTGGTCGAGGCGGCCAGTGCCGCAATGGCATCCACGCTGACACGGGTGATGCCCTGTTCGACAAACAGCGTTTGCGCCGCATCGACGATCCGCTCGCGGGGCGGCAGTTGAGGTGTCCGTTGCGCACGCATGCACATTCTCCACTTGACAGCGATACCATGGAGTATCGCATGATACTTATCGGTATCGTTCGATGCCGGAGAGTATTCATCATACCCGTTTGGAGGGTTTCATGTACCTGTCTGAATATGCCGATCAGGATGCTACCGGCCTGGCACGCCTGATCCACACCCACGCTGTCAGTGTCGACGAGGTGCGCGCGGTGGCCCTGCAAGCCATCTTAGCCGTCAACCCGCAGATCAACGCCCTGGTGGAAGCCTGGGACGATAAACCGGTTGCGGCCCAAGGCCCGTTTCATGGCGTGCCGCTGCTGCTCAAAGACCTGGGCGTCAGCGCCGCAGGCCGCCGCAATGAACTCGGCAGCGCGCTCGCGCAGGGCTGCACCGCCGATGCCGACTCGGAACTGATGACCCGCCTGCGCCGCGCCGGCCTCATGCCGTTGGGCCGCACCACCACCCCCGAATTCGCCGCCAGCACCACCACCGAAAGCCGCTTTTCAGGCCCCACCCGCAACCCGTGGGACGTGCAGCGCAGCGCCGGTGGTTCCAGCGGCGGCTCGGCAGCGGCGGTGGCGGCGGGGTTGGTACCGGTGGCGCATGCGACCGATGGCGGCGGCTCAATCCGCGTACCCGCGTCCATGTGCGGCCTGTTCGGGCTCAAGCCGAGCCGTGGTCGCGTGCCCATGGGGCCGGACGTCGACGAAGTCTGGAGTGGTTTGGCAGTGCACGGGGTATTGACCCGTTCGGTACGCGACAGCGCTGGCATGCTCGACGCGATCCATGGCGGCGCGCCTGGAGATCCGTTTCACATAGCACCGCCAGAAAACAGCTTTTCGGCGCTTGCCCAACGGGCGCCCGGTTCGTTGCGCATTGCCCTCCAGAGCCTGCCTTTAAACGGGCAGAAGCTGCATCCGGCGGTGGAACAGGCGCTGTTCAATACCGCCAAACAACTGGAAGCACTGGGTCATCAGGTTGAAGAAATCCAGCCGGACATTGGCGTGAGTTGGGAGGCGTTTGTCGAACTCAATGCGCGTTTCTGGTCGTCGAACACGGCAGCCTGGATAGATGCAGTTGCCGGCGCGACGGGTCGTGCGATCAGTGCTGAATACCTGGAACCGGCGACACTGGCGTTGTATCGCCTGGGCAAGTCACTGCAAGCGACAGACCTGTTGGGGGCCCTGTGGGAACGCAACATCGTCGCGCGCCACATGGGTGACCTGTTCCAGCGATATGACGTGCTGCTGTCGCCCACACTGCCCGGGCTGGCGCCGATGATCGGCGACTACAACCAGGGCCAGGCGCAACTGGACGGGCGAGGGTGGATGAATCGAGTGTTTGCGCATTCGCCGTTTACCGCGCTGGCCAACGTCATTGGCGCGCCGGCGATGTCGGTGCCGCTGGGACATGATTCCCGGAGCGGGCTGCCGATCGGCATGCAGTTCATGGGCGCGTTTGGCCAGGAGGGCATGTTGCTTGGCCTGGCGACGCAGCTGGAACGGGCAACGCCTTGGGCTGCACGTCGCCCGCACGTGTGGGCCGGGGGAAACCTGTAATCCAAGGCAAATGCTTTCCCTGTGGCGAGGGAGCTTGCTCCCGTTGGGCTGTACAGCAGCCCCAAAACCAGTCACCAGGTCTCTGAAAAACCGCGTCCACTGAATCAGGGGCGCTTCGCACCCCAACGGGAGCAAGCTCCCTCGCCACAGGGGGAAGTGTGATGGCTAGATATCCATCACCATCTCATGCCACGCCATCCCGCCATGGTCCGACGCCGACGGCTGCACATAGCGATAGCCCATGCGCTTATACAGCTCCACATGGCGGTCCTTGCACATCAGGTGAATGGTCTTCTTGCCCATCGCCGGCATGCGCTGCACGAACTCCGTCATCAAGCGCGTGGAGTAGCCCTTGCCTTGCTGGGCGGGATCCACCACCACCGACATGATCACCACATTCGGCGCATCGGCTGAATGCCCGACCAACTCCTTGAAGGCCTCATCCGACATCACCACTTCATCGGCGCAACCGCAGTTGATGAAACCGACCACAACACCATCCGCCTCCAGAATCAGAAAGCCTTGCGGGTACAGCGCAATGCGCGTGGCGATCTTTTCCAGGGTCGCGGCTTCGTCGCCTTCGTAGGCGGTGATTTCGATTTCGTAGCAACGGTTGGCGTCGGCGGGGTTGGCGTTACGGAAGGTGAGGGCGGGCATTGGGTTACCGGAGAAGTTGAACGACGGCCCCCATGATAAAGAAAGAACACCCCGACAGCACCGCCGAACACAAAACCCACTCACACCACCGACCCCCTGTGGGAGCCGTCGAGCTTTAGCGAGGCCGCGATGGCGGCCTTCCTGGCACCATCAATATTCGCCAAGCCCTATAACTAGAAAACCCGCTAATGCGGGTTTTCTCGTAACTGAGCCAGGCTCTATTACACCCCACCCACCAGCTTCCCCCCCTCCAACCGGCGCTTATACGCACTGTCCCGACTCGCCAACCAGAAATACAACGGCGACGTCACCACCAACCCCACCAACCACGACAAATCCGCCCCGTTGATGTGTGCCGAAATCGGCCCGACATACAGCGGCGTATTCATAAACGGAATCTGCACCACAATCCCCACCGCATACGCCACCAGCGCCTGGGGGTTGTACCGCCCGTAAATCCCGCCATCCACCCGAAAGATCGAACCGATGTCGTACTTGCCCTTATGGATCGCATAGAAGTCGATCAGGTTGATCGCCGTCCACGGCACCAGTACCACCAGCAGCACCAACACCATGTCCACGAAGTGCCCGATAAAATCCTTCGACGCAAACACCGCTGCAATCGAGCACGCCGCCAGCACCAGCACCGAGATCACGGCACGCGCCTTGGCGGTCGGGATCCAGCGGTAGGCAAAGGTCTGTACCAGGGTGATCAATGACAGCACGGCGCCGTACAGGTTAAGTGCGTTGTGGCTGATCACGCTGAGCAGGAACAGCAACAGCATCAGCGGTCCAATGGAGCCGGTCGCCAGTTTGACCGCGTCCATGGTGTCCATGCCCACCGGCGTAGCCAGTACCGCAACCGCACCAAAGATGAACGACAGGCTGGAACCGAGCACGGTACCCAAATAGGTGGTCCAGAAGGTCGACGCCACCGGCACATCCGCCGGCAGGTAGCGGGAGTAGTCAGACACATACGGCGCAAACGCGATCTGCCACAGCGCGGCCAGCGACACGGTGGCCAGCCAGCCGGAGATGTTGAAGTTACCGCGCGTCAGGAAGTCGGCCGTCTGCACATGGGTGAAGATGTAGCCGAAACCCAGCACGATGCCCGCGCCCAGCACCCAGGTGCCGATGCGGTTGAGGACGTGGATGAAGCGGTAGCCGATGATGCCGATGATCCCCGAGCCGATGGCGCCGATGACGATGCCTACCGGTACCGGGATCACGTCGACGACGCCGTGCAGGGATTTGCCCGCCAATACGATGTTGGAGGCGAAGAAGCCGATGTACATCACGCCGGCGATCACCACCACCAGCAGTGCGCCGAGGGAGCCGAACTGGGCGCGGCTCTGGATCATTTGCGGGATGCCCATCTGCGGGCCCTGGGCCGAGTGCAGCGCCATCAGCACGCCGCCGACGAGGTGGCCGACGAGGATGGCGATGATGCCCCACACCAGGTTCAGGCCGAACAGTTGCACGGCCAGCGCGCCGGTGACGATGGGCAACGGCGCGATGTTGCCGCCGAACCACAGGGTGAACAGGTCTCTTACCTTTCCGTGGCGATCTTCCGGGGGCACGTATCCAATCGTGTGTTTTTCGATAAGCGGGGCGGAGGATGTTGCAGTGGTAACCATGACGAGCTCCAAGGCAAGGTGAGTACGTTGACGTACTTCGCTGGGCGGCGCGTGTGCGTCGCTTTTGTTGTTGGAGTGATCATGTGCAATGGTCACAGGGAGGTAAATTAGTAAGTTTGTTGCTATAGACCTTAAAAATAATATCTCGCGGGGTTTTTTGCTCCGGTATGTTGCATGCACTTGAATCAGTGTGAAAAAGCCGATTTTCACGCACTTGTTTGGGGCGAAATCCCACGTTTATGGAGGTCCCGATGGCTGCCTATAACCTGCGCCAGCTCAGATATTTTGTAACCACGGCCGAGTGCGGCAGCGTGGCAGAGGCCTCGCGCAAGCTCTATATCGCGCAACCGTCGGTGTCGACGGCCATCAAGCAGTTGGAAGACAGCTTCGGTGTGCAGCTGTTTATCCGCCATCACGCCCAAGGGGTGTCACTGACGCCGAGCGGTGCGCGGTTCTATCGCAAGGCCCTGGAGCTGCTGCGGGTGGCCCATGAGTTTGAGCAGAACGCCCTGGCAGACAATGACGTGGTGGCGGGGCAGATCGATATCGGTTGCTTCGAAACCGTGGCACCGCTGTATTTGCCGCGCTTGATTGCCGGTTTCCGGGAGCGTTGGCCGGGGGTGGAAATCCGTCTGCGCGATGGCGAACAGCAGGAACTGGTGCAGGCGCTGACGGCCGGCAGTATCGATGTGGCGATGCTGTTTGAGCATGACCTGGGCAGCGCCATCGAGACCACGCCGCTGATGCCGCCGCAGCAACCCTATGCGTTGCTGCCGGCGGATCACCGGTTTGCGCAGCAGGCCAAGGTGTCGTTGGCGGACTTGGTGCTGGAACCGATGATTTTGCTGGATGTGCTGCCGAGCCGGACGTACTTCGTGAGCATCTTTGAAGAGCGTGGGCTGACGCCGAATATTGTCTTCAGTTCGCCGTCGATCGAGATGGTGCGGGGGATGGTGGGGCGCGGGTTCGGGTTTTCGATCCTGGTGACCAAGCCGTTTTCGCCGTATTCCTATGACGGGCAGAAGCTGGTGTGCGTGCCGTTGGCGGAGACGGTGACGGGGTCGGGGTTGTCGGCGGTGTGGTTGCGGCGGGCGCCGTTGACCAAGCCGGTGCAGTTGTTTGTGGAGTATTGCCGGGAAGAGCTGGCGCGGTTGTTAGGTTAGACACAGAACTAAAATGTGGGAGCGGGCTTGCTCGCGAAAGCGGTGGATCAGTCAATACATCGGGTGACTGTCGCACCGCATTCGCGAGCAAGCCCGCTCCCACATTTGGCCCGCGTTTCAGGCGCGAATCGAGTCGAGCATGCGCAACAACATGGCATCGCAACCTTTCAGTTGCGCAACACTCACAAACTCATCCGGCTTATGCCCCTGGTCCATGCTCCCAGGCCCGCACACCACCGTCGGAATGCCCGCCGCATCAAACAACCCACCCTCGGTCCCGAACGCCACGGTGCCAAATTCCCGCGAGCCGCAAAACGCCGCAATCAGCTCCGCCGCCTGGCTGCGCTGGTCGGTGGCCAGCCCCGGGTACGCCGACAACGCACTGAAGCGAATCGCACTCTGCCGGCTCACCGCCTGCATCCGCGGCAACACCTGCTGCATCGCATAGGCTTGCAGCTCCTCGGCCACTTCACCCGGGTCCATCGAGGGCAGGGCGCGCACTTCAAAGTCAAAACGGCAATCGGCAGGTACGATATTCAACGCCTTGCCCCCGGAGATCACCCCGGTTTGCACGGTGCTGAACGGCGGGTCAAAGCGCTCGTCCTGATGCACCTTGAGCCGCTGGCCGATTCGCCCCAGCTCACCAATCAACTCGGCCGCATACTCGATCGCATTCACGCCCTGGGGCGCATACGCCGAATGGCAGGCCTCGCCATGCACTTCACAGCGCATGGCGAGCTTGCCTTTATGGCCCAGCACCGGCTTCAACTCAGTGGGCTCGCCGATAATGCACAGCAGCGGTTTCACCGGCCATTGTTCCAGCACCTTGAGCAACGAACGCACCCCAAGGCAGCCGACTTCCTCGTCGTAGGACAGGGCGATGTGCACCGGCATGCGCAAGTCTGCGCTTGCCAAGGCCGGCACCAGCGCCAGTACACAGGCGATGTAGCCCTTCATGTCCGCCGTGCCCCGGCCAAACAGCTTGCCGTCGCGTTCGGTCAACTCAAACGGCGGCAACGTCCACGGCTGGCCATCCACCGGCACCACATCGGTGTGCCCCGACAGCACAATCCCGGGCACATTCGCCGGGCCGAGGGTGGCGAACAGATTGGCCTTGCTGCGCTCATCGTTGTAGATCAACTCGCAAGGCACGCCGAACCCTGCCAGGTAATCGCGCACGAACTCGATCAGCTTCAGGTTGGATTCGCGGCTGGTGGTATCAAACCCCACCAGCGCCTGCAGCAGTTCCCGGCTGGTGCTCATCGGTCGTCTCCGGCCACGCCGTAGCCCGGGGAGCGGTCCGGGGCGAGGGCGCGGTCGATGTAGTCCTGCACCTGTGGACGGTAGGCGTCCCAGAGCTTTTGCAGCTCGGCGATCGGCTGCTCGTCGGCCCAATCCACCCGCAGGTTGATGATCGGCCAGGTCAGCTCGCCCACCACCACCAGCGCGGCGGAATGCACCGGCCCGGCTTCGCCCCCGGCGGCAATGGCCGCATGCATCGCGGCCAGCAGGCGGTCTGCCAGTTGGCCTTCGCCTTGCTCGAAGGCCTTGACCATCGCCTCGATCACCGCGCGGTCGGCGAGCATATTGCCGGCGGCCACGCACTGTTCGCCCGACACCGCATTGTGGGTGCCAAGGGTTTCGTTGCCGCTGAAATGCACCGTGCGCCCGAGGTGATCAATCGCCGTCAGTTGCCGGTATTGGCTGTAGCCGTTGCGGGTCAGGGCCTTGTCTACGGCATCGGCAGGGGCAAGGCCTTGCTCCAATAGATCGAGTACGTCCGGGCCGAGGGCGGGCAGGGTGATGTTCTGGGTCGAGACCGCACCCACGCCGGGCCGCAGCCATGGGCAGCGGGCGCCCACGGCGATGCTCGATGAGCTGATGGCAATGCCCATCTGGCCGGTTTCCGCGCAGCGGGCGACGATTGAAAAGGTCATGTCGTGCCTCCTTGGGTTACTCGGGAATGACTGCTATCACGTCGATTTCCATCAGCCACTGTGGCTGGCCCAGGGCCGAAACCACCAACCCGGTGGAGATCGGGAACACGCCCTTGAGCCACTTGCCGACTTCCTGGTACACCGGCTCGCGGTAGCGCGGGTCGATCAGGTAGGTGGTGGTCTTGACGATGTGGCTCAGGTCGCTGCCGGCTTCCTCCAGCAGTTGCTTGACGTTTTTCATTGCCTGTTCGGCTTGCGCGCGCGGGTCGCCAAGGCCGATCAGGTTGCCGTCGAAATCGGTGCCCACCTGGCCCCGTACATACACTGTGTTGCCGGCGCGTACGGCCTGGCACAGGTCATTGTCCAGGCTCTGGTTAGGGTAGGTTTCCTTGGTGTTGAACATGCGGATGCGAGTGTGAGTAGGCATCAAAAAAACTCCAGAAAAAAGTGATCAGGCGCTGACAGGTGAGGTGTGAACAACCGGTGTGGGTTCGCGGTACTCAAGGTATTGACGCTGGATGGCGATATGGTCGGCCACGTACTTGGCGTCATGCCACACGCCCCAGATAAACGACGAGCCCCGGCGCGACTGCCATGGCAAACCGAGGAAGTAGATGCCCGACTCGCTGGCCACGCCGCGCTGGTGCTGCGGCTTGCCGGCGGCGTCAAATGCATCGACCTTCAGCCAGCTGTAATCCACGGCAAAGCCGGTGGCCCAGATGATTGAAGTGATACCGGCCTTGGCCAGGTCCAGTTCCAGGATCGGCTGCTTGATGCACTCGGCATCGGGAAATACGCGACGCGCTTCGGGCTCTGGCGGCAGGTCGAGGCCGTTACGCTCGATATAGGCATCCGCCGCATCCAGCAGGGCCAGGTAGTTCTCATCGCCGCGGGCCAGGTTTTCCACCAGGTTGGGCTGGAAGCTCGCAACGCTGCCGTTGAAGGATTGGGTCAGGCCGACCAGGGTCATGCCTTGCTGGGCCAGCTCGCGGAAGTCGATGGTCTTGCCGCCGTGGGCGCCGCTCACCGCAATGGTCACGTGCTCGCGGCCGGGTTTCATCGCGGCCTGGTCCCACTCACCCAACACGCCCAGCCACCAGCAGAAATCGCGGTTGCGATAGGCACGCGGTGGGCGGTCGTGAGCACCCACCGACAGGTACACCTGGCGCCCGGAGCGTTGCAGTTCGTCGGCGATCTGCACCCCGGAGGAACCCGCACCCACCACCAGCACCGCGCCGGCCGGCAGTTGCGCGGGGTTGCGGTAGTCGGCGGAGTGGATCTGGTGCAGCGCGCTGTCTTGAGGGGCAATCGCCGGAATCACCGGCTTCTGGAACGGCCCGGTGGCCGCCACCACGCGGTTGGCTTCGATCACGCCTTCGCTGGTGTGGATGGTGAAGCCTGGGCGACCGACATTGCGCACCACCGAGGTCACGTCGACGCCGGTGCGAATCGGTGCATTGAACTTGCGTGCATAGGCTTCGAAGTAGTCCGCCACACGCTCTTTCGGCGCAAAGCCATCGGGGGCGACGTTATCGAAAGCCAGGCCCGGAAAACGGTCATGCCAGGCCGGGCCGTTGGCGACCAGCGAGTCCCAGCGGCCGGTGCGCCAGCGCTCGGCGATACGGCTGCGCTCCAGCACCAGGTGCGGCACGCCTTGCTTGCTCAGGTGCTCGCTCATGGCGACGCCAGCCTGACCGGCTCCCACCACCAGCGTGTCTGTTTTTGTTATTGCTTGAGTCATGTGTCTGTCCTTGCGTAATGCAGTTGGATTCAGCTTGGGCATGGCTTCAAGGCTAGGGGGAGGGCGGTTTTTAATAAAATATTATTAAGCTGGGAAGTGAGCATAAATATCGGATGCAGGCTCACCCTATCGGGTGATTTCGAGGATGGAGCGGGTGTGTAACCATCCTTGCAGTTCTTTCAGCGAGTGTTTGAAGTGGAAAACGACCGGCTTTCTTCTGCGCAATGGTTCGAACAGATGGCCCGGGTGACCGATAGCATCGGGCAATCGGGGTTCGCCGCGACCTTGTTCGAGGCTCTCGGTTATCTCCAGCCGATCCAGGCCACCACGCTGTATTTCTACCCGCGCGGCGGCATGCCCAGTGCGCTGTTCGAGCTGGACGGGCCATGGTTGCCACAAGGCAATGTGCGCCAGTACCTGTCGGGGTTTTATCTGCTCGACCCGTTTTACGGGGCCTGTGTGGAGGGCGTCAGCTCCGGGTGTTACGAGCTGGCCGAGGTCGCCCCCGATCACTTCGAGCTCAGCGAATACTTCCAGTCGTTTTACCGCCACTCGCATCTGGAGGATGAGCTGAACTACATCCTGCAGTCGAGCAACGGCTCGAGCCTGGCGGTGTCGCTGGCCTTTACGCAAAAGCTCGACGCCACCACCACCGGGCAATTCAAACGCATCGCGCCGTGGGTGCTGGCGGTGCTGGGCAAGCATTTCGTTGGCCTGGATGCCCAGGGGGCGCGATTCGAAAACCTGCTGGAGCAGCGCATTCACTCGGCGCTGAACAACTTCGGCTCGTCGATATTGACCGAGCGGGAATGCCGGATCGCCCAACTGATCCTGCGCGGGCATTCCACCCGTTCGCTGGCCGAACGCCTCGACGTCTCGGAAGACACCATCAAGTCCCACCGCAAACACATCTACACCAAGCTCGATATCGGCGCGCAATCGGAACTGTTTGCCCTGTTTATCGATTCGCTGGCCGAAGCCCAGGGCGTCCTGAGCAAAGATCCCCTTGAAAGCTACATGAGCAAGCACCGCTGAGCGGCGTTGCTCGCCCTTGCGTCACTACTAATAAGAGAGAAATACCATGAACGTACCCGCCCAACTGAACCGCCTGACCGAGGACTACCAGAAGTCGGATGCGGCCCACCACATCCATGCATTTGTCGATCAAAAAGCGCTGAATGCCGAAGGCCCGCGGGTGATGGTGCGCGGTGAGGGCCTTTACCTGTGGGACAGCGAAGGCAAGCGTTACCTGGACGGCATGTCGGGCCTGTGGTGCACCCAGCTGGGTTACGGTCGCAGGGACTTGACCGCTGCCGCTGCCGCCCAGATGGACCAGTTGGCGTACTACAACATGTTCTTCCACACCACCCACCCGGCGGTGATCGAGCTGTCGGAGTTGCTCTTCAGCCTGTTGCCGGGCCACTACAGCCACGTGATCTACACCAACTCCGGCTCCGAGGCCAACGAAGTACTGATCCGTACCGTGCGCCGTTACTGGCAAGTGGTCGGCCAACCGCAGAAAAAAATCATGATCGGGCGCTGGAATGGTTATCACGGCTCCACGCTGGCGGCGTCTGCCCTGGGCGGCATGAAGTTCATGCACGAGATGGGCGGCCTGATTCCCGACGTGGCACACATTGACGAACCCTACTGGTACGCCCATGGCGGCGAGCTGACGCCTGCCGAGTTCGGCCGCCGCTGCGCCTTGCAGCTGGAAGAGAAAATCCTCGAGCTGGGCGCTGAAAACGTCGCCGGGTTTATCGCCGAGCCGTTCCAGGGCGCGGGCGGCATGATCTTCCCGCCGGAAAGCTACTGGCCCGAGATCCAGCGCATTTGCCGGCAATACGATGTGCTGCTGTGTGCCGATGAGGTGATTGGTGGCTTTGGCCGTACCGGCGAATGGTTCGCCCATCAACACTTCGGTTTCGAGCCCGACACCCTGTCCATCGCCAAGGGCTTGACCTCCGGTTACCTGCCGATGGGTGGCCTGGTGCTGAGCAAGCGCGTGGCCGATGCGCTGGTGGAGCGCGGCGGCGTGTTTGCCCACGGGCTGACCTATTCCGGGCACCCGGTGGCGGCGGCGGTGGCGCTGGCCAACCTCAAGGCGCTGCGGGACGAAGGCATCGTGCGCCAAGTGAAGGACGACACCGGGCCGTACCTGCAAAAAATCCTCCATGAAGTGTTCGGCAATCACCCGATGGTCGGCGAGATCCAGGGCACGGGCCTGCTCGCGGCCTTGCAGTTCGCTGAAGACAAGAGCACCCGCAAGCGCTTCGAGAACGAAAATGACCTGGCCTGGCAGTGCCGCACGTTTGGTTTCGAAGAGGGCGTAATCATTCGCTCGACGCTGGGCCGCATGATCATGGCGCCGGCACTGGTGGCCACGCGCACTGAGCTGGACGAGCTGGTTGAAAAGACCCGCATCGCCGTGGATCGCACCGCACGGATCGCGGGAAAACGCTGAAGTGACCAGCGCGCCACCCCAGGCGAGGGGTGGTGCGCAACCTCCATCAGGCAACGCTGAACGGCATCGATGCCATCGAATGCCGCGACGCCCTGCATCCCCATTTCCAGGAGTCACCCATGAATACAATAACAAACGTGACCGATACACCCGCTCATCAATCCTCACCCAAAGCCGCCTCGTCCCGCCGGTTCCGTCAGCCGCTGGGTCTTATCGGGCTGGTGCTGTTCGGCCTGGCGTACATGGTGCCGCTGGCGGTGTTTACCACCTACGGGCTGGTGACCCAAATGACCAAGGGCCACTTGCCGACCGCCTACATGCTGACCCTCGCCGCCATGCTGCTGACGGCCTACAGCTATGGGCGCATGGTCCAGGCGCATCCCTATTCGGGCTCGGTCTACTCCTACACCCGCAAGGCGTTTGGCGCCTACTTCGGCTTCATCGCCGGGTGGACCCTGTTGCTGGACTACATCTTCCTGCCGTTGCTCAGCTATTTGCTGATCGGCATCTACATGTCCGAGTATTTTCCCGGGGTGCCGACCGCCGTGTGGGTGCTCGGCTCGATTGCCCTGGTGACCACACTGAACCTGGTGGGCATCGAGTCCATCACCCGGGTCAACTGGATACTCATCGTCGCCCAGTTGGTGTTCATCGTGGTGTTCGTGGCGTTGTCGGTGCACACCCTGAGCGAGCAGTCCGCACCCGTGTCGCTGCTGGCGCCATTCCACCATGAAGGCTTCAGCGCGCCGCTGATCATGGCGGGCGCCGCGGTGCTGTGCCTGTCGTTTCTTGGCTTCGATGCGGTGTCGACCATGGCCGAGGAAACCCCCAACCCACGCCGCACCATCCCGTTGGCGATCATGGTGGTGTCGCTGTTCGGCGGCCTGCTGTTCCTGCTGGTTTCGTATTTCGCGCAAATGGTGTTCCCGCAATGGAACAGCTTCGTCGACCCGGATGCCGCCTCGGTGGATGTGATGCGCCGGGTGGGCGGCGAACTGCTGGTGACCGCCTTTACCGCAACCTATGTCGCCGGTTGTTTCGCCTCGGCGATGGTCTCCCAGGCCAGTGTGTCGCGGGTGCTGTTCGCCATGGGGCGTGACGGCGCGCTGCCCCGCGTGCTCGGCAAGCTGGTGACGAAAAAGCGCGTGCCCGCCACGGCCATCGTGCTGGTCAGCCTGTTCTCGCTGATTGCCTTGTTCATCACGCTGGATACCGTCGCCAACATGATCAGCTTCGGTGCGCTGTTCGCGTTCTCGGCGGTGAACCTGGCGGTGATCAAGCACTACCTGGTCGACCAGAAGTTGCGCGGCACCAGGAACTACTTGCTGTACGCGGTTGTGCCGGCGCTGGGGTTCCTCAGCACGATCTGGCTATGGAGCAGCCTTTCCAGCCTGTCGTTCACCATCGGCCTGTGCTGGATGGGGCTTGGGCTCCTGTGCCTGCTGGGCATCACGCGGGGGCTGCGCGTGAAAATGCCGGAACTGCAGATCGCCGAGTGAACCCCTCGTTTATCCATCGCCATTCATTGGGAGTACAACGTGTTCGACCTTAACTACTGGCAACAGCGTGTTGCCCGCCAGACGTTCATCAACACCGCCCTGATCGGTGGCCGCTCAGTGAATGCGGCATCCGGGGCGACCTTCGATGCCATTAACCCTGCGACCCAGCAGTTGCTGTCGCGGGTTGCAGCCTGCGGTGACGCAGAAGTCGACCTGGCCGTGCGCAGCGCACGCCAGGCCTTCGAGACCGGCCCCTGGCGACGGATGCCGCCGGTGGAGCGCAAGAAAATTTTGATCAGGCTCTCCGAATTACTGATGACCCACCGCGAGGAACTGGCGCTGCTCGATTCGCTGAACATGGGCAAGCCGGTGATGGACGCCTACAACGTTGACGTGCCCGGCGCCGCCAATGTGTTTGCCTGGTACGGCGAAGCCCTCGACAAGCTCTACGATCAAGTCGCGCCCACCGCTCACAACGCGTTGGCAACCATCACGCGTGAAGCACTGGGGGTGATCGCGGCGGTGGTGCCGTGGAACTTCCCGCTCGACATGGCCGCCTGGAAACTCGCGCCGGCGTTGGCGGCCGGTAACAGCGTGGTCTTGAAACCTGCCGAGCAGTCGCCGTTTTCTGCCCTGCGCCTGGCCCAGCTTGCCCTGGAAGCCGGTGTCCCGGAAGGTGTGTTGAATGTAGTGCCCGGCCTCGGCGACAGTGCCGGCAAGGCCCTGGGGCTGCACCCCGACGTGGATTGCCTGGTGTTCACCGGCTCCACTCAGGTGGGCAAATACTTCATGCAGTACTCCGCCCAGTCCAACCTGAAACAGGTGTGGCTGGAGTGTGGCGGCAAGAGCCCGAACCTGGTGTTTGAGGACTGCCAGGACCTAAACCTTGCGGCGCAGAAGGCCGCCTTCGGCATCTTTTTCAACCAGGGCGAAGTGTGTTCGGCCAACTCCCGTCTCTACGTGCAACGCTCCATCCATGACGAGTTCGTCGAGCGCCTGATCGCCAAGTCGCGCGCCTGGATGCCGGGTGATCCGCTGGACCCCGGCAGTGCAGCCGGTGCCATCGTCGACAGTGAACAAACCGCACGCATCATGCACGCCATCAGCCAGGCCCAGGGGGAGGGCGCCAGGCTGTTGTGCGGTGGCGAACAGTTGAGCATCAACGGCTCCTCCAACTTTATCCAGCCAACCATTTTTGCCGGTGTGACCCACGACATGGCCCTGTCCCGCGATGAAGTGTTCGGCCCAGTGCTTGCCGTCAGCGCTTTCGACACGGAAGAGCAGGCGATACAGCAGGCCAACGCCAGCCTCTACGGCCTGGCGGCCTCGGTCTGGAGTGATGACCTCAACCGTGCGCACCGCGTGGCCCGTGCCCTGAATGCCGGGACGGTGTCGGTCAACACCATCGACGCCCTGGATGTGGCGGTGCCGTTCGGTGGTGGCAAGCAATCCGGGTTCGGGCGTGATTTGTCGCTGCACGCTTTTGACAAGTACACGCAGCTGAAAACCACCTGGTTTCAGCTGCGTTGACTCAAGCGGTTATCCGGTCGTGTATTTATGCGTGCGCGGCCGGCACAACTACAGGCAAAATCAGTGCGAACTCAGAGGGCTTTGAACACCATGGTCACTATTCGCGTAATGAGCACTGCCGACTACGACGCCGTGCTCGAACTGATGCAGAAAACGCCTGGCATCTCCCTGCGCGATGCCGACTCCCGCGAGGCCACTGAGCGTTACCTGGAGCGCAATCCAGGCATGAGTTTCGTCGCCGAGGTCGACGGGGGGCTGGTTGGGTGCGTGATGTGCGGACACGATGGCCGGCGCGGGTATTTGCAGCACCTGCTGGTGCTGCCCGCGTATCGGCGCCAGGGTATTGCGAACGCGTTGGTTGAGCGCTGCCTCACCCGCCTGGCGCAATTGGGCATCCGCAAATGCCACCTGGATGTGTTCAAGACCAACGACAGCGCTGCCCGTTATTGGCAGGGCCAGGGCTGGCAGCTGAGGACCGATATTGATCGCTATTCGTTTACCCGACCGGGTGACGAGAACGCCTGACGTCCATGGAGGGACAGATGCTCGAGATACGACGCGCCACGCTGGAAGATGCACAGGCAGCCTTCGACATTCGCCTGTTGGCCATACGCAGCCAATGCATCGGCGCCTATACGTCCGAGCAGATGATGTTGTGGACGCAAGGCGCAGCCAAGGACGGTTACGACACGCTGATGGACAAGCATTTTTACCTGGGCTGCGTGAACGCTGAACCTGTGGTCACCGGCATGCTGGATCTGGCGAACAACGAAATCGGTGCGCTGTTTGTGCTGCCCGGGTTTACCGGACGCGGGATTGGCAAGCAGATACTGGCGTATCTGGAAGCGTTGGCGCAGGAATTGGGGATCGAGGAAGTGATCCTGGACGCGACGTTGAACGCGGCGGATTTTTATCGACGGTGTGGGTATGTGGGGACCGAGCAGGCCATCTATCATTCGCCGTCGGGGTTGCAGCTGGCCTGTATTCCTATGCGCAAACACCTCTACAATGTTCGCTGACCCACCCAAAACCTTGTGGCGAGGGGGCTTGCTGTGGCGAGGGAGCTTGCTCCCGCTGGGTCGCGAAGCGGCCCCAATAAACCAGCGCAATCTGACTGAAAGAACTCGCTGACCTTCTTGGGGCTGCTGCGCAGCCCAGCGGGAGCAAGCTCCCTCGCCACAGGTCATGTGTCGTCCTGGGTATTGAACTCCGTACGCAAACACCTGATCACCTCGCTCACCGAAGCTCCTTGAACCACCGGCGGCGTAGGGCTCTCACCAAACTCCCGCCAGATAAAAAGCGTCAGCTCCGCACCGTCGGTAGCCTTCTGCTGCGTCCCGAAATCCTGCAGCACCCGATAGCGCTCATCCTGCCAGAACAGCGCTTCAACCCATCCATACACCGGTATGAAATGAAAGTGCAGCGGGAAGCCCGGCATATGCCCGAACCGGCTGATGTAAAGCCACTTGGGCTTCAACTGAGCCTCCATGACCCGCTGGGTTTTGGCCAGCAACCCACCCAGCTCCGCGAGCGCCGCATCGGGCATCTCGGCCAGTGAGTCAACCGGCGCCTTGGCACCCAGCATCAGGTAGCCCGGCAGTGCGGATGACAGGTGATGATTGAGCAGCCAGTGCTCGGTCTCATGCACAACAAAGGATGGATCGATCTTCATCGACGGGCTTCCATGCGAAGAGGCTTGGCAGGATACCAAGAGTCATCGCCCTGTATCCCGCAAATGCAGCGGATCTGTCTCTATCGCGGCATTCACCTTATAGATACGGTTCATCCATACCTATTCAATGCCGAGAAAACCATGGACCTGACCGCAATCCCCTTTGGCACCACCGACTGGTCGACCCTCGAGCCGGTGATGCATCCCGGCGAAACCGGCAGTGCGTATTGGCGCACTTGCCAGTTCGGTTCAACCCGTGTGCGCATGGTCGAATACAGCGCCGGTTACCTGGCGGATCACTGGTGTTGGCGCGGGCATATCCTGCTGTGCCTGGAAGGTGAGTTGCACACCGAACTGGAGGATGGCCGGCAGTTCACGCTGACTGCCGGGATGAGTTATCAGGTGGGCAATGATATGGAGGGGCATCGTTCCTCCACTGCCATTGGCGCAAAGTTATTTGTGGTCGATTGACGTTCCATCGGCCTTCAACTCTTGCGATAAACCCCCGCCAACTCCCGCGCCAGCCCAATGAAATTCTGCAACGGCGTCGACGGATTGAACGCGCGCCGCACCAGGGTGATCGGTGCCAGCAACCTTGGCCGTGCATCGCTGATCCGGCAGTACACCACGCTTTCGCGATGCACGTCGCGCATCGACGCCGGCACCACCGAGATGCCTTCGCCGGCGGCCACCAGGCTGACGTTGGTCAGCATGCGCTCCACTTCAAAGGCAATCTTCGGCTCGAAGCCGGCGTTCTGGCAGGCCTTGATCAGGTTGGCGTACATCCCCGGCGCGCCGGGGCGGCGGACCAGGATGAAGCGTTCGTCCTTGAGGTCGGCCATGGTGATTTTTGGCTCGGCGCCCTTGAGCAGCGCATGCCCGACGGGCAGGGTCAGCAGCATTTCTTCGTTGAGCAATCGGTGGAACGTGAGGCTTTGGTGGTCGCCCACCGGTGCGCGGAGGATGCCGATGTCGATGCGTTTTTCGATGGTGTCTTCGGTGACTTCCCGGGCGCTGCCTTCGTTGATCGAGAGCTCCACGCCCGGGTATTGCTCGCGGTAGGCGCGGATGATTCGCGGGATCAGCGGGTGGGCGGCGGCGGAACTGGTGAAGGCAATGACCAACGTGCCTTCGATACCCTGGGCAGCGCGAGCCGCCTTGAGGGAACCTTGCTCGACGCGGGCGAGGATCACTCGCGCTTCATCGAGAAACACCAGCCCGCCGGCAGTCAGGTCGACGCCCTTGGGGTGTCGCTTGAACAGGTCGAATCCCAGCTCTTGTTCGAGGGCACGTATCTGTTGGCTGAGGGGCGGCTGCTGCATGTTCAGGCGAGCGGCAGCGCGGGTGAAATGTCGCTCTTCGGCCACCATGATGAAATAACGTAAATGGCGAAGTTCCATGGTGGTATATCCCGTGACAAGACTTTATTATTTGTGGCCTGAATGCGCCTTGGCGACCAATATGCCGAAAGTGGCCTGATCCGACAATAACAATAAATAAAAAGACCATGGAGCATTGATGTCGACCCGATTTTCGAATAACGCCACCTTGCCTATTTTGATTGCCATTGCTCTTGGCATGGTGTTGGGGCTTTTTTATCCGGGCGTGGCAGTCGAGATGAAGCTGCTCAGTGACGCCTTTATAAAAGTGGTCGGGTTACTGATGCCATTTCTGTTGTTTGTGCTGGTGTCGACCGGTGTCGCAGGTATCAAGCGCGAGCCCCACCATCGGCATGTAGTGGGGCGGATCGTGGTGTATTTCCAGCTGATGTCCCTTGCTGCATTGGTGTTGGGAATGTCGACGGGGTGGTTGTTCAGCCTGGATCATACGGCAGTGGCCAACCTGGATTTTGATCATCTGACACCGCCTGCCGCGCCCGAAACGCTGTTGCACGAGCTGTCGATGACCTCGATTTCGTCCAGTCTTTACAAGGTTTTCACCCAAAGCCTGGTGCTCCAGGTGATGCTGGTGGCGGTGCTGTGCGGCCTGCTGCTGGGGCGTGGCGGCCAGGTCGCAAACCGCTGCCTCGGTTGGCTGGAAGCGGCGGTCGCCGGGTTGTTCTGGTTGCTGCGGTTTATCCTGAAGTTCGCACCGCTGGCGGCGTTTGGGGCGATGGCATTTGTGGTGGGAAAGTACGGTTTAAGTTCGGTGCTGCCGCTCTTGAAGTTCATTGTTGTTATTTACCTGGTTTGCGCGGTGTTCGTCATTCTAGTGCTCGCCACGATTACCCGCCTGCTCGGCGTTAAATTGAGCCGGCTAATTGTTTACTTGAAAGAAGAGTTGTTGTTGGTGACGTTCACCGGCTCTTCAGTGGCCGCACTTCCAGGTTGCGTCAGCAAACTTGAGGCGCTGGGCTGTGATCGCCAATTAGTGCGCCTGGTGTTGACCACCGGGTATACGTTCAACTTGGCCGGTACCAATATTTACCTGACCACCGCCATCATGTTTCTGGCGCATCTGGCCGGGGTGGAGATTGCCGTGCCCGAGTTGCTGGCGGTGCTGGTGATCTGCCTGTTTACCTCGCTGGGGTCTACCAGTGTGGCGGGCTCGGCGCTGTTTACCCTGATTGCTACCTTGAACATCCTGCAACTGGTACCGCTGGAAGGGGTGGGTTTGTTGTTGGGGGTGGAGCGGCTGATGAAGTGTCGGTCGTTGACCAATGTGCTGGGCAATTGCGTGGCGTGCCTGGCGATATGCGGGTGGCAGAAGTCGATTGACCATGAGGTGTTGAAGCGGGAATTGAGTCACTGAGCCGAACATGCTTTCCAGACCCAAACGCGGTCAAATGTGGGAGCGGGCTTGCTCGCGAATGCGGTGGGTCAGCCAATAAATCTGCTAACTGATACACCGCCTTCGCGAGCAAGCCCGCTCCCACATTCAGATCGCATTTCAGCCCTTGGCGTTGAGCAACTTGTCGAAGGCCTTGTCCAGGTTGCCTTCAGCACCTTTCAGCTTCTCACGACGCTCCTTCAACCAACTCTGGTCCGCGTCGAGATTCTTGCGCGCCTCCACCAGCATCCGCTTGACCTCTTCCGGCTGCGGCCCACCCGTACCCTTGCGAGTCTTGACCATCGTGGTCGGCGACAGCGCAGCACGGAAACCGGCCTCATCCAGCGGCAACGTATTCGGCGTCCATTTGTATTTGTCCGCGGCTTGCGTGTACAGCTTCTGCGCGTCCGCATACGCGAAGGTCTTCGGCGTGGTGCCATTGCTGCGCGCCTCGGTGACGATCAACGAGGCGAAGCTGTGGCCAATGCGGAACGGCACCTTGAACTGACGCTCCAGGGTGTCGGCCAACTCCATGGACGTGGTCCATTCCGACTCCAGCTCATCCAGCGCTCGCTGCGGGTTGATCTGCAGCGCATCGAGCACGGCATCCATGCTTTTGAACATGTCATCGGTGGACTGGAACAGCCCCAATGAATCGAACGCAAACTTGTAGTCGGTCATGCCGGTGGTGACGTTATGCGCGCGTAAGGTCACGGTTTGCGCCAGACCCACCACGTCCGAGGCCGATTCCCGAGTGCGCATCAACAACCCCGGGTTGCGTTTTTGCGGCATCGCACTGCTGGTGTAGGTGGACTCTTCGTCCAGCAGCAACCAGGGGCGGATCTGATGGTACTGGGTATGGATATCGCCAATCATCGCGCCGATGCGGATCGCCGAAGACGCCGCGAGGTTGGCCGCCTCGATCGGGATGTCGTAGGTCGACACCTGGCTCGAATCCAGGGAGTTTTCCCGCACGCCGTCGAACCCCAGCAACTCGGCCAGGCGTTCGCGGTTCAGCGGGTAAGCGGAGTTCGCCAGTACCGCGGTGCCCATCGGGCTCAGGTTGAGGCGAGTGTAGAGTTCACGGATGCGTTGGCCGTCGCGATCAAATGCGGCTTCGAACGCCAGCAGGTAGTGCGCATAGCTGATGGGCATGGCCTGCACGCCGTTGGTGTAGGCGGGCACCAGGGTGTCGATGTTCTTGTCGGCGATGTTCAGGATACGTTGGCGGGTGGCGTTCAGTGCCTCGCTGTAGGCCAGCACCTGGGAGCGCAGTTTGGCCAGGCGGTAGGTGGCGAGCATGTCCTGGCGGCTGCGGCCGGAGTGGATCAGCGACGCTTCCGGACCGATCTTGTCGGTCATGATTTTTTCCAGTTGCAGCACGTCTTCCGGGCGCTTGCCATCGGGCTGGTCGGCCTGGTCGATGGCAAAGCGCACGCCGCCGGCGATCTTGTGGCCCATGTCCGGCTTGACGATGCCTTCTTCGGTGAGCATCACGATCGAGGCTTTGTTGATGCGGTTCAACCAGGCGAACTGGGTTTGGGTCGGGTCGCCCTTGGCCTTGTGGGCGCTTTGCGAGGAGCCCGGCGTGGCGCCGACTTTGGCCGCCTGGGCGGCGCATTCTTCGGTGGTTTTGCAGGGCAACGCGCCGGTGTCGGCGGCGTAGGCGCCGTAACTGCTGAACAGGGCAAAGGCGACGGCCAGGTGGATCAGGCTTTTTCTGCTATTCATGTGCAACGCTCCGGGAAAAATCACAGCAAGGGCAGGGTGTAGCTGACGATAAAGCGGTTCTGGTCGATATCGCTGCCGCTGCCATTGCTGCGATACGTGCCATTGCGCCATTTCACTTCAAGGTTCTTCAGGGCACCGCTCTGGAACACGTAGCCGATATCGGTATTGCGCTCCCACTCGGTGCCTTCCAGGGTTCGGGTGCGCACGAAGTTGTCACCCTTGAGGTAGCGGGTCATGAAGGTCAGGCCGGGGATGCCGAGGGCGGCGAAGTCATAGTCGTAGCGGGCCTGCCAGGACTTTTCCTCGGGGTTGGCGAAGTCCGGCGAGATCATCACGTAGTTGACGAGGTAGGAGTCGGTACCGTCCAGGTGGGGGAAGCCGGTGGTGCCTTTCATGCGCTGGTAGGCGGCGCCGAACGAGTGGCCGTGGAGGCTGTAGGTGAACTTGGCACCGAAGGCCTGGTTGTCGATGTTGCTGTTGCCTTCCTTGCTGGAGTCGGCGTAACGCAGGTCGGTCTTGAACGACTGCGCGTCACCCAGTGGCAGGGTATGGACCAGGTTGAAGATGTGTTGCTTGTAGTTGTTCTCGAGGTTGGCGTAGTGGTAGCCGGTGACGAGGGTTTTGGTCCAGGCGTAGCTGGCACTGGCGAAGTCGAATTTATCGCTGGGCACGGCGCCCTTGATGCCTTTGCCGTCGACTTCGATGTCTGCATGGCCGCTGTCGTTACGCAGGGTGTTGCTGGTCAGGCGCCCGGCATCGAAGGTCAGGCCGGCGATGTCCTGGCTGGTCAATTGAGTGCCGCGAAAGGTCTGGGGCAGCAGCCGGCCATCGTTGGGCAGTACGGTCGGCAGCTTGGGGATCAGCGTGCCGAATTTGAGCACGCTTTTGGAGATCCGCGCCTTGGCGGTGGCGCCCATTCGACTGTAGCTGTCCGGTGCGCCATCCTCGCCCACGGGAAGCAGGCCGGTGTTTTGGCGGTCGGGGCTTGAGTCCAGTTTCAAACCCTGCAGGCCGATGGCATCGAGGCCAAAGCCCACCAGGCCTTCGGTGTAACCCGACTGGTAATTGAGGATCAGCCCTTGGGCCCACTCATCGCGTTTGGACTGGCTCGCGTTGGGCTGGCGGTAATCGCTGTTGAAGTAGAAGTTGCGAAATTCGAGGTCGGCCTTGCTGTCTTTGAAAAAGTCAGCTTCGGCAAAGGTTGGGAAGGCGAGGGTCAAACCGAGGGTGGCCGAAGTCAAGCCCAGGGTAATGGGGGATTTGTTCATTGTTATTCCCGTTGTCTGCTGCTTATTTTTAGAATTATCTGGCCGGACGGCGACAGGGAGACGCGTCCGGCTTGCGCAGGCTAACGAGTTGTCTTGCAGATTGAAAATATATAGAAAGTGTTGATGCGAGACGAAAAAAGTATGAAGCGGGCGCCCGATTTTTCAGGCCCTGAAGGGCCAATGTGGGAGCGGGCTTGCTCGCGAAAGCGGTGGATCAGTCAATACATCCGGTGACTGTCACACCGCATTCGCGAGCAAGCCCGCTCCCACACAAGCCCGCTCCCACATTTTGATCTGCGCTTTAGTGCATCTTGCTGTGATCCATGGTTTCCGTCGCATTCAACGCACGGGCTTGGGCCTTCACTTCGATCGACTGCTTTTCACCCTTGGCATTTTCCACGGTGACGGTCAGCGGCACCTGGTCGCCTTCCTTGATCTGGGCGGTGAGGTCGATCAGCATCACGTGATAGCCATCCGGGTCGAGCTTGACGGCCTTGCCGGCGGGCAATGGCACCGAGTCCACCGGGCCCATGCGCATCACGTCGTCCTTCATGGTCATCTCATGGATCTGCACGGTCTTGGCGACCGGCGACGCCACGCTGAGCAGTTTGCTGTCGCTGTCGGCGGTGACGGTCATGAACGCGCCGCTGGACGGCTGGCCCGGTACCGAGGCGCGTACCCAGGCGTCGGTGACCACTGCCTGTGCGCTGGCGTGGGCGGCGAGGCCCAGCAGGGAGAGACCGAGGGCGAAGCGCTTGAGGTGTTGAACGGCAGTCATTAGCAGACCTCCATGACGGTGAGCAGGTCTTCTGCGCACTCTTTGGCGTTAAGCGAGGCAGACAAGCCCAGGCGCAGGGTGCCCCGGGTGTCGAACACAAAGCTGGTGGCGGTGTGGGAGAGGGTGTAGCTGTCGCCGGCGGGGATCTTTTCATAAAAGATCCCGAATTCCTTGGCGGCCACGGCGATTTCTTCCGGGGTGCCATACAGCGCCTGGAAGCTGGGGTCGAAGGCCTTGACGTAGGCGTCGAGTATTTTGGGCGTGTCGCGTTCCGGATCCAGGGTGATAAACACCACCTGCATGATCTTGCCGTCGCGGCCCATCAGTTTTTTCGCCTGGGCCATGCGCGCCAGGGTGGTCGGGCACACGGCCGGGCACTGGGTGAAGCCGAAGAACACCACCGGCATCAAGCCACGGAAAGAACTCAAGGTGACGGTTTCACCGTCGGTGTTCTTGAGCTTGAAGGTGCGGCCCATGATCTTGTCGCTCAGATCCTTGCCGTACTTGAAGTTCAGTTTCGGGCTGTTGTCACAGCCGGCCAGCAGGCCCAGGCCCAGCAATCCCATGCCGGAGAGGACTTTGCGGCGGGTGAATAACGTACTCATCAACTGTGCATCCTGTGAAGCGCCTGGGTACCACGAAGCGTTAAATCAGGCGAGGAGAGCGTGGCATTCTAACAACCCGGGCCTCTGGGCGTAATCTGCGACGTTCTGTCACAGGCCCTGCCGGGCAAGACCAAATGTGGGATCTGTCGAGCTTGAGCGAGGCTGAGAAGGGATCGGCTTGGTATTCCTGCAAGACCGTGGCGCCTGCATCGCAGGCTCGCTAAAGCTCGACAGCTCCTACAGGGGGAATGGTAAAGTCGCCGCCATGAAACTCTCCCGCCCGGACCGTTCACTCATTGCCTGGACCCTGTATTTTTGCGTCCTGTTCAATGTGTTCGTCTGCGGTTTGGGCCATGGGCAGATGATGGGGCTTGAGCTCAATGGCCTGGGCGGTCAGTTCTGCTCAAGCCTGGGCACCAAGGCGCCGGCCTCGGATGCCGGCCTGGGCAATCCGACGGCCAGCAGTTGGTCGAACTTCTTCGCCTGCCCGGTGTGCTCCGCCGTGACCCTGGGCATCGTCTTCCTGTTTTGCCTGGCCTGGCTGTTGGGCCTGGGGCAAAAGCCGCGTCCGGCCCATGAGCGGCGCAACAAGGCCCCTCCGCGGTATTCCTGGCCTTCGGCCAACCCTCGCGCTTCCCCTGCATTCTGACGTGTGCCCCGGGCTTCCTGATACCAGGAGGCGTTCTATCGTCACGAGTGTGAGTGCGTTCCATGAGCTCTATCCTGCCTTCCGGCGCTGCCCGTCTGGTCAGCAAGGCGTCGCGCCGTCCGTCCCGCAGCGACGTGTTGCTACCGTCTGTCGAATACCCGAGTAACGCCCGCTGTTTCGTCCACCTGGATGCACGGTTGCTGCCGTACTGGCACACCTTGTTCGACATCTGCCCCGGTTTGCTCAAGCTTGACCCGCCGGAGGGCTTGAACCTGTTTCGCAGTTTCATGACTTGGGCTTACCGCAACCGTCCCTCCCTGGACTGGACCTACCATGTAAACGTGTGCCGTTGGCTGCTCGGTTCGGTGTATCGCACGCAGATCGATGAAGAGCCCATCGAAGCGTTCATGACAGCGGCCGCGGCCCGTTGGGTCAGCGATGACACCAGCCAGGTCCGGGGCGTGGTTGTGGCCTGGCAAGGCGCGCCGCTTCAGGTGGTGGACTGGAAGCCGGGCAGTGGCGTGGCGCTGCAAAGGCTGCCGCCGCTGCCCTGGGATTTCGCCTGGTGCACGTTGGACAGCCAGGGGCAGTTCAGCGGGTGGTTGCCGGTGCCTTGAGGTTCTGCTCAATCCATTGGGCAACGCTGGTCACGGCGATCTGTTGTTGCCCATTGAAGGTAATGGCAGGGTCCCAGGCCACGCCGTTGCCTTGGGCGAAGGCCACCCGGTATTTCATCAGGTTGTCCTCGGGTGCAGCGGCCAGTTCCGCTTCCAGGTAGCGCACCGACCAGCGTTCGCGTTTGAGGGTGAGCCCCAGTTGCGCATCCACGGTATCGGCCAGCTCGCCGTAGGTCAGGGTGTCGCCGGCGGTGTACACCACCTGATTGGTGATCGGCGGCGTGCTGAACAGGATGCGTGCCGTCAGCAGGCCGATGTCCTCAGGCGTGGTGACGGTGACAGCGGTGTCCCAATCTCCCAATGCATGCACGGTATTCTGCGCCAGGTCGACGACGCCGAAGGACGGTTCAAACAGGAAGCTGGTGAACATCCCGGTGGAGACAATCACCCATTGCGTGCCTTGCTGGGCGCGCAGCAAGTCGCGCACGTCAAGCTGTTCATCCCAGAGGTCCTGGGCCGAACCGCGGCCGATCACGTCGTAGTCCACACCGAACTGCCACGGTACATAACGTTTCACGCCGCCTGCGATGACCGCGCGGGTCAGCTTGCGCTGAGTGCCGGGGCCTGCGGCAAAGCCGATGCAACTGATCACGGTGTGATAGTCGGCGAACACCGTTGCCAGCTCGGCCTCGGAGCCATTGGCCAGGTCACCCGCCAGCAGCTCAATGCCCAAGGCGCGCAGTTCGATGATTTCCTGCTGTTTGGCCGGGTCGGGGGAGTTCAGTGTGGCGGGGCGCAGCAACACCGTCACAGACACATTTTGCGGTGCAGCCAGGCGGGACAGTTGGCGCAATACCGCCAGGCCCAGTTCGCCGGCGCCCAGTACAAGGATCGAAGCAGTCATAGGGGTCTCGGTTCAGGTGAAAGTAATGCCATGCTTGCAGAATTGCCGACCGCGCATAAGAAGGCACACCAGTGATACCGGGAGTAGAAGGTGGATAACGACGAGATCATCAGGCGCTCACAAGCCGCCTGTGAAGCCCTTAGCGCCGATGAAGACGGGCTCAAACGGCAGGTGCTGACCCATGCGGGAAACCGCTGGTCGTTGGGCATCGTGCACCTGTTGGGCGTGAACGGCCGGCTGCGCCACGCCGAGATCGGCCGACGCATGGAGGGCGTCACCCAGCGCATGCTCACGCGGACCTTGCGCCAGCTGGAGCGCGATGGCCTGGTGCTGCGCCATGACTTCCAGGAGGTGCCGCCCAAGGTCGAATACCAGCTATCGGAGTTGGGCAAACAGCTGCTGGTGCACATGATTCCGTTGTGGACGTGGGTGGTGGAAAATGCCGACGGATTCAGGCGATCCCGGGAGCAGTTCGACGCTGATCAGGCGCTGTGATCAAGACGTGGGCCGGCAGTCTGCACGTTTGCTCGCAGGCCCATCCTCGGGAAACAGGTGCGCATGCAGGTAGTCGATAAACACCCGCAGCTTGGGCGTTGGATGGCGGCCCGAAGGCCACATGATCCGGAAGTTCTCTGCTTCCGAACACGCCTCCAGCACCGGCACCAATTGTCCGCTGTCGAGCCATTCACGAATGGCGAAATCCGCCAGGTAGGCGATGCCGATACCTTGCACGGCAAAGCAGATGCGCGCTTCCAGGTTGTTGCAGACCATCGCGGCGGGCAGTGGGAAATCAGCTTCCACCCCGTCCTGGCGCAGGGGCCAGCGCTGCATTTTGCCGGTGTTGGGGTAGCGGAACTTGATGCATGCATGCTGAGCCAGGTCTTCCGGCCGTTGCGGCGTGCCGCGCTCGGCGAGGTAAGCCGGTGATGCTACCAGCAGCATCCGGTAGCCGCCGATCAGGCGCGATGTGAGGCGCGAGTCGGGCGCTTCACCGCTGCGCAGCACGGCGTCGTAACCTTCTTCCACCACGTCCACGCGGCGGTCGGTAAAGCTCAGGTCCAGCTGCACCTCGGGGTAGGCTTTCTTGAATTGCGCGAGCACCTGCAAGAACGGATGGCCCACCAGCGGCAGGCTGACCTTGAGCCGGCCACGAGGCGCCGACACGGTTTGCGAAAGCTCGGCTTCGGCTTCGTCGATCTCCATCAGGATGCGCCGGCTGCGCTCCAGAAACAGCTCGCCCTCGGCAGTCAGCGTGACGCTGCGGGTGCTGCGGTTGAACAGGCGCACACCCAGGCGTTCCTCCAGGCGTACCACGCTCTTGCCGACTGCCGAGGCCGTTACGCCCAGCACGCGCCCGGCGGCGACAAAGCTGCGGGTTTCGGCGACCTGCACAAAAACATTCAGGGTGTTGAGGCTGTCCATCGAGGCTCCGGTTTGGCTGAGGCGAGGCCTGGCTACCTTATCCCGATTGCGGAACAAAAGCTCCGTAGACAGTGGAGCCGGCGCCCCCTTAATCCCGTGAGGACAGGCCCATATCCTTGTGGCATTGCCCATTCACGAGGAATACCAAGATGACCGACACCATGAAACGCTGGGAAACACCTGCATTGGGACTGCACACACTGCGCCTTGCCGACGTGCCACGCCCCATCGCGAAGGCCGGGGAGGTATTGGTGCGCGTCGAGGCCGTCTCGCTCAATTACCGCGACGGTGAAGTGGTCGAAAACAGCATGGGTGCCGACCTCACATTCCCATTCACGCCAGCCTCCGACATGGCGGGCACGGTGGTCGCCGTGGGCGAGGGCGTTACGCGTTTCAAGGTGGGCGACAAGCTGCTGTCGACGTTTTTTGCCGGATGGGTCGATGGCGCTCCGCTGTCCTGGAGTGAAGCGCCGCCTCAGGGTGGCCCGCTCCCCGGCATGCTCGCCGAGTACGTGGCAACACCTGCCGAATGGTGCGTGCATGCGCCCCTCAGCCTCACCGCAGGGCAGGCCAGCACCTTGCCAGTGGCCGCCTTGACGGCGTGGATGGCGCTGTTCGAACTGGGCCACCTGCACGCCGGCCATACCGTGGTGGTGCAGGGCACCGGTGGCGTCTCGCTGTTTGCGGTGCAACTGGCTGCGGCCAATGGTGCCCGCGTTATCATCACCAGTAGCAGCGATGAAAAGATCGCGCGTGCCATAGAGCTGGGTGCCACCCATGGCATCAACCGCAGCCGGGTACCGGAATGGCACACGGCGGTGCAAGCGCTGACCGATGGGCGTGGCGCCGAACATATCCTGGAAATGGCCGGCGGTGACAACCTCACGCGTTCCCTGCACGCGGTAGCCAACGGTGGGCGCATCTCGGTGATCGGCCTGCTGGAGAGTGACCAATTGAATGCTCCGGTCATGGCCTTGCTGGGCAAGCGGGCCTCCATCATCGGCATCTCCGTGGGGCCGCGCCGCGCATTGGAAGATCTGATTGCCATGATCGACCGCCACGGCATCGAGCCGGTAATCGATCACACCTACGGCTTCGAGCAAGTGCCCGAAGCCTTCGCTCATCTCGGGCGCGGCGCCTTTGGCAAGATCGTGATCGAGGTCGGCCGGTGATCTACATCATTCTGGGTCTTTTCGGCCTGTACACCCTGGAGTTTGGTGTGGTCGGCATTTTACCGATGATCGTCGAACGTTTCGGCATCAGCGTGTCTCAGGCCGGGTTATTGATGGGCTTGTTTGCGCTGATCGTGGCGGTGCTGGGGCCTTTCCTGGTGCTGATGGCGTCGCGCCTGGCGCGCAAGAAAATCCTGGTGGGCGCGCTCTTTGGTTTTTCCGTGTGCAGCGTGCTGTCGGCGTTTGCGCCGAACTTCGAAACCTTGATGGCGTTGCGGGTAATTCCGGCGATGCTGCACCCGGTGTTTTTTGCCGCTGCGTTTTCCACCGCGGTGTCCTTGTACCCCAAGGACCGCGCGGCGCATGCCACGGCCCTGGCGGTGGTGGGCACCACCTTGGGCCTGGTGCTTGGGGTGCCGCTGACCACATGGGTGGGCGCGAGTATTTCCTATGAGGCATCGTTCTTCTTCTGCGCTTTGGCAACGGGGTTGGCAGGTGTCGGACTGCTGTTGAAACTGCCCCATCATGAACGCCCGATGCCGCTGAGTTTCGGCAAGCAACTGGCGGTGCTGCGCAGCCTGTCGGTGTGGCTGGCGATCATCGCGACGGTGCTGGTGTTCACCACGATGTTTTCGGTCTACAGCTATGCCGCCGAGTACCTCAGGACCCAGACCGGCATGGATGGCCAGGCCATCAGCATCATGCTGGTGATCTTCGGCGTGGGCGGTGTCACGGGCAACCTGTTGGTGGGCCGGTTATTGGGCAAAAGCATGGTGGCGACGGTGGTGCTGTACCCCATTGTGCTGGCGGCGGCGTACGTGGTCTTGTACGCGTTCGGCAGCCCGTCGTGGTGGTCGATGAGCTTGATTGTGCTGCTGTGGGGCGCTGCGCATACCTGCGGGCTGGTGGTCACGCAAGTCTGGCTGACCTCGTCGGCGCCCGAGGCGCATGAGTTCGCAACCAGCCTGTATGTGTCCTCGGCGAATGCCGGCGTGGTGATCGGGGCGTCCGTGGGCGGGCTGTTTATCAATGCATTCGGCACCACCGGAGTGATCGGCTGCGGCTTGATATTTGCCGCACTGTCATTGCTTGTGATTGGGTGGAAGGCCTTGGCGTTCGGAGGCGCCAAGGCATTGCCCGCAGACCTGTGCGCTGCGCATTAGGCCTGCGGGGCCATGGTCAACGCAGGGTGTAGCCGCCGTCGACCACCCAGTCCTGGCCAAACACACTGCGTGCGCCCTGGCTCAACTGGAACAGGATCACATCGGCAATAGCGCCCGGCTCCAGGAATTGCCCATTGAGCAGGCGCTGATTGACTGTGGTGGCAACGCCGCCCAACGCTTCGTCACTGAGCCCCAAGGTGCTCCAGATCGGCGTGGCGGTGGGGCCGGGCGATACCATGTTCAGACGAATGCCATGGGGCGCCAGCTCCACCGCCAGGGTGCGCATTTGCGCCCGCAAGGCGGCCTTCGAAGCAATATACGCGGCGAGCCCAGGGAAGGTCGCCAGCTCCAGGAATGTACCGATAAATACCACCGACGCCTGGGCGGCCATTTGCTCGCGTAGGCTGCCGAGGGTGTTGAGAGCCGCGGCTCCATTGACGGCCCATTGCCGGTCAAAGGCGGCCAGGTCCAGGCCATCGGCCAGTTGTGCGATCCCGGCATTGGGCACGAGGTAATCCACCGGTCCGATGGACGCCGTCAACTGCGCCAGGCGTGCCTGGTCGGCAGCCTGGGTGACATCCCCCGCCAGCCAGTAGAGCTGCTCGCCAAAACGCTCCGCCAATGCGCCCAATTCGCCAATCTGTCGCGACATGGCGACCACTTGCGCACCTTGCTCAAGCAGCTTGCAGGTGACAGCCAGGCCGATACCTGAACTGGCACCGGTCACTACGGCAAGGCGGTGGTTGAAGTCATTGTTCATGGGGTTCTCTTTATAGATTGCCAAAGGGGCGCGCAGCACTGATCAGGATTCATGCCATATGAAAAGTTCCTATAAATCAGTTGGATATATTTTTTGTAGTCGATATGACACGAGTGTTATGTAGTCCTTATGACGTGCTGTAGTCGTTATGACCAAGGCCCGTTTTCGAGCTGATCGAAGGCTTGGCTTTTTTGCGATAGTTGTTGGCGTTATCGCGATGACGGCGCTGGCACTTTCCTTGGTTAATGGCGGCTGTTTTCTCTACGTCAGGCTCATTACGTCATGTCGCTTATTCCGCGCAAAAAAGTCATTCGCCAGGTGATCGCCACCCGTCAACGCTTGCAAGCCATCAGCGTGCTGGGCGCTACCGGTTCGGTGGGCGTCAACGTATTGGACGTTATCGCGCGTCACCCCGAGCGCTATAAAGTCTTCGCCCTCAGCGGGTTCACCCAACTGGAGCTGTTGAAAAAACAATGCTTGTTGCACCGTCCGGACTACGCCGTGGTGCCCACGCCGCAAGCCGTGGCGACGCTGCAGAAGCAACTGTTGGAGGAGGGCTCTCAGACTCAGGTAGTGGGCGGCGAAAGCGGTCTGAAATTCGTCGCCGGTCACCGGGATGTGGACACGGTGGTGGCCGCTATCGTCGGTGCGGCGGGCTTGAATGCAACGATGGCCGCCGTCGAGGCCGGCAAGAAAATCCTCCTGGCCAACAAAGAGGCACTGGTGATGTCCGGTGCGTTGTTCATGCAGGCGGTGCGCAGCAGTGGGGCGGTGCTGTTACCGCTGGACAGCGAGCACAACGCAATCTTTCAGTGCCTGCCGTCCCATGCTCAACACGGCCTGGCCCACGCGGGCGTGCGGCGCATTCTGTTGACTGGCTCCGGCGGGCCGTTTCGCCAAACGCCGATGGCGCAACTGCACAACGTAACGCCGGACCAAGCCTGCGCTCACCCGAAATGGTCCATGGGCCGCAAGATTTCGGTGGACTCGGCAACCCTGATGAACAAGGGACTCGAACTGATCGAGGCCTGTTGGTTATTCGGCGCCAGGCCGTCCCAGGTCGAGGTAGTGATCCATCCGCAAAGCGTCGTCCATTCGCTGGTGGATTACGTCGACGGCTCAATGCTCGCGCAGTTGGGGAACCCGGACATGCGCACGCCCATCAGCCATGCCCTGGCCTGGCCGCAACGGATCGATTCAGGGGTTGAACCACTGGATTTGTTCAAGGTGGCCCGGCTGGATTTCGAAGTACCGGATGAGAAGCGCTTTCCTTGCCTGGCCCTGGCGCGCGAGGTGGCGGATGTGGGCGGCACGGCACCGGCGTCGCTCAATGCGGCCAATGAAGTCGCGGTGCAGGCCTTTCTGGACGGACGCATCGGCTTCATGCAGATCGCCGAGTGCATCCGGCATGTGCTGGACAAGGAGCCGGTGGTGGCGATGACGGACCTGTATGGCGTCATGGAGGCCGACGCCAGTGCCCGCCGGTGGGCACTCGGATGGCTGAATCAGCACTATCAGCGATGATCAGCCGTAGCTGACCCGGTCGCGAATCTTCAGCACAGCCTTATGGTCGGCCAGCACTTCCGGGAGTGAACTGCGCAGGTACTCCACCCAGGTTTTGATTTTTGCATCCAGGTAGTGCCGGGAAGGGTAGATGGCGTACAGGCTCAGTTCTTCCAGGCGGTACTCGGGCAGGACTCGCACCAGAGTGCCGCTGCGCAGCCCCTTGATTGCCGCATGCACCGGCAGGATGCCCACGCCCATGTCGTTGCTGATGGCGGTCTTCATGGCGTCGACCGAGTCCACCAGGAACGGCGAGCTGCTGATGGTGACGCTCTCCTGGCCACGGGGGCCGTCGAACGTCCAGTCTTCCAGCGGGATCACCGGGCTGACCAGCCGCAGGCAGGCGTGGCTGAGCAGGTCTTGCGGCGTTTGCGCGGCACCATGGTTTTTTATGTAGGACGGTGAGGCGCAGACGATGCTGTAGGTCGTGCCCAGTTTCTGTGAAACGTGGCTGGAATCGGGCAGGTCAATGGCCAACACAATCGACACGTCGAACCCTTCGTTGACCAGGTTCGGCGTGCGGTTGCTCATGCTCAGGTTGAACGTCACGTCGGGGTAGTTCTTGCGGTAGCGTGCGATGGCGTCCACCACGTAGTGCTGGCCGATGCCTGTCATCGAGTGCACTTTCAACTGGCCGGTAGGGCGTGTGTGGGCGTCGCCGGCTTCCAGCTCCGCTTCCTCGACGGAGCGCAGGATTTGCTCGCAACGCAACAGGTAGCGTTTGCCGGATTCGGTCAGTGCGGTACGGCGTGTGGTGCGGTTGAACAGGCGGGTTCGCAGGTGGGTTTCAAGGTTGGAAATGGACCGCGAAATATGGGTGGTGTTGCTATTCAACTGCACTGCCGCGCCAGTAAAACTGCCGACTTCGGCAACGCAGCGGAAGATGCGCATGTTCTGCAGGATGTCCATCGATGCTCTCCAGGTGGAACGTTTTTTAGTGTGGCATGAACTCATCCACGGCTGTAAACGCTATTTATTGTGGATTTTTACGTAACAGTCATTCACGTTTCTGATGACTTACCGGGGCGCATGGAAGCCCCTAGAGTCGCCGCCCCATTTCCCGTCAGCCGGAAGGTCGCGTGCCTCGACTCACTGTTCGTCGTTTCAATATCGCCGGTAGAGCGGGCCGCTGGCTGGTGTCGCTGCCCTGGCGCCGGGGCTTCATGGAGTGGGCCCGCAGCGATGGGGTGATGTGGATCTACCTGGGCAAGGTATTGATCGCCTCGTACCTGACCCTGTGGCTGGCGATGCGCCTGGAACTGCCACAACCGAGCACCGCGATCACCACTGTGTTTATCGTGATGCAGCCCCACAGCGGGCACGTCCTCGCCAAGAGTATCTATCGCTTCATCGGCACGTTGGTGGGCTCATCGTTCATGGTGCTGTTGATGGCCCTGTTTGCCCAGAGCACCGAGCTGTTTCTCGCGGGCCTGGCATTGTGGGTGGGGTTGTGTTCCGGTGGTGCCGCGCGCAATCGCAACTTCCGCGCCTATGGATTTGTGCTCGCCGGCTACACGGCGGTGATGGTCGGGCTTCCCGTGGTGGGCCATCCGCAGCAGGTATTCATGGCGGCCGTCTGGCGAGTGCTGGAGATCACCTTGGGGATCGTCTGCGCGACGCTGATCAGCGCCACCGTATTGCCTAAAACCTCCAGCGTGGCGATGCGCAACACGTTGTACCAACGCTTTGGCCGCTTTGCCGGATTTGTGCGGCAGCGCCTGCGTGATACCGGTGACCAGGCGGCCTTCGAGAGCGCCAACCTGGGGTTTATCGCCGAGGCCGTTGGCCTGGAAGTAATGCGCAGCGTCAGCGTGTTCGAAGACCCTTACATGCGCCAGCGCAATGGGCGAATCAACCGCCTCAACAGCGAGTTCATGGCGATCACCACGCGTTTCAACGCGCTGCATCAACTGCTTGAACGGGTTCGCCTGCGCGGTGGCGTGGAGGTGGTCCAGGCCGTCGATCCGGGGTTGATCGCGTTGGCCGAGCTGCTCAAACCCTTCGCCGGGCACCCATTGACGGACCGTGACGCGGCCGTGCTGTCCACCGAACTGAAAGTCTACAAAGCCGGCTTGCCAGACCGGGTCCGGCGCCTGCGTGCGGCGTTGCAACATACCGCTCCCGTAGCCGATGACCTGCTGGACTTTCACACCGCGTATGAACTGCTCTACCGCTTTGTCGACGAGCTGCACAGCTACGCCCAGACGCATGCGTCCCTCGCCGATCACAACCATGTGCGAGAGCAATGGAACGAACCGTTTCAACCTCGGACCAACTGGCTGGCGACCCTTGCGGCCGGGTTGCGCGCCGCGGTGGTGTTACTGGTGCTCAGTACGTTGTGGATTGCCACCAGTTGGCCCAGCGGCGCGGCCATGACCCTGGTGTCGGCGCTGACCGTAGGCCTGTCGGCGTTCTCTGCCAACCCCAGGCGCATGTCGTTTCAAATCGCCTGCGGTACGCTACTGGCAGCGGTGATTGGCATTTTCGAAGTGTTTTTCGTGTACCCGATGATCGACGGTTTTCCGTTGCTGTGCGTGGTCATGGCGCCGGTGATCGTACTGGGTTCGTTCTGGCTGGCGAGGCCGCAATTGGCCGGCTATGGCCTGGGCATGCTGGTGTTTTTCGGCACCAGCTCAGTGCCTGCCAACCTGACGCTGTACAACCCCTACGGGCTGATCAATGACTATCTCGCCATGGTGTTTGGCATGTTGGTGTGCGCCGCGGCGGGGGCGATTATCCTGCCACCCAACAGCCCTTGGCTGTGGCGCCGGCTGGAACAGGATCTGCGCCGCCAGGTGGTGGTTGCCATCAGCGCGCCGTTGCCGGCGCTGGGCTCCGGTTTCGAAAGCGGCACCCGCGACCTGCTCAACCAGGCCTACAACTTTGCGGCGGGCAGGGCATCGGTGCAGCATCGCCTGCTGCGCTGGACGTTCGTGGTACTGGACGTGGGGCACGCGATCATCGAGTTGCGCCGCGAGCAGGCCCGGTTGCCGGCGCAGGCCTGTTACGCCGAGAGCATGCCCTGGCGCCTCGCCATCCGGGCAATGGGTCGCGCACTGGTGCGGTTGTTCGTCAAGCCTGGGCCCGGTTATTTGCAGCGCGCGCTGGAGGCTGTCGAGCACGCCATTGAGTGCGTGCAACAGACCGATGAGCCATTCGCCGGGAACTTTGAGACTTCAGCCCTGAGACGGGTGGAAAGCTACCTGCACTTCATCCGCACCTCGCTGCTCGACCCGCAATCGCCGCTGGTCCACTACAACCAGCCGGGAGAAAAAGTGGCGCAATCGAGCGACTAGTTGGCGGGCCGGAAGGAGTCTGGATGAGCATCAATCTCTATACTCGAGGGGCATGATCTTTCAGGAGTGGCCCATGTACGCCGGTCTTTGCAATCACGCCTGGGTCGCTTCGATCATCGATGGCATTCGTGAACAACGTAGCGCGATCCGCGACCACCTGGAGGCCCAGTACCTGCTGGAAGTCGAAACCGCCCGACTCGCTGCGCGCCGTCGCACCCTGGAGGATATCCGCCGGTTGTGGCACGCCCTGGCGCGGCGTGGCGAATATAACCTCGGGGATCAACTCGACGATTTCGTCGACCGCGACCAGGCCTTGCACGGTGCGGTGGCCGTGGCTTCCCACAACGTGGTCTTGCAGTCGATGTACCGCGCATTCAGCTCTTCGTTCCACAGCCAGTATCTGGCGATTTTTGCCGACAACGAGTTGTATGAGCCGGGGCTTGAAGCCCATGCGCAAGTCGTCCAGGCGATTATCTTTGGCGATGAAGACGCGGCAGTCGAGGCGGTACGCGCGATGTTCGATCCCATGCTGGAAAAGCTCCGCTGGCTGTCGGAGCGAGACGGCACTGCAGCGTGAGTCGTTGTACTCGCAGTTGACTTAAGACCCTCGTGGAAAGCCCGTTCCAGACGCCTGCGCGTCGTCCTCATTGTTACAAAAACTGGAAAAGTGAATGCCCGTTTTGGCGGCTGTTTTCACAACCGCCAGGCCTATATCGTGCGCGCCTCCCGTCGAATGAAAACACTGCAACACACAATAAAAAACGGCTGCCATCACTGGGTCGACGGGACAGTCGTGTTCACTGTTCGGAGCCTTCATGAACCACAAGACTTACCTGGCCCTGGCCGTTTCTTTCGGCGTTGTACAGCAGGCGGCTGCATCGGGTTTTATCGACGACAGTAAAGCGACCCTGGACCTGCGCAACTTCTATCTCAACCAGGACACGCGCAATGCCAAGGGGGCCTCGGACCGGGAATGGGGCCAGGCCTTCATGTTCAATTATCAGTCCGGTTTCACCGAGGGGGTGGTGGGCCTGGGGTTGGATCTGCAAGAGCTGTACGGCGTACGGCTGGATGCGTCAGGGCGTGCCGGCAAGGTGGGGGAGGACAACACACCCGGTAGCGTCTTCCCGCTGTCTGATGGCAAGGCTGCCAATGATTTCAGCAAGACCGGGGTCACCGGCAAAGTGCGCATCTCCCAGACCCAACTGAAAGTGGGCACGCTGATGCCCCGGGTGCCGGTACTGATGTATGAAGACGGCCGGTTGTTGCCCCAGACTTTTCGTGGCTACCAGGTGGACTCCAAGGACCTGAAAGACTTCAACCTCGTCGCCGGCAAAATCGAGCAGGTGCTTGACCGTAACTCCAGCAACGGCCAGGGCTTGTCCATCGCTGGCGCAAACGATCCGGTCAAGGGCACGTCCAGCAATCAGTTTTACTACGGTGGTGTGGATTACGCCGTAAGCAAGCAGATGCAGTTGCAGTATTACTACGCGAATCTTGAAAACTTTTACCAGCAACACTTCTTCGGCCTGGTGCACAACTGGCAGTTGCCGGTGGGCCAGTTCAAGAGTGACCTGCGCTACTTCCACAGTACCTCGGACGGTAAGAACTCCAGTGCGGCGGGGCGTGCCGAGGGCTACGTCAGCTCGGGTTACTACGGGCCGGGCGTCAACAATGGCAAGGTCGACAATAACCTGTGGAGTGCCTTGTTTACTTATTCGCTGCAAGGCCATTCGGTGAGCCTGGGGTATCAGAAAACCACGGGCGAAAGTGACTTCCCCCATATCAACCAGGGGCAGGGCCGCTCGGTGTATTTGATCACCAACTCCCAGTCGTTGAAGTTCGTCAACGCCGGGGAACAGGCCACGGTGGCCAGCTATGCCTATGATTTTGCGAACCTGGGCGTGGCGGGGCTGAAGACCAGCGTCACCTACATACATGGCAGCCACATCCGCACGGCAGGTCGTGACAATACCGAGTGGGAGCGGGACGTGCGGGTTGACTATGTGATTCCTGCCGGCACCTTCAAGGGGCTTGGGTTCATGTGGCGTGGTGCGGTGCTGCGGGGTAATGACAGCGCTGACAAAGACGAAGCCCGGTTGATGGTCAGCTACAGCATTCCCTTGCTGTAGGCCGGCTCAACGCTGGGCGAAATACCTGGCCGGGCTGCAACCGAACACCGAGCGGAACACGGCGATAAAGCTGCTGGAGCTTTCGTAGCCAATCGCGGCGGCGGTGCTGCTGACGCTTTCCCCCGCCGCGAGGTTTTCCAGGGCCACCATCATCCGCAAGCGTTGGCGCCAGGCGCCGAAGCCCATGCGGGTCTGGGCAGCAAACAGCCGCTCCAGGGTGCGTGCACTGGCGCCTACCTCGAAGGCGATTTCCTTGAGCGGCCGAGTGTCGTTGGGGTTTTGCTTGATCAGGTTGGCGGCGCGCACCGCGCGTTTATCCGAGGGTTCAGGCAGGTAAAAGGCGTCTTGCTCAAGCAATGCCAGGTGGTCCAGCAGCACGGTGCCCAGGCGGCTTTCGCGGCTGTGCTCGGGGTACTCGCCTGGCAGTTGCGCGCAGGCCAGGATCAGCTCGCGCACCAGCGTCCCGACATTTAACACTGCGCAGCGGGCCCACGGTGGAATGCTGGCCGCGCCCTGACGCACATATACGGTACGCATCGACACCTGACGCGAATGCTTGAAGGTGTGGCTGACACCTGGCGGAATCCAGAGCGCCCGCTGCGGTGGCAGAACCCAGATGCCTTCGGCCGTCAGTACCGTCATCGAACCTTTGATGGCGTACATGATTTGCGCGTGTTCCGGGTGAACGTGAGGTTCACGCAAGCCGGGCAAATACTCCCGGACCAAACCTTGCACGGGGGCCGCGCCAAACTTAATCGATGGGTGTTCAAGCATGGCGCGATCCCGATATTTTCTAGATAAGGAGGGATTTTGTGCCAGATCAAAAGGGCTGTAAAGCCGCAGTTTGGCCTACCGAAAAACCGTCGGATTGGCTAGGGCGCTTGGGTTTGCGGTTGGGTACTGTCGATGCTTTTGGCGTGCGCCCTTCAAGGAAACCTCACCGATGTCCATCGGAAAAAACTTCGCCGGCGTCATCGCCTTCATGAAAGTCGCGGCCAGCGAAAGCTTCAGCGAGGCAGCACGCGACCTGGGCATTTCAGTGCCTTCGGTGAGTCGCAGCATTACCCGCCTGGAAACCCAACTGGCGATCAAGCTGCTGGAACGCACGACCCACAGCGTAGCGGTCACGCAGGAAGGGCGCCGGTTTTTTCAAGAGTGCCTGCCCAGTGTCGAGCATCTGTTGCGCACGACCGAAGCGCTGAAACACGCTACCCAGTCGCCGTCCGGCGTAGTGCGCGTAAGCTCTACCGTGGGTTTTGGGCGCAAGTGCATTGCGCCGCTGTTGCCTGGGTTCTGTAAGTCCCACCCGGACATCACCCTCGAATTTGATCTGAATGATCGCCATGTGGATTTCGCCGAAGGTCGCGTGGATGTCGCGATTCGCAACGGGCGGCTGGAGGACGCCGATGTGATCGCCAGGCAACTGGCGCCGATGAGTTTCGTCACCTGCGCCGCGCCTGAGTACCTGCACTCAGCCGGCTACCCGCAGACCCTGGAAGACCTTGCGGCGCACAAGACTATCGCCTTTCGCCTGGCGCAGTCGGGCAAGCCGCATGTGTGGGAGTTTGAAGTCGACGGGCAGTTCATACGGCTGCCGTTGCCTTACAGCCAGTTGTTCAATGACCCGGAGCTAGTGGCGCTCGCGGCCGTAGCCGGCGGTGGTGTGGCACAGCTGGCCGGCTATCAGGCGCAGCACTGGATCGCGCAACAGCGTTTGATCGTTTTGCTGCCGGGTTATGCGGCGCAGGCGCGGGGCAGGGGGCATTACATCTGCTATCGGCAGCGCGACAAGATACCGCTGCGAGTCAAGCTGTTCGTCGACTACATGGTGCAAGCCTTCCAGGCATGACCATTGGGTAAAAGGCTTTTGCCTGGGTGCCTAATTGTCGCGGGTGGCGATGGCTGGGCACTATCCGGGTGATATTTATCACCGGGAAATCAATATGTTAAGCAAAGCTATCAAACCCTGGCTGGAATGGCTGTGGCTGCTGCCGTTCGCCGCGGCGCTGTATTATCCGTGGGCGCTGGCGTGGAGTAACCAGGCGCATGTGGCAGGCGCCGGCACCCCGGTCGTCCTGGCGCTGATCCTGAGTGCCTATGCGGTGCCGCTGTTGGCGTTTGCCTGTGTGTATGTCACCGGTGTTCAACCGGTCATGAGCGCACGCCTGGTCCTGGCGCGACGCTTGTCGTGCCTGGCGGTGGCTGCGCCTCCTGCGTACACGCTTATGGGCGTCTTGCTGTACCTGATGAAAATCGAGGGCCACGACATCGCGGTATGGAGCGGGCTGTGGCTGGCGCTGGCAAGCTTTTTTGCGATGGTGTCGTCAACAGGCCCGAGCACCAGCCTGGTGACCTTGGACAAGACCTATATCAAGCTGCGTGTCGCCCACGGCATCGCCTCGGTGGGGATCCTGTTGGTGTTTCTCGCGCCGCACCTGTTCAACCACCTGCTGGGTGTGCTGGGTACCGATGCGCATAAGTCGGTGATGGACGTGCTGCGACGGGTGTATCGCAATGGCTGGCTGGAGCCGGTGATCATTGTCACGTTTTTCTTTCAGATTCTCAGCGGGCTGGTGTTGATTCGCCCGAAGACCGTCACGCGTGCCGACCTGCTGGACGCGTTACAGACCGCCTCCGGCACCTATCTCTCGCTGTTTATCGCGTCCCATATCAACTCGGTGTTTACCCTGGCGCGTTACTTCGGCACCGACACCGATTACGCCTGGGCCGTGGCCGAGCCCGTAGGGTTATTGGCGGATCCATGGAGCATTCGGCTGCTGCCGCATTACTCGCTGGCGGTGTTCCTGCTGATTGGGCATCTGGGTTGTGGTTTGCGAGGTGTATTGCGTAATCACAATGTCAGCGAGTCACGCAGTTCGCTGTTGACCTGGCTGGTGATCGGCATGGGCGCCATAGTCACGATCATCATTACCAGCGGCATGCTGGGGGTCAGGGTTTAGGCTGTTTACGGCACCGTAAAAAGTATTGGCTTGTGTAATTCAAAGCACTCAACGTATTATCAAAGATCTTGCTTGGTTATATGGTTGATGGGCATTGCGCCACTACTCCGGAATCTGTCCTTCCTGCAATGGGCTTGAGTACGGCGTGAGGCTTAGGCTGCGATGGACTGCGCAGCGCTCGTGAATCCTGAACCGTTGGTGTATCCGGGACACTGCGGCGCTGGAATTGCGGTTGCTGCGCAGCCCATCGCAGCCTCTTTCTTACAGGCGGCGGGGCTGGATGCTGTAGGCGCAGCGCCGGTCCCCGGAAATCAAATGCTCGCGCCGCTCCACCACATTTTCATCGCCCAGGGCTGCCTGGAAGATCTGCAGTTCCGAGCGGCAGAACCCCTGGCATTTACGGGCGGCGACGCAGATCGGGCAGTGGTTCTCCACCAGCAGCCAGCCATCGTCCAGCGGCTCCATCTGCGCCATGTACCCGGCGCGTTCGCGAATCTGTACCAGGATCTCGACTTTCTCCCGCAAGGTCGACGCGGCGGAGCAGGCCTGGGTGTATTCGTGCCTGGCCGTCGCTTCCATGCTGGCGATGACTTTTTCCACGCCTTCGCTGCCAAAAATTCCTTCAATGGACTCGATCAGGTGCAACGTCAGTACGCTGTGGGAATCGGGGAATTTGCTTTGGGCGGTTTCGGTCAATGTCCACTTCAACGAGGGCCGGCCGGCACCCGAGATGGGGGCCGATACACCGACGATCAACTGCGCGACCTGCAACTTCTGGATTTGCTGGCGGGCGGCTTCGGAGGTGATTTCCAGCAGTGCAGCCAGGTCCGTGGTTTTCAGTGGGCCACGGGTCTTGAGCAGGAACAGGATGCGGTCCCCGGTGGATGCCTGGCTGTCGTCGGTGGGTGTGGCGTTCATAGATCGGGAATAACCATGGAAGTGACCGGCTCATTTGACCACAGCACGCACGTTGGGGCACCCCTTGATCCGCGTGAAGGTACGGTTCCCGTTGATTTGTATCGAAAGCATTCTGCTGGCCCATTCCGGATTGTCCCCTCGCTACCATCGACCGCCTGCCCAACCCACGAGGGAAAAGGAATGAGTGAGACCCCCGATAGCCTGAACACACCACCCGAGGGATACAGCGACTGGCTGTCCGATCTCAAGAGTCGAATCCACTGCGCCCAGCAACGTGCCACCCTGGCGGTAAACCGCGAGTTGGTGTTGCTGTATTGGCAAATCGGCCAGGATATTCTGACCCGGCAGGCACGGCAGGGCTGGGGGACCAAGGTGATTGAGCGGCTGGCGCAGGATTTGCGTTCAGCGTTTACGGAGATGAAAGGTTTTTCGCCGCGTAACCTGAAGTACATGCGTGCATTTGCGGAGGCGTGGCCGGATTCCGAATTTGTGCAACAGGCTGCTGCACAATTGCCTTGGGGCCATAATCTGGTGTTGCTGGACAGGTTGCCCGGCCCCGAAACCCGTCGCTGGTACATTGCACAGGCCATCGAACACAACTGGTCGCGCAACATCCTGGTGATGCAAATCGAAGGTCGCCTGCTGGAACGCAGCGGCAACGCGGTCAGCAACTTTGACGGACTGCTGCCCAAGGCGCAATCCGACCTGGCTCGCGAATCACTTAAAGATCCTTACCGTTTCGACTTCCTGGGCCTGTCCCTTGACGCGCAGGAGCGTGAAATCGAAAACGCCCTGGTCAAACATGTCACCGATTTTCTGCTGGAGCTGGGCGCCGGTTTTGCCTTCGTGGGACGGCAAGTATTGCTGGACGTAGGGGGCGAGGAGTTTTTCGTCGACCTGCTGTTTTATCACCTCAAGCTGAGGTGCTACGTGGTGATCGAACTCAAGGCCGGTAAATTCAAACCCGATCATCTGGGGCAGTTGGGCTTTTACCTCGCTGCGGTAGACGCCCAGCTCAAGCACCCGCAGGACAGCCCCACCATCGGCCTGCTGCTGTGCAAGAGCAAGAACGAAGTAGTGGCCGAATACGCTCTGCGTGACAGCTCCCGTCCTATTGGGGTAGCCGAGTATCAGTTGGTGGAATCCCTGCCGGCAGAGCTGCAAACCAGCCTGCCCAGCATCGAACAGATTGAACGTGAACTGGCAAGTGATCGCCCCTCCATGGCCAGTGCTTCGTAGTACTGTGCCGACAGGCTGGACATTGGCAATCGCGTCGGCACAATGAGCGCCTTGAAAGGAACTCACCCAAGGAAAGCCATGGCCCGCCGTATTCATTCTGCCTACCCAATGTTGTTGCTCACTGGCGTGCTGATGGGCGCGGGGATGCCTGCCAGTGGCGCGTCCTTCGATTGTAAAAAGGCCTCCACCACGGTGGAAAAGGCTATTTGCGCCAGCCCTGAATTAAGCGAACTCGACACTACGCTGGGCCTGTACTACAGCCAGGCAATGGCCAAACTGGCACCCGACCAGCGCGACGAATTGCGCCGTGGCCAGCGCACGTGGTTGCAGACTCGCAACGCATGTGCCGGTACCCCCGAACAATTGCCCGGCTGCCTGCAATCCCAACTGAGCCAGAGAGTGGTCGAGGTGGGAACCATCACCCACAAAGACACCGCAGCCCTTGACGCAATCATTGCCAGTATTCCGTACCATCCGGCCCAGGCAGCTGAAGGGCTTCGGCGCTACCCGATGAACGATCTGGCCGCCGCCTGGCTGGTCTACCTGCAGCGTTTTGAACCTGACAGTGGCGTTACGGAGAATGAGGCCGAGGAGAATCGCAAGCAGGTTCTCATAGCACTCAAGGAAGACAGTTTTCCCTGGTCGATCTGGCAGGACCTGCAGAATGATCCTGCTGTCAGCCGTGACCGGGTGATGTTGACCTTGCTGCGCATGATGATCGAGCGCCAACAGTATGAGATGTACGCCGACCAACGCCCGTATGTGCACTGCTTTGTCTTCAGCCGGCAGGGCGAGGTCGCGTATGAGTCGTTCGGATCGTTGTACGGCTCCACCCGCGACAGTTTTGCGCCGATCTGTGCCCCTCAGGGTGATCTGTTTGCACAGCCGGCCTGGAAGCGGCTGGACGATTCGTTTACCGAGCCTTTGTCCACTGCATCGCAGAACGAAGGCACCATCCGCTTTGCCAGCTACGCCGACTGGAACACGCTTTCCCTCAAGGCCACCGCGTCGCCTCGGCTGTTTCTCCAGCCAGGCACTGCAGCGCAGTCCCAGGACCCGGAATCAGCCCTGCGCAACTGGGGCGCGGATAAACAGTGGCCTGCCAGGCAACGCCAGCAAGCGCTGGCCGCCATTGAGCCCGCACGGCAAGCGACGAGTGACTGGCTGCAACGCGAGCGCGGCTTCTCTGCTGCTGATGCCAGGCAAGCAGCCCGGGAAATCGTTCGGCAGTGGATGAACCTGCGCCTGGACTTTATCGGCGGCCCTAGCGAGAACTAATCGGTCAACTGCCCGATTCTGGCACGGCCTTTTTGCCGGTCTTGGTACCGGGATGCTGGGTCGAGGTGCCTTTATGGCGCGTGCTCTTCACGGTTTTAGACGGTGCGGGTGCTTTCGTTTCAGCGTCCTTGTTGCCACTGCTGTCAGCCCCGGACGGGCTGCTGGGATAGGTGCCGGGCGGCAGTGCCGAGCCAGGAGCGCTGTTGCCGCTCAGGGCGGGCGCCTCGGGGGCAGTGTTGTCGCCGAAGGCCGCGTAGGCGGGTGCATACAGTACGAGCGCCAGGCTGGCGACAAGTACGATCCTTTGGGAAATGCTGGTCTTCATGACTCAATCCCTCGTGGCGATGGGGACCGAAGCCCGGAGCACATCCAGGCTTCGGCGACGCCTCAATCAAGACTTCCTGGAGCCTGGGGCGTGGCTATGAGCCCCGCCTTTTTTGCCCGCTTCAGAAGCCTTCTCGCGGTCATTGGCGAAGTTGCCGCCTGAACCCTGGCCGCCGCTTTTACGGTTTGTGTCTTTCTGGTCTTTGTGACCAGCACCTGGGGTAGTTTTTCCACTATTAGCCATTTTGAAAACCCTCAATGATGAGCGAATCAATGGTGTTGCCTAATTGGGAATCCTCCAGCCAATTCAAAGTTTGAAATAGTTTCCAGGCATGCGACGAATGGACATCAAGCCGCCATTGGCTTCGCGCCGGGTGCTTTCTTGTGCGCGGCTTTCATCGCTTCCATCTCCGCGCCCAGCTCTTCCAGCAAGGCCTTGCCCAACAGCTTCCTGGCCTGTGGGAACATCTCGCTTTCCTCTTCCTCGATATGGTGCTCCAACAGTTCCTTGACGACTTTCACCCGGCCGGAAAACTCGGTGGTGGAGGGCGAAGTCTGCTTCAGGTCCGGAAGGACGAGGGAGTCGACAGTGCGATGTTCTTCCTTGGCCTCGTGGTACATGATTTCCTGATCCTTGCCGCCGGCCTTGCGAAAAGCCGGGTAGAGGATTTCTTCCTCAAGGCGGGTGTGGAGGCTGATTTCCATTTCCAGCTTGGCCAGGAGCTCAGTGCGCTTCTTTACGCCGCGCTCGGTCGATTCACTGAGTTGATTCAGGATGGCTTTGACGCGTTCGTGGTCGGCCTTGAGAAGATCAATGGCATTCATGGGTGACACCTCACGGGTTGCGAAAGGGCGGGTCGAATTGCCCGCCTGTGCAGACCTCTACAGCATGAGTTGTACCAAGTTGAACAAAATATTTATCTGCTTATAAAACAATAGGTTATGTGTGATAAAAAGCGGCTCTGGTCGTGCAGGTTGCACGGTTGAGGGGTGGCTTGCATGCATTAAACAATGCCTAGCCGCCGCTGACTTTCCAGTGCTTGATGTCGTCGGCAAACACGATCTGCTCGACCTCATGGGCAATCCCGTAGGCCAGTGACTCGTGGGCGGCGATGACTTTTTCCTCGGCCGAGAGGCACTTGAAAATATCCAGGTGGGTTTCGGCGCTGGCGGTTTCCAGTTCGTAGATTTTCACGTAGCGCGCCAGGTCGTTGTCCAGGCTCGACAGGTATTCCCGCAGGCGCTGGTGGTCTACCGAGTTCTGGTTGAAATACCAGTTCATCGGATGGATCAGGAAGCGCGAGTGTGGCGTGGTGATCCGGCGGTTTGCCGCCAGGAACATGATGATGCCCATGGACTCGATATTGCCCGCATTGATCGCACACAGCGGCACCGGCAGGGACTTGAGGAAGGTGTAGAGGGTAAAACCGAAATTGGTGCTGCCGCCGGTGGTCGACAGGTTCAACAGCAACGAACTGGCGCCTTGATCGATCGCGTCCAGGCAGCAATCACGAAAGCGCTCGGTGGTGCCCTGATCGATCTGGCAGTGAAAGTGGATGATGTGCTCGGTCATCCCGGGCCTCCGAGGGGTTAAAGGTAGTGTCCATTTGAGTCTAGAAGGTTACGGCCCGTGTGCCGCAACCGTTGGGCGAGAGCCATCCGTTGCAATTTTAATGAACCCTCGGGCGCGTTGCTTGACCTAACGCATACGACCTCAGGAGGATGAATCATGCAAATCGAATATGTCTGGATTGGCTTGGCGGTGATTCTGGTGCTGCTGGAACTGTGGGCGATCAACAGCGTTCTGCGCAGTGGCAGTGGCTGGGAGACCAAGGGTTTATGGCTGGTGGTACTGATCTTCATGCCGCTGTTGGGGCTGATCCTCTGGGCGCTGTTTGGGCCCAAGGGTGTGAACCGGGCGACACATGCCACTGAGCATGGCAAAGGCTAAGACAGAATCGAAAAAAAACAGGCGCCCGAGGGCGCCTGTTTGCATTGGCGGGTGTCAAGCCGCCAGTGTCTTGGCAATGGCCTCATTGAACGCCGGCAAATCGTCGGGCGTGCGCGAGGTTATCAGGGTCCAGCCATTGGCCGGGCATTCCTTCACCTGCGTATCCACCCAGTTTGCTGCGCCGGCATTGACCAGGTCAGTGCGCACGCTTTTGTAGGAGGTGAGGGTCTTGCCGCCGATCACGCCGGCATCAATCAGGGCCCAAGGGCCATGGCAGATGGCGGCTACGGTTTTCCCGGCCTTGACGAAGTCGTTGATCAGCCGCAGTGCATCGGCGTCCTGGCGCAGGGTGTCGGCATTGACGGTGCCCCCGGGGATGACCAGTGCATCGAAGTCACTGCCGTGCAGGTCCGAGAGCTTGGCGTCGGACTCTACCGTCCTGTCTTTCTCGGTGTCCTTGAGAAAGGTCTGGGTGCTGCCACCTTTGCTGGAACCGTGGGTCACCGTGGCGCCAAAACCACGCAGGGCTTCCAGCGGCTTGAGCAACTCGTCGCGCTCGATACCGGTGTTGGAGGTGATGATCAGAATCTTCTTGCCGTGCAGTTGCGAACTCATGGTCGAGTGTCTCCTGAGTGGGTCAATGATTAATTGGCGTGTTGGGACTGCAACTTCTTGGCCATCTTCAGATGGGTTTCGAGAGTCGGCAGGGTCTTCTCGGCAAAAGCCTTCAGTTCGGCGTTATCCGAGGAGGCGGCTTCTTTTTTGAACAGGGCCACGGTGTCTTCGTGGGCCTTTACCTGGTTGTCGGCGTAAGCCTTGTCAAAGGACTCTTCACGGATTTCCAGGATCATTTTCTTGGCCTTGTCGGTGAGGCTGGCATCGTCGGGCACCTTGATGTCGAGCTTCGTCGCCAGGGCCGTCAGCTCCTGGTTGGCCTTGGTGTGGTCGGTGATCATGTGCTGGGCAAACGCCTTGATATCAGCGGCACCGCTCTTTTCCAGCGCCAGTTTGCCGGCTTCTACTTCGGTGATGCCGCCCTGGGCTGCGGCGTCAACGAAGTCATTGGAAGTGGCGGCCATGGCCACACCCATCGAGCCCGCGGCCAGCGCGAAGGTTAGTCCCATTTGTTTCATCAGCAAGTGCTTCATGATGCTTCTCCTGAAGAGTGGCGCGATGCCGTTACCTGACTGTTGAGGGGGGGGCAGCGCAAAAGGTTTAAATTAATTTGCCCTATTTTTCGGTGCATGCACCCGAGGCAATTTCCTTGAACTATCGAAAAACCTTGGGCTCTGCTGCATAACGGCTCCGCGCTGGAGCCTGACCTTTTAACCGCAGGAGAATCCCCATGGGCACTGAAAAAACCGCCGACAAAACCCCTGATGCGATCAGCTCTGAACAGGCGCAAAAAGGTCGCCAGGCTGCCGATCAGGGCAGTTCTTTACAGCGTCCCAATCCCAAGACAGAAACCGTCGATAAGGTGATCACGCCGACGTCCATCAAGGACACACAACGGCAAACCGAGCAGATCAACGAGCAAGCCGCCAAGGCCGAGCGCAAGCTGGGTCAGTGAAGAACGGAGGCAGTCATGGGTCGATCCATCAGCGCCGGGGAACTGGGTATTGAGCTCAAGCCCGGTGATGACAACGCACTGTTCAAGTGGTTTGTCGCCAGCTTCCTGATGGGCAAGCGCATTCAGGCGCAGATCGCGGCGCAGGCCTATCAGGTGATTGTGGTGAAGCATGGCCGGGACACCCCGCGCAAACTGCAACACTGCACCTCTCGCGAACTGGTGGCCATGCTCGGTGAGGCGCATTACGTGCGTTACGACGAAAGCACCGCGCAACGCCTGCTCGACCTCAGCAGCAAGTTGAATGCGGAGTACGCGGGCAGGATCAGCCATATCCACGATGCCAGTGCCGACCGTGGGGAGTTTGAAAAACGCTTGAATGCGTTCGAGGGCGTCGGGCCGAAGACGGTGGAGATTTTCATGAGGGATGCGGCGTCGGTGTTGTTCTGATGCCGATTTTTCTCGGTTGTGCCGGTTGGAGCCTGCCTCGTGAGCAATGGCCACGGTTTCCCCGGCAGGGCACCCATCTGCAACGTTATGCCGCGTGCTTGAATGCGGTTGAAATCAACAGCTCCTTCTACCGCCCCCATCGCCCGCAGACCTACGAACGATGGGCGCAGTCAGTGCCGTCGGGCTTTGGTTTTTCGGTCAAGGTGCCACGGCACATCACCCATGAATTACGTCTGCGTGACTGCGATACGGCATTGGATGAGTTCCTTGCACAGTGCCTGCAATTGGGCGACCGCCTGGGCTGCCTGCTGGTGCAATTGCCGCCTTCTTTAAGCTACAACCCGATCATTGCCGGCGGCTTTTTCACAGCCTTGCGTCAACGATTTGCCGGCCATGTGGTGCTTGAGCCACGGCATGCCAGTTGGGTGCAGGCCGAAGATTTGTTGCAGGATTTCCAGATAGGACGGGTGGCCGCCGACCCTCCGGTGATCGCTGAAGGTGACGTACCGAAAGGCTGGCAAGGCGTGCGTTATTGGCGTCTGCATGGTTCGCCGCGTATCTATCACAGCGCTTACGAAACCGAGCGTTTGTGCGCGCTGGCCGAGGTATTGATAGCGTCCCAGGAGGAGGGCATTCCGACCTGGTGTATTTTCGATAATACGGCCAGCGGTCATGCGCTGGTCGATGCGCTTGCCCTTCAAGCGATGCTCGCCCCTCAGGCATCCACTTGCATCACCTCCAGCCCCAGGCATTCATAAGCCTCGACGCTGCCCGGCGGCACGTGCCACTCGGTGATCAGGGTATGAATGCGGCTGCACGGTGCCACCACAAATGGCTCTACGGCGCCCAGCTTGTCGGCCAGGGTGACTGCCACCACGTGGGAGGCGCTGTCGAGCATAGCCTGTTTCACCGCCACTTCCTCGAAGTGCAACGAGCTGATGCCGACCTGTGGATGCAGTGCGCACACGCCCGTGAACAGCAGGTCGGCCTTGATGCTTTGGATCAGCCGCAATGCTTCATGCCCGCTGGCGGCCATGGTCACCGGGTTGAGTTGGCCACCGGCAAGGATCACCGTCACATTGGGATGTTCTGACAACGCGATGGCAATCATCGGTGAGTGGGTAACAGCGGTCAGCTTGATGGAATGCGGTAGTGACTGGGCGATTTGCAGGGTGGTGGTACCGGAGTCGAACAGCACGATCTGGCCGTCCTCCACGCGATCGGCGGCGAGTTGCGCCAGGTGGCGTTTGGTCGCGGTGGTTTCGCCAAACCGGGTGAAGAAATCCTTGCCGGTGTCCTTGGGCCGTGGCAGCGCACCTCCATGCACGCGTTGCAGCAGACCGGCGGAGGCGAGTTCGCCAAGGTCGCGGCGAATGGTGTCCTGGGAAACGGCGAAATGCTCCACCAACTCCGAGGCAGTGACTTTACCGTCGCGCTCCAGCAGCAATAGGATTTTCTGTTTGCGCAGGGAGGGCAGGTCGATGGCAGCATGGTTGTTATGCATGTTTTTGCTCGTTGATGCGTGTTTATGCGAGATTAATCAGCATTAGGCGCAAACGCAATGGGTTGGGGTGTCGGTGATGCCCTGCCGAGTGAGCTGAGCACCATGGAAAAACCACACCCGGTCCGGTACCAACCCCATGGTTTCGATTCGCGAGGTGATGCAGGAGATTTTGCTGCCGCCAAGCTTTCCAACAGGGCATTACTGAGCAAAAAAATCGTAAAAAAGTAAAAAGAGTTGTCCACGAAAACCGTGGGTATCTCTGTGGATAACTTTGCTTGAGCCCGGCGGGTATGGCGATTTAACCTGCGGTTAATATTTGATCAGTCACTGTTTATGGCCAGTATGGGCAGGCTTTGCGCCTTGACAGGCACCGGCGAAACCAGTGCCGAAATGCAGATTTACGAGTCGTTTGGGCGCCCGGTGGAGGACCCGGCAACCTGAGTGGCGCGCTTCGATTGCATCAGGCTGTCCAACGCCTGGCGATAACTGCTGCCGGCCAGTCGCATGCTGTCGTTATGAGTGGCACCGGGTACCAGCAACAGGTGTTTCGGCTGTTGGGCGGCGTCAAACAGTTGCTGGCTGAAGCGCGGTGGCACGAAGGCATCGGCGAGCCCGTGAACCACCAGCAGCGGCATGTGGATATCAGCGATCTTGTCAATGGAATCGAACTTCTGCGACAGCAGCCAGCGCACCGGCAATGACGTATTGGCTACTGCCGTGGCCACATCTGCCAGGGAGGTAAAGGTGGACTCGATGACCAGTCCGCGCACTGGCGGCGGCACCTGATTGTTCGCTGCCTGCTTGCCCAGTTCCACCGCGAGGTCGATGGCCACCGCGCCACCCAGGGAGTGCCCGTAGATGAGGCGCTTGGCAGGATCGGGTTGCAGCACCTGGAAGCGTTCCCAGGCAATGCGCGCGTCTTCGTACACGCTGGTTTCCGACGGCAGGTCGCCTCGACTCTGGCCGAAGCCGCGGTAGTCGATGGCCAGTACGGAAAAGCCCAGGGCCCGCAGCTGTTCGATGCGAAACAGTTGGCCAGTGAGGTTCCAGCGCACGCCGTGCAGGTAGAGAATTGCCGGCGCGTCCTTCTGTGCCGCTGGCCACCACCAGCCATGAATATTCTGCCCTGCCTTGAAACTCGCGGGTTTCAGGTCGAATTCCTGCACATCACGCGGCAACCCGCTGTACCAGCTGGCAGTGCCTGGCTCCACGCGAAACAGCAACTCGCGTTCCTTGTGTTGCAGCACGGCGCAACCCACGGGCAGGCCGATGATCAGGGCGGCCATGCACAGCAGGGGAAACCAGCGCAGGCCGAGACGGGACAGAAAACGTGAAGACATGAAGGTTCCAGGACACAGGCGAAGCACGGGTTTTAACAGATGCCCTGGCCGCGCAGGAAATATTCAGACGGTCGTCACCGGACATTGCTTGCAAAGTATTACATCGCCTCGTCCAGCAGAGAAAAAAAGTGCCCGGCCAAGGGGGAAGAATTGCTGGTGTTCCAGTTTAGGTAGAGCCCGATGCTGGAGGACGCGGCGGTGAGGGGCACAAACGCCACTTTGTCACGGGGCATCGAACGGGCAATGGACTGCGGCACCAGCGCCACACCAAACCCGCACGCCACCAGGCCAATCAGGGTGGGCAATTGATCGGCTTCCTGGACCACCCTTGGAGCGAAGCCCGCAGCCTCGCATAAAGCGATCAACTGGTGGTGATAGCCACTGCCCAATGCCTGGGGCGTGAACACAAAATCGGCGCCGGCAAAGTCCTTCAGCTCGATAGCGGCGTCATCCGCATTCGGATGGTCTGCGGGCAGCGCCAGCAGGATCGGTTCATCCAGCAGCAGCCGGGATTCGATGTTATCTGCCTGGCCTGGCAGGTAGCGCAAAAAAGCGATATCGGTATCACCACTCAACAAGGCCTTGGCCTGGTTGGCAGAGGGCATTTCCTTGATCACCAACTGAACCCTGGGGAACGCCAGGCGAAACTGCCTGAGGGTATCCAGCAACCACGGATAGCCGGTGATCGACACCGAGGTGATGGTGAGCGTGCCGGCGGTTCCCTGGGACACCTGCCGGGCTTGCTCAATGCCTTGCTGCAATTGCCCGAGGACGGTGTAGGCCGTCTGAAGAAACGCCGCCCCGGCTGGCAGCAGCTTCACGCCACGACGGTCACGCTGCAGCAGGGCAAACCCCAACTTTGCCTCCAGGCGATTGATCGCCTGGCTCAACGCTGGCTGCGCCATATGCAGGCGCTCCGCGGCCTGGTGAAAGTGCAGCGCTTCGGCAACGGCAACGAACTGGCGCAACAGGCGGGTTTCGATCATCTGGGCTGTTCCTTCAGGTAGATGGCGGTGTGGGGCTTGATACGGCGCAGGTATCAATATCGCTGTTTTTCAGTATTAAACAGGACGGCCACGGGTTGTTAGGGTGGAGTGCCTATCAGGAGAACGCGACGATGGACTTTACAGGTAAAACCGCAATCGTGACCGGTGCCGCCCGTGGCTTGGGGTTCAGCTATGCGCGCGAGTTGGCGCGACTCGGCGCGCAGGTGGTAATCAGTGATATCGGTGCCGACACCCTCGGCGATGGGGCTGATCCCCAGGTGGTACAGGCGGCCGCGCTGGCGCTGCAGGGTGAAGGCCTGCGGGTGGTTGGCCACGCGGGTGACCTGTCCGGCGAAGCGGGGTGTCGAGCGCTGATCGAGTGCGCCATCACGCATTTCGGGCAGCTCGATATCCTGATCCACAATGCTGGCTGGGTCGGCTATCAGCCCATCGAGGCCGCCGACGAGGCTTTCATCCGGCGGGCCATGGACGTCAATGTCTATGCACCGATCTGGCTGTGCAAACACGCGTGGCAGCACCTCACGCGATCTGCCGCACCCCGTATTGTGCTGACCACCTCCGACCGTGCGATGTACACGCGCTACGTCCAGCCGGGCCTGGCGGCCTACAGCGCGGGGAAGATGGCGCAACTGGGGATCATGAATGCTTTGAGCGGGGAAGGGGCGGAGGCCGGGATCCTGGTCAATGCCATTTCACCTGTGGCCAAGACCCGCATGTGGGGCGTGACCGGCGAGCCGTACAACCTCAAGCCGGAATGGGTCACGCCTGGGGTGATCTTCCTGGCTTCGGCAGCGTGCCAGGACAGCGGCTATATCCTGCGTGCCAGCAACGGCCAGTTCACCGCCACGCGGTTCGCGGAAAATCCGGGGGTCGAGTATCCGGTTGACCTGGCGCGGGTCAACGCCTCGGACGCTGCGCAAGTCGCCGCGTCATGGCAATCCATCAAGGACTGTTGACGGTCACGCCAGGTAAAGCGTCAGGCCCTGAGCTTCATAGGGTTGCAGCAGGGCACGCGGCGTACTGGCCAATGCGACGATCGCGCTGACCTGTGCCAGCTCCACCACCTGGTAGGGCGATGCGGTGTTGAGCTTTTCCGAGGTGGCCAGCACGATGGTTTCTGCCGCCGCGTGACACAACGCGCGCTTGACCACTGCCTCTTCATAATCGCCGGTAGACAGGCCGGCATTCGGGTGCACGCTGCACACCCCCATGAAATACAGGTCGGCATTTACCCGGCCGATGGCCTCCAGCGTAGCCGCCCCCACCCCCACCAGTGAGTGGCGAAACAGCCGCCCGCCGAGCATGATCACTTCAATCTGCGGATGATCCACCAGGGCCATGGCAATCGACGGGCTGTGGGTGACCACGGTGGCATTCAGTTCCGCCGGCAAGTGATGGGCCAGTTGCAGGCACGTGGTACCGCCATCGATAAACACCACCTGGCCGGGCTGCACCAGTTGCGCAGCCGTCCGGCCAATGGCGATTTTTTCCTCCGGTACCAAGTGTTCCCGAACCGAAAAATCAGCCATCGCTGGGGATGCCGGCAAGGCGCCGCCGTGCACCCGCAGCAGCAAACCTTCCTTGGCCATTTCCCGCAGGTCACGCCGAATCGTGTCCTCGGAAACCTCCAGTGCCTGGCTCAACTCCTTGGCAATCAGCCGGCCGTCGCGGTGCAGCGTATCCAGCAGGTGTTGTTTACGTTGTTGGGTCAGCATCGGAAGCTTCCTGCACGTTTTTTCTTGACTGTGCACGATTTTGCACGACATGCTGAATAACACAAGACAAAAAGGTCCTGCCATGGAAAACAGTCCCGTCCGCATCCACGCCGAAGAACTGCTCTCGGATAATTGGTACGTGCTGAAAAAGTACACCTTTGACCTGCGCCGCCGCGACGGCAGTTGGCAGTCCCAGACCCGCGAGATCTATGACCGGGGCAATGGCGCGACGATCTTGCTGTACAACCGTGAGCGGCGCACGGTGTTGCTGATTCGCCAGTTCCGCATGCCTACCTACGTCAATGGCTACCACGGCTACCTGATCGAGTCTGCCGCCGGCCTGCTGGACAACGCCAGCCCCGAGGAGCGCATTCGCCTGGAGGCGGAAGAAGAGACGGGCTACCGTGTGGGCCATGTAGAAAAGATCTATTCGGCCTTCATGAGCCCGGGTTCGGTGACCGAGCGCATTCACTTTTTCATCGGCGAATATCAGCCTGGCGACCGGGTCAGTGATGGCGGCGGGCTGGAGGATGAAGGTGAGGATATCGAAGTGCTGGAGTTGGGATTCGAGGAGGCCCTGGCCATGGTGGACAGTGCCGAGATCGTCGACGGCAAGACCATCATGTTGTTGCAGTACCTTGAATTGCGGATGTTGAAAGAGGGCTGGTGATGTCGCGTCGGTTATCGCTTGCGCTGGCGGTGTTGCTGGCGGGATGCAGTGGTGTGAGCGCTGCGCAAACACCCGTCGGTGATGGTGGTGTTCCCGCGTTCTATACCTGGGCGGACAAGGTGCCCGCGTCACCCGGGCGGATGCTGCGCAGCGAGCCGTTGACCGATCAGCAAAGCCTGGTCGAGGCGGGGCAGAATATTCGCATCCTGTACACGTCCACCGACGGTCTCGATACCCATAAACGGATTGTCGTTTCCGGTGCGCTGTTCCTGCCCAAGGGCACACCGCCGCCGGGTGGCTGGCCGCTGATGGCGTGGGCCCACGGCACGGTGGGGAGTGCCGATATCTGCGCGCCGTCGTTCGCCGGTCGCAGCCCTCGGGATACGCGCTATCTCAATTATTGGCTGGCTCAGGGCTACGCGATTGTCGCTACCGATTACCAGGGGCTTGGGACGCCTGGCCTGCATCCGTATGGGCTGACCAGTCCGCTGGCCTATGGGGTGCTCGACAGCATTCGCGCGGTAGGGGCGGGTGGTTTCGAACTCTCCAAACGTGTGGTGGTGTTCGGGCAGTCACAGGGTGGCCGTGCTGCGTTTGCCACGGCGGTCTATGCGAAAGACTATGCGCCCGAGTTGGATATCGTGGGGGTGGTGGCGACCGGTACGCCTTACGCGGCCACCCATAAAACGGGAGGCAGTGCCGAGTTGGAAAAGGCCCGCAGTTCGGTGGTGCCGACCTTTGCCTATAACTTGCTGCGGCTGAGTACTGTCACGTTGTTTGATCCTGGGTTTGTGGCTGCGGATTACTTGAGCGAGCGTGCAGTGCCTGCGTTTGAGAGCAGCCGGCGGGATTGTTTGCATGCCATTGAGCAGCGGGTGATGGCTGATGGGCTCAGCTTCAATGACAGTTTCAAGCGGTCGCCGAAAGAGGCGCTCGACAAGGTTTATCGTGAGTCGGCGTATCCGACGTTGAAGACGGATATTCCGGTTTTTGTCGGTACGGGGGGGCGGGATCAGGATGTGTTTGTGCCGGGGCAAAAGGCGCTGGTCAGGGATGCGTGCAAGGTCGGGGACCGGATTGAATGGCATTTTTATCCTGAGCTGGATCACTCCGCTACGGTCAATGGTTCGCTCGTGGACTCGACGCCGTTTGTGCGTAAGGCGTTTGCGGGGGAGGTGATTGGTGGGAATTGTGGGGGGTAGCTTTTTTGGGGGGTATATCCGTTATTTGGGTAACGGCGACTTATGGTTTCGCTCTTACAGCGAGTCACTTTGCAAAAGCCGGAATGCCGGCCCAGCCCAAAGTAAGTAAAGGGAGCTGCCTCCGCCGCATTATGTGGGAGCGGGCTTGCTCGCGAAAAACCTGAGAGCGCCACGTTGAATCAGGATACCCACGTCATCGTTAACGACCTTCGCGAGCAAGCCCGCTCCCACATTTGGACCGTGTCCGCCTTTGATTTTGCGGTTGCTTCACCCCACTCAAGTCGGCTGGTAGGCCGCTGTGAGAGCGCAACCCGATAGCGGCCATAACCGCAGCAACGGATATGCCCCCAACCCCATCACCCCAATTTCACATTCATGATAATCCGCGCGGTAAACACCAATTTCCCCTCCGCATCCAGCATCTCCACCGGCACCACCTTGTCACCCGCCGTTTGCCAGTCGATACCTTCGCCATTGGCCGTCGCCGTCACGCTGCTCTTGGCCTTGGCCAGATACTCCACCGACATCCCCTTGGGAATCCACCGCGCACCCGCCGGCACGGAAACGTCCGTCATCGTACCCGCCGCCAACTCCGCAGCGTTGCACATGGCAATGGCGTGCACCGTGCCCAGGTGGTTGGTGATGGCCTTGCTGAACGGCACTTCCACCGAGGCAAACCCCGGACGCAACTGGGTCATCAACGGATTGATGGTGCTGAAGTAGGGCGCCATCTGGCACGCCAGTTTGCTGAACGCTTCGGGGCCAACGCTGTTGAACATGCTCAGAGCCTGACTCATGGTGCTGCCTCGCTGATTAAATGAATTTTACGGAATATTGTTCCGTTACAGAATAATGTTCTGTAACGGAACAGTATTCTGCCCATGGGAAATCTGTCAAGCTGCCCGGGCTTGTTCTTCTTCACTGACTGAGTTCCTGTTCAGAATGCAAACTCCGGATCTGCTTCAGCGTTGCTTCCCTGGCCGAAGGGCCGAATTGAAGCGCGATATCTTCAAGGCAGCCCTGGACCTGTTCAACGAGCAGGGCCTTGAAGCCACCACCATCGAGATGATCCGCGCGCGCTGCGATACCAGCGTCGGCGCCATTTATCATCACTTCGGCAACAAGGAAGGCCTGGTCGCCGCGCTGTTTTTTACCGCGCTGGAGGATCAGGCCGAATTGCGTGGGCGCTACCTTGAATCGGCCAAAACGGCGAAGGAGGGGGTGTACGCACTGGTCCACAGCTATGTCGATTGGGTGGACAGCGAACCGCAGTGGGCGCGCTTTCAGTACCACGCGCATTTCGCGGTGACCAAGGGCCCGTTCGCCGCTGAATTGGAAAGCCGCAATCAGGCGCGCAATGCGTTGCTGAAGGAGTGGATGGTGCTGCCTGGACGGGGTGATCAGCTCAGCCAGGTGCCCGCCGAACTCTTGCCATCACTGATCATCGGCCAGGCCGACAGCTACTGCCGTGCCTGGCTGGCCGGGCGCTCGGCCAGCAGCCCTCGGGTGTACCGGGAAACCCTGGCCGAGGCAGCGTGGCGCTCGGTAGGCGGCGCTTAGGGCGTCGCGTGCATCACGCACAGGGTGCGGGCGTTATCGCCACCCGATAGCGCTCGTCAAAATCATCCGCCAACTGTGCCAGCGTCACCTCTCCCAAACGCTGCAGCAGCAACGCCTGGGCATCGTCAAACGCCTGGTTCAGCGCCGCATTGACGGCCTGTTCCACCAGGCATCGCGGATGATCGGTGGACAGGCCGACGGCAAAGATCGACGACGTGCCAAGGGCATTGTGGATGTCCAGCAGGGTGATTTCACTCAGCGGCTTGCCCAGCATCCAGCCGCCCTGATGGCCTTTTTCCGAACGCACATAACCTTTCTCCTTGAGCAGGCCCAGGGTGCGGCGTACCACCACCGCGTTGGTACCAAGCATCTGCGCGATGGTCTCCGAGGTGGCGCGTTCCTCGTGGCGGCCCATGTGGATCAGCACATGGAGCATGCGCGAAAGCCGGGTGTCGTTTCTCATCTGCAAGCCTCTGGATTTCCTGCCCGAAAGTATCGTTCGTAACGATTGGAGTTGCGAGACGCTTGACGAGGTATTTTTATGTAACTTATGGTGTGTCGTGAGTGCCCGGCAACCGATGCAAGGGCCACCAGAGAGGTCATCTTCATGGTTTACGACGTGATTATCGTGGGCGGCAGCTACGCCGGAATGTCTGCCGGGCTGCAACTGGCGCGGGCTCGGCGCAAGGTGCTGGTGATTGACGCCGGGCAGCGGCGCAACCGGTTTGCGGCCACGTCCCACGGTTTCCTCAGCCAGGATGGCCAGCCGCCGGAGCTGATCGCTGCCGAAGGGCGAGGGCAGTTGATGGAATATCCGACGGTGACCTGGGTGCAGGACACCGCCGTTGAAGCGATTCGAAACCAGGATGGCTTCGTGGTGCAAACCCGTTGCAAGGGTGAGTTCAACGCTAAACGCTTGATTCTCGCTACCGGCGTGGTGGATGAGTTACCCGAGGTCGAGGGGTTGAAGGAGCGCTGGGGCAAGCATGTGTTCCATTGCCCGTATTGCCACGGCTATGAACTGGATCAAGGCCGCATCGGCGTGCTGGCGACGTCGCCACTGGCCATGCATCACGCCATGCTGCTGCCGGACTGGGGCACCACCACGCTCTTTACCAACGGTGCATTTGTGCCGGATGCCGAGCAGCAGGCGCAACTGGATCGGCGTGGGGTCAGCGTCGAAAGCTCGGCGGTGCGGCGGATTGTCGGTGAGCGGGCGGATGTGGAGTTGGCAGACGGGCGGATGATCGCGCTGGACGGTATTTTCACCCTGTCCCGTACGCGCATGGCCAGCCCATTGGCCGAGCAGTTGGGCTGTGAGTTTGTCGAAGGGCCGACCGGGCCCTACCTGCTGACCAACGAGACGCGCCAGACCACCGTGCCCGGTGTGTTTGCCTGCGGCGATGCCAACCTGGCCGGCGGCTCGGTGGCGCTGGCGGTCGGCGAGGGTGTGCGCGCCGGGGTGGGCGCGCACTTTTCGATGATCTTCAACTGAGGTCAGCGCACCAGGCACGGCCGCTTGTTATCGAACGTCCAGCCCGGAATCATGAACTGCATCGCCACGCTGTCATTGCGCGCACCCAGGCCCATGCCTTTGTACAGTTCATGGGCGTGGGCCACGGCGTCCATGTCGATGTCCACGCCCAGGCCCGGTTTGGCCGGCACCTTGATATGGCCGTCGACAATCTTCAGCGGAGCCTTGGTCAACCGCTGGCCGTCCTGCCAGATCCAGTGGGTGTCGATGGCCGTGATTTCCCCCGGCGCGGCGGCGGCCACCTGGGTGAACATCGCCAGGGAAATATCGAAGTGATTATTGGAGTGCGAGCCCCAGGTCAGGCCCCATTCGTGGCACATCTGCGCCACGCGCACCGAGCCCTGCATGGTCCAGAAGTGCGGGTCGGCCAGGGGAATATCCACGGACTGCAACTGGATCGCATGCCCCATTTCCCGCCAGTCGGTGGCGATCATGTTGGTGGCGGTGGGCAGCCCGGTGGCACGGCGGAATTCGGCCATGACTTCGCGCCCGGAGTAACCGTTTTCCGCGCCGCAAGGGTCTTCGGCATAGGCCAGCACATGATGCTGGTCGCGGCACAGGGCGATGGCTTCTTTGAGTGACCAGGCGCCGTTGGGGTCCAGGGTGATGCGCGCATCGGGGAAGCGTTCGGCCAGTGCAGTCACCGCCTCGATTTCGTCGCCGCCGCGCAGTACGCCGCCTTTGAGCTTGAAGTCATTGAAGCCGTATTGCGCCTTGGCCGCCTCTGCCAGACGCACGATGGCTTCGGGCGTCATGGCCTGTTCATGACGCAGGCGGAACCAGTCTTCGGCATCGTCTTCACTGCGATAGGCCAGGTCGGTCTGCTGGCGATCACCGATGTAGAACAGGTAGCCGAGCATCTTCACCGCGTCGCGCTGCTGGCCTTCGCCGAGAAGGGCAGCCACCGGGACTTCGAGGAACTGGCCGAGCAAATCCAGCAGCGCGGCTTCCATCGCCGTGACGGCATGGATGGTGATGCGCAGGTCAAACGTCTGCAAACCCCGGCCCGCCGAATCCCGCGCGGCGAAGGTCTGGCGCATGGCATTGAGAATGCTCTGGTACTGGCCGATGGGCTTGCCGATCACCAGGCTGCGGGCGTCTTCCAGGGTCTCGCGGATGCGTTCGCCGCCGGGTACCTCACCGACGCCGGTACGGCCGGCGCTGTCGGTAAGGATCACGATGTTGCGCGTGAAAAACGGCCCGTGGGCACCGCTGAGGTTGAGCAGCATGCTGTCGTGGCCGGCCACCGGGATGACTTGCAGGCCGGTAACGACCGGGGCGCTGTTGGCGTGGTGCTGGTGTTCTGTGTTCATCGTGTAGTCCTTATTTGCTCAAGACGGGGGCGGGTTGCAGCACGCTGCTGGTGGTCGGGCCGGGCAGTGTCCTGGCGAAAAACACCAGGATGGCCGCAAGGATCGAAGTGCCCGCCAGGCCATACAAACCGCCCTGGATCGAGCCGGTGGTCTGTTCCAGGAAACCAAAGGTGGTGGGCGCGACAAACCCGCCGAGGTTGCCGATGGAGTTGATCAATGCGATCACCGCCGCGGCGATGCGTGCATCCAGGTAACCCTGGGGAATCGGCCAGAACAGCGAGGACGCCGACTTGAAGCCGATCGCCGCGAAGCAGATGGCGATAAAGGCAAAGATCGGCCCGCCGGTAGTGGAGAGGAACATGCCCACGGCGGCGATCAACAGTGCCGCAGCGACCCATGCTTGCTGGAACTTGAATTTGCCCGCCAGTGCCGCGAAGGCGTACATCGCGATGATCGAGATCAACCACGGGATGGAGTTGTAGAAACCCACCTGGATGTCGCTCAGGTCGCCCATCTTTTTGATGATGCTCGGCAACCAGAAAGTGGCGGCATATATCGTCAGCTGGATGCAGAAATACAGGGCGCAGAACAGCATGATCTGACGGTCCTTGAGCAACTTGCCCAGGGTCGGCTTGACCGTGGTGGCGGCGTCACGCTCGCGCTGTTCGCGGTCGATCTCGCTCACCAGCGCATCCTTTTCTTCAAGGCTGAGCCACTTGGCGTCATGGGGCTTGGAGTCCAGCCAGAACCACACGAAAAAGCACAGCAGCACCGACGCCATGCCTTCGATGATGTACATCCACTGCCAGCCATGCAGGCCCAGCCCGGTGATTTGCAGCAGCACGCCGGACAAGGGGCCGGAGATCAGCGAGGCGAGGGCCGAGCCGCTGAGGAAGATTGCAATCGCCTTGCCGCGTTCGACGCCGGGCAACCAGCGAGTGAAGTAGTAGATCACCCCGGGAAAGAAGCCCGCTTCGGCCACGCCCAGCAGAAAGCGCAGGATGTAGAAGTGGGTTTCGTTCTGGATAAAGGCCATCAATGTGGCGGTGATGCCCCAGGTGAACATGATGCGGGTCAGCCAGATGCGCGCGCCGACTTTTTGCAGGAGCATGTTGGACGGCACTTCGAACAGCGCGTAGCCGATGAAAAACAACCCGGCACCGAAGCCGTAGGCGGCCGCACCAATGCCCAGGTCGTGCTCCATATGGGTACGCACAAAGCCGATGTTGACGCGGTCGATGTAGTTGACGATGAACATGATCACGAACAGTGGGAGCACATGGCTCTTCACCTTCTTGATCGCGCGGGCCAGGACCGGGTCGGTGGCAGGCGCAGCTGTCGCAGGGCTGGAAGGGGTCACGAGGTCAAACTCCCACTGATTATTGTTGTGCGGGGACGTATTTGGGTTGCCGGAGATGTCTGACAACTTGATAGACATCATACAACTGCATTTTCAGAGATGGCAACCCTTTGTGGGAGCGAGCTTGCTCGCGAAAATCGTCAACGATTACGAGGTTTGGTGCAATGTTTGCGCTGCGACGGGTTTTTTCGCGAGCAGGCTCGCTCCTACAGGTATTTGTTTGTTGTCATACAAGTAAGGGCTTGCAAGAATGCTAGTATTGCCAGGCGCCCCAGAACGGAATTCCTGATGCAAAACCCCAGCTCGGCACCTCATCGCAAGCGCTCCCCGGGCCTTGCCCACGACATCGTCACCGCGCTGACCCAGCAGATTCTCCTGGGGCAGATGGCGCCGGGTGAAAAGCTGCCGTCGGAGTCGGCCATCGTGGGCGAGTACGGCGTCAGCCGCACGGTGGTGCGCGAAGCGCTTTCCAAATTGCAGGCCGCCGGGCTGGTGGAAACCCGCCACGGTGTCGGCACCTTTGTGCTGGAGCGCGACGAGCGCCACGGCCTGCACCTGACCCACGACACCGCCGCCAGCGTGCGCGGCATTCTTGAACTGCGCATGGGCCTGGAAACCCAGGCAGCCGCCCTGGCAGCCTTGCGCCGTACCGATGAACAACTGCAGCAGATGCGCCAGGCACTGGATGATTACCAGGACTCGCTGGCCAACAACGACAGTGCCGTTGAGCCTGACGTGCGCTTCCATCGCCTGATCGCCCAGGCCACTGGCAATACCTATTTCACCGACGTGATTTATCACCTGGGCCACTCGGTAATCCCACGCACCCGGATCAATGCCGAGGAACGCGGCGACGCGGACCTGATGGAACTGGGGCGCCTGGCGAACCTTGAGCACGAGGCGATCCTGAAAGCCATCCGCCGCCAGGACCCGGACGCGGCCCGGGCCGCCATGCTGTTGCACTTGAGCAACAGCCTGGAGCGGATGACAGGAGAGTAGGCGGGGCTATTTGCTGTCCAGGAAGTCCAGCAGCGCGGCATTGAACAGCGTCGGGTCCTGCAGGAATGCGAAGTGGCTGGTGTTCGGCAGAATCAGCAGGCCCGCTCCCGGAATGGTCGCCGCGATGTATTCGGTGTGTTCTCGCTTGATCGCCTCATCGTGGTCGCCGTCGACAATCAGGATCGGAGTTTTGATGGACGCCAGTTGCGCGTCGGTCCAGTTGGGTTGGCTGGCCCACATATGGCTGATCTGCTCGACGAAGGCGTCGTACTCTTTTGGCGTCGGCGAGTGCCTGGCGTACTCCTTGCCGGCGCGCTCGATGAAGGCGGCGAAGGTCGGGTTTTTCTCTACGCCATCCTTGACCCCAGAGGTCTGGGTGTTGGCGGCAAAGGCAAACACCTTGCCGATACGGTCGGGGTGGCGCAGGGCGAGATCTATACCGATGATTGCGCCGTCGCTCCAGCCGACGATATCGGCGCGGGGGATTTTCAGGCTGTCGAGTACGGCGACCACATCATCGGCCATCAAGTCGTAACCGAAGGGGTTCTCGTCCCGGGAACTGCGCCCGTGGCCACGGCTGTCGAGGCTGATGACCGTGTGTTTGGCAGCCAGCGCCTTGACCTGGTTGCCCCAGTAATCGGAATTGGACAGGCCACCGTGCAGCAGGATCACCGGCGAACCATGCCCGGTCTTGGTGTAGTAGACCTTGATGCCATTGACGGCGGCATAGCCGGTCTTGGCCCCCGCAATCGGCGCCGGGGTGGGCGGAAGGGTTTCCCAGCGTTCCGCGGCCTGAACCCCGGAGAGGGACAGCAACAGGCAGGCAGCTGCCAATAAGCGACGTGACATGGCGATTCCTTTTTTGTGAGCAGGTTGAGGTCATCCGGCCAGATGTGCGCTCGACTCTAGCACCGTGTCTGCCTTGGGAAACACGCATTTTTTCCTATCAAAAACGCCCTTTGGAAAGAGAAAAATACAGTTATATCAATGGAATAAATTTGTCTTTTGCAGCGGGTGGGCTAAGGGTTTCAACTGATGGTTTTTTCGGTCATTCCCGGCAGGGGCATTTTCTTCAATACCGCGATCCATCTTCTCCTTAAGGTTCAGCTCATTCCCGCACAACAAAAAGGAATTGCAATGAGCTTGATCATTTCCATGGCCGCTTTCGCTTTGGCCACCTCCATCACGCCGGGACCGGTGAATGTGGTGGCCATCAGTTCGGGGGCGCGCTTTGGGTTTGCCGCCAGTCAAAAGCACGTGGCTGGAGCCGCGTTGGGATTCACCTTGCTGCTGGTGTTGATCGGCCTGGGGCTGCATGAGGTGCTGGTGCGCTGGCCGCTGCTGACCCAACTGATTCAATGGGGCGGGGTGGCGTTCCTGTTGTACATGGCCTGGAAGCTGGCAGTGGACGATGGGCGCCTGGACGCTGAAGGCACGGCCGCGGCGCCGTCGATGCTCTATGGGGCGATCATGCAATGGCTCAACCCCAAGGCCTGGCTGGCGTGTGTGGCAGGCATGGGGCTGTTTGTCGCCGATGGCGATGCGCAGCAAGTCTGGCTGTTTGCGACGATCTACTTGGTGATTTGCTACTTGTCGGTGGCGTGCTGGGCGTACGCCGGGACGTTCCTGCGCCGCTACCTGAGCAACCCCCGGGGCATGCGCCTGTTCAATCGCTCGATGGCCGCCTTGTTGGTGGCCAGCGTGGGGTATCTGCTGCTGGCCTGAGTCAGCCGCGATATTGCCCGGGCGTTGCCGCCAGGTGCTGTTTGAACGTGCGCTGGAAATGCGCCTGATCAGAAAAGCCGGCCGCCAGTGCGACGTCGGCAATCAACTGGCCGCTGCGCAACTGGGTGCGGGCAAACTGAATACGGCGATTGACCAGAAACGCGTGGGGCGTCATGCCGTAATACTGCTTGAACGCACGAATCAGGTACGACGGCGACAGTTCAGCCGCCTGGCAAATGTCTTCGAGCTTCAGGGCCTCGGTGCAATGCTCGCGAATATAGTCGGCGGCGCGTTCCAGTTTGTGATTGACCTCACGCACCGGGGTTGTCGAAGGATTGAGGCGCTGCTGCACCTCGGTGAAAAAACTCACCACTGCACTCTGCTTGTGCAGGTGTTCGGCGTGGTTGTCCACCAGCACCTCATACAGCTCGTTCAGCCCGCTGTACAGCGCGATATCCGCGGTGTGGGTGGCGGTGAACGGTCGAAAGTCCTGGTCCTTGCTGAAACCCAGCTGGTGCTGCAGGTCGGTCAGCCAGGCCGTATCGATATACAGCATGTGATAGGACCAGGGCAGATCATCAATGGGGTTGCAGGCGTGGACATCCCCGGGGTTCATCAAGACCACGGTGCCGGCGCTGATCTTGAAGGTCGATGCCCCATGGATGTACAGGCTCTGCCCGGACGTGATCGCACCGATGGAAAAGTGCTCGTGGGCGTGGCGGGTGTAGCAGACCTTTCGCCCGTCGGCGATGGTGCGAGCCTCAATGAACGGCAGGCGCTCATCGCGCCAGAAGGAAGGGGCAGTCGGTTCGAGGGGCGATCGCATCACTACAAGTCTCACCGGGAAACAATGCAGTGAATGATTACACAGAAACCGGCCTGCAACGTTTCATTTCATGGTTTCGGGTTCCATTCTGCGCAGGAAGCCGATCCGCGGATCTACGCCGTTGATGGCGTCTGCCAGGGAAAGGGGTTGCTTCGCCGCCGCTCGCGCCTCATCGGCGCCTACCAGCAAGTGCTGGTCAATCACGATGCTGGCAATGGCCAGGCTGCGTGGCGAGGTGAAGGTGTTGGGTACCACAGGGCCCGGCCCATAGACGGCAGGCAGCTCGGCAAAACGTTGGGCAATGACCGTCGCGTGTTGCTGCCCGTTGGGAATGGTGCCGCGCGCGTACGCTGACCAATCGATCGGCAGCGGGCTGCCTTGGGTATTGCCGGTGCGCAGGGCCTGTTCGAATATTTGCAGGGTCAGGCCCGGTAATGGGGCAACCTTCAGTTGCTTTGGGAGAAATTCGTAGAAGCGCTTGTCGCCGGCGTACCTGCACAACACCAGCACCCCGAATCTCCCGATGCCCGATGTCTGCCCGCCAGCACTGGTGCGTGACGTTTGCAGGCGATGGAATTCCAGGCTGCCATATTCCATGCCTTTACGGCTAAGCAGGGGCAGTTGTGACATCCAATACACGATCGACTGTAGCAGCGCGGCGCGCACCGCCGTGTAGCGCTTCTCGAACTCGGCCGCGAAAGTGGAATGGATTGACCCCAACTCATCGAACCGTGACGCCATGCTGGCGAAATCAACGTCCTTGAGGGTCGAGCGCCATTGCGTTGTGCCTTTGGTCAGCTTGCCTGCCATGTGCAACTGAACCAGGGAAACGGCGGTATTGGCGGCGATATCCGGCTCCGAGCGGTTACCAGGCCTGGCCTGCCATTGTATGACCATTCGCTCCAGATCGGTGCTACCGGCAAACACCCGCTGAAGATCCTGCAAGGCTATCTCATACAGGCTGGTATGCCCGTTCTTCTTCAACTCGGAACTGATCTGCAACTGGTTGAGCTGCTCGTTCAACGCGGCAATGGCGCGATTCTTCTGCGTGGTACTGTGCCCATCAACGTTTTTGGCCAGTACTCCGTTGGCCACGGCCCAGTCGACGATCGGCAGACTGCCTCGGCGAACCCGGCGGGAGGGCATGATGAAGTAGATCACCGCCATGAAGTCGGTGAAGCGCATGGCCCGTGATGCACCCGGTGTTTCAGCTTCGATCAGGTCCACGTATTGCTTGAAATGTACCCAGGTATGGGAACTCATGTACGACACCTCATCAGGGATGTCCCGCACCAGGAATTCCGGGGCGATGCCCGCCAGCAACAGGTGCGCGGCCATGGGTACGGCGCTGGTGCGCAGGACCTTGAACTGGACCATGGCTTCTACGGCGTTACGGACTTCATGGAAGGTCAGGCCCCAGTTGTAGGAATCGGTCAGGTCATAGCCGGCGACAGTGGCCCGCTGCTTACCAGCATTCGCGTCCAGGCTGAGAATCAGTGCGGCAAACAACAGTGCGTTTCTGCTGGCACGGGTGTTTGCAGCGCTGGCGTGTTCACCGTACCAGCCCACGGTTTCCGATAGCCGCGCGGCCAGTGCCTGGGCCGGGGGCGATGCCAATAGTTGGTGCAGCAGCAGATCAGCCTCGGCGCGCACCTGGTCACGGTTTTTTTCGCCGACGATTGTTTCGCTCAGGTAGTCGAACAGTTTTACGTCCTGGTTGGGTAGGAAGGCGGCGACGGTCTGCAGCACCTGTTTGCGTTGCGCCGCCAGCAGTGGCATCACCTGCAATGCCCGCCAGTAGTTGCCGTGGCGTGGCTGTTTGGTTGTCGGGATGCGCAGGATGCGTGCCGTGGCATGGGCTTCGTCACGGGTAGCCGGTAGCGCCATCTGGTAGAGGTTGAGTAACTGGCGCAAGCTGACCTGGCCATTGGTGCTGATGCGCCCGCCGGATTGGCGGGCCAGTTCCAACAGGGGTTCGGCCATCGAGGTCAGGCTTGAAAGCGGTGTGTCCGCACGGGTGAGTACCTTGGGCGCATCGTCCAGCGCGTAACCACTGAGTTCGCCGTCCGCGTTCAGTACATACACCCGGGCAAGGTTGAATTGGCGGGTGGCGCTCACGCGTTGAAAGGCCGATTCCTGGCGCAAACCTGCGAGCAGTTGCGCCCCTTTGTCCACCAGCATGGCAAAGGGCGAGTCAGCCGCCAGGTTGAACGTCATGTCCAGGGTGCTAGTGAGCTGCGTATCGAGGGTGATCGACTTGAGTGCTGCTTGCATGGTGTAACGGTCATTGAGGACTGCGATATGGCGCATGTGTTTGCTGACGGCCACCAACGAGTGGGCGGCCGAGCTGACATAGGGAAACGTCGCTGCGCTGGTGGCGCGCAGTTGTTCCACCAGGACCTGAACGTCCCCTGCACTGGCAGGACGGGGTAGCCGATACGCCGTCATCAGCGCGGCCAGGCTGAGGCTGGCGTCCGGCAATATGTCGGTATGGGCGAGATTGGCCAGGCGCTCCAGCTCATCCCATTGCTGATTCAGCGCTGAGTTGTTGGAGCGATCCAGAGGTGAGGTATTGGCCTCGCGGCCGTCGGTCACGGCGATCACTACTTTTTGGTCGACGGAATAGCGGTAAGTGGGGGCAGCGCCTTGACTGGCAGGGTTGAGGCTCGCGAACTCTTCGCCCTGCGTCACGGCGTAAAGCAGCTGTGCCGCGTACTTTAAGGTGCTCGACAACATTGAGTCCGAGTCCAGCGTGCATCGTTGCAGGTAGAGCTGCAGCCAATCGAAAGGCGGGCTGCCGTTTGTACTTTGTTCCAGGAGCGTCTGCAGCGCATCGGCCAGTTGTTGGTAATCCCGCTGCTCTTCGGTCAAGCGCTTGCGCAGGGTGGATTTGAGCCGCCCGCTTTCATCGACACCGGGCAGCGTGTCGAGGGTATGGATCTCTTCGAGAATCACCTGAGCCTGCAAATGATTGGTCGGTAACGGGTAGCCATAGAAGGGCAATACCAGGTTCAGAGGCAGTGTCCTCGAATGAGGTTCGACGAGGTTTTCCATGAATGGCAAGCCGGCGTTGACCGTATCGATAATCTGCACCACCTCCAGGATCGGATTCGCGACGCGCCACCAATCAGAGTCTTTGTCCAGGGTGAAGGTGTACGGTGTTTTGACCGTGCCTTCCAGGATCGTGGCCTGCAGATCGCCGCCCCGAAACACCAGGCTCGCCAGTTCCAGGTCATGGCGTGAGGCCCACTCACGGAAGGCCGGGCGGCCGATGGCGTCACAGAAGAGCCGCACCCAGCGACCGAGCATGGTATTTTCCGGCACGCTGATCAAGATGGGTTCGGTTGCCGGGGTGGTGCCTTGGGCAACCAGTCTGATCAAACCGGCGATCAGTTCGGCGATCAGCACTTGATCGTCCTTGAGGCGCAATGCCTGGTGCTTGATCAGGTCCAGGGCGGAGGGAGAAATATTCTTCAACAGGTGGGACAGAAAGGGTAAGTCATCCATGGCGTTCAGGCTCTGTGCAAGGTCGCCCACGTGCTATGGGCGACCGGAGCCTGCATCGTCGGATGGGCCGGGCCAGAACAAAAGACGTACCTTCCTGATGGGATGTAGCCCGAGTCGACTGCCGTTGCAAGCGCTACGGCAGTCTGGCGTTTGGGCTCAAAAATCCCAGCGAGTCGCCAATTGCAGGCTGCGCGGCTCGCCGTAGAAGCCAGTGCCGAAGTTGCCCAGGCCGGTGTAGTACTTTTTGTCGAACAGGTTCTTCACGTTCAACGTGGTGCTCAAGTGCTCGTTGAAGCGGTAGCGCGCCATGACGTCCACCAGGAAGTAGCTGTCCTGGGTAATGCGTGAGTTGTGGCCGAAATTCACCGGGTCGTTGGGATCGGGCTGGAACACATTGCCAAAGAACTCGCTCTGCCAATTCACGCCGCCACCCACGGTCAGGTTCTCCAGGGCGCCGGGCAGGCGATAGGTGTTGAACAACCGCACCACTTGCTGGGGCGTGGTGGTTTGCAGCACGGAGCCGTAGACGTAATCGCCGTTGGCGTCACGGCTGTGCTGGTAGGTGTAGCCCGCGGAGACGTTCCAGCCGTCCAGCACTTCACCGGCCAGTTCGACTTCAAAGCCCTTGGTGGTGGCGCCGGCAATCGGGCGATACACCGAGTCGGTCTCAAACCCGGAAACGTACTGCGCAACGTTGTCCTGTTCGATGCGGAATGCGGCGAAGCTGGCGTTCAGGCGGCCGTCGAAGAAAGCGGCCTTGAGCCCGGCTTCGTAGGTATCGCCTTCAATCGGATCGAGCAACTTGCGGTCGACGTCCTTGCTGTTTTGCGGTTTGTAGATCTTGGTGTAGCTGGTGTACACCGACCAGATGTCATTCAGGTCGTAGACGATGCCGGCATAGGGCGTGACGACGCCGGTCTGGCGGTAGGTGAAACGGTTGTCGGCCTTGGTCGGGTCGTAGAAGTCGGTGTTGTCGGTGCCGCTGAAGTTGCTGACGCGGGTGCCAAGGATCACCGACAGGTCATCGGTGGGTTTCAAGCGCGTGGCCAGGTACGCGCCGGTCTGGCGTTGCACGATGTCGTTCTGGCCGCTGCGAGGAATGTCAGGCTTTGGGTATTCGCCGCGCCAGTCGTAAATGCTGCCGCCCACGGGCGGGTAGATCGAGCCGTACACCGGCACGTCCTGTTTCGAGCGGGTGGCCATGAAACCCATGATCAATTCATGCTCGCGCCCGAACAGGCTGAAGGGGCCATTGAGGTTGATGTCCAGGGTGTTTTGCACCTGGTCACCCTTGTATTTGCCCATGAACATGTACATCCCGTCGCCCGTGACCGGGTCCGGGTTGCCGCCGCTGGCGGAGGCGAGCAGGGTGTCGTGCTGGCTGCGCTTGCGGTCGAGGCTGACTTTCAGCGACCAGTCGTTCGCGAGCGTTTGTTGCACCGAGGCAAACAGGGTCTGGTTCTGGAAGTCGCGGCGGCTCCAGTCGGCGGCCGGGTTGAAGGACCGCGAGAAGTCGGTGCGTGAACCGTTGCTGAAGTACATCGGGAAGCCGGTCCAGCTGGCGCCACGGGAGCGGGTGTCCTGCTGGTCGATGCCGAAGGTCAGCAGGGTGTCCGGCGTCAGGTCCGCTTCGAGGATGCCGTAGGCGATATCTTTGGTGTTCTGGTAGTGGTCCAGGTACGACTGGCGATCCTGATACACGCCGACGAAGCGCCCGCGCACGTTGCCGGAGTCGGTCAAAGGCCCGGAAATATCGCCTTCGGTGCGGTAGTTGTCCCACGAGCCGAAGGTCTGGGTGACCGAGGCCTTGAAATCCCGGGTGGGCTTTTTGCGAATCAGGTTGACCGTGGCCGAGGGGTCGCCCGAACCGGACATCAGGCCCGCCGATCCCTTGATGATTTCCAGGCGGTCATACACCGCCATGTCGGTGCTGGTGGTGCCGTAGTCATACACGCCGTCGTAGGTGGAGTTGACCCCGTCGTACTGGAAGTTGGTGATCGGCAGGCCGCGGCTGGAAAACTCCCAGCGTTCGCTGTCGTAATTCTGCACGCTCACACCGGGCGCACGGCGCAGGGTGTCGGCGATGCTGGTGGAGCCTTGGTCGTCCATTTGTTGGCGGGTGATCACTGTTACCGACTGCGGCGTCTCGCGCATCGACAACGCCAGGCCGGTGGCCGAGGCCATGGCGCCGGTAGTGTACGAGTGCGTGTCTTCGGTAGTGGCGCCCAGGCCTTCGCCGGAGATGGTGGTGGCACCCAGTTCCAGGGCACCGGTGCTGGCCGGAATCAACTCCAGCACGTAGCCGTTGTTGCTCTGGGGCACGGCCTGCAAGCCGCTGCCTTGCAACAGCCGTTGCAAACCGCTGGCCGGGGTGTAGCTGCCGTTGAGGCCCGGGCTGGTTTTGCCGCTGGCCAGGCTGTTGTGGCCGGCGAAAAAGATCCCGGACTGCTCGGCGAAGCTGTTCAGCACGTTGACCAACGAACCCGCGGCGATGGTGTAGTGGCGGGCCGTTTCCTGAGTCGACGGCGACTCGGCGGCTTGCGCGTCGAGCGCGCCCAGGCACAACAAGGTAGCAGTAACGGCCAGCGCCAGCGGGCGCAAAGTGAAGCGAACGGGTTGCGACATGAACATTCCCTTTGGATCAAATCGATCGGCGAATTGAAAGCATCTGCAGGGTTAGCCGAACGAGTTTTGGAAAAGGGAACTGACGGCTGAAAGTTTTTATGTGCCTGGGTGTTTGGGCCTGACCGTGACCCACCACGGCATGAGCGTGTCGACCTGAATCGGCAGCGCGGCCTGTAGCAGGCGCAGTGCGTGGTCGCTGTCTTTGAGGGGGAACGAACCCATTACCGGCAATTGCGCCACGGCTGGATCACAGCCCAGGTGGCCTGGGCGAAAACGATTGAGTTCGGCGACCAGTTGGCCAAGCGGCAGGTTGTCGGCCAGCAGTACGCCACGGCTCCAGGCCTCACGGGTGGCGGATGCGGGTGAATGGAGATTGAACCCATCGCGGGTGAAGGCCACTTGTTGCCCGGCCTCGATGATTCGTTGTTGCCGGCTGGCGGCGGTGCGCACTTCGACCCGACCTTCAAACACATTGAGCACGGTGCTGTCGCCGTCCTGCAACACGCTGAAGCGGGTGCCCAGGGCGCGCAGGCGGCCCTGTTGGGTCTCCACCAGGAACGGGCGGTTCGGGTCCTTGGCGGTCTCGATCAGCACTTCGCCGAAACGCAGGTGCAGCAAGCGCTGGATCCGGTCAAAACGTACATCCAGGGCGCTCAAGGCGTTCAACCACAGGCGACTGCCATCGTCCAGCAGCGCTTCGCGGGTTTCACCGCCGGCGGTTGCGTAATCCGCACTCCAGCCTCCCACCAACCGGGGCAGGGCGGTGTTGCGCCAGGTGCCCCAGGCCAGCGTTGAACCGGCACACAGCACCAGCAGGGTCTTGAGCGTCTGGCGCCGAGAGCTGCGCAACGCACGGCTGGCGCTGTGGGATTGCTCGGCCAACGGCGCAAAGCGTTGGCTGACCCGCTCTACATAACCCCAGGCGGCCTGGTGTTCCGGACTTTGCCCGAGCCATGCCTGCCAGTGCTGGGCAGCCTCTGGCTGATCCTGCAGGCGTACGTACCATTGGGCCGCTTGCTCAAGGCTGGCATGGCTGAGCTTTCCGGGGCTGTTCACTCCACGAGCATCCCGTCCAGTTCGGCTTCCAGCACCGCACAATGCAGCAGCGCCTGGGCCAGGTATTTTTTCACCATCCGTTCGCCTACCCCGAGCTGTTCGCCGATCTGCTTGTAGGGCGTACCGTGCAACTGCGCCAGCAGGAACGCTTCGCGCACCTTGTGGGGCAGCCGCGCGAGCATGGCGTCCACTTCGTACAGGGTTTCGACAATGATTGCCCGCTGCTCCGGCGACGGTTGCAGGGCTTGCGGCCGGTCCGCGAGGCTTTGCAGCCATGCTTGTTCCAGTTGGCGCCGACGCCAGTGATCAATGCACAACCCCCGGGCGATGGTGGCCAGGTAGGAACGCTCCCGCGTCTCATCGGCTTGGGCGGGCGGGCGCTTGAGTACCCGAATGAAGGTGTCATGGGCCAGGTCCGCCGCATCCCAGCGATTGCTCAGGCGCCGGCGCAGCAGCCCCAGCAGCCAGGAATGGTGATTGCCGTAGAGGTCGCTGAACGAGGTGGGCGGGGTCGACACAGTATCCATGTGGCGCAGAAGCCTTGGCGTAAATAAGAATTGGTCGCGATTAAACCAAAGGGCCGGGCACTGCGCAAATGATATTGGTTTGCTTTTGCGGCGTTGTCAGCGCCCACGCTTTTCGGCAATCCATGCGGTGGCCAGGTCGATAAAGGCCCGCAGTTTCGGTTGGCTCTGGGTTCGGGCGGGGAAATACAGGTACAGCCCGCTGCTTGGCGGTACGAAAGATTGCAGCACGGGCTCCAGTGCGCCTGAAGCCAGGTCCTCCATGACCTCGAAATCACTCACGTACGCCAGGCCCTGGCCGGCCCGCGCGGCGGCGATCATCAGGTTGCGGTCATTGACGATCAACCCGCCTTGAACGCCGACCGTAAACTCCCGGCCCGCCCGCTCGAATTCCCAGCGGTGTGCCATGCCCGAGGTCAGGAAGCGATAACCGATGGTTTGATGGGCCGTGAGCGCTTCCGGCGTTGTCGGCTTGCCGGCCTTGGCAAAGTAGGCGGGAGAGCCCACTACCGACCAGTTCAGGTCCGGGGTCAGGCGCACGGCAACCATGTCTTTGTCGATGGATTCCCCCAGGCGAATACCGGCGTCGAAGCCCTCGGTCACCAGGTCCACCGTGGCATCGTCGAGGGAAATATCCAGCACCACATCGGGGAAGGCCTCGCGAAAACGCGGGATCAACGGCTCGATCAGCAACTTGCCCGACAACCTTGGCACCGTCAGCCGCAGGGTGCCCATGGGCCGGTCGCGGTAGCCACTGAGGGCCGCCAGCGCTTCGTCAATCTCCCCGGCGGCGGGGCGCAGGCGGCTGTAAAGCGTCATGCCGGCCTCGGTCAGCGCCACCCGGCGCGTGGTGCGCTGGAACAGCACCACACCCGTGCGCTTCTCCAGGGTCTTCACCGCATGGCTGACCGCCGTCGGTGTTACGCCGAGGCGTGCAGCGGCCTGGGTGAAGCTCTTCAGTTCGGCCACGGCGAGAAATTCGGTCAAGCCATTGAAGGGATCAAGGTTCATCGGTCAGCCATTATGAAATTCTGTTTCAGAGTGCTTGTAGCACGAGACGGTTTTTCAGGCTAATGCCTCAGCGTACCTTGGCTTCACATTCACTCCATCAGGTACGGATCATGACAACGGCACATTCCTTCAAGCGTGTTTGGCTGGTAACCGGGGCTTCCCGGGGCATCGGCGCGAAAATCGTCGCGGCAGCACTGGCCCACGGTGATGCGGTGGTGGCGACGGCCCGCAACGCCCATACCGTTACCGAACGCTTCGGTGAGCAACCCGGGCTGCTGGCGGTGCAACTGGACGTGACCGACGAATCCCAGGCTGCCGACGTTGCCCGTGCCGCCATTGAGCACTTCGGGCGCATTGATGTGTTGGTCAACAATGCCGGTTTTGGCCTGCTGGGCGCGGTGGAGGAGGCGTCTGCCGATGAGGTTCGCCGCTTGTATGAAACCAACGTGTTCGGGCTGCTCAATGTCACCCGCGGTGTATTGCCGTTCATGCGCCAGGCGCGCAGCGGGCACGTGATCAATATTTCGTCGGTGGGCGGCTTCCGTTCGGGTGCGGGGTTCGGCACGTACTGCTCGACCAAGTTTGCCGTTGAAGGGTTGAGCGAGGCGCTGCACGCAGAGCTGGCACCCTTGGGCGTCAAGGTGACGGTGGTGGAGCCGGGTTATTTCCGCACCGACTTCCTGGATGGCAACTCCCTGGTGGAGTCGCCCCTGATCATCGACGACTACGCCGCCACGTCCGGCGAGGTGCGCAAGCTGGCCAAGGTCTACAACCAGCAGCAACCGGGTAACCCGGAGCTGCTGGCAGTGGCCATGATCAAGCTGGTGGAAGCGCCGCATCCGCCGATGCGCCTGGCCCTGGGCACCGACACGTTGCAGGCGATCGAGGACAAGCTGGCTTACGTCAAGGAAGAGACCGCCGCCTGGCGTGAACTGTCGGCCTCAACCGATTTCTGACACCCAATGGCGTAGCAGCTGTCGAGCCGCCGCTTCGCTGGGGCTCGACAGCTGCTACGGTGGTTCTACTGCTAGGGGCCGGGCACCAAAAACGCCGCCTCCAGCAGTTGCCGGGTGTAGGCATGCTGGGGGTTGGCGAAGATCGCGGGTGCATCTCCCTGTTCAACCGCCTGCCCGTGTTTTACCACCATCAGTTGGTGACTCAAGGCCTTGACCACCGCCAGGTCGTGGCTGATGAACAGGTAGGTCAGGTTGTACTTGGCCTGCAGGTTGCGCAGCAGCTCCACCACCTGGCGCTGCACGGTACGGTCGAGGGCCGAGGTCGGCTCATCCAGCAAAATCAGCCGGGGCTTGAGCACCAGTGCGCGGGCAATAGCGATGCGCTGGCGTTGGCCGCCGGAGAATTCGTGGGGGTAGCGATTGCGGGTTTCCGGGTCCAGGCCCACTTCCTTCAGCGCGGCGATAATCGCCGCTTCCTGCTCGGCGGCAGTGCCCATCTTGTGGATACGCAGGCCTTCGCCGACGATCTCGCTCACGCACATGCGCGGGCTCAGGCTGCCAAACGGATCCTGGAACACCACCTGCATTTCCCGGCGCAGCGGGCGCACCTGTTGCTGGCTGAGCTTGTCCATCTGATGGCCTTCGAAGCGAATGCCACCCTTGCTCGCAATCAGCCGCAAAATTGCCAGGCCCAGGGTGGATTTGCCCGAGCCGCTTTCACCGACGATGCCCAGCGTCTGGCCCTGGGGCAGGCTGAAGTTGATGCCATCCACCGCCTTGACGTAATCGACGGTATTGCGCAGGAAGCCTTTCTTGATCGGGAACCAGACCTTCAGGTCATCGACTTCCAGCAACGGCGGGCCGACTTCATTGGTGGCGGGGCCGCCGCTGGGTTCCGCTGCCAGCAGCTCCTGGGTGTAAGGGTGCTGCGGCGCCTCGAACAGGGTTTCGCATTCGGCCTGCTCGACGATGCAGCCTTTTTGCATCACGCATACCCGGTGGGCAATGCGCCTTACCAGGTTCAAGTCGTGGCTGATCAACAGCAAGGCCATGCCCAGGCGCGCCTGCAATTCCTTGAGCAGCTCCAGGATCTTCAGCTGCACGGTGACGTCGAGTGCCGTGGTCGGTTCGTCGGCGATCAGCAGTTCCGGCTCATTGGCCAGGGCCATGGCGATCATCACCCGCTGGCGCTGGCCGCCGGACAGCTCGTGGGGCAGCGCCTTGAGGCGTTTATGGGGCTCGGGTATGCCCACCAGTTCCAGCAGCTCCAGGGTGCGTTTGGTGGCCACCTTGCCGGTAAGCCCCTTGTGCAGGCCGAGCACTTCGTTGATCTGCTTCTCGATGGAGTGCAGCGGGTTCAACGAGGTCATCGGTTCCTGGAAAATCATCGCAATCCGGTTGCCGCGGATATGCCGGATGGTCTTTTCCTTCAGGGTCAGCAAATCGTGGTTGGCGTACTGGATCGTGCCCGACGGGTGACGTGCCAGCGGGTAGGGCAGCAGGCGCAAAATCGAGTGCGCCGTGACCGACTTGCCCGAGCCGCTTTCGCCCACCAGTGCCAGGGTTTCGCCGCGCTTGATATCGAAGCTGACGTTGTTCACCACCCGCTGGTGGCTGTTGCCTACGACGAACTCGACGGAGAGGTCGCGGACTTCGATCAGATTGTCCTGATTCATCTCATTTCCTCGGGTCGAAGGCATCGCGAGCGGACTCGCCGATAAACACCAGCAGACTCAACATGATCGCCAGCACGGCAAACGCACTCATGCCCAGCCACGGCGCCTGCAGGTTGGATTTGCCCTGGGCCACCAGTTCACCCAGGGACGGCGAGCCGGCCGGCAGGCCAAAACCCAGGAAGTCCAGCGCGGTTAGGGTGCCGATCGCGCCGGTCAGGATGAACGGCATGAAGGTCATGGTGGAGACCATGGCGTTGGGCAGGATATGGCGGAACATGATCGCGCCGTTCTGCATCCCCAGCGCCCGGGCCGCCCGCACATATTCCAGGTTACGCCCGCGCAGGAACTCGGCGCGCACCACGTCCACCAGGCTCATCCAGGAAAACAGCAGCATGATCCCCAGCAGCCACCAGAAGTTGGGTTGCACGAAGCTGGCGAGGATGATCAACAGGTACAGCACCGGCAAGCCGGACCAGATCTCCAGGAAACGCTGCCCGGCCAGGTCGACCCAGCCACCGTAGAAGCCCTGCAACGCGCCGGCGATCACGCCGATGATCGAGCTGAGCACGGTGAGCGTCAGGGCAAACAGCACGGAAATCCTGAAGCCGTAGATCACCCGCGCCAGCACATCGCGGCCCTGGTCATCGGTGCCCAGCAGGTTGTCCCGTGACGGCGGGGCGGGGGCCGGAACTTTCAGGTCGTAGTTGATGCTCTGGTAGCTGTACGGAATCGGCGCCCACAACGTCCACGCGTCCTTGGCCTTGAGCAGCTCCTGGATATACGGGCTCTTGTAGTTGGCTTCCAGCGGGAATTCGCCGCCGAAGGTGGTCTCGGGGTAGCGCTTGAGCGCCGGGAAATACCAGTCGCCGTCGTAGTGCACCGCCAGCGGCTTGTCGTTGGCGATCAACTCGGCGCCCAGGCTCAGGCCGAACAGGATCAAAAACAGCCACAGCGACCACCAGCCACGCTTGTTGGCCTTGAAACGCTCGAACCGGCGACGATTGAGGGGGGATAGATTCATCTCAATGCTCCCGGCTGGCGAAGTCGATGCGCGGATCGACCAGGGTGTAGGTGAGGTCGCCGATCAGCTTCACCACCAATCCCAGCAGGGTGAAGATAAACAGGGTGCCGAACACCACCGGGTAGTCACGGTTGATCGCCGCTTCAAAGCTCATCAGGCCCAGGCCGTCGAGGGAGAAGATCACTTCCACCAGCAACGAGCCGGTGAAGAAAATGCCGATGAAGGCCGACGGGAAGCCGGCAATCACCAGCAGCATCGCGTTGCGAAACACATGGCCGTACAGCACGCGGTGGTTGGTCAGGCCCTTGGCCTTGGCGGTGACCACGTACTGCTTGTTGATCTCGTCGAGGAAGCTGTTTTTGGTCAGCAGCGTCATGGTGGCGAAGTTGCCGATCACCAGCGCTGTCACCGGCAGGGCAAGGTGCCAGAAGTAATCGAGGACCTTGCCGCCCCAGCTCAATTCATCAAAGTTGTTGGACGTGAGCCCGCGTAACGGAAACCAGTCGAAGTAACTGCCGCCGGCGAACACCACGATCAGCAGGATCGCAAACAGGAACGCCGGGATCGCGTAGCCGACGATAATCGCCGAGCTGGTCCACACGTCGAAGTGGCTGCCGTGCCGCGTAGCCTTGGCGATCCCCAGGGGGATCGACACCAGGTACATGATCAGGGTGCTCCACAACCCGAGGGAGATGGACACCGGCATCTTTTCCTTGATCAGGTCGATGACCTTCGCATCGCGAAAGAAGCTGTCGCCAAAATCCAGCCGGGCGTAGTTCTTGACCATGATCCACAAGCGTTCCGGCGCCGACTTGTCAAAGCCGTACATCTTCTCGATTTCCTTCACCAGCGCCGGGTCCAGGCCCTGGGCGCCGCGGTAGCTGGAACCGGCCACCGAGACTTCGGCACCGCCCCCGGCAATCCGGCTGGTGGCGCCTTCAAAGCCTTCGAGCTTGGCGATCATCTGCTCCACCGGGCCACCCGGGGCGGCCTGGATGATCACAAAGTTGATCAGCAAAATGCCGAACAGGGTCGGGATGATCAGCAGCAGTCGACGAACAATATAGGCCAGCATCTCAGTCGCCCCCGCTCGCCGGATCGGCGCTCTGGTTGGTGTCCACGGTTATCGCAGGTTTCACGTCGGGTTTGCTCCACCAGGTGGCGGTGCCGACGTCATACCGTGGCGAGACCTTCGGATGGCCGAGGTGGTCCCAATACGCCACGCGGAAGGTCTTGATGTGCCAGTTGGGGATCACGTAGTAGCCGAACTGCAGCACGCGGTCCAGGGCCTTGGCGTGGGCCACCAGGCTCTTGCGCGAGTCGGAGTCGATGAGTTCTTCCACCAACTGGTCGATGGCCGGGTCTTTCAGGCCGATGTAGTTGCGGCTGCCGGGCTTGTCGGCGCTGGATGACTTCCAGTACTCGCGCTGCTCGTTGCCCGGCGATGAGGATTGCGGGAAGCTGCCCACCACCATGTCGAAGTCCCGCGAACGGATGCGGTTGATGTACTGCGAGATGTCGACCCGGCGAATCACCAGGTCGATCCCCAGGTCTGCCAGGTTGCGCTTGAACGGCAACAGGATGCGTTCGAACTCGGTCTGTGCCAGCAGGAACTCGATGGTCACCGGCTTGCCGGTGGTGTCGACCATCTTGTCGTCGACGATCTTCCAGCCGGCCTCTTGCAGCAGTTGATAGGCCTCGCGCTGCTGGGTGCGGATCATGCCGCTGGCGTCGGTCTTCGATGGCTCGAAGGCTTCGGTAAACACCTGGGGCGGGATCTTGTCCCGCAGCGGTTCAAGAATCGCCAGCTCATCCGGGCCGGGCAGGCCGGTGGCGGCCATCTCGGAGTTTTCGAAATAACTGCGGCTGCGGGTGTAGGCGCCGTTGAACAGTTGCTTGTTGCTCCATTCAAAGTCCAGCAACAGGCTGATGGCCTTGCGTACCCGCACATCCTGGAACATCGGTTTGCGGGTGTTGAACACGAAGCCCTGCATGCCGGTGGGGTTGCCGTTGGGGATTTCTTCCTTGATCAGGCGGCCCTGGGTGACGGCGGGGGTGTTGTAGGCATTGGCCCAGTTTTTCGCGCTGATTTCCAGCCAGTAATCGAACTGCCCGGCCTTGAGGGCTTCGAGGGCCACGGTGTTGTCGCGGTAGTAATCGGTGACCCGGTAATCGAAGTTGTAGAAACCCTTGTTGATCGGCAGGTCCCTGGCCCAGTAGTCCTTGACCCGCTCGTAGCGGACCGAGCGCCCGGCCTTGACCTCGGCCACCTTGTACGGGCCGCTGCCCAGCGGAATCTCCAGGTTGCCCTTGGAGAAGTCGCGGCCCTCCCAGTAATGCTTGGGCAACACTGTCAGTTGCCCAAGCATTACTGGGAGGGCCGCGAC